>Ga0080007_1084022_pt1 | contig 21237 bp, 21 predicted proteins | sample OctOCTMetagenome_FD_69210 | JGI IMG/M metagenome (GOLD analysis project Ga0080007, IMG submission 69210) | Hot spring and microbial mat streamer communities from Octopus Spring Streamers, Yellowstone National Park, USA - OCT_B (SPADES... | ecosystem: Environmental > Aquatic > Thermal springs >...
ATACTACTTTATTGCTACCATTCCCCATATTTTTAGACCTCCTTTTTTATTTTTATACTATCAAATTTTACACTCTGATTCAAAACTATGAAATTATCCGAAATATTACCTCACTAACCAATATTTTTCCTTAAATAAATAAAATATTTTCCCATTCAGATCCTTCAATCACAGATACTTACAATTCCAAAATTTCGCACAAAAATAAAAAAGGGAAAAAAATTGAAAAATAACACAAAATAAATTGTTTATTAAACTGCATTTCCTAATATATATGGGTAGGTTGGGGCTAACTAAGTTCTTTCTTTTTTATACATCCAAAACCCAGAAACAAAAAATAAAAAAAGGAGGTGAAAAGCCATGGTAAAGAAAATACTTTCTTTAATTACATTAGTTAGCTTCCTTGGAGTATCAAACGGTATTGTTTTTGCCCAGGAACCTGGGGAACAGCCAGCTCAGCCACAACAGGAACAGCAGGCTGAGCAAAAGAAAGAAGAAAAGAAAGAAGAAAAAGCAAAGAAGAAACAGAAAAAGAAAGAACACAAAAAAGAAGAAAAGAAAGAAGAAGAACCAAAACAATAATAATTATAAATTAACTTTTTACACTTGCCCCAACCTACCCACTTTTTTTATTTTTTGTGTGTCTTATTTTTATCCTTGTAGTTTTCTTTATTTTTTCTCTTTATTTTTCAGTTCTTGAATTTCTAATTCAAGTTTTTTGATTTTCTCATAGATTTCAGGAAGTTTAAGATATAAAGCGTGAATTTTTAGAAATTTTGCTCTATCCATAGCAGGTTCCCCCATTATTACTTTGCCGCCTTCCACATCAGAAATAATCGCGGCTCTTGCAGCAACTATGGAAAAATCTCCTACACTTACATGATCTACAACTCCTACCTGACCTCCAAAGACGCAATATTCTCCTATTTTAGAACTACCTGCTACGCCACACAAAGCAGCTATTCTTGTACCCTTACCTATTTTGACATTATGAGCTATTTGGACAAGATTATCTATTTTGACATCATCTCCTATTTCTGTCTGCCCCATAGTAGCTCTATCTACACAGGAGTTAGCTCCAATTTCAACTCTACTTCCTATCTTCACTTTACCAACTTGTGGTATTTTCAGTATATCTCCAAAATAAGAAATGTATCCAAACCCATCAGCTCCTATTACTGCTCCTGCATGAATTATTGAATTATCGCCTATTTCCGTAAATGGATATATAACAGCATTTGGAAAAACAACAACTCCTTTTCCTATTTTAGATTTATCTCCAATGAAAACACCTGGAAACAAAATAGAGTTTTCCCCTATTTCAACATCATCACCTATGTAGCAGAAAGGAAAAATAAGGCAATCTTTTCCTATTTTTGCGGTTTTAGAAATAAAAGACAGATTTTCTGCGCCTTCTGGAAAAGAAGTTTTGTACTCCCACAGAGACAAAAGTTTTATCATAGAAATGTAAGGATTTTCAACCTCTATGAAGTTCTTTGTCTTTATTTTTCCGGCTTCTATTTTATCTTTTTTTTTCAGGAAGAAACCTTTCTCTACCACAAGACAAGTTGCAGATGTTTTTTCAAGAAATTTTTCATATTTTGGATTTACCAAAAAGGAAATATCTCCTTCTTTTGCTTCCTCTATATTTTTTGGTGAAAAAACTCTCTCATCTGGATCCCCTATAAGCTCGCCGGATAGGAAATTTGCTATATATTTTAAAGTAAAAGATTTTTCCATTATTTGCTCAAACCAATTTTAGTGATTACACTTACCAAAATTTTATTTCTTTTCCCTCTTTTCTTTTTCTTTTCTCCAAGATTTATTGTATTCATCTATTATTCTGAAAGTTATATCATCAGCGTCTTTAACATAAATTATTTGATTTTTTTCCAGCACAATATCGTATCCCTCTCTTTGAGCGATCTTTTCTACTACTTTCCTTATATCTTCTATTACGCCCTGGGTGAGTTTAGCGTCAAGGCTCTGGATTTCAAGTTCAGCCTGTCTTAATTTTTGCAAAAACTCGTTTTGCTTAGCTTCTATTTCTGCTTTCTTTTTATCTGCTTCCTGTTGACTCATAAACTTTACTTTACTCATAAAATCATCTTGCATTTTCAGAATTTCATCTTGCATCTTTTTTAGTTCTGCTTGCTTTCTCTCATACTCTCCTTGTAGCTTCTTTTTTGCTTCACGAGCAGCTTCCGCTTCTTGAATAATCTTTGATATATCAACATAGGCTATTTTCAGATTCTGCTTTTGCTGCTGAGCAAACGAAAGATTAGGACCAAAAGAAGAAAAAGATAGAAGACCAACTAACAAACTGAAAATAATAAATGAACTATCTAAAATCCTTCTCTCCATAGTAAATCTAATTTTTCAAATTTGAAGTTAAATGATATAATTTTTGAAACAATTACCAAAAAACAAAATAAAGAGGAAAAAACCCCATCTTTTCTTTTCCTTAAAATAGAAAATTTATCAGCATATCGGTAAAAAATTGAAAATTAACAATATTATTCTTCGAATATAAAATAAGATTGCTAATAATTACTCATTCCTTCTCTACCAGAGCAAGAAAAAAGTAGAGAAGGATGAGGAAAAAAAGATATAAAAAATAGGGAGAAAAAAGTAAAAAAGAATTTGAAAAGGAAAGAGAGGAGGAAAAAAGCCGTGGAGAAGTGGAATATACAAACAACAGGTTTTGTTCCAAGAAAGTTCTTCCTAACAAAAGGAGTAGGATATCACAAAGAAGAATTAGCTTCCTTTGAGTTGGCTTTACGAGATGCAAAAATAGGACAGTTCAATCTCGTAAATGTCTCCTCAATAATACCTCCCGGAGCAAAGTTAGTATCACTTGAAGATGGGCTGAAAGAACTAAAAGCAGGACAAATAGTATTCTGTGTACTTTCAAAAAACTCGGCTTGTGAGAAGGGAAGAATAGTAACAGCATCCGTAGGTCTGGCTATACCAGAAGATGAAAACATACACGGATACCTTTCAGAATTTCACGCATTTGGTATGACAAAAGAAGAGGCTGGCAAAAGAGCAGAAAGAATAGCAGCTTATATGTTAGCTACAATATTAGGATATGAATATGATGTGGATGAGGATATAATTAAAGCAAAGGAAGTTCTTAATCTAAACGGACATAGAATAAGAACATCTTATATATCAACGGAGGCAGAATGCAAACAGAACAACGAATGGGTAACGGTAGTCTCTGCCGCTGTATTCGTTCTCTGAACTGACAAATCAAATTATAGTGAATCTTAAATTAAACTGCCATGATAGAAAACTTTCTTGATATAAAGTCAGAATTTGACAAATCTGATTTTGTAATAATACCAGCGAAAATAGGTGGTTCATCTGTTGGAAGGAAAGGAGCTGAAAGAGCACCTGAAAAAATAATTCATGCTTCATGGCAAATAGAGGATATAGACACAGAATTAAAAATTAATTTCACCCACTGCGGCATACACACAACAGAAGCAGTAAATAATTTAGATGAACTTGAGGAAAAGGTAAAATATATTGTATCAAAAGGGAAAATACCAATAACCATAGGTGGGGAACATTTTATAACTCATAGGATATTAAAAGGTATAAACTCATTCTATGGAAAGGTTTCGGCAATATTTTTTGACGCTCATGCTGATATGTTCAGAGAGTTTGAAGGGAATAAATTATCCCACGCCTGCGCCTTATACCTCTCTATACCACATCTTGAAGACTTTATATGCATAGGAGTAAGAAATATATCTCCAAAAGAATTAGAGGAAATAGAAAAATTACGAATTGAAGATAAGTTCATCTTCTTTGAAGATTTTTTCGATAAAAATCCCTTCATACCTTCAATAGAAAGGTTAAAAGAAAAGATTGAAAGTTTAAGTAAAAAATCAGATCTCCTTTACTTGAGCTTTGATTATGATTTTGTTGATCCATCATCTATACCTCACCTAAGTACCCCGGAACCTCCTGGTTTTTCTTTTAGAGAAGCAACTTATATTTTAAAATTTGTAATAAGCAATTTCAGAGGTAAGATATGCGGAGCCGACTTTGTAGAGATGTGCCCAGATGAAGAAGGTAAGAGCTTCCACTCCGAAGTATCATCAGCAAAAATCATTACCAAAACAATATCTTACATCTACTTTTATAAACTGAGAAATAAAAAATAAAAGAAGTTCGTTTCAGTAAAAATTACTTTTTTTCCTTTCTTCTCAACTTTGCTTTATCTGAAATAAACCTACTCTGGAAATAAGGACAGTCTATTTTTATAGTTTCAAATGTAAGGAAAAGATTGAGCTTTTCACACCATATATTTTCTTCGCTTTTCACCATATTCTTACAGAATATACAAGAGGCTATTGGTCTGAACACTTTTCTTTCAACCACTTTTGAAATGAACCAAAAGAGAGAATTTAGAAAACTCTTTTTTTCTTCAACACCTGCATCTAAAAGAGAATCTCTCATTTGAGACGAAAATTCAAAAATATTCAAAGCTATCTGAATTCCTTTTTGTGTTAAGTTCAAAATATGTGATCTCCTATTATCTGGATTTATGGACTTTTCAATTATCCCCTTATCTATAAGATTGTCAACTGCACGAGAAATTGTAGGTTTTGATACACCAACGCTATCTGCTATAAAGCTTATATTTTTTTTATCATTAGGAGCAAAGAGAAGATGTGTTATAATTTGAGCTTGAGTTAAACTTATGTTATATCCCTTTATCCTCTTCCATATTTCAGCATTAATCATTTTACTTATTTTATCTAAAAGAACTATTATCTTGCTTTCAGCTTCGTTCTCATATAACAAAGGATTAAAAGGATGCCCCTCTTCCTTTAACTCTACACCTAAAATTTCCTTTTTCCCCCTTGCTTCCATAGTTAGTTAATCTTCTCAAAAAATAGCTTTTAATATCATCCTTAAAATTATAATTTACTATAAATTTTCCATTTTTCCTAAAAAATTATCACTTCTTTTAACAGTGCTTATAGAAAATTAAAGGTTTCAAAAAGTAATGGTTAAAAACCATAAAAAGGAAATGCCTATCCACATTAGCAATAACAAACAATACTATTAAAATTGATAAAAGATGAAAATAAACAAAACCAAAATAGAAAAAAAGAAAAATATAAAATAAAGAAAAAATAAATAAACCAGGAATTTCTGAATTGTTCAGAGTTCAGAAAGATTTTTATAAAATTTATATTATTAAATATGGGAATGCCTCCAAAAGAGATAAAAATACTTGTAGTAGATGACCACGCAATGATAAGGAACATAATAAAAGACATACTGACAAAGCTTGGTTATTCTAATATAAAAGATGCAGAAAATGGAATGCAAGCAATAGAAAAACTTAAAGCAGAAAAATTTGACCTGATATTCCTTGATTGGAACATGCCAGTTATGCAAGGTATTGATGTTTTAAGAGAAATTAGAAAAATTCCTGCATATAAAGATACGCCGGTAATTATGGTAACAGCAGAAGCCGAAAAAGAAAAAGTTCTCGCAGCTATTCAAGAAGGGGTGACAAATTACATAGTAAAACCTTTTAAACCTGCAACTCTCAAAGAAAAACTCGCAGAATCGTGGAAAGACTAAAAAAACAAACACAAAAGAAATAAATGGAAAAACTAGAAACACAAAAAATAAACAACAACATTCCATTATTTTCAAAGAAAGAAAGTAAAATAGCATTAGGATTAGAAAGAGTAGAAAAAATACTGGAATATTTTGGGAACCCTCAGAAAAAATTTGAATCAGTAACCATAGCTGGAACCGTAGGCAAAGGTCAAGTTACAACCGAAATAGCATTCGAGCTTTCCCGGATCGGGAAAATAGGACTTTATACATCCCCTCATCTTGAAAGGTTTTCAGAAAGAATAAAAATTGTAAAGGATAGAAAATCACAGGAAATATCAGATGAAGAGCTTTCCTATTTTTCAAACGAGGTCTGGAAGGCTGAAAGAAAAAAGGAGATAGAGCTAACATACTTTGAACACTCAACTGTTATAGCTTTTTTATTTTTTGCAGAAAATAAAGTAGATTTCGCATCCTGCGAGATAGGTCTTGGAGGAAGACTTGACGCAGTAGCCTGCGCAAAATCAAAAATAGGTGTAATATCAAGAATAGATAGAGATCACGAGGATGTCTTAGGTGATGATTTAAAAAGCATAGCTTACGAAAAAGCCCTGTGTGTTCCCCCAGAATCAACAAGGATTACAATTCACAAAAAAGGAGAAGTTCAATATGAAGCTATATCCGATGTTTCAAAGGGAGAAATAATAAACGATTTTTCATGGGAAATAAAAAAAGAAGAAAAAGAAAATTTTTGGTACAAGATTGAACTTTCAGCCTTTGAGAAAACCAAATGCAAAGAAGGTATTGATATTAATTTTTTCGGTATAAAGCCTTTTTTAGAAAACGCTGTTCTTTCTTCGTTTTCCTCGTTCTTAATCTTACAAAGATTTTTTGGTAAAGATATAAGAAAATTTGACTTTGATTTGAAACATATAAAAGGTAGGTATGAAAGCTTTGGAAACATAATATACGATGGAGGACATAACCCAATTTCAGCGAAAGCAATCTATCAAGCTCTTGACGATAGCATCAAAGACAGAAAAATTAAGGTTTTGGTCTCTTTCAGAAAAGACAAAAAATGGAGAGAATTTTTGAGAGTATTATCTCCTAAAATAGAAGAACTTCTGATTACAAAATTTCCAGATGAAAGGTGGGAAGAAGAAGAAAAAATAAGAGATTTTGTAGAGAAAGAAAAAATAGCTCCGAAAGTAAAAATCGTTCCCTATGAAGAAGCCCCGTTCATATGTGCTGATATATCAAAAAATGGAGATATAATTCTGATAACGGGAACATTTTATATTTACGAATTATTCAAAAAAGCAGTTCATCTTCTTTCAGCTCAAACTGATATGAACTCTGAAGGTCGCGAAAAGTAATTACTCCTTTCTCAACCTCGCTTTTTCCGATTATAGCTATGAACCTAAAATTTTGTGAATCAGCATATCTTACCTGTGATTTTAAGCTTTTTGTCCCCTCAACGCTTACATCAAACCTTCTTGCTATATGATCTCTAATTTCACCAACATACTGCTGTGAAAAGACTACCTTTCCCGCAGAAAATAAATGCATAGAATTTACAACTCTTGTAAAAAATTCAAAAGCTTTTTGTTTGCCCTCCGAGGTATAACAGATAAAAAGTCCTAAACGACTTTTCTCTGATGAGAATTCTAATAAATCTATGGTTCTCTCAACACCTACGGCAAAACCTAGCGCCGGAGTCGGATGTCCCCCCATAAATTCAACGAGCAAATCATATCTTCCGCCAGCAGCTATTGCATTAGAGAATTTCGTAGAGAAAACTTCAAAAACAGTTCCTGTATAGTAATCAAGTCCTCTAACTATTTTTGGATTAATTTCAAATTGAACCCCAAAGTTTTTTAGATTTTCTATAACTAAATCAAAATGACTCTTACATCTTTGACAAAGGAAATCTAAAATATTTGGAGCACCTTTCACAACTTCTATATCTTTCTTGCAATCAAGAATTCTCAGAGGATTTCTTTCTTTCCTTTTCTGGCAATCCTCACACAGAGTTTTTCCCTCAAAAAATTCTTTCAAAGCAGAGGAATATCTGGGACGGCATGAGGGACAACCAACTGAATTCACTTCAATTTTATTTTGAACACCTATATTCCTAAAAAATTCATGTAAGATAAAAATAATGTAGGCATCGCTTTCTGGCGAATCAAATCCGAACATCTCACATCCTATCTGATGAAACTGTCTATATCTACCTTTTTGAGGTCTTTCTCTTCTGAACATAGGTCCAATATAAAAAAACTTGGCTCTTGGTTTAACTGACTGAATCTTTTCTATATAAAACCTAACAGCAGCAGCTGTGCCCTCCGGACGCAAAACAACTTCTTTACCATCTTTATCTTCAAAGGAATACATCTGATGCATAACAATTTCAGATGAGTCCCCAAGAGTTTTTTTAAAAACCCAAGAATATTCAATAATAGGGGTCCTTACTTCCTCAAATCCAAATCTTTTAAAATAACCTCTCGCGAAATTTTCCAAAAACTCAAATTTCTCTGCAACTTCACCAAAAATATCATCTGTTCCAGTAACAGTAGGCATAATTCTTTATTGATAATAATGAATTTTCTTTCCAATAAAGAATTTTCTCTTTTCCAGCTCAAAACAAAAATTAGAAGCTAAAAAGAGTTCTTCTTGTATCAACCGGTATCGGCATAGATTGAAATTTTATTTTATCTACGGTTTCTGAAAACTTTGACAAAATCATCCCAGGTTTTAGCCTTTATTACTTCTCTATTTATCTTCTCCAGTTGGTTCATATCATTTATCTTAACTAAAAGGCTTCTAACTTGCCTTGCCTTTGATGATCCAAACTTCAATTCTATACCCGACAGAATTGCTTTTATAAGTCCCTCTTTCAGACCCTTTACAATTCCTCTCTGTTCTCCTTCTTTCAATCCTTCCTTTTTTCCCTCCTCCTTACCCCATCTGTAAAGGAAAGTTTTCCTTATGTCAACCTCAATCGGCATAGGTTTTACCTTTATTCTAACATCAAATAATCCTGCTAAAAAGCTTATGCTATCTATATATTTTATCATTCTTTCTTCATTTTTCACAATTTCTACAATTCTTTCCTTGACTTTTTCTATTATTTTGGGTTTATCTTTGAATTTGCCAGCTAAAATTCCTACTATAACCTCTTCTGGCTTTTCGCTTCTCAAAAACTCTTCAGGGTCAATTTTTTTCATATCTAAAACGATGAATCTGTGTGAAGTGAATTAGTCCCTGAAAAAGGAGGGCGGAGGATTTCCTTTACCTACGAATAAAACTATCTGCATGGGTTTTTGACCAAATTTTTCCTTAATTGCCAGAGAATATACCAGCATCCTTTCGGGTAAATCTTTATCATGTTGAACCTGAATTTCAATATGAAAAATTTTTTCTTTTGTTCTGAATAGTAAATCTGGGCGAAGAGATTTAACAAATTCTATTTCAGATGTTATATCTTCAAGTTTTTCTTCAATTTTCTCGCCAGTAGCTAGGGATATAATTTTTCCGGCAGCTTTTGAGAAAATTTCTTTCAAAATCGGATCAAACCTTTTTAGCTCTTTCTTGTATCCAGATCTCTTCCTTCTTTTTGCCTTATTTATTTTTATCTTCTTTTTTCTTTCCTGTTCTTTCATTTTTCATACTAACTTGTTTTTTCATTTTTGTTTCAAATTGGAATTTTAATTATTTGCAGGCAAAACATAATTGGAATTCATAATACAACCTAATCTGATGAAAAGAGATTTACCTACGGAATACTAATAGATAGATTACTTAAAAAAAGTATATAGGGAAAAATTATCTATCTTCAACGCAATAAAGTATTTTTGATTTTTAAAATTATCAAATAATACGATTACAGCAAAACAAAATTACTAATATAAATAAAAGAAATAGAAAAAGGGAAAGAAAAGATGGGAGAAAAAAACTATACAAAAAATTCATCGTCAAACAACGGGAAAAAGATATTAATAGTTGAATCTCCAACAAAAAGCAGAAAAATATCATCAATACTGGGCAAAGATTATAAAGTACTTGCTACTTTTGGACATATAAGGGACCTGCCACAAAAACATATGGGATTTTCGCTAAAAGATGTAATATCTGGGGAATTAAAGATAAATTGGGAGATAATAAAATGGAAAGTTGTAAATTTCTTGAAAAAAGAAGCAAAGAATTCAAGTGAGATCATAATAGCAACAGACCCCGATAGAGAAGGAGAAGCAATAGCATGGCATGTAGCTTCAATTTTGGGTATTAAAGATGCAAAGAGAGCTGTATTTTACGAGATAACAAAAAAAGCAGTTCTTTCTGCTCTGAACTCCCCAAGAAAAATAGATATGAACCTCGTATCTGCTCAAATAACAAGAAGATTAATAGATAGGATCGTAGGATACACCTTATCTCCTGTTTTTTTTTCAATAAGAAAAAATTCGTCCGCAGGCAGAGTTCAATCAGCTGCACTTCACCTAATATCTAAAAGATGGAAAGAAGTAAAAGACTTTGTAAGAAAACCTTATTTTATTGTATTTGCTGATTTTGGTAAAGTAAATGCTCTCTTATACGAAAATTACGAAGATAACGGAATAAATAAATCAAGAGTAAAACGCTTCCTTTCAGAACAAGAAGCAAAAGAAATTTGTGAAAGGGTAAATGAATTAATAGTCTCATCATTTAGAAGGAGTAAAGAGCCAAAATATCCCTTCCCACCATATATTACTTCTTCCTTACTTCAAGATTCAAAAAACATTCTTGGTTTTTCTTCTGATTTTACGATGAAACTAGCACAAGAACTCTTTGAAAGAGGTCTTATTACATATCATAGAACAGATTCCGTTTCTCTATCAGAAGAAGGAGAAAACATAGCAAGAGAATTCCTTTCAAGATATTTTCAAGATATAGAAAATGCGGGAAGAAAATGGAAAACAAGAGTAGCTAATGCCCAGGAAGCACATGAAGCTATAAGACCAACAGAGGAAGGAATCAAAGTATTTGAAAAACTATTCTATAATATAAAATCAATAAAAGCAATAAGACAATCCAATCTATCTCCCTATGATAAACTTCTAATGCTGATTTCTTTTAGGTTTTTAGCTTCTCAATCAAAAAACGCAGTATTTGATACAATAGAAGTTATTTTCAAATCTCCTCAACTACCAGAAAAATTTTTCTTCAAAGTCAAAGCTAAAAAACTAAAAGAAGAAGGTTTCCTTAAAATATGGAACAACGAGATAAAGGATGAAAAAGAAGACGAATACGAAGGAGAAGATGCTTTCTCTTTCCTTCTTTCTTTTGAACTCCAAAACAAAATTTTAGTTTCACCTGCTAAAAATTATCCCAAAATATCTTATAGAAAAGAATTCACAAATCCACCACCACTTTATACCGAAGCTTCACTTATAAAAGAGCTTGAAAGATTAGGTATAGGAAGACCTTCAACATATTCAACGATAATAAAAACATTGAAATCAAGAGGGTATATATTTGAGGAAAACGGCAAACTCATCCCCACAGAAGATGGATTATTCCAAGATGAAACGCTAGAAAAATACTTCCCGAAGATATGCTCACCTGAATTCACAGCAAAAATGGAAGAGGAACTGGATACAATATCAAGAGGAGAAAAATTTTGGAGGCAATCACTCGCAGAAATGACCAAAAAGTACCTTGAAGAATTTGAGAAGTTCAAGGAAAAAGTAAAAGAACATGTCCAATCACTAAAACAAATTGAACTGAAAAAAGGAGAAATTACAGATATAAATAATATAGAAAACGCAAACTCAATTACGAATCAAAACAGACAAAATCAAAAATCCAAAATTCATAATACAATAAAAAAAAGAAAAAAAGCATACAAACAGCAAAATCAAAATCAAGAAAATTTAAAATTAAATCGTGGGAAAGGAAAAACAAGGACATAAAATCAAAATAGAGTTCTTTCACGATGTTCTCTGCGCATGGTGTTATGCTATATCTCCAAGAGTAAGAAAGATTGCAAAAGAGTATCCGCTTGAAGTAATTCACAAGAGCTTTGCCCTGACTCCTACCCCAGAATCAATAATTGAAATTTTTGGCTCAAAAGAAAAGGGCAAAAAAGAGATACTAAACCACTGGCGATCTGCAAATCTCAACGATGATGAACATAGAATAAATGCAGAACTTATGGAAAAAAGAGAATTTGACTATCCATACTCCTTACCCGGACTCCTTGCTTGCAAAGCAGCAGAAGCTGTTGGCGGGCAAGAAGCTCACTGGGATATGTTTGATAGAGTTCAGAAAGCTCATCTTACAGAATGCAAAAACATCGTAGAATTTGATGTCCTTTTAGAATGCGCAAGAGATATAAGAATAGACATAGATTCATGGTATAAAGCTTTCATAGACAGAAAAACACTTGATATGATAATTTCTGACCTTGAAAGAGCTTATCAATATGGAATAACCGGGGTTCCAACCCTTGTAGCAAACAGCAAATATGTATTAGTTGGAGCTCAAAAATACGAAACAATAAAAAATTGGGTAGAACAAATAATCAAAGAAGAACAAATTAAATAAACAAAAAAGCAAAACATAAGCAAAATATAAAACCTTGCGAAATGAGAATCAAAATCCCTCCTAGTACCAACCAAATAGATTTCAAAAGAAGTGAGCTACCAATTGACATAAAGGACTTATCTGAAATCGTAGGTATAGAAAATCCCATAATATATGTAGAGATAGGATTTGGTAACGGCGAATTTTTAGTAGAAATGGCAAAGAGAGAAAAATCAAGTGTGTTCATAGGTTTTGAAATTTCAGGAATAGGTATAGAAAAATTAAGGTCGAGAGTGATGAAAGAAAACCTAAAAAATGTCTTATGCATAAGAGAAGATGGTTTCTGGGGACTACATTTCTGCTTTTCTGATTCTTCTATTGATAAAATATTCATAAACTTCCCCGACCCGTGGCCTAAAAGAAAACACGAAAAAAGAAGAATAACAACGAGAAAAAAACTAATACTACTTTATACGAAGCTCAAACCAGAAGGTAAGATAGAAATCCTAACAGATAGCAAAAATTTCGTAGATTATACAATAGACCAAGCAGATGGAATTTTCAAGGTAAAAATAGAGGAAAGAAAAGATTTCCCAATAACGACAAAATACATGAGAAAATGGCTTCTACAAGGACGAAAAATATATTCGGTTTTGCTTGAAAAATCTAAAAACTTATTCGCTCCCGAAAACAAAAAATATTATAATTTTGATGAAAAACTACCTAAAATAAAAATGTTCCTTGAAAGGAAAATAGAAAAATTCACCTATAAAAAAGAGGATTTAGAAAATAAGGTATTCAAAATAGAAGAAGGCATATTCGTTAAATTTTTTGACATATTAGAAGGGAAGGATAAAATTTTAATTGAAACTCTGATTTCAGAATATGGATATGAACAGTTTTTCATTATAAAAGTTGAGAGAAAAGGAGAAAAATTTGCTCTGGATATTTCACCTTTCAGCTCAGTAATAAGAACAGAAGGAATTGAAAAGCTCATAGAAAAATTATCTCAAGGACAACTATAAAGATAAAGTTATATATATAAATAAAAATAACCTTAATAAATGCCAAGAAAAATAAATAAACAAAAAAAACAGCAAACAAGAAATAGAAAGTTGTAAAAATATAAAAACAAAATAAAAAAGCAAAATTGAAAGACATGGATTTCCTTCTATCAGTCTTCCCGATATTATTTATCTTTCTGATATTCTATTTTATAGTTATACGACCACAAACAAAGGCTGAATCAAAAAGAAAAGAGTTTATAAACAATCTTAAAAAAGGTGAAATAGTTATCCTTTCAAGCGGAATAATAGGTAAAGTAATAGAAGTACAACCAAGAACTATTGTTCTTGAAATCTCAAAGGATGTAAAAATAAAAGTTCTAAAAGATGCAATTCAGGGTCCATTTGTAGAAACTCAACCACAGCCACAACAACAAGAAAATAAATCTCAAGAAAACAGACCAAAAGAAGAAAAAAAATAAATAGGTAAATATAAAAAACAACTTAAAGCAAACAAAAACTGGTAAAATGAAAAAATTCAAAAAAAAGAAAAAAAGACAAAAAACATCAAAGATGAGTAATTATGGCTCAAACAAAAATGAAAAGAGCTATACTATATAATGAGAACATAAAAAGTATCTTGGAAATCCTATCAGAAAATCCAGAAGGGATATCCGGGCAAGTAATATCTGAGAAACTCAAGGTTTCAAGATCTGCAATATCTAAAATAGTGAAGAACCTTAAAAAACTTGGATATAAATTTGAGGTAAGTAAAAAAAAATATAAGCTAATAGAAAAACCAGATGTCCCTTTCCCATGGGAAATAGGAGAAGAAGGCAAAAATGTAATTTTCTTCAAAGAGGTAGATAGCACACAAGAAAAAGCAAAGGAGCTGGTTATAAAAGGCAAAATATCTCACGGCACATGGGTGATAGCAGAAAAACAAAAAAGTGGAAGGGGAAGAATGGGAAGAAGATGGGAATCACCACAAGGAAATTTTTATGGTTCTGTATTTTTAAAACCTGACCTACCACTGAAAGAGACCGTAAAAATTTCTCTCATAGGTGGTCTCGCAGTATTGAGAACAGTAAAATCATATGAAATAACAAAGAGCACAAAAATAAAATGGCCAAACGATATATTTGTAATAAATGAAAATAGTGCAAAAAAACTTGCAGGAGTTCTCGCAGAATCATTCGGCGAGTCAGAAAAAATAGACTTCACAATATGTGGAATCGGGGTGAATATAAATAACTCACCACTTGACATAGCAATATGTCTTAAAGAACTCGTAGGAGAGAGACATAACTTACTTACTGATTTCACCAAAAGATTCATAAGTATATTCAAACAAACATACGAAGAATTTCTAAAAGGCAAATGGCTTGAACTCAAAACGGAAATAGAAATAAATATGTGGAGAGGAAAAGTTAAAGTTATGCAAGGAGAAAAAGAATTCACAGGAACATGCGTTGGTATAAATCCAGATGGTTCTATGGTTATCCAAAAACAAGATGGTGGATACGAAAATATATTTTACGGAGATACAATAATAGTTACATCACAGGAGAAATCAGAATAATTTCATAAACATAAAAAGCGGAATATTCAAAAAATTTAAGCTGCCAGGAAAAATTCTAAATTACCACAGTTTCCCTTTTCCTTCAAGGTAATCCTGTATTATCTTATATGCTTCCTCATCTGTCATCTGCATCGGAGGATGCTTCATCGTAAAAGCAGAAACAGAGTAAATAGGTCCGCCAATTCCTTCCTCCCTTGCAACTTTTATTAACCTTATAACATCTGTAACTACACCGGCAGAATTTGGGGAATCTTCAACTTGAAGTTTGACATCTATAAAAATCGGAGCCCCTCCAAAACCCTTACCCTCTACTCTAATATAGCATATTTTTGTATCGTTCAAAAACGGGACATAATCAGATGGACCTATGTGTATTTTGTCTTCTGGTATTTCCTGCCCTGAAATTGAAGCAACGGCTTGGGTTTTAGAAATCTTTTTTGTTTTCAACCTCTGCCTATCTAACATATTCAGAAAATCCGTATTTCCTCCAAAATTTAGCTGATATGTTTGCTCTAAAAATATTCCCCTCATTCTAAAAAGATTTACTATTGCCCTATGTAATATTGTGGCACCAAGTTGAGATTTTATATCATCACCGGCAACTGGGATTCCTTCCTTTTTGAACCTTTCAGCAAATTTCGGGTCAGAAACAATAAAAACAGGCATACAATTTATGAAAGAAACACCCGCTTTCAAACACTCTTCGGCATAAAACCTCGCAGCATTTTCTGCTCCCACCGGTACAAAATTTACAAGGATTTCAGCTCCTGTTTCTTTGAGAACTTTTGCAACATCAACGGGTTTTTTATCTGCTGGAATAAATCTTCTATCCTCCGGGTAATTTTTCATATGTTCTGCAACACCATCAAGAATTGGTCCCATCATTACCTCAACATCGCCGTTGATTATTTCTCTTTCAAAAATAAGTGTGCAATTTGGCTTTTGGAATATAGCTTCTCTGAGAGGTTTTCCTACTTTTCTCTTGTCTATATCAAATGCCGCAACTATTTCTATATCTGCTGGTGTATATCCCTTTATATCTTTGTGGATCAGCCCTAACCCATTTTTATTCTTTGAATAATAAGATATTCCTTGAACCAAAGAGCTTGCACAGTTCCCAACACCTGCTATTGCAACTTTTATTTTCTCTCCCTTTCTTTTTCCACCAGAAATATTATTATTGTTATCATTATGATTTTTTCTCGCTCTCATATATCAGAACCTCCAAAATATGGCGAAGAAATTTAGATTTTATTAATTTTTATGGAAACTCCAACAAAATTGTAAATTTTCTGAAATTTAAAAAAAACAGCATACGATTGAAAAAATGTCTTGATATGAAGATATCAAAAGAAGAAATGGAAAAAATATTCTCTTCGGTCACAGGGAAATCAAATTACTTTGAGGACTTTAATGTAGGCGATGTAATAGATCACTCACGAGGTAGAACTGTTACTGAAATGGATAATGTTATGTTCACACTACTTACTATGAACACAGCATCAATTCACTTTAACGAAGATATGATGAAAAAAGGAAAGGGAATATTCCCAGAAAGAGTTGTATATGGAGGCTTGGTTTCCTCAATAGTAATAGGACTTACATCAGAAGATATAAGTGAAAACGCTATTTGCGATTTAGGATATTATAACGCAAGACACTCTGCTCCCGTATTTCATGGCGATACACTATATGCAAGATCAGAGGTTTTAGAGAAAAGAGATTCAGAGAGGGAAGACGCAGGAATAGTCAAATTTAAAATAACAGGAATAAATCAAAAAGGCGAAACGGTAGTAGAAATAGAAAGAGAAGTCCTCATAAGGAAAAGACCAAAACAAAAATGAAAAAATAAAACAAAAAAAAATGAAAAAAACAAAAATTGTTCTTACATTCCTTGCTGTTTTCGTATTCTTCGCACTAAAAGTCTCAAACTCTTATGCAGAAGGTGAAAGTCTTTGGACCGAAACCAAAGACGGAAGAAAAATACACATTATGTTCTTCAAAGGGAAAGAAAAAGAGAATAGAAATTTCCCTGTAATTCTATGTCACGGTCTCGGAGCGCAGGGAAGATACTGGTATTTTGATGATGAAATAAGCTGGCCCAAAAAACTGAACGATGAAGGATTTAATGTATTCGTACCGGATTTACGAGGTGTCGGAAAAACAGGGGGTCCGTACGATTTCTCATTTGAAGATTACATATACGATGTAGAAGCAATATTAGAAAAAGTTTTACAAATAGAAGGTGTAGATAAAGCTCACTGGGTCGGGCACTCTATGGGAGGCATGGTAATTTACCTTTCCGTATCACGAAATCCCCAAATACAAAAAAAGCTCAAAAGCTTTACTGCTATATCATCTCCATACACAATATGGGCACCCTTTGAGTTCTGGAAGATTACACAAAGCGACTATGAAAACTTATCTCAATTTTTCAAAAAATTAGATTCTATACCTTTCAGCACCTTTTCATATTCATTTTCAATATTCGGAGACATAATTTATCCGATACTGAAAATAACAAAGCTGATATATCTTGAAAACTTCGTTTGGAATTTAGATAATGTCCCACGAGACATAAGGAAAAAAGCTATGAGATATGCCACAGGTCCGGTATCTACCCGTGTTATTGAAAGATTCACAAAAGTTGGACTTGGTTATGAAGATTTCAACTTTTCATTTGAAAAATTTAAAGTTCCGTCTTTGTTTATAGTTGGAACAAAAGATTATCTTGCAACGCCTCCAACAGTTAAATTAGCTTACTCAAAGGCATCGTCAGAAAACAAAAAGTTCATACTCGCAGGAGTTGGTGAAGGGTTTCAGGCTGACTACGGACATGTTGATATTACAGCAAGCAAATTAGCAACAGAAGAAATTTTTTCATTAGTTTTGAATTTTATAGAAAAAAACGACTCAAATAAAAATGAAAAAACATCAGGTGAGAAATATGATAAGAGAGAAAACGATAAAAAATATGCAACAGATGATATTTCTACAAAAATCTCAAAAACTAAATCAGCAGAAGAAGAAAAAGAAAAAACAAAAGAAGAAATAACAAAGGAGGAGCAAAAAAATCAAGATATAAGAACAAATTTCAAAAAATTCTATTCAAGAAAATCTAAATACTCATTTGTTCTAATCCAAGATTTTGGAATAGATGGCAAAGTATGGGAAACATTTGAAGATAACCTGAAATCAAAAAAAATATCTTACATGTACCCAGAAAAAATTTTGTCATATAAAGATGTATTGAAATCCGTTGAAGAATTTTGCATATCTTTCACATCAGACCTTAACATAGGTGTTTTTCATGGTTTCTCCGGGGTTGTAGCTATGAATTTGACACGAGGTTGCTTTGACGCAGTTTTTCTAATATCTACGCCATTTTCAGATATCTCCTCATTTTATAGACTATACATTCAAACTGGCGGTAAAATAAGTGAGAAGATATTAGAAAAAATATTTGGAGAAAAATCAAAAGAGCTCGTATCAAAATTTGAGAGTCCAGCGGATAAACTTATGATTTTACCAGAAATATGGTTCCCAATCTCAAACCGAATTTTTTACATAATAAGCACAGGTGATAGAGCAGTTTATTGGTGGAATATAGCAGAATTTGTAAAATTTTCTGAACAATTCGGAGTAAAATACTCATATACAATTTTCTCTTATGTGAATTTGCAAGACGAATTATCTCATATAGAAATAATAAATGGAGAGAAAGCTTCAAAATACACAATAAAATATATATTAAATCAGATTGCGAGCTTGAAGAAATAAAACCTTATGGGTTGTCCTCCAACCTCTTTTCCAAATTCCCGAGCGTAAGTTCCCAAAGTAAAAGATAAAGCTTTCAAGTTAAGTTCAAGACCAAAAGATGGATAAAGCTGACCAACTCCAAACATAAAAGATAAAAATCTTTTGAAAGGTTTATCAAGAGAAACTTCTGCTCCCACATGAAACCTTTTCAGAAGGCTTGAATCACCGCTCACAAATAAAATATCTTGGAAATCTACACCTAGAACATAACTGAAAATTTTCAATTCGTCATAATATGAAACTCCGAGGTCCCCCGTTGTAGATCTCATAGGGTCAAGAATATCTCTTAAATCAAAGCCTAACCTCACGCCTTTCTTCATAGGTTCCCATATCACACCAACATTAAAGCCTCCAAAACCAATTGCACACCTAAAAGGATACTCACATTTGCCCGAAACAGCATCATTTAGTACAGTTCCCATATCCTCGCCAAAAACTGGGAAAACAGATGTTATACCTTGACCTATCTCATTTTCTCTAACTACAATATCTCCCTCGTATGCGATTTTGAAAGCAGATATAGATAAACCAGCTATTACTGATCTATCAAGAAAAGACACAGCTCCTCCAAGAACAACCTCCCCTCTTGTGAATGCAAAAGTGTCTTTTAAAATAGTGTTTGATGGCAAAGAAATAGCTGTTCCCAAACCAGCCCCTAAAAGCGCTCCTAATCCAAAAGACACATTACCAACGCTTAAAGCAAAATGAGGAAAATAGAAAAATTCAACGACATAGTTTTTACCATAAGAATCTCTCACAGATTTTAAAGCTTCCTCTGGTTCCTGAGATATGTCCCCTGCTAATTTAGTGAATTTTCCAGCATCTGAAATCAAGTTATAAGACACATATATTTCGGGAGCGATAATATCAAGACTTTTTGTGCCGAGCATACCTGCTGGATTGAAGAAAAAAGAAGTTTGAGTATCTTGCAAAGACGCGGAAATTCCCCCCATAGCAAGAGAGCGAGGACTTTTATAATCCCACATAAAACTTAAAAATGGCAATATGAAAGAAAAAACTAAAAACATATTCAAAAACCTCCAAAATTCACTTTATATCTTTCCAAACCTTCGGGTCTTCTCTTTGCCCTAAAATTTCGTCCAAATAATATTTAGGAAGCGTTGTTGGATCCGGGAAATCTTTAAAATATGCTTTAACATCTGACAAATCTCCCTCTTCAAATTTGTTCAGAGGTTTTTTAAGATTATCAACAAGCTTCTTTAACTTTTCGGAAACGCTATTGCAGATCATTTGAGCTTCAGCTGATGTGACTTCATCAGAAAAAAAGAATTGTAAAGTTAAAGGCTTATTTGAAGCTAACAGTTTATTTGGATCTTTAATCTCATTTCCCTCACAATCTTTAAATTTTCCATCTGGTTCCCTGAAAACTATCTGAGAGGTTGCGTCCTGAGGGAAAAATTGAATATCTTTTGTGATTTCCTTTGCCATCTCTTGAACATATTCTTTGAATCCGCACATGAAGAAATCCTTAAAGTATTTATCAAAATTTCTTCTCGGGCAAATATAAATGCTATCTTCTTTATTAGGATCAGTATTAATGTCTTTGGATTTAGGTAAAACTTCTATTTGCTTGATTTTCTCAGAATATTGCGAAAAGTTCTCTTGAAATGTTCGGGTTAATTGATCCTGAATAGTTTGGGTAATTTTGCTGTAAAAGATCCGCGAATATCTATTGCAAGTTGAATTAATTTTATTTTGAAAATCTTCCAAAAGATCATTTATAATGATGTTTTTATAATTTTCTCCTTGTTGCTTAAATAGCTCTTCGGATGAGCCATAAGATAAAAGCATAACACCCGCTACCATCTCCTGATCCATAGATTTGACATCTTCGTATTTTTTCAAAAATGGATCGTTTTCATCTAAAATAAGGCATAAAGAGGGAGATGTTGGTGGTCGCTGAGATTTTGCATAATAATCTGGGTGTCCGAGCATTTTTGATTCTAAAACAACTTTCCATATAAGAATTTTACCTCCTAAAAATTCAATTGAGTTTATAAGCCTTTTTATCTCATGCAAAACTTTGTCTTTTGATGGGTCAGTTTGAAACTCTCCAAGATTTTTAGGTTGAGAATTTCCTTCATCTGAATCTAAAAACTTTTCTTTGCCATACATTACCTTTTCATATAATCTTTGAGCTTTGTAAATTGTTGATAGAGCTTGTGGATAATCTAATTTGAGAAAATCAAACATCTGAATAACTATTTTTGATAATTCCTTTTCTGAACCTGACTTGTTAGGATCAACATCTTTCATTTGAATAACATAATCAATTACTTTTCTTTCATCAAAACCTGCTTTTCCAAGATATGAACCAAGAAGATATAAAAGCGCTTCAAGGAAATCTCTTATTTGAGCTTTATCTTTATCCGAAATTCCCGATTTGTCTATATCTTCAAGTTTTGGCATAACCTGAGTATTTGATTCAACATATTTTTCCAAAAGTTCAATGGCTTTGTCCCACTGACCAGAACTTGCAAACCTTATACCTCTTTCCCTCTCTCCCTGTAATGATGAACAAAAAGAAATAAAGATAAATAAAGGAAGAATAAACAGAAACAATTTAGGATTTACCGACATTAGTTTAAGATTTTGATATATTTATATGAAATCATTATTTTTCCAGCAAAAATATTTTCCGTGCAATTTTTATAAAAC
>Ga0080007_1076140_pt1 | contig 21228 bp, 18 predicted proteins | sample OctOCTMetagenome_FD_69210 | JGI IMG/M metagenome (GOLD analysis project Ga0080007, IMG submission 69210) | Hot spring and microbial mat streamer communities from Octopus Spring Streamers, Yellowstone National Park, USA - OCT_B (SPADES... | ecosystem: Environmental > Aquatic > Thermal springs >...
CGTCGGACCAGGAGAGGTCCAGAGGCGCCACCTCCCTCATCCGGGAGGCCACGACGCGGCGGCGCCGCGCCGGCTTTCGTCGGCGCCTCTAATTCCTCTCCTAGCGCCCCTAGGGCTTTGCCCTGGGGACTGGGACACCGCAGCCGCCAATCCTGGCGGCCCGGTCTCCCATGAAGACACCCGTCTGGGTGCCTTCGTTGGTGAATAAAATGTACCTCGATATAGCACTTTTCATTCTTACTCTTTATATAACGTGAAAACCCATAAGACTTGTTCAGGTTATATAAATCTGCAAACTGGGCGAATATAATCGTTATTCTTGCGACCCAAGAAGCTTAAGGTCCTTGATTAGCATGGGGCTCTGAGTAGTTCATTATAGCATCAATAATAGAAGATCCTAAAGGATTAACTAGATGGCGTTTCAAACGTCTTCAACAAATTTCCTTCATCGACGTGAATGTTCCTGTAAACAAGAGTCTTGGAGTGAGGAAATAATAGATATACAAAGTTCATGAAGTTATACAAAGTTTAGGACTAGGGCTTCCCGACAGATGGAACAACTGCACGACCTTCAGCTCTGAGGTATCGAGGCTTGTCCTCCTGAGCGAAAGGGGAAGGACGCACGGTGGCATATGGGGAGAGTTCCTTATTTTTATTGGATGCGCTCAGGGCTACGTCACGATGGGTGAATAATGATGACATTACTATCACGACCGACAAAATCACAATCGTCAACATTTACCTGCTACCTGAGACGTGGACTAGACCGAGAAGATGGTGGAGGGTTCAAGCTGCTCTACGAACATGAGTTTTTACGCATTGCAGAAGCTGTCCGGTACTGTCAAAATTGGTATTGTCTCTTCTCTCCTTACATCTCCCTTATGCTAAGACCTGCTGTGAAGAGTGTGACCGAATAGAGCTTCTCTTCAGGAGAGTACCTGTGGGATCGAAATAGACTGGAGAAAAGAGTCCAGTACCGCATCGATGACGTGCATCATGGCCAGAGACCATAAAAGGCTTAAGTAAAACTTGTCAGTACCCAAGGCACGAGCTGGTAAACCTATAAAAGGCGGCCAAGGCCACGGCTAAGAGACGGTATGAGACTCTTGGAGCTCCTCACTTCTCTCGACGTGAGCGATAAGGAGAAGCTGGCCAAGCTGAAGGCGATTGCGGTGAGGAGGCGCCTGTGGTTCAAGGTATTGAGCGCTGCGGAGAGAGCCATCGTCGACCTGACGTTAAAGGTCGTGGAGAGGGTGAGGAGCTCCGTTTTAAAGGAGGTCCTCAAGTCCATAGCCTCAAAGGTGATTGAGGCCCTAAAGTCGAGGTCTTTTAAGGAGAGGGCGATGGCAATAGGTCGAGTCCTCGCCGAGAGGCACGCTCGTATAGCTGAGGGGTTTGGGTACAAGAGGGCTAGGGAGTGGGCCGAGGACCCCAACTTCGTCATGTACTTGGGCGCCACCTGGCTCAACACACCTCGGATGTTCAAATACGCCCTTTGAGGCTAAAAGGGGGGTTTAGGCCGACCTCGAGGCCTGAACCGGTATGCGAGTTAAGCTAGCTGGAAACCTTTGCGGAAGACTTAAATGCGACTAGTTTCGCCGAGTAAATGCAGTGATGCGATGTGAGTAGGGATCAGGTTGTTGGAGTGGTGTTAATGCTTGTGTCCATCTCCATAATAGTTGGATATGGATGGTTGCTCTTCTTCACAGAATGGACTCTACTCCTTATACAGCTAACTCTCATGATCGCCGTAGCGGCAGTACTTGGTGTTGTCGCTTGGATAGGATACACCCTGGCGACCACCCCTCCACCTAAACCAATAGAAGAGATTGAGAAGGAGATCCAGCACGAGCTTGAGACATTAGAGAAAGAAGGGCATCAGGAGGAAGGTAAGCAGGAAAATTAGTATTGGGGCGGCTGGATGCCTGAACTGCTCCTGCACTTCGCCATACCTTTCGCCCTAGTTGCACCTGTCCTTGGGATAAGGAGGGCGCTGTTAGCGGCCTTCATAGCGATTCTGCCGGACATTGATGCCTTAATGTACATACATAGATCCGCTACGCATTCGATCCCACTTCTCATGATACCAGCTACACTCTTCGTAGTTGCGTTTTGGAAAGCTGGGAAAGGCTCACGTACTGTGGTTGCATGCACTCTATCACTTCTAAGCCACCCGATCCTAGATCTATTCCAGTCGCCTACACCGATCCTGTACCCGCTCTCACAATACTCATACCATCTCTCGGTGAAAATGAATGCCTTGATCTCTGAGAAAATTGTTCCGGAGCTCGCCATAAGAGTTAATTTTGAAACTACAAATTTCTCAAGATTTCAAACGTTCGATGCACCGATATTTACAGATGTGGGATTCATAATATCACTGATGTTAATTGGTTTCCCGTCACTGTATTGCATTGCAAACACCTTACGTCATACAAATCCATCTAAAGAACCTGGCTTCCATAGAGAACAGTTAGGTAAAACAGTTGATGTAGACGATGTAGGGAAACTCCAGAGAGGTCGCGGGAACTCAGCCCATCTTCCTATAAGAACGATGAAACGTTCGTTGAACGCGAAGGAATGATGGTCCGCGTAATTGATGAGGTGAGAGTTGTTGGCTACGGGAGCGATTGGAGTGTTTGTCGGATAGGACGGTTAATATAGCTAGAAGCATGTGTGCCAGAGTAGAAAACCAATTAAGCGAAAATTGGGCTGTTTGTGTGCAGGCCGGTCTAAGTTTATACTTACTCTCTCGATAAGAATCTAGGCAAAAAAGGGGACAGAAACCTAACTTGACAAACAATTCAGAGAATGGTTGTATACTGTTCGTTTCTGCATACCCCCCGGACAAGGGTAGAGCTAGCTGTTACGCTCAAACGTACGTGGAGACTGTTGTTAAAAGCTACAAAGTTAAATTTACTCTCTTAGTTGATTCTGAGCTGGCGGAGGTCTCCTCAAGACTTGTAACCTTCAAAACGGCATGGCGCGTAAACAACATATTGAGCATTTTGGCGTTGTGGATGAGGGTTGTTTTTTCCAAAAGCAAGCTAGCTCACTTCAATTTATGTCTAACGACTTTTGGGCGTGGGAGAATCATAAACTTTCTAGGTCTGCTGAGCGTCTTCTGGGCAAAGCTTAGTGGCAAAAAAGTTGTTGTGACGCTGCATAACGTTCATGAATCGGCTACTTTAGAAATGTGTGGTCTTCGCGACACATTCCTGAACAGGCTCGGTTTGCTTTTAGCGACGAAGCTTTTGATAATCTTCTCTGACGCTGTGATAGTATTGGTAAGGCTTTACAAATATATATTGGAGAAACGTTATGGCGCAAAAAACGTTCACTTTATACCACACGGAGCGTGGTTCTTGACAGATAAACCGACGTATAAGGTTCATAATGACGACAACAAACTGCGGGTTTTATTTCTGGGGTATATAGCACGATACAAAGACCTCCAGCTCCTGGCAGAGGTTATCTCCGAGATCAAAGATGCTGAATTACTGATCTCCGGCGATTTACATCCAAACGATGTGGAGGGCGCAAGGCGCTTCCTCTTAGAGCTGCTCAAAAACGAAAAAGTACGTTACCTAGGCTATGTCAAAGACGAGGACCTCCCTTCTCTGATCGCCCGTATCGATGTAGTGTTCCTGCCCTATCTAATGTCGCCGGGAACAAGCGGGGTCGTACATCTTCTCAGCGGGCTTGGATCCCCTTTCATAGCCTACCCAACACCTGAAATGAAGGAACTGGTAAATGAAGGAGCCGGAATAATTTTAGTTAATAGAGATAAGGAGTTGATTAAGAAAACCCTTATCGAGTTCAAGCGAAACACGAGACTTAGGGCTGAGCTTTCTTCAAAATCACGTGCGTTCGCAGAACGTAGGGCTTGGAGCAATGTTGCCAAGGAGTATCTGAAAATCTACTCTAAAGTACTGGGATCCTTGGTCGTATGAAGGCGAGCCCCCTAACAGCCGATAGAGTAAAAAATCTAACAAATACTCCTCTCCTCCCAGTCCTGGTAAGCTTGGCGGTCAACCTTCCAGCCACTTTCTTGGAGGTTTACAGGTTTAGCTACGACGCATACACCCACATGTTCCTCGCCGACCACTATAGGCGGGACTGGTTCAGCCTTTGGGACGGGAGGTGGTTCGGGGGCTTCAATGTGGCAAGCTACCCGCCCCTGACGCACCAGCTTATTGCTTCTATAAGCTTCCTAACCGGGCTACAAACAGCGTTTCAGATTGTTTCGATTCTCTCAGCCACCGGTCTAACCTATGCCGTTTACCTGTATTCCCGTATATTCTTACAGAAAGGTGAGGCGGTTTACTCAGCAGTCTCAGCAGCGCTGTTGCCCTCTGTTGCGACAACCCTCCATGGTTTCGGACAGCTTCCAACAATCTTCGCAGCAGCTACCTCTTTGATGGCTGCATGTGCCGTCAACAATTATCTGAAGAACCAACAACCAGTAAGCCTAATTCAAGCAGCATCATGGATTGTGGTTACGGCGGCAGCCCACCATTTGACGTTCGTGTTCTTCCTACCTGCAGCTTCCCTGCCTGTTATTTTCACACATATACGAATTGGGGTGAAGAACTTGCTTTACCGTATCATCATCCTCGGTCTGGCCTCACTACTGCTTACCGTGACCGTCCTTTCCCCCTTCATACAGTTCGTTACATCTCAGTCAGAATGGCGTGAGATACCTCACGGCAGCCGCAAAAACATCTTCCTAGACTTCACCTTATCCACGGTATTCTTCTGGGGAATGTATAGCTTCACTATTTTCCTGCTACCTCACGCCGTAGCTATTGCCTACAGGAGAAGAGCCCTGCTCCCCATTCTCGTGCTAGTCGTATTCAACTTTCTACTCGGCTTGGGGGGGACGACACCCATCCCTAGACTCCTGCTCGGCCCCCTCTGGCCCATCCTCACCTACGATAGGTTCGCCTTCTGGGCCTCAGTACTATATACGCCGTTCCTAGGAGTGATTGTTGGGGAGAGGGCAGGGATATTTAGGAAAAACCGCCCAGATATGGGCAGCCCTTCCACATCAAGGGCTTCCAAAGCCGTCAGCTTGGCCATGGTATGTGGACTCGCCGCATCCTTCATCTCAGTCTCCTTCATAACAATATTGCTTAACCTACAGCCGATGAAAGGTGTATCAGACGAGCAGATAGAAAGAGTAGCTGACTTCCTCCAGAGAAACAAGGAGTGGAAGTACGTCACGCTTGGCTTCGACAACAAGCGTATACTACTGAACATAATGACTGACGCCCCGACGATAGACGGTGGCTACAATCAGGGGAAAACCAGCGAGCTTCTAAGGTCGTCAGGTGTGGAAAGCGTCGATGCGGCGAAACACTTCCCCAACGGATTGACATTCCTTAGGAGGGTTATCGAGATAGAGGGGAACAACGGACTCAAATACATAATTTCTGCAGACCAATTCTACAACCAAATTCTACGAGACTATGGTTTGATACCTGTACTTACCGTGCCCGGCGAGAAAGAAGTAATTGTCTGGGAGATCCCTGGCACCGCCAATGTGCCTTCATACATCAAGCCGGAGCAGGACCCCACAGTAACTTTAATGTGGGGTTTAGGCCCCATACTGCTTTTACAAGCGGCGCTGGCCACCACTATATTGAGATTTACCAAACAGGGTCATGAGCATCCGGACTAAGGTACCGGCCCTCATGATAAGGGCTTCAGCAGCGGCAATCCCAATTATATGCATGGTAGCCGCTGTGAACATGTGGTACATCCTGTCATCAACACCTGTCCCGCCCGGGAAAATGGCAATAGTTAACTTAGTTAGCCTTAGGGATCTTTTAGTTTCCAACTTCAACATAGATGCTTTAAGAACCCCATCCCTCATCGCGCTCCTCGTAATGTGGTTGGGAGGTTCTTCAGAGCTAAACGCTGTGAAGGCTTCGGCTGCGATAGGGTTCGCATTGGCACCGTTATCCGTGGCGATCACAACATACGTCCTAACCAGGAATGCTGTATTATCCGCCTTGGCCTCCGTTGTCTCACTCTTTACACCGATGTTATATACCGTAGCCTTCTCCGGCGATTACACACTATTATACTCCGTGACACTTTCACAGACATTTCTAGCGCTAATGCTCGCCGTCCTTTCATCACGCCGAATAACTCCTATGGTTGCAGCTCTGCTTGTCCTACCTTTCGCGGTGTTAAGCGACCGTGTCTCTCCTGTGCTTATGCTCCCCGCAGCCCTCTCTTTGGCCCTAGTTGCCCAAGTAAAAGGTCTTCAAGCTGGCCGGACCCTAGCTCTAGCCATTACACTGATCGCGTTATCGCTGTTTCTCTTCCCGCTTAACATAAATTCAACAATGCAACTTACCGATGTAAGGCAGGATATCTGGTTTTATCAATTGTCAAATTCCAGCTGGCTGTTGGTGCTTCTAGTGCTCTCAGCAACAGCAGGTATTATAACACTCTACTATTTGAATAGGAGTGTTTTCCTTCCTGCGCTAGTGTGGCTTGGGGTCCAATCTGCCGCCGTTACCTTGTTCGCCGGGGAGGTTGCGGTGCCGGCCCTCACACCCTTACTTATGGCGTTTTCCTTTCCAGCCATTCTAAACTTCAGACAGTCGGTGGGTTTTGAGAGAGGAAGCGACAACGATGTAATAATAGTGATCCACATAGAGAAGTTTTTAGCGCTTGCCTTGGCGGGATTCTTGGTGTTATCTCTCCTCTGGACGGGCCCTGCACAGGCGCAGCAGACAAAGCTAGAGTCGGAGCTGGGGTTGGAAGATATGAGAGTTGTCCAGACTGCCGCACGCATAGTAGGGGAAGGCAGAGTCTATGGAAAGGTTGCTGCTCCAGGTAAAATATCCGGCTGGCTGAAGGCGTTATACGGGATAGACAGCGTGATACCGCTATCTGGGAGAGAGATAGCTGAGCTGGACGCGGCAACAGAGACCACGTTTAGGATTGTGACAAAATACATCATGGCCGACGAGTGGCAGCCTCTCAGCGCTAGGAGGTCGCCTTTCATCTATCACTTCGACGGCAGCCGGTTTGCTAAGATACTGCATCTTGACGATGGGGTAAACAACATGACAGTAATAGAGTCCGGCAAGCAGTGGCACGAGGACATGAGATGGATGAGACTCGTGAACTATGAATGGCGCGAAGACATAAAGGAGCTGTCACTCACCATTAACTTATGGAAGAAAGGGTTTAATGTCACAAAGACAATAACGCTCGAGAAAGATTCCCCGGTAATAGAGATAAAATATCTTGTCAGACCAAACATCGGCGTCACACTACTAGACCTTAAGCTACCTGTATACATTGAGGGCCGACATGACGTGAGGGCAGAGGAGGTCTCGGTTAGGACTCTACGTATCACAATGCCTCACGTCAGCCTCGACATACAGTATCTCGGCAACGCCTCAAGACCAACATACATCAAGTCTCCCGTTCAGGACTTCGTGATCGCACAGTATAAAGCTGAGAACAACGAGATAATGGCAGGTGTCAGGATAACTTTACTTAGAGCGAGGGAAGCAAGTGTGCGGCCTGCTATATACTCACTATTCGAAACTATTAACAGATATCATGTAAAGTATCTGCTAACCCTAACGCCGCCTCCCGGCCTCAACTTCCTTGAGGACTCGCTAGAGGAGATGAATATCGTGCCGGTCATACAGGTTAAGGACTCCTTCACTAGAGTCCTTTTACTGCATGAGGGTGTCAGATACTGGGAGTCACCGGCCTTCTCAACCGTCTTGGACGAGCATAGATTGGACAAGGGGTATAGTTTCATCAGATACAGAACAGCGGGACTGTTTATAGAAAAGGAGGTTCATGTGAACGGGTCGAGTATCAACCTATCATATTCATTGAAGCCTGCTAAAGACAGGACCGAACTTCTTACGTTCACATTCACACTCTGGATTGACTTCGACAGAATTATCTTCTCCTCAAAGTTGGATCAGGAGCTAGGCCGGGTCGAACTCGCGATGGACTCTGGAACCTTGCTTCTAGAGGTGTTAAGGGGTAGGCTAATAGGGATTGAAGTGGTCCCTGATCCCGAATTCAGACAAAATAGAATTCAGCTGCAGTTTGCCCTATCCCCCACTAGGGACGAAATAGGCATAGCTGTTAAGCTTGATGCAAGACCCGCAGTAGAGTACAAACCCACAACCAGGCCGGTGATGGATGGGGAAGATGTGCTTGCCGTAAGCGTATACAGAGGCCTCTTCAAAACAGTATATTCAGATGAGGTCTTCACGCTCTACCAGATACTTAAAAACCCATCCCGTACATCTTGAAGAAACTAATTCCCATATAAATTCACGGCCGACCTCTTCCCAGCTAACAGAGGACTGAGGTGATAGTTATACGAGAAATAACCTACATGTTGCATTGCCATTCATGGTACAGATTCGTAGGACCTATTTCAAAAAGATCGCTGATAAATTCTATCGAGCCGTAGGAGCGGTTGACGAAACACAGCACCTTAGATTGTTTAACTATGTGGTTAAAAAGGACTATGACCTTACTTAACCTGATTATCTTCCTGTTTATCTTATACATTATTGTGATAAGTTTCATGCCCCTACTGCCTCTCTACGGTTGGCAAGGCTACGGCCCCGCGGGTGAGTTTTACTATACCGGAGAAAGGATACACATCAGATATAACGACCCAGGATTCCCCAACGATAAGCCCCACATATTTATCGCAGATGCAGGCAGAACAATAAGCCTCCTTGAGTTTAGCGGACACCATAGCGCTGTTAATGGGAGCAACCTTTACTTCGACTTCAGCACAAAAACAAGGCTTCACGGCGATAAACTCCTGGTATTCTATAATTCGCCCAGTATAAGCTTCGTACAGGTTGTTGAACCTAGTAACGGTAACGTGCGTGTAAAATATACATGCAACTGCACTATGGAACTGACGCTTACCCTCTGGAGGTGGTACTTCAGCTCAATAGAGGACTTCGACAGACCTGTGACTAGGAGCCTTAGACCGGCCGACAAACTCATAGTTAAAATCACTGAAGGCGGCAAAACATATAAAGTGCTGCTTGTATTCTCACCCACTCCAAAGGAGGTCGAAATTTCCGGCGAAATACCACACGGGTTAAACAAAATAACGCTTAGATTCATCGGACGCGAGATATCAATAAATCTAGTGTTGCATGATTCGGCTTCTGACGCAGGCTGGATCCCTCTCATCGATATAAGGGGAGGAAATCATCTTTATCCCGTCATAGCCGTCGTTGCATCCATGCTATACCTTATGATCTATAAAAAATCGAGGGATTATAGTTGAGCAATGCCGGTTTGAGGCTAGCTCTTCTAGGAGCTGCTATACGTATAGCGCTCGCCCCATTCTTCATGCATACCTGGGATATTACAACAATATTAACGGCTACAGACCAGTTCCTAAAAGGAATCAGTCCCTACCAGTATGTGGTTCAACAGGCAAGATCGCTGTACGAGACGACAGGCCTTCCTTTACCCTATTATGGATTTGCCTACCTGCCAGTCGTTCTATATATTTACGCGCCATTTTACGCATTATACCAACTCCTGACCGGCGGCAGCACCACACCCCTAGTCGGGGGACACAGCAACATTTACACAGGTTTAAAACTGGTCTACCCCCAGCTGTATGCAGCCCTCCTCTCAATCAAGCTTCCGGTAATACTAGCAGATACGGCGACCATATACCTTCTACACAATAGGAGTCCTAAGGCGGCAAAGATATACGCGCTCAGCCCATATGTTATAGTGATAACCTCGATATGGGGGAACTTCGACCCCTTAGTAGGACATCTACTCCTGCTCTCATACCTAACTTTCAAAAATAACAAATTTGTCTCAGGCCTCCTCTTCGGGCTGAGCACCATGAAGTTCTACACCATAGTTTGCTTAGGAGCATTTCTACCTAGGCTCATTAACCAGCCAAAGCAATTAATGCGTTTTCTAGCTGGGTTTGCCATAGCACATCTACCAACACTCTACTACCTCGCAACAGACACAGAAAACCTCCTATACATCGTCGCGTTTCAGGGAACAAGGCCGATAAACGGGGTCAACATCTACTACTCTATGGTGGCCGTTAGAGGGCTGGAACAGGTGCTTTTACTCACTAGGATTATATCAGCCATTTTCGTCATAGCCGTAATCTTGGTAAGCGTCTCCTACGCCAGAAATAGAGTCGAGCTAAACGAGGCTATAACGGGACTTATGCTTACCTACATTGTCTTCGCACCAGTCACCAACGAACAGCTACTCGCAGCACTCGTACCAATAGGCCTTATATCAAGGAACTTCAGCCACAAGCTAACAATCTTCCCCCTACTATACATCGCCTTCAACTCAACGTACCACTACTTTGCTATCCCAATATTCTTTTCCAGTCAGGAGCTTAGAACAGTCTGGGAAAGCTTTAACGCCCTATGGGGCCTCATGGTAAAGGACTACCAGCTTCAGCTCAGGTACCTATTCGGCGTGGGCCTGGGCCTCAGCTGTTTTTCGTTGCTGAAGGGGACCTTCACGGGCGAGAGGATAAGGCTCAGGTTGGCGCTTGCCAGCGACGGTGGGCCGCATGACTAGCTGTCTAACTTGAGGCAAGAAGACCTAGTGGGCAATGGGGCTCGTAAAGAAAGAATGAGGCTCGAGCTTCGGTCGGCGGCTCCATGGGGAGTGGATGTCTGGCTCCTGGTACTTATCCTAGTTACCGCTTTGATCAGCCGCCTTTACGCGCTGGACTCCTTCCCTTATTATCCCCCACAGTGGCCTTGGCTCGGCGACGACCCTAGGCACCCAGGTCTTTACACTGATGAGGCAAGCTATCTAGAGTTAGCGATGGCACTCCCCTCATCACTGACTCCATTTCAGCCCTGGCTTCAACTCGCGGCGGTGAAGCTTTCCACACTTCTGCTCGGCCCCAGTGTCCTTGCGGCTAGACTTCCATCGGCCCTAGCTTCAGCCCTCACGGCGCTTATCGTTTACCTTGCTGCCAAAGAGCTCTTTCGCTCAAAGGCTTCCGCACTGCTTGCCTCCCTCTACTTCATCGTCATGGTTCCAGGGCTCATCTATGGACGCATGTTGTTCCTCGAAAACTTCGCCGCGCTTTTTCTAGCACTGGAGTTCTATTTTTTAATGCGTTACCTACGCCTTCCTAGTTCTAGGCTAGCCTACTTCACATCGGTTTTTGCCGCGCTCGCCTCGATGAGCAAGGTGACGGGCATAATAGGACCGGCCTTTCTCAGTCTGGCATTGCTCGCAGAGAAAAGAATAAAGAGTAATGTAGGACCCCTGCTCGTTGCTTGGTCCCCCATATTCGCTTTTGTGATTGTTTCCTCCTTGATAAGGGGCTCTTTAACCCTGAGCTTAAGCTCTTGGCTCGTGGGCTATGTGGGCAGGGAGCTTTCATGGCAATTCCTCATCCTCCAGGCCATGCCCTCGGGCCACATTGTCTTCTCAGGGGGCTATGTGAAGCCCGAGCTCTGGTACCTCTATGCGTATCTGTGCTTGGCCGCCATGGCCATAGCTAAGCGAAGGGAAGCTTCAATTCTCATGTACCCCCTCACGGCCTTCTTCACCATACCACTTGCCGTGTGGGGTTTCGGTGCCTACTATCCCATACTCATCTACCCTATGCTCGCGATAGCGGCCGGAGGCGGGACCCCCTTACTTCTTCGCACCTCAAACACCTCGGCCTTGGGACTTTTCTCCGCGCTATACGTTCCCTTGGTCGCCTCCATGACGGCCTCCTTCACGCTTCCGGTGATCGAATTCAACTATTCGCTCTTTGCTCTGAAGGTGGGCATACTTTTGGCTCCTATACTGCTCTGGGCCCTGGCCAATCGGGTCCTTTATTCACTACGCAGGATGAAGCGCCTGAGCTTCACAACCGTGCTCCTAATCTGTTACTTTGCTCTCCTCCTTATTTCCACACCCTATCTATATCCATACTACTTCTTGGGCAGGGCGTAGCGGAAATGAATGGCGAAAGTGCATGCGGATCGACATGCTCGCCCGTTGCTGCTTCACAGACTGTCCTCGATGTCAATAGGCCCCTACCGGGAGACTGAATGAAGGAATCGGCCCACAGAGTGCTGGTCACAGGCGCCCCTGGATTCATAGACTCACATTTACGCGCAAGGCTGGTGAAGGATGGATACAGCGTGAGGGCCCTCGACGCAGCCCACTGCAGCTGGGATGGACCTCCAATCAAGAGTGCAATTCATCAGAGGCCACATCAGGGATTAAAAACATCGCATTAGGTGCGGCGAAGGGCATGGTTGTCATCGTCCACCTGGCTGCCCTAAAAGAAGTAAGGGAAACAATCAAACATCCAACACTATAATCTGACATCAACGCAACAGGGACGCTTAGACTCCTAGAAGCGACACATAAGGCGGGAGTTAAAAGATTCGTCTTTGCCTCCACTTGCGCGGTCTACGACGAGGCCGAAAGGGTGCTTATAGACAAGAACCTCCCATTAGACCCCTCCCCCCTACGCGGTCAGCAAGCTGGCGGCAGAAGCCTACTGCCATGCCTATGCACAGGCCTACGGCATGAACGTCATCATCCCAAGGCTCTTCAATAAATGCAGGCCCGGACAACGAAACAATTACGCCGGCGTGATACAGAGATTCATCGAAAAGGTGTTGCGATTTCAAAGATGCTTGGCTTAGGAAAAGGCTTTATGGTCGTGCCATGTAATGGCAGGTATTACAAGATTGAAGACAACAAGAGCTACCATAGTCAGGTCAAAAACGCAAACGTTGCGATTTCGTTAGCGGAGTCTTAAGCATAAAATGTGCTTCACTAATAATGATCTATTATATCTTTAACCCTAAACCACCCAGTGAAAAAGACACAGGCGGTGCAGAAATCGTACTGGCGAAAATAGCAACTGCCATTAGCAAACGTGGACACAAAGTAGTATGGTGTTGTTGTAAAACCTTCGATAAGCATTACCGTCTGGAAGATGTTGATCGACCCTATGAAGTGCGAGCTTATGCAAATTTTGCTTCACTATGGATTAGATGTTTGTTCTTGTTAATTAATAAAAAATTAAAAAGAGATTTTAAATTGATTGCAAGGTGCGATGACACGGTTTTGATTCCATTTCCGGTTTTTGGAGATAATGTAATAGGTATTTGTTTCCACTTTATGGGCAGAACTCTTTTTACGGAGCTTAGCTATAGAACTAATATAGTTTTAGCACTTATTATGTTTGCTCTATCTCAATTATCTTGGTGGACTTTAGGTGTAATTTTTTGGAGAGGAAAGAAAATCATAACAATATCGAACTTCTCAGCTTGGCAGATAAAAAGGAGAAGGCTAACAAAAAATATAGTAGTTGTTCGAGAGCAAATAGCTGTTCCTAGTGCATTGTCAAGTATTTTAAAAATTCCTAAAGAACCAATTCCTACATCGATCGTGATATCTAGGCTTGTCAAGTACAAGGGAATTCAAGACATTATCAGGGCATGCAAGATTGTAGAATCAAAAATAAACCTTAGAGTCTGGATTGTTGGGGATGGTCCATATAAGAAACAACTAATTAAGCTAGCAAAAAAGGTAGGCACCCGGTCTGTTCGATTTCTTGGATATGTGTCTGAAGATGAAAAAATTATGTTGTTACGGAGAAGCTGGCTTAATATTGTCTCATCAAGACGCGAAGGGTTTCCCAGGACCGCATCGGAAGGGCTTTTGGTTGGTACCCCCTGTGTATTAACAAGAGAATCAGTAATTGGCCTGTTCGAAACCAGGAATGACGTGCAGTTTACGTATAGGGCAGGAGATTATAGAGCTTTAGCAGAACTGCTCTTGAAGCTCTTATGTAATCCGGACGAATTAAACACCTTGTTAATGTTACAAAGCAGATCTCCTTTGGCTGCGTTTGATGAAGCCAAAATGATTAGGGGTTTTGTAAAGGAAATTTTATCATGAAGGTTATACTAAGGGCTAGTCGGTTATTGCTTATATATGTCGTCGGGATATCGCTCGCTTCAGTAAGTTGGTTAATCCTTACCATATTTAAGCCAAATACTTTCTTTGTTTCTCAGGATTATGCCGATTTGGTTGCTCAAATCAAATTGACTCAACTTGGAGTATCTCACATGGGTGGTCCAATTGAGATATATGTATATCAACCATATGTTTACTTCCAAGCTTTTCTAAGCAACTTTGTAGGAGTGATAACAGCGACTAAGGTTTATCTTTCTTTCATCATATTATTTTCTTTCACTTCTATGTTTATACTATGTAGAGAATTTGGATTGAGTATTACATCATCATTGGTAGGTGCTTTGTTTTACTGCGGAAATACTTTCATATTATCTGAGTTAGCGCTGTCTCATTATGACATTGCATTTATAGCGTTACCTTTGTCAATCGTTTTTGTTAAAAGACTAAAAACTCTTAACAAAAAGTATATTTTGTACTTAGCACTTATATTAGGATTGGGTAATTTATATGGACCGTACGGCGCTCTGAATGCTGCCGCCGTAGCTTTCTATTGCGGCTTTATAATCCTTCAAGCAAAGCAACATAAAGTGCATATTGTTAAGCATGCAATCCTAGCATTTCTAGGCTCTGTGTTGGTTGCATTAGTTCCCATTTCGCAGTTGATATACCTAACAACAGCTGTCATTGACATAAGGAAACATCAGGTCTTAAACACGGACGTGTTGAAAAATTTTTCGGTCGCATTTGATGACTTGATTTTAAATCCACTATTTCTGATAACTGGTGGTTGGACTCCTAGCCTTACCGCAACGGGCGGTACAGGAGGTAATGGCGATTTCTTTATTCCTTATTCTATGATTTTGCTTTCGTTGATGGCTTTAGCAGATAAGAATTACAGGAGGAGATCTGTTATAATAATTTTGATGGTTCTTTTTATCTTGTTTTTAGCCTCGAAGCCGATAGCTCCGGATATCATCCGTGCCGCATGTTCTGCGTTATCGTTATTTTGTATTTTAAGAGTACCTTTGCGACTATTATATCTAGCTTTCTTCGCTCTTTCATTTGTGTCGGCATTTGGATTCGAATCAATTGTCCGTAGGTTCCAAGGAAACATGAACAAAATCCGACCTATGACGGCTTTATTGTTACTTGTGATGCCGGGATTCGCTTTTTTGGAGGCATATACTGCATCGACTTATGTCTCCCAGTATAGCTTATCCGATCCTGTAAATGTATATGATGGGCTTGCCGTATACTCGTTGCCATTTGGAATAAGAGACCCATTTCCGAGTGCTTCGGTTAGGTCTTTCTCCTATATAGGTATAGGACCGGACTGCTACTTCATGGTTTGGGACTCGATTGAGTCGCTTGTGGCTCACTATCAATTGTACTCCTATGCGAAAGTATTAAATCTCGTACCCTTATTCGATTTTTCTTTAGGCGGCCTCGCTTTACTTGCTAGGACTTCAGTGGCTTGTTTGTTAGGATACTATCCTAATGCTGGGTTTGACTACATACAGTTGACGCCTTCCTCAATATCTTTGGTGAAAGACTTAAATTATTTGTATGCCACCGGGAACGTCAGTGCAGCACTGCAGAAAGCTTATTGGAATGGGTTTAGGTCTGCCATAATAAGTTCAAGTCTTACTAAGGCTGTTAGTTGTAGAGTTCTCTATACTTTATCAGAACTATCGCTTGTAGATTTAAGCGCATGTGGATTCAACAAGATGATTTATTCGAAGCAGACTTATGATGTCAGGCTTTATTATATAAATTATTCATACGGGTTAGTTTCGAACATAATTATTTATATTACGTGTGTATTGTTGGTTCGTAAGGCGGTAAGGTCATGAAAGAAAGAGTTCTGGTGTTGGATATAGGTGATGCACCTTACGCACTAACAGTTGCACGGTCTCTGGGTTCAAGTGGTTATTGCGTTGATTATGGTATTCCGCTGAGCAAGGGGCCTATGGAATTATTTTCAAAATTTTGCCATCGCTTCTTGGTTTATCCAGATCCTAGCTACGCCAAAGTAGACTTTCAAGTTTTTTTATATGAAAGATCTCGAATCTACGATTATATCATTCCCACAATGGAAAAGACAATGTTGGCTGCTGCAGAGATCAAAGAAAAAATTGAATCTATGGGACCAAAAGTGCTATGTCCTGACTATGAAGCGCTCAAACTTGCGGTACAGAAAAGCTCCATGCTTGCTTTAGCAAGAAAAGTCGGTTTGCCTGTTCCTAAAACAATCGTTACCTCTGAAGCTCCTAGTTTTGAATCGATTATTGATGCTCTTGGTTTACCGTTTATAATGAAATGCTCGACAGAAGTGGATATACAACCCGGAGAAAGAAAATTTCTTATCGAAGAATACGACGAGCGAAAGTTTTCTCTATGTTTCAAAAAGTTAAGTCGTTGGGGGCCTGTTATAATTCAAGAATATATAAGGGGTAAAGGGATTGGGATAGAATTATTGTATTCAATGAAAGGTGAATTGATCGCCTTTCACGGGCATGAAAGAATCCTTGAACAGTATCGTGATGGCGGTCCCAGTATAATGGCTAGAACTTCTATAAACAAAAGAGCTTTGCAATACGCGATAAGTTTGTTGAATGCTCTTAAATGGAAAGGAGTCGCGATGGTCGAATTTAAACTTGGAAACGACGGGAAGTTATATTTTATGGAATTGAATCCGCGATTTTGGGGGACGACGCTATTGGCTATAGCTTCCGGGGTAAACTTTCCGTTGCTTTTGGTGAAGTCATGTAAAGAGGAAACGAAAAGATTGATTGGACCTGATAGAACAGCCTCCTTTTTTTCATTCGAATCACTATTGTCCGGATTTACCTCGACTAACCGCCCTTCGGTATGCAGTCTTATAAGAGGGTTCTTCAAGTTGAGCTGGCCCATTTCTATTAGAGAGACGTATTGTGATGACATAGTTCCGGAGCTTAAGAAATTTTTGTTTTATCTCAGAAGACATTTAGTTGAACCAAAAATAGGTTTCTATGATGGCCTTTACTTCGGTCCTCCGATGCCTGTATCGATTCTTAAAAAATTTAACATTTCAAAAGTTATAGACCTTAGACAAGATGACGAGATAAAAGCATACTTCGATCCGTGTGCACAAATAGAGCATATTAGATTTCCAATTAAAGAGGATTCTTATCTTTCACCTGTCTCTTTTGTTAAATTGCTCAATTTAATTGAACGAGAAAAGCTCACATCGAATATATATATCCACTGCAAAAAGGGTCGTGGTCGAACTGCCATGGTAATATTAGGATACATGGTTATGAAGGGTGTCGACCTGCAGACTGCATATCTTCAATTACTTTCTTTGTATCCCCATATGAATTTAACTCGAGAACAGAGAGCTGCATTGTATGATTTGCGTAAATATCTCTTGAATAAAGTAAAATAGTGCATCTATCGCTGTTATATTATGATCGTCGACAAACGGCTGCTTAAAAATTATTATGAAAGACAGGGGGAGGAGAGCAACCCTCATGTATATGAAAGCATGAGCTTGCGGAATATTCTTTTTGTTAATAGACGACGGATCATAAGGAATCTTCTTGCTGCGCAGGGGGTATCATTAGACTTGGGTTGCGGGACCGGCATCTACTCAGTCGATCTGGTGAGAAAGGGGTGTGAGGTTGTATCTTTAGATATTTCTCGTTCGTATTTGCTTAAGGCGCGTAAATTATCTGTAACCTTAGGCGTGGAACATATGCAAAATTTTATTGAGGCCGACGCCGAATATCTTCCGTTTCGGTCGAATGCGTTTGATTTTGTTCTATGTTCTGAAACCTTAGAACATGTTGCGGACTACAAACGCACGTTATTTGAAATTTTCAGAATCCTGAGGAGGTCTGGAACATTGGTGATATCAATTCCATCAGGAATTAGCGTTACAGAGTTACTGTTGTACGGATGGGAACACATACATCGGATAAATCCAAGATGGCTAAAAAAATTTTTGCTAATGAATAAATTTGCAGTATTAAAGGAAGTGAATTTTAACTTCGGTGCTTACATTCTGCATATAATCTTTCGCGATTCTAGATCCGACTCGGCAACAACGAAGTTTACTTTGCTAAAGATGTATTTGATCTTTGATTCTCTCATTTCGAGGATTTGGATTCTTAAGTCAATCTCTTGGGGTTACGCCGTCAAAGCGATTAAGAGATGAGGATTATATGAGTAGAAGAGCTCTAATTACCGGAATTACCGGTCAAGATGGGGCTTACTTGGCCAAGTTTCTTTTAGATAAGGGTTATGAAGTATACGGTACTTACCGTAGACTTAGCACTCCAAACTTTTGGCGTTTATTATATCTCGGAATCTTCGATAAGGTAAATCTCATTCCTCTTGAGCTCAGCGATACAGGGTCAATAGTTGAGGCTTTAAAGATTTCGGAGCCTGACGAGATTTACCATCTTGCTGCGCAAAGTTTTGTCGAGGCCAGCTTCGAGGCCCCAGTAGCTACAGGAGATATTACTGGTTTAGCTACAATGAGGATCCTTGAAGCTATCCGGCAAGTCTGTCCAGACGCTAAGTTTTATAATGCAGCCTCGAGTGAGATGTTCGGTAAAACCGGCCTGCTTAACGGTGGAAGACCTCTTAATGAGAATGATATCTTTATGCCTATGAGTCCCTATGCCGCAGCTAAGCTCTACGGTTACTGGGTCACGAGAATATATAGGGAAGGCTATAAGTTATTTGCTGTGAACGGGATCTTGTTTAACCACGAATCTCCGCTACGTGGACTAGAGTTTGTTACGCGTAAGATAGCGAATGAAGTTGCGAAGATAAAGCTCGGCTTAAGCGAGGAGCTTAGGCTTGGTAATTTAGATGCTAAGCGCGACTGGGGATATGCCCCTGAATACATTGAAGCAATGTGGCTCATGCTCCAACAAGATGAGCCAGATGATTACGTGATCGCCACAGGCGAAGCTCACAGTGTGAAAGAGTTCGCGGAGAAAGCGTTTAACGTTGTCGGATTGAACTGGGAAGACTATGTTAAAATTGATAAGAGGTTCATGAGACCTTTAGACGTGCCATGTCTGGTTGGTGACTATTCGAAAGCCGAGCGTGAGCTAGGATGGAGACCTAGAACAAGGTTTAACGATCTGGTAGAAATAATGGTTAAGGAAGAGGTCGACCGCTGGTCCCGCTGGTTAAAGGGCGAAAGATTTCCGTGGGATGCTCCCAACTATCGGAGTGAGAATAGAATACTTACTCGGAGTTTAAGAATGTGAGGGATTATGTATAGATATCCGGTGGCAGAGCCTGAAATTGGAGAAGAGGAGCTTAGGAATGTTGTAGAAGCAGTGAAAAACGGATGGATCAGCAGTAAAGGGAAATTCGTCGAAGAATTCGAAAATTCGTTCGCCAAGTATGTCGGCACTAAATACGGCGTAGCAACTTCAAACGGTACTGCAGCTCTTCATTTGGCCTTAGCCTCTTTAGGCATTGGACCTGGTGACGAGGTCATAGTGCCGGATTTGACTTTTGCAGCGACCATAAATGCAGTGTTGTACGTTGGTGCAAAGCCAGTCATAGTCGATATAGATCCAAACTACTGGTGCCTCGATCCCAGTAAGTTAGAAGAGGCCATAACTTCACGTACTAAGGCAATAATACCCGTGCACCTCTACGGCCACCCATGCGACATGGATGCGATCATCGAAGTTGCGGAACGACACGGGCTATATATTATTGAAGACGCTGCAGAAGCTCACGGCGCCGAGTATAAGGGCCAAAAAGTCGGTAACTTTGGTCACATCGCTTGCTTCAGCTTTTATGGTAATAAAATAATAACTACTGGTGAGGGTGGTATGTGTTTAACAAATGATGAAGAATTGGCTGAAAAGATGAGAATTCTGAGAGATCATGGTATGGATCCAAAGAAAAGATACTGGCACAACGTAGTGGGTTTCAACTATCGTATGACAAACCTTCAAGCAGCCATAGGCGTGGCTCAACTAGGTAAAATAGAGAAATTTATTGAAAGGAAAAGGAGGATAGCTAGGCTATATGCGGAAGGACTATCCTCAATAGACGGAATCACACTACATCCAGAAATGCCTTGGGCTAAATGCGTTTACTGGCTTTACTCTATACTAATAAACGAGGAAAAATTGGGATTGAGTAGGGATGTGTTAGCAGGAAAACTCCAGCGTTATGGAATTGAAACGCGAAATCTTTTTTACACGTTACATGAAATGCCCCCATATCGAAAGTATGCAAATTCTTCCTACCCTGCGTCATCAACCATTTCAAGGAAAGGGCTAAGTCTTCCCTCAAGCGTAAAACTTAATGAAGAAGATATAGAGTATATCACACAAAAAATCAAAGAGGCAATCGGTTGAGATTTGAAAAGAGTAGATGGCGCAGAGATTCGGGAAAGAGCGGCTCACTGAAAACCTTCCCCTAATCACCAAACAGAATGAACTCCATTATAAGTGTTTATTGATGTTTTGAAGTTGTATGAAGGCTGTTATTTTAGCTGGAGGTCATGGTAAGAGGCTGAGGCCTTTAACTCAGGATCGGCCTAAGGCATTGGTTGATGTTGGCGGTAAGCCTATTGTTGAGTGGCAGATCAGGTGGCTTTCATCATATGGTGTTAAGGAGTTTGTTGTGTGCGCTGGCTATATGAAGGAGAAGTTCTTCAGCGTAATCGGTAGCGGCTCAAAGCTAGGTGTGAAAGTTTACTACTCTGTTGAGGACGAACCTTTAGCAAATGAAGGAGGTTGGGGGAAACAAAGAAACATCACGTTCTTTAGAGGTGGGATGAATTTGTGTCCCCAATGCTTAAATTTAAGAAGTATGTGGAGGAACAGAAATGCTGACATACAAATTCAGACTATATCCAACGAAGACTCAAGAAAAGAAACTTGAAGAAACACTTGAGATTTGCAGAAGGTTGTACAATCGGATGCTGGATGATAGGATAAGGAACCATACGAGCTTCTTTGAGCAGAAGAAGCTTGTTGAATTGAAGAGGGAAGATAAGTATCTCAAATCTGTTCACTCCCAAGTCCTTCAGGATGTTGTCCTGAGGCTCGATAAAGCGTTTCAATCATATTTTGCCGGTCTGTCGAGACTTCCAAAATTCAGGAGGAGAGCTGGAGTGAAGCCATATTTGGCTGAAGCGGAGGCAGAGGGTAGGAAGGGGCCTGCTTTCGTAGCGGAGCTCGACGTCTCAACAGCCATAATAAGGACCTACGCGCTAAAAACTCTAAG
>Ga0080007_1063551_pt1 | contig 21165 bp, 15 predicted proteins | sample OctOCTMetagenome_FD_69210 | JGI IMG/M metagenome (GOLD analysis project Ga0080007, IMG submission 69210) | Hot spring and microbial mat streamer communities from Octopus Spring Streamers, Yellowstone National Park, USA - OCT_B (SPADES... | ecosystem: Environmental > Aquatic > Thermal springs >...
TAGTTAGCTCTGTTTTATTAACTACCATATTGAACCTCCTTAATAGCTAAAATTTTAAAGCACTATTTATAGCCAAGTTCTCTTGCTTTTTGATAACACTTTTCAGCCTCTTCATAACGTTTAAGTTCTTTTAAAGCATCACCTTTATTATTCCAATATATTGGTTCATTTGGCTCTAATTTAATAGCCTTATCATAACATTCAATTGCCTCTTCATAACGTTTAAGTAAATATAAGGCACTACCTTTTCCAAACCAATATATTGGTTCATTCGGCTCTAATTTAATAGCCTTATCATAACATTCAATTGCCTCTTCATAACGTTTAAGTAAATATAAGGCATAACCTTTATTATTCCAATACTCTGGATCATTTGGATTTAATTTAATAGCCTTATCATAACATTCAATTGCTTCTTTATAGCGTCCAAGAGAATATAAAGCATTACCTTTAGCAAACCAATACCTTGGCTCATTTGGATTTAATTCAATAGCCCTATCATAACACTCAATTGCTTCTTTAGAGCGTACAAGCTCCATTAAAGCATCACCTTTATTATTCCAATATAGTGGCTCATCTGGATTTAATTCAATAGCCCTATCATAACATTCAATTGCCTCTTCATAACGTTTAAGAGAATATAAAGCAAAACCTTCAATTGCCTCTTTATAGCGTCCAAGAGAATATAAAGCAAAGCCTTTATCGTTCCAATACATTGGATTATTTGGATTTAATTCAATAGCCTTATCATAACATTCAATTGCTTCTTTATAGCGTTTAAGAGAATATAAAGCAATACCTTTATTATTCCAATACATTGGATCATTTGGATTTAATTCAATAGCCTTATCATAACATTCAATTGCTTCTTCATAGCGTTCAAGAGAATATAAAGCAAAACCTTTATTATTCCAATAATCTGGATTATTTGGATTTAATTCAATAGCCTTATCATAACATTCAATTGCTTCTTCATAGCGTTTAAGAGAATATAAAGCAATACCTTTATTATTCCAATACATTGGATCATTTGGATTTAATTCAATAGCCTTATCATAACATTCAATTGCTTCTTCATAGCGTTCAAGATCATCTAAAGCAATACCTTTAATACACCAATATATTGGATTATTTGGCTCTAATTCAATAGCCTTATCAAAGCATTTAAGTGCCTCTTTGGGTTTTTTATTTCTTAATTCTTCATTACCCTTATTATTCCAATACTCAGGATTCATTTCAATAAGTTTATAATTTTGTTTTTTACTTTCTGCGACATTTTTTATAAATTCTTGTATTATATGTACAAGTTCAAATTCAACTTCTCTTTCATATTCTTCTACATTTGAAAAATAACATACATTTTTATCATCAATTTCTATTTCTCTTCGCTTTAAAGTTTCTTTTACATAATTTAAAATTTTTCTCCTTTCCTCCCAATTTCTATCAATTTTATTAGCAATAACAAGTATATCTACTTTTTGATTTTTAGCATATTCTAAAATTTCTAAATCCTTATCAATAAGAGAGGTTTTTTCAAATAAAAAAATTATAGCATCTGAAATGTCTATTATAAATTTGCTTATTTCATAATCTTCATCACCACCACTATATCCTGGTGTGTCAATTAAGGTAATGTTTTCATAAGGAAAGCCTGCGTAGTTTATTATAATGAAGTCTATATATTTTCTATAATTTTCATTATTGCCTAAATTATGTTTTTTTAATTGTTTTATTGTTTCTAAATAGTCTATATTTAATTCCAAAACTTTCAGAATTTTATGTTTATCATTAATTTTAGCTATGATTATTTTGTTATTTCCTTTTGATATAAAAGTAGGTATGGAAGTTGTTTTTGAAGTATCAGTAGGAAGTATGTCCTTTTTACAAAGTGTATTTATAAAAGAGGATTTTCCGGCGGAGTAAGGACCTATAATGGAAATAATTGGATTTTTGGGACATAATTTAGCATAAGAATAAATTTCCTTTTTATCCTCGGGTAAAGTATTAGGAATTTCAAAAATTTTCGTATTCTTCGTATTTTCAAAAATTTCTATTATTTCTTTTAAATTCATTTTATTTCTCATATTATTTCTCATAGGTAAAAACTTTCTGAATAAATTTTAAAGTATGAGGTTTTTAATAATCCAATCCAAAGTAAATGTTAAATTTTGGATTGTTATCAGTATATTTTAGATTTGTTCTCCAAGCCCAATTGAAATATACATTTCCAAAGCCAAGAAATACAGATATACTAAAACCAAACGAAGATTTAGGCATAGCTAAACTATCATTTTCAAAAAATTGGAATTTTTCATCATCAAACCAAGCAGAGCCAATATCATAGAATATAGAGCCTCTTATTGAGGAAATTGTTAAGGGTATTGGAAAGCCAAGTTTTAAATACTCAATAAATGGAAATCTAAATTCTAAATTTGTTATAAAGGCATTATTTCCAAGCAAAATGGTATCAAGTGTCCAACCTCTTATCAAATTTGGTCCATATAAAATTGTTCCTTCTTTATCTTCACCGAATGATTTAAAGCCAATCGTTCTAAATGCTAATGTGTATTTCTTGGCAAACCTAAAATAATATCTTAAATCTCCATAAATGACATTATTTTTAATTTGTGAAAATATAAGTGCTGGTTGAAAGGCAATGAAAAATCCATGACCATTAACTGGACCCCAAGGATAATATAAAATTTTATCTCTTGAAAAAGCCAAATAGCCATTAAATCCATTTTTATATAAAATTGTATCATAAACAAATCCAAAAATTGTAAAATTACCCAAATATCTTGTATAGTAATTATATGTTAAACCAAGTTCAATCCTATCAAATCTATTAAATGGATAATAAATCAAAAATGAACTTCCAAGAATTTTATCATAGCTATATTTATTAAAATTTTTGAGATAACTTATTGACCAGTACTGATAAGATGATAAATCTAAATCCCATCGCTTTTTAAGATACAAATAATCTAAAAAGAAAATAGCATTTGTAATGTCTTGAATATAAGTTTGCGTTTGTAAAATAATCCAATTATCTCCTGTCCAATCACTAAAACCAAAAGTAATATAACCTCCAATACCAAAGGAGCTTCCAAGGGCAACACCTGATAACCAACTTAATGATAACTCAGTTCTATATTTATAATTTTTATAATCAAAAATTTTATACTCCGAAAATTCACCACTCTTTATTTCAATACTATCTAAAATTCTAACCTCTGGAATATAAAAAATTTCTCTTGCTCCTTCATATTGTAAGTTTATAACCATTTTATTACCACTGCTATCAAATGAAAAACTATAAACAGCACTTGGAAAATTCGTTAATTTATAAAGCTTATCATTATTATATTCAAAAACATTTATCGTTCCCTTATATTCAAGCGCAATAACGGGCTTGTCTTTTCTTAAATCAAAATAATGAATTTTTCCAAGATAAGGTGTAATTTGGTATATGCTATCATTTTCTAAATCATATTTGAAAACTGCATAATTTCCAAATTTAAATGAGTTTTCATTTCTATCACTTACAAAATATATATTTCCATCACTTGAAAAAACAGGAAACAATTCATTAAAGTAATCATTAGTTAGTCTTCTTAATGTTGAATTTTTTAAGTTATAAATATAAATGTCTTGTTTTCCATCTTTTAGTCCTATAAATACAATTGAATTATTATCTTTTGAAAAGCTTGGATAATTTATACCATCAAGTGTTTTAATTTCTATTTTTTTCTTAATTTTTCCATTTAAATCAGAAATATAAATAATATCATAACCTTTACCTCTTGCTACAAATGTAAAATAATTACCATCACTTGAAAATGATATTTTAGCAGATAAAAGATGTAAATTTTCTAAATCAGGTTTTGTTTGACCTGATATAATTTTCTTTTGATATGAGCCTGTAATTGTAGAAATGTAAATATCTGAATAATCACTTCTATCAGAAATAAAAACGACTTTTGAAGCATTAGGATCAATTGCGGGTGCGATATTAAAATAACCTTGACCTTTCTTATTGTTTGTTATTCTGATAGCATTTTTTGAAGGCAAATTAAAATCTTTTAAGCTTGGATAATATAACTCCTTTAAAAATATATTAAACTTCCTTGAAAACTCTTCAAGTTCAATTCCAAAAGTTCTTCTAATAGCACCATTTAAATCGTACATCATAAGAACATTTGATATAAATTCTTTAAGTTTTTCTCTTGAATACTCCCTTTCAATATAATAAAAAATCGCCTGTCCTTGCTTATAAACAATATAACCACCATAATAATTTAAAACATTTATTGGAAGCAATAAATCATTTAAAACCAAATCTCTTACATAAGTTTCACCACTAATATCCCACCCAATTGAAACATATTCAGCCATTCCTTCCATTACCCAAAGGGGAATTCTTCCTAAATTGGATAATAATGAGCCTGCTGTTGAGAGTGCTTCATATTGAAAAGCATGAACTAATTCATGTCTTAAAACATGTTTAAAATCTTCATAAGAATTGAAAAATGGAACTACAATTCTATTTTTAAAGACTTCTGTAAAACCTCCTACACCCTCATCTATTATATCAAATATAACATTTGTTTGCCTAAAATCTTCCGCTGAATTGTAAATTATTACAGGAATTCTATTTTTTGGTATTCTTGGCATTATATTTTTATATTCCTCATAAGCTTCTTCTAATACTGAAATAGCAAAATCTTTTAAATGCTCTCCTCCCGTATAATAAAAAACTTTAAAGTGTTCGCTTTGAGCAACTTTCCAATCAAAATCACGATATTGTATTTTGTTCTTCCCAAAGTAAGTGAAAAGGAGCAATTCAACCATATGAAAATTATATAGCATATTTTAGTAAATAATGTTAAGTAATTGATTTTCAACGACTAAGGCAAAGACTTAAATATAAAGTGGGTGGGAAAGATAAGAAATAATCTATATTTTAGAATTATTGGACAAATTAACTTTAATGTGCTTTGTCCAATAAATGGTGTTAAGTTATTGATTATCAAGGACTTATGGAAATTTTTGGAAATTATTCATTTTACGGGGGAATTTAAGGGGGGTGAAGCCCCCCAAAGCATAAAAATGGGTATTTATAAGGCGAAGCCTTATTTTTCAGGGTGGGTGGGAAAAATATAGAAGTAATCTTAATTCCAGAATTATTAGACAAATTAACTTTACTATACTTTAAAATTTTAAGGTTTTTAAAATGGATGAACTACATTTAATAATACGCGATAGTGAAATTAAAGTAAATAAAACAAACTTTACTATTGGAAGTGATAAAAGTTGTGACTATGTAAATCCAAAACTTGCTCCAAAACATGTAAGTTTTTCTTATGTTGAAGGTAAATGGATTGGAAATAGTTTATTAGAAATTAAGCTTAATGGAAATCCCATTATTGGTAAATTTGATTTAAAAGATAATGATATTATTGAAATAGGTGATTTTAAAATAATTATTAGTTTAAAGAAATTTGAAAATCCATATTTTAGAATTATTGTCGGCTCTCATGTTGGAAGTATGATAAAAATTGAAAAATCAGGGATTATTGGAAGAGAAATAAATGCTGATTATATAATTGAAGATGAATATGTTTCAAGAAGACACGCAAAAATAGAAATTTTAGATGGTAAAATTATATGGGAAGATTTACAAGCAAAAAATCCAACAATAATAAATGGAAAAATATATAAAAAGAAAGAATTAAAAAGTGGTGATGAAATCGTTATAGGAAAAACAAGATTATTATTTGTAAATCCAAAAGAAAAACCCGAGTATGAAATCTATAAAAAACCTTCAAAAAGAGCTATTTTTATCATTTTAACAATAATGCTAATTTTATTAACAATTTTAACAACTTATATTTGGACATCAAACAGAATAAATGCTTTTTATTATCATTATAATAATGCTAAGGAAGCAATTAATAAATCATTTGAGTCAAACCGCATAGATGAAAAAATAAGCTTATTAAAATATGCTATTTATGAAACTGAAAATGCTAAAAAAATTAAAAATTCCCCTGATTTAGAAATAATAGAAAATTTAGCAAAAAATAAATTGAATGCTTGGGAGGAAGTTTTAAAAATTAAAAATCAAATAAACAAATTAAATTTAGCTTCATTTCAAGAAAAATTAAGGAATTTAGAAAGTATTTTATCAGATGATAAATTATTTCAAGAAATTTATGCTCAAATTCTAAAAGCAAGGCTTTTAAGTGAATACATTTCAAGTGCTAAAACATTAAAAGAACAGGGTAAAGTGGAAGAAGCAAAAAAACTAATTGAAATAGTTCAAAGTAAGATAGAAACAACGACAATAAATTTAGAAACAAAAATTGAAGAGCAACCACAGCTAAAAGTTCTTAAAACAAAAGAACCTACAATTAGTTCAGATATTAAAATTGATATTCCTGAGATTGGTAAAGTTGATATTACAATTCAAAAGCAAGAAAAAACATTAGAAGGTGTATCTTTAAATTATGCGTTAAAACTGAAAGAATTATATGAAGATAAGGGAGATTTAGAAGGAACAATTAAACTTGCTGTGGACATTTTAAAAGAAGATCCAAAAAATACAAGTGCTGAATTTTATCTTCAAATTGCTAAAAAAGAAGTTCAAGCAATTCAACTTGAAAAAGAAGGAAGATATAAAGAAGCATTAAATTTATGGTCAGAAATTTTAAAATTAGATCAAAATAATATCCGTGCTAAAAAGGCAATAATAAGATTAGGAAGTAAAATATGATTTTTATCCTATCTTTGAGTGATTACCAAATGAGCTTAATGTCTATAAGTTATTTTTTAATCCCTTATAGTATTTATAATTTGGATGAAAATATAAGAAAAATCTCATTAAGAAACCGAAATGAATTCTCTGATAAAACATTCAATTTTCTTAATGAATTTGGAGCAGGTGAATATCATATTTCTACTTTTTTTATATTATATTTAACATCAAAAGCTTTAAATAACGAAAAATTAGAAGAATTTTCTAAAAATGCAATAAAATCATTTCTTATAAGTGGAGCTACTGTTTTATTTTTGAAAACATTTTTCGGAAGAGCAAGACCATACATGGAAAAAGGACCAACAAGTTTTGAAATGTTTAGCATAAACAATAATTATAATTCTTTACCTTCTGGTCATACAATTGTAGCTTTTACAACAGCAAGTTATATTTCTAATTATTTTAAAAATAGAGCTATATCTTTTTTAGCTTATAGTGTAGCATCAGGAGTAGGTTTAGCAAGAATATATAAAGACCAACATTGGTTTTCAGATGTTTTAGCAGGTGCTGTTTTAGGAATTATAATAGGAGGTAATGTAAAATGAAAGTAATTTTACCATCAGCGGGAAAAGGAACAAGATTAAGACCTTTTAGTTTATATAGACCAAAATCACTTTTAAGAATTTACTCAAAAACAATTATTGAGCATTTATTTGAAAGAATGAAAAAATGGACAAATTTTGAAGAAATTATTTTAGTTATTTCAAATGATGAATTTGGTTATAAAACATATGAATTTTTAAAAAATTTATTTCATAACACAAGTTATGAAATTCAAGAAAATCCATTAGGATTAGCTGATGCTGTTTATAAAGGATTAAAAAAAGTAAATGAAGATGTTTTAATTGTTTTACCTGATGCTCTTTATGATGGAAAATTTACATTTGATGAAAGCTTTATTGCTGTTAAACAAGTAGATGATCCAAGAAGGTTTGGCGTTGTTTCAATTAAAAATAATTATATTACTGACCTTGAAGAAAAACCAGACAATCCTAAAACGAACTTAGCAATTTGTGGAATTTATTATATAAAGGATAGTAATAAGCTTAAAGAAGCTATTGAAATTTTATATAAAAAGGACATTAAAACAAAAGGTGAATTTCAATTAACGGATGCTTTAAAAATTTTAATAGAAAATTATAAAATTAAAGCTTTGGAAATTAACGAATGGCAGGATTGTGGAAAAGTTGAAACTTATCTTGAAACTATGAAATATATTCTAAATAAAAATTCTTCAAAAATTCTTTCAAATGTAAAAAATTCAGAAATTCTTGAGCCTGTTTTTATAAATCAAAATTGTATTATTGAAAATTCAATTATAGGTCAATTTGTTGATATTTCTGAAAACTGCAAAATTATAAATTCTAAAATAAAAAATTCAATAATTATGGAAAATACAATAATAGAAAATTCAGTTATTGAAAATTCAGTTATTGGCTCAAATGTTCATATAAAAAATTTTAATGGAAAAATCATTATAGGTGATTTTGGAATGTGTTTTGGAGCGGACCGGACTTGAACCGGCGACCTTCCGCTTGCGAAACGGACGCTCTCCCTCTGAGCTACCGCCCCTAATATAAGATTAAGATGAAAAAATTAAGACTTGGCTATATACAAACTCGGTAGCATACCCTTAAGTTTTCCTTATAAAAGGAGGTGATCCAGCCGCACGTTCCCGTACGGCTACCTTGTTACGACTTCGCCCCAGTCGCCGGGTTTACCCTCATCCCACTTATTAGAGTGGGACTCTGGGTACCCCCGACTCCCGTGGCGTGACGGGCGGTGTGTGCAAGGCCCGAGAACGTATTCACCGCCCCATAGCTGATAGGCGATTACTAGTGACTCCGTCTTCATGCAGGCGAGTTGCAGCCTGCAATCCGAACTGAGGCGGCTTTTGGGGATTTGCTCACCCTCGCGGGCTTGCATCCCATTGTAGCCGCCATTGTAGCGCGTGTGTAGCCCTGGGCATAAGGGCCACACGGACTTGACGTCATCCCCTCCTTCCTCCCTCTCATCGAGGGCAGTCCCCTTAGAGTGCCCAGCCACTACATGAGTGCTGCTGGCAACTAAGGGCAGGGGTTGCGCTCGTTGCGGGACTTAACCCAACACCTCACGGCACGAGCTGACGACAGCCGTGCAGCACCTGTGCTGGCTCCCCCGAAGGGGTCCTCCAGTGTTTCCACCGGAGTACCACCAGCATGTCAAGCCCAGGTGAGGTTCTTCGGTCAGCATCGAATTAAACCACGCGCTCCGCCACTTGTGCGGGCCCCCGCCAATTCCTTTGAGTTTCACCCTTGCGGGCGTAGTCCCCAGGCGGTGGGCTTAACGGTTTCCCTGCGACACTGATCCCAAAAGGGACCAATGTCTAGCCCACATCGTTTACAGCTGGGACTACAGGGGTATCTAATCCCCTTTGCTCCCCCAGCCTTCGGAGTTCAGCGTCAGGGACGCCCCAGAGAGCCGCCTTCGCCACTGGTGTTCCCCCCGATATCTACGCATTTCACCGCTACACCGGGAGTTCCGCTCTCCTCTGGCGCCCTCTAGTTAGGCAGTATCCAGCGCAGCCCTGCGGTTGAGCCGCAGGATTACACACTGGACTTGCCTAACCGCCTACCTCCCCTTTAAGCCCAGTAATTCCGGGTAACGCTTGCCCTCCCCGTATTACCGCGGCTGCTGGCACGAGGTTAGCCAGGGCTTCCTCTGGGAGTACCGTCAGTACAAGTGGGTATTAACCACTTGTACCTTCGTCCTCCCTGACAGCGGTTTACACCCCGAAGGGCTTCATCCCGCACGCAGCGTCGCTGGGTCAGGGTTTCCCCCATTGCCCAAATTTCCAGCCTGCTGCCCCCCGTAGGGGTGGGGCCCGTGTCTCAGTGCCCCTCGGGCCGGCCGCGCTCTCACGCCGGCTACCCGTCATAGCCTTGGTGGGCTTTTACCCCACCAACTAGCTGATGGGCCGCGACCCCCTCCCTAGGCGAGAGCCCAGAGGGCCCCCTTTCATGGATGGGAGTTTCACCCATCCACAGTATAGGGTATTAGCCCACCTTTCGGTGGGTTATCCCCTTCCTAGGGGCAGGTTAGTCACGTGTTACTCCGCCGTCCGCCGCTGACTGGGGTTGCCCCCAGCCCGCCCGACTTGCATGGCTAAGGCACGCTGCTAGCGTTAACCCTGAGCCAGGATCAAACCCTCCATAAAAAATTTATAAGTCTTTGGGGTATGCTACCGAGCTGTATATAGCCAGTCGGTAAGTGTGAAAATTTTAAAGCACAAATTTAAAAATGTGTCAAATTGTCAAATTAAATTGGAATAAAAACAATTTTTTCTTTATTTTCTGAAAGTTTCAAAAGCTTCATAAATTCTTCCTGATGTATAGGTTTATTTATTACTATCAAAATTGCTTCCGCTTCCTTTAAATCAATCCTTTCCAATCCATCAATTTCTTCATTTGAATACAATTTAGATATATTATTTGAAGCAAGATAAAATTTTAAACTTGAAAAATTGTAAAATACTTTAACATCATCATCAAAAATTGATTTTACTTTTATAGGTGTAAAAATATTATTATCCATCCTATCAAAAAATAATGTGGAAATTGTAGAGAAAATTAATCCAAAAATAAATGAAAGAATTAATAGTAGAAATTTTTTTGGCCACTTTGGTTTAGAAGGAATTCCAGCATAGTCAAGAATTTGAGCAACAGAAACACTTTTTGCTTCAACTAATTTGGTATGCTCAATAGTGGACATAAGAGCATTTCTTTGACCAACGAGCATATTATAAGCACTAAATATCTCTTCAAGTGTTAAAGATTTATTTATATATTCTCTTGAAACTTTCTTTAAAATCTCATCACCAGGATTATTAAAATATCTTTCAACAATTTTTGCCATAGACTCATTACCAAGACCAAAATCTAAAATATAAGTTACAAGTGATAAGGTATCAATTTTTAAAGCTTTTATAATTTTTTTCAAAGAATCAACCCTTTTTTGAGCTTCCTCATAAAATACTTCAAGTCTTTTTCTTGTTTCTCTTGCTAATCTTCTCTCTTCTTCAAGTGAATAATTAACATACTCTTTTGCTATACTATTTGCTACTTTAACAGCATAATCAGGGTCTTCATCTTCAACACTTATTTTAATTAAATCACTTATCCCAATTTGACTTATATTTATCTTGTTTTTTATCCAATTTTCAATTGTTCTTGGAGCATTTTTATAAATAATTTTACCTTCAATAGGCTTTTTAAATTGATTTAATTTTTTAATAACAAATGAAAAATAATTACAATTTATTGTATCTTCAAATTTTCCAAAACATAAAACTTTATTTTTTTCTAAAACTATAATGCTTTCGGGGTAAAAAATAATTTTAAAGCTTAAATTCTTTCTAATTGTATCAATAATTGTTTTCTTTTCAAGAACCCTAAAATAGTTTTTATTTAATTTAAAATCAAGATTAACACCATTTTCTTTTAAAACATTTTTGGATAAAACTTTAATAAGCTCTACCTGACTTGCCATCCTATCAACAGGTGTTGAAGGAACAAGTCTTTGTTGTAATAAATCTGCTACCCAAGTAGGAACAGTTTCATATATATTTGCCTTTACAATAGCGGTTGGATTATATATTGGCTTTGTAATAAGAATGTATATTACACAAAGAAAAATAGGGATAAATAAAAGTATCAAAAAAATTTTCAACCTTTTATAAATTGTAATAATAATATCAATTAAACTTATGTGATTCATTTTGAAAATTTTAAAGCTTTAATGTTAAAGCCTTCCTTTGATATAAAGTTATCAGTAAATTTAAAAATTAGATCAACAATATCACCAACTTTTAATTCAAGCCATTCCTTTTCAGGTTGAAAAATTTTCGTCTTAAATTTGATTTTTCCATTTGAAAATACAATTTCCAAGCTTCTTTTATACTTTTCAATTGATACAACTTTTAAGTTTCTATGAAGAAAGGTAAAATGCTCATTACCTATACCAAATGGTGAAAGTTTCGCATAATCTATTATAAATTGTTTGTTTATATCACTTGATTTAAGCTCAGCTTCATAATTATAAATTTTCTTTAATTGATAATCCTTTAATTCCCTTCTTGCTATTTTCTCTATTTCCTTTTCAAATAATTCTATGTTTTCAGTTTTAATAGTAAATCCAGCTGCCATACTATGACCACCAAACTCTTCAAGTAAATAAGACAATTCCATCAAAGCTTTTTGAATATGAAAACCTTCAATACTCCTACAAGAGCCTTTTGAAAACTTACCAAGCTTAGAAATAATAATTGTAGGTTTATTAAATTTTTCAGAAATTTTACTTGCAACAATTCCAATTACACCCTCATGCCATCCCCAATCACTTAAAACAAGAACATAATTATTTAACTTTTCCATAATTTGATTATTTACAGATTCAATTATCTTTTTCTCTTCATATTGTCTTTTTCTGTTTAATTCATTTAAAGTTCTTGAAATTTCAAGAACTTCATTACCATTTTTTGAAGTAAGTAATTTAAAAGAATATATTGGATCAGACATTCTTCCAGCAGCATTTATTCTTGGAGCAATGATAAACGATACATGCCAAGGAGAAACTTTTTCCTTAATACCAGAAATGTACTTTATTGCTTTTATGCCAGCTTTTTTACTTTTTTCTAAAACAATAAGCCCATATTTAACAAGAATTCTATTCTCATATGTTAATTCACCCATATCTGCTATCGTTCCAAGAGAAACTAAATCCAAGTCCCAAAGTAATTTGTTTGTATTTATATTAAGCTTTTTATAAAGAGCCATGACAAGTTTAAATGCAACACCTACACCTGTTAAATGCTTAAAATTATATTTAGGACTTATTTTAGGGTGAATTATAGCGGAGGCATTAGGTAAAATATCCAATGGCTCATGGTGATCTGTTATTATAACATTTATATTTTCATCTATTGCTTTTTTTACTTCATCTATTCCTGTTATACCACAATCAACTGTTATAATAAGCTTAGAATTAAATTCTTTTGCGATTTTTATTGAATTCTCTGAAAACCCATAACCTTCCTTAAATCTATTTGGAATGTAAGGAATAATTTTATTCTTATCATAAATTTTTTCTAATGCTCTGTAAAGAAGTGCTAATGATGTTATTCCATCAGCATCATAATCACCATGTATTAAAATTGGTTTTCCTTCTTTCATGTTTTTTATTATTAAATCAATTGCTAATTCAATGTTTTCTAAATTAAACGGATCTTCCATATCTTCAATTTTGGCATTTAACATAAATTCTAAATAACTTTCATTAATGCCTCTTTTTTTTAAAACTTCTAAAATAATTTCACTCTGAATAGTCTCTAATTTCTTCATAATCTTCAAGTTTTTCATTATTAAAACATTTGCTCGTTATTAACTTATTTTCTTTCCTTTTAACGAAAACCCTATATAATTTATTGAATTCAAAGCTATATGGACATTCATTATCGTTGTAAATTACTAAAATAGTATCATTAACTTGTTTTATGGGGTTTATAACTTTAAATGTTAGTGAAGTATCACTTTTTATTAACATTCCTTCAAATACTACATCTGCTTTTCCGAGAGCTTGAAAGAAAGTCAAGTTCTCACATACACAACTTATAAGTAGAATGATCATAAATATAGAAAATTTTAAAGATAAATTTTTTGTAAGGTTGATTTGTTCAATAGTTCTAAAAATTATTTATTTTTCAAGGAGTATAGATTAGACTTGGAAATAACTCGGAAACCAAATTGGAATTAAAAATTAAAGAGAACAATAATAACTCAATTGAAAATAGAATAAGAATAAAAGAAAATGCTAATTCATTTTTCAAAAACCTTGCCAAGAAAATAAATAATGGAAAATTTGTAATGAAAAGCCTTGTAAGACACGAGTTATAATATAAATATTCGGTTTGAGTAAGGTTAGCGATTAAAGTAATGACAAAGACTATTAAAGTAATTATAAATAAATGTGTTTTTTCCTTGAATTTTAATAAAGTTAAAACAAAAAGAAAAGTGAAAAACGCATATATATATTTAGGTTGAAACATCCTTAAATCAAATTTTAAAAGGTCCTCTATAAGAGCCTTAAAGGATATTAAAAAATTCTTTATAAAGTTAGGGCTTCCCCAGGCATATCTATTTAATAAATACCAAGCAAAAGGCTCATTAAATTTCAAAAATAAAAATAAAGAATAAAAAATAACTCCCGAAAAAGATAAAAGGGCATATAAAAGAAAATTCAAAATTTTTATATTTTTCCTTTCTAAAACAATCAAGGCTACTAAAAAAGCAATACTAAAAAATATACTCTGTGCCCTAACAGCTGTTGAAATCCCAATAAAAATTGAAGTTAAAAAATAATTCCTTTTAACTAAAAGAAAATATAAAGCTAATGAAATTAAAAACATATTTAAACCCTCACTATAACCAACAGCAAGCGAAATAGCACCAGGATAAAATGAAATTAACATTATAGTTTTCTTTGCTATATCTTCATTATAAATCTCATTAACTAATCTAAAAATGATAATCAGCGATAAAAGTGAAAATAAATTGTTTATAAGAACAAGTGAGACACCTATGGGTAAATGAGTAATAGTGGAAAAAAGTCTTGAAATTAAAGGATAAAGTGGAAAAAATTGTGGATTTTGTAGTTTTGTATAATCACCATCATATTTATATCCATTCACAGCAATATCATAATACCATTTAGCATCCCAATTGCTAACAAAAGCTGTCAAAATTTCCATAGAATTAGCTTCATGTTTATAAAAATAGCCTTTTAGCTCATATAAGCCTTTTATTTCAATATAATTCTTTAACTTATCAACTTCTACAAATTTCTCACTTCCGTCTTTATAGTAAATTATAGCTCCCTTAATTGTAAAGATAATTTTGTCGGTATTTAAAATAAATTGCTTTTTGTCTTTTGTATCTATTTTCAAAATTTTCCAATTATTCCAACTGCCTTCTTTAATTCTTATGCTATCATCTGTAAAGTAAATAAATGCTATCTTTTCAATACTATCTGGAATACTTATATATAAGCTATCACTTAATTGAGCAAATCTTGGAAATTTTTCCCTATACTCATATTTCAAAATGATATAAAATCCAAGAATAATTATTAGCTTTGAAAAAATAAAACATCCTACGATAAATAAAAAATTACGAATTCTTGAAAACATAACTCTTATACTCCTTAATTAACTTTTCTTTTAACAACTTAATTTCTTGTCTAATTTTTAAATCTTCCTCTCTATCAAAAAACTTTCTTCCTTCTATCCAAGTTTCAAGAACAATACTATACGCAGATAGTGGATTACCATTCCATATTACAAAATCAGCATCTTTACCCTCTTCAAGTGAGCCTATAAATTTATCTAAGGAAAATTGCTTAGCTGGATTAATTGTTATAAGTTTTAAGACATCTGTTTCTTTATTAAATCCATATTTTAACATTTTTCCTGCTTCACTATTTAATCTTCTTGCAAGTTCAGGAGAATCAGAATTTAATGATGTTAGGACATCGTTTTTCGTAGTTATAAAAGCATTATAAGGAATGGCATCATAAGCTTCAAATTTATAAGACCACCAATCAGAAAATGTAGAAACATAAACATTTTCCCTTTTTAATTCTTTTGATATTTTATAAGCTTCAAGTGCATGATGAAACATTCTTACTTGAATACCAAATTTTTTTAAACTTTCCATTAAAGCCAACATTTCATCTTGTCTATATGCATGGCAGTGAATTTGAATTTTACCATCTAAAATTTCTTTTAAAGCTTCCATTCTTAAACTCTTCTTACCTTTATAATTTTTTGCTTTTAAGAAAGCATCTTCAATAGTTGCTATAACTCCAAGCCTACTTCTTGGATATCTATCTGAATTTTTTAACCAATTACTTCTTTTTGGATTTTCACCAAGAGCAAATTTTATAGTCCTTGGGCTATTTTTATATACTAAGCTATCTGCTAAAAGTCCCCATTTAAGTTTAATTATAACATTTTGACCACCAATTACATTAGCCGAGCCATGCATAATATGAGCTGTTGTAACACCCCCTGCTAATTCTCTATAAATGTTTATATCAAAAGGATTTATAACATCCATTACTCTAACTTCTGGTGTTATTGATTCAGACCATTCATTAACTCCTCCATCTATTGCTATATGAGAATGAGCATCAAATATACCTGGTGTTATATGCTTATTTGTAGCATCAATTACATAATCAGCTTTTAAATTTAAATTTTTACCTATTTTCTTAATTTTCCCATTTTCAATAAAAATATCAGCACCTTCTAAAATTGTATCAGTTAGCCAAATTATTCCATTTTTAATTAAAATTGTTTTGAAAGTTGGAAATAATTTATAAATTTTGGGTGGATTTTCTTTTTCCATAATTTTTTTAACTTTCTCTTCTTCTAATTCTGAAATATATTTACAATTTAAACAACCATCATCAGAAAAATAAAATTTATAATTATCAACTTCCAAGACATTATTTTCAAAATGAACATTAGAATAAACCTTATCATTTAATTTAACTCTTAAACTTTTACCTTCCTTATAAATTTTAAGCCTCAAAGTACTATCATTCATTTTTACTTCCCAATATCCAAAGAATTTTCTTGGATATTTACTAACTCTATAAATAAATCCATTTATCCAAACTTCAAAAATTGAGCTATTTTTACTAAATATATTACCATCAGTTATTGTAAAATTAGCTATTTTGCCCTTTTCAATTGAACCAAAATTACTATCAATTCCCAACATTTTAGCAGGAATTAATGTTAATGATAAAATAATTTTATTTTCATCCATCCTTTTAGCTAACTCTCTTAAATTTTTCAAAAATTCATCTTTTCCCTTTATTCCATTTGAACTTAAAGCAAAGCTATAACCATTTTCAATTAAAATTCTCGCATTCTCTCTTGAAAATTTCCAATCTATAAGCTCATTTAAACTTGGCTCATCTTTTAAACTATCTATAAATTTCAAAGGTAAAATTAAATTTTGATTTTTCTTTAATCCTTCAATAATTCTAAATTCTTTATTCGTTCCAAAAATCAAAGCATTTATTTTAAATTCATCAGCAATTTTTTGTGCTCTTAAAACATTAAGCTCATTTTTATTTGTAAGAAATAAAACATTCTTTACATTTTCATCATAAAGAAACTGCCTTATTTTAGCAATTGTTCCCATTAGTGAAACAGGATATTTTTCTTTATTTGTTTGAAATGAAATAACAAAATATGAATTATTTGAAACTTTTCTTATGCTATCCTCTGTAAAAACAATTTTTGTAAATCCTCTTAATATACTATCTTTTTTAATAATTTGGACAATTGTAAATCCAAAATTTCTTAATTTTTCAATTTCCTTTAATGTATCATTTGATATTTCTGAAATTACCTCAATAAATCCAGGATATATATACTTCCCCGAATAATCTAAAATTAAAACATCCTTAGGAATTTTTATATTTTTACCAACATCATAAATTTTCCCATCTTTTACAATAATTGTTCCATTTCTGATAATACTATCTTTTAAAAAGATATTAGCATTTACAATAGCATAATTTGAAACTTTGGGAAATTCAAATTGAGAAAATAAAAGAATTATCATCTAAGCCTCCAAATGGAGGCTATTTCTTACTTTGTTTCTGTTTTCTTTTCCTGTTTTATAAAACCGTGCTTATTGACAATTTTTAAGACTTTGTCTTCCTTATCAACTTTTATTGTCCAAGTCTTAGTTTTTTCATCAAATTGAACTTCCTTTACACCCTTTACAGAAGAGATTTCCTTTTTGAAAGCTTCCTTATCAATTGTCTTATCCTTTGGTAATTCAAAAGACCATTTCTCATTACCCTTGACTATGAATAAGTAATAACCACCAGCGTACCTTTCAATTTTAGTAGGAGTTTGAGTTTTAGTAGCACCACTTTCCTTCTCTATTTGTGCCTCTTGAAGGGTTAAGGTCAAAATGGTTTCTAACATAGTTTTAGAATTTTAAAGCATAAAAATTTGTGTTTCTGCATTGTCCAATAATTCTAAAAATATTTATTTTTCTATATTTTTCCCACCCACCCTGAAATTAAGCCTTCGGCTTAAAAATGCCCATTTTTCGGCAGGGAGCTTTCGCCCCCTAACAAACCCCCCGATAAATTCAGTAATTTCTCAAAATTTTTATAATTTATTGATAGTCAATTATTTAACACTATTTATTAGACAAAGCATGTGTTTCTGAAATTATTTATTTTATTATATTTTTCCCACCCGCCCTAAAAATAAGGCTTCACCCTTAAACACCCATTTTTTTGTCAGGGGAGATATTGTCCCTTCAAAAATCCCCAATAAAATTCATAATTTTCTAAAATTTTCATATGGCTTTGGGGTTCGCACTTTAAAAATTGATTCAAATTATCTCATCTATTTTATCAACGATGTTTTTTAAATTAAAATCCTTCCCGTTGTATTTATTCATAATAAAACCGCTAAAATTTAAATTTAAGTTTTCAAGAAAAAATTTTAAATTTAAAGATAAATTTATAACCAACTTGTTTGGATTTAGAACAATATAATAATTAGCACTTTTGAAGAATTCCTCAACTTCATTCGCAATTAGCTCTTTTTCTTTTAATTTTTCATAACTTTTAAGTTTTTTATTTGCCCAATTTTCAGAGATATTTTTCCAATTTTCATAAACCTTTAAAATAATTTCTAAATTTTTTCTTAAATTAAAAAGTGTTCTTAAAAATGAAATAAATTGATAGGATGGTGGTGTGTCTATAATAAAGACCTCAAAGTTTTTTGGAATTTGATAAATTCCGTATATTATAGCAGTATTTAAAGCAATGCTTGAATCTAAAAGAAATTTAGAATAGTTTTCAAATTCCTCAAAAGCTTTCTTACTTAAAAATTCACTTATACTTTTCTTAACATCGTTTATATAGTTTTTAGCAATAGTTTTGGCATCAATTTCAATAGCATATAAATTTTCTTTAATTTGAGTTATTTTATTACCTATGCTTTTATTAAAAATTATTGAAAGTGAATGATCTTGGTCTATTGAAATTATTAAAGTCTTCTTATCTTTTGATAATTTTTCAGCATATATTTTAGAAACTGTGCTTTTACCAACACCACCTTTACCACAAAAAACAATTTTCATTCTATAAAATTCATTTCTATTGGTAAATTTTTACTTTTCCAATCCTCAAAACTCCCCTTATAATGCTTAACATTATATCCAAGAACCTTTAAAATTTGATAAGCTTTTTCTGATAAAATTCCTTTTTGACAATAAACAACAATTGTATCATCTTTTAAAATCCTAATTCTACCACTTTTAAATTCATCCCTTAGTCTATCTAATGGAATATTATATTTTGTATTTGGAATATGACCCTTGTTAAATTCATCATTACTTCTAACATCAATTAAAATAATTTTTGGGTTCGCTTCGTTTTTCAAAATATAATTAGCATCTACAATATCCTTACTTTCTGAGCAAGCAGTAAGAAGAATAAAAAACAAAATTCTTTTTATCATAATTAAAATTTTAAAGTTTAAATTTTATTCACAAAGGAGGTAAGGGGCTATGATAAGCGAAACAAGAAAGAGGAAACTTATTTTTACAGGTAGATATGCGTATAGGGAGAGGATAGCTTTTAGAGATTTCTTGAAGAGATTTTATCCAAACGAGCTTAAAAAGATAGAAGCTTTTATTGCTGAACTTGTTTTTGAAGATGAAAAGAATATAAGAACTTCAAAAATACTTCAAAGGGCTTTTATCAAATTTTGTGAAGAAAACATAAAAGAAGAGGATGAAATAACAAAAAAAGTTTTAATGAACTATCTCAAAATAAGAGGCGTAAAAAAACTATCGGAGCTTATAAATAACTTAAAGGATAGTTTAAAATGAAAAGGAAAAGGAAATATAATGTCTTTGGTCCAGAAGGTGTTTGGAGCAAATGGAAAAAGAGAAATTCATTACTTGTGAATAAAAAATTTTTAGACATAATAAATGTATATGACATTGAAGATGAAATTATCATAGAAATTGAAAACTTTGAGCTGACGCCAAAGCGAGAATTTATGAAAAAGTTAAGCGAAGCTTCATTTAGACTTTCAATTAAGGAAACTGATAAAATGATAAAAGCATTAAAAAAGGCAAAAAGGTTAGCAATAAAAAATAAAAGGAGGGTTTAAGATGATAAACATAAAAGAGCTAAAAAACATAAAGCACATATATGCTATTGACATAGGGCGTGAATATAGCTATATTGTAGATGTAAGGCAATTTATGTCATCTAAAAACTGCGAGGTAAAAAAAATAAAAACAAGCGAACTTATAGACTTTATAAAATCTCATAAAGGTAAAGTAGCAATTTTTTATGAGCAATCAGGCATATATTCATTAAAGCTTGATATATTAAATAGCAATTCCATAATAAAATATACCATAAATGGAAAAGAATTTAGAGGGTTAAGGCTTGCTTCAAATAAAAAGAAAAATGACCTCAACGATGTAAAAATCATAGCAAAAGCAGTTTCAGACTTGCTTTTATATAATGAAAGCGATTATCTAACAAAATTTCACGAGCCATTACCTTACGAATGTAAAAAATTAAGAAGGCTATTGAGATTTTACGAGCAACTTGTAAAGCAAAGTCAAAAAATCAAAAATAAAATAAACAATTTTTATTGGCTATTACTTGGAAAAAGTAAAAAGATAGACTATATTTCAAAATCAACAAAAGAAAAGATATTAAAGCTTTTAGAATTAGAAGATGAAATAAACGGCATATATGGAGATGAAATAAAATTCCTTTTAGAAATATATGATTATTATTTCAACAAAGCAAACGAAATAAAACTTGAAATAGAAGAAATAATAAAAAACCATCCTGATTACCCAAAACTAAAAAAAGTATTTGAGGGCAAACTTTTAATAGCCCACTTAATAGCTACCTATTGGGACATAAACCGCTTTAATTCAATAAAACAATTCAAAGCCTTATTTAAATTTCACTTTGTAAAAGTGCTAAAAAGTGGTAAAACTCAAAAAATAGAAAAAACAATCAAGGTGAAAAACATAAAAAGATACTTTTATTTATTGCTTTTACACACAAAAAATCCCACTATTAGAAAATTATGGAACTACTATAAAAAAATTAGAAAATTAAGTAGGGCAAAAGCATTTACAAAATTTAGCTATGTTTTAGTAAGTATGATTTACAAATACCTTAAAGGAGAAGAATTTAAATTACCCGAGGGGATAGAAAAAGCTTTTAAAAAA
>Ga0080007_1037020_pt1 | contig 21144 bp, 20 predicted proteins | sample OctOCTMetagenome_FD_69210 | JGI IMG/M metagenome (GOLD analysis project Ga0080007, IMG submission 69210) | Hot spring and microbial mat streamer communities from Octopus Spring Streamers, Yellowstone National Park, USA - OCT_B (SPADES... | ecosystem: Environmental > Aquatic > Thermal springs >...
CTCTTTTATCCTCCTCCACTCCTCCTTAGAGATGGGGTTCATAGCTGCTAGCCTCACTATCCTGGCAGCCTCGTTTTTCAGCATAGATGCCTCCAACGGCTTTAAAAAACCCTGGGAGGTTAGATATTCTATGAAGAACTCCTGATAAGATCTAAAAGCCTCTCCAAGCCTTGTGATCCTCCTATCTATATAGGCCTTGAGATCATCGAACCTCTGATCAACACCCGCGAATTTCTCATCAACATAGCTCTTAAGAGCGTTAAACTTCTCATCAACATAGCTCCTGAGCTCCTTAAACTCCTCATCTATCTCCGCAAACCTCTTGTCAATCTGCTCGAACCTCTTATCAATCTCCCTGAATCTCGAGTCTATATCTGCAAACCTCCTCCCAAGCCAATACGTTATACCCCCTAGTGTTGCCAGTATCGGTACTAGCGTCGCCAGTACGTTTAAAATGCTTATCTCCTCAGCCATCTAACCCCCAATAGAATATCTAGAGAGCTAATATAAAACCTCGATTCAATGACAGATCATGTGTAATCTTACTCAGTTCTATAATAGATCTATTTGTCTATTGATATTTTTGTTATGGGGTATTTATGCGCGGATCTGATTTTGATCTATGGTTTAGATGACAGCAACAATCATTACAGATGTGAGCCCGAATAGATGGTGGGAACCTGTGATCCGCTGGTAAGATGGCTGGGCTTCAGTTCTTTCAAGGCGGGGAGGAGGTCAGAACATATCTGAAACACCTAGTCAAGCATAGCACCTTGCGAGTAATGAGATTAAACCCTCTTACTGCAATGCTAGCATTGATACTACTAGAAAATTAGATGATATTAAGCTCTGATACACAAGCTGTGATGAGGTGGTCGTTGATACCTGAGGGGAGCACAAAGATTAAACCCGTTAACACACCAGTTTGAGGTCATCGCGTAGGTAGAGAGCTCCCAGCTATGAAGTGCTTAAGCTTAAAGCTTTTGAGAGGCCTCTACCGGCCCTCTCTTATAATTCTCAATGATTCTAGGACGAGCCTTTCTATTGAAGGTAGCCGTCTTAGCACATCTTCCGAGTCGAACTTAGCCTCGTGGAAGCCCCAGACGTGTAGGGCCCAAGCGTTATCCCATGAGTGTAGAAACCACTCTCCCAGTCTCTCAGAGACTCTTAAGACCGTTTTCTCAAGCTCTCCAGCGGTCCATCTACCTTTCTCACTAACCCTTCTAAGGATATCATCTAAATTGTAATATACTGCAAAAGCCTTAACAGCCTCCTCCACAGCCTTATAAAGCTTCTCTGAAGCTTGAACAGGATCTCTATCTACGAGAGCCTTACCCTCATCGAGATACCTTAGAGAGAGTTCTAGATGAGATTCAACAGCAACCTTCGGATCTAGACCAAGACTCTTCACCAGAACATCTATAACCAGAAACTCCACATCAAACCCCCTTCCCTTCAACTCCTCAACAAGCCTCCTGGGGATTACAAAATCCATAACCACAGAGATCTCTCCATGAGAGTCTCTCTAAAAAACCTAATAACCCATAAGGATCCCAAGAGTCTCAGGCTAAGATAAGACAGCTGGAGTAGCTGGTGTATGGTAGCTATTCGGATTTTATGGTTATAGACTAGGTTTTAAGCTCTGGTTTCATTTGTTTGTTCCTAAGAGGTCGTTAAGACTCAGGAAGGTTTACGTAGGCTTGGTGTTAGCTATTCTACACTATCATGTTGGGTTAGGGAGGGTAGGATTAAGGCTATTAGAACCACTGATGGTGTTTATAGGATCCCTGAAAGCGAGGTTTTGAGAATTGCTAAGGGAGTTCTTGTGAGCAAGGAGGTTAGAGCTGTGATATATGCACGTGTGAGCTCATCAGATCAGAAGAGTGATCTGGAGAGGCAAGTTGATTATCTAAAACAATACTGTGTCTCGAAAAGATACAAGGTTATAGATGTTCTAAGCGATATAGCTAGCGGTTTGAAGGCTGATAGAAAAGATCTGCTAAAGCTCTTCAGCAACAAAGTTTGTAGAAAGGCTGGCTTAGTCGTGGTAGCTTACAGGGATAGACCAATTAGATCCAGAAGGGCTTCGAGGTTTTTAAACGTAGATAGAAGCCCCTCACAACTGCCGGGCTCAACAGCCTCCCTAGAACACATAGGGATACCCAGATCCCTATGGAGAGGCGGAGCCCTCAATAACCATAGGGATACCATAACATCCCTGTGGAAACAAAAGAACATAAGAGAACATCAGCGACAGTCGAAGGACAGGTGGTATTGCTGTCTTTATGTATCTATGTATCTAGATGTTTATAGCTTAAAGGCTTAGCGTTACCAAGATGCTTGGTCGTTGGCTGTTGAATGTCTTTATCTGCTATCTTCTTATTAGCCGTCCTACTAGCAATCCCATTATTATCGCCATAATTACCATTACACCGACTATTGTCCACGGCGTTTCTGTTACCACCTGTGTCGCTAGCACGGTCGTGGGCGTTGCAATCTGCACTGTTGTAGTTTCTATTCTCGATACTATTAGTGTTTGAGCTATAGTAGTTGTAGCTGGGCGTGTCGTAATCTGAGCAATAGAGGTGGTTGTCATTGCTGGCTGTGTCATTGTTTTTGTTATCATCGACGTTATCGTTGTTGGTTGAACCACAGTAGTTATTGTCGCGGGAGATGTTACAGTCTGAGTTGTTATCTTAGTCACAGTTGCAGTAGTTGTTGTTTTTTGAACAGCTATTAAAGCATCTACACTATAAAAAGTTCCATTTAGAGAATAATACTGTACATTTAATTTTATATTGCCAGAGTCCTTCCCGATTTTGACTGTAATCTTATACTCCTCACCACTCTTTATAAGTGGGATTATAACAACTTTTAGTTTACCTGGCTGTCGGTACGTATCTGTGAAGCTAGCTAGAGTTTCCGGTTGCGGCATCATCTCTACTCTTACAGCTATAGCTGAGCCCTCCCCCTTGTTGAAAAGTCTGAGGTAGAGCTCGTCACCTAGCTCGTTAGAGCTTATGTTTAGGTTTAGGCTTGGCAGAGGCGACTTCCCAATGTTTACCTGCTTTATCCTACTAGCATAGTCTCTGGTTATCTCTAGATACTTGAACCCATACTCCCTCGTTGGCTCTATCTCAGTACCCTCGTGGAGCTCATTCCAGCTTGTTATTAGTACATGCCTAGCTCCCAACTCTAAAGCGTCATTCCACATCCTCCGGTAGAGGAGTCCATCCTCTCTATCAACATAGCCCCCTGGACTGCGGATCTTCCTATCATCATAACCTGGGATGACTGTGTAGAAGAGCGCTTTCTTCTGTATAACCACTTTCCCCCCTGCTAGGATTCTCTCTATGGCCTCACTAGGGCTTAAATTAGCTAGACCTATTTTCATCCGATCACTGTAGAAAGAGTACAGCTTTCTCGCAACACTACTATTAAGCTCTATATAAGTGTGAAAACCATCAAAAACATGGAGATATGAAGGATCTCTTATATCAGCTAGAAGGTAAACCGATCCGACCTTATTCTCTAAACCCCTTCTAACCTGCAACCAAAAGCTCGGCCCCCGATCATGGGCTCCAACGTTATAGATGAAAATAACAGGTTTCCCATTAACCTTTAGGAAAGCTTTTGACCCGGAATACTCTCTAACCACGTAAGAGATCTCATTCACAATATCCTCTGGAGAGATTAGAGGGTTCCAAGGTCTATAGGATTCATAGTAAATAGTTACTTTGAAATCGTGCTTCTCAGCCACCTTTATAATTCTCTTCAAACTCCCATCCTCGAAGCTCCCGGGACCCCACCAAGAGGCTATGAAACAATCTATCCCAGCATATCTCGCTAGGAGAATGTGTGCTTCTACTAGCCTCTCATCCCAACTATCATATATACCCAGGAGGGGGTAGTGTGCTGTGTTTCCTATAGAGTCTTCCGTTGCGTTTTCCCAGTGGAACCACCGGCCGCTGACTCCCCATGCCACCCCATACCATGGATAGTAGAAAGCTAGTACCTGCTCGTGAAGCCCTACAGCCACATCCTCATAGACCCCAATACCTATAGGATGCTCATATAATTGCTTAGAGTCCAGTGTAAAAGATCTATCGTTTGTTCCAGGATATTGAGGGTTAGTTCCGTTATTTGTAAAACTCCATATATGCATGAAAACTCCATTGATCCAAGCGAGCATAGAGACATTTGTGCTCCCAATATCGCCTTTCCTAATAGTCACCGATCCCAGATCATCCCCTTTAATAGCTATTATTGAAATATTGATCGAAACAGGGGTCGTATCATAAGGTTTTTTGCCAATCCAAATGCGCATAGGATCTACAGAATACTTTAAATCCGAAGCCTCCGATCCCCGGATTAGAGTATAGTTGTAACCAACTACTATAGGTCCACCTGAAAACTCCACTGTCGTCCAATCAGAGTTTGTTTCAACAGCAATCATGTAAAAGTATACTTCAACAGTAACCTCTTCTATAGAATGCGCGAAGGGCTTAGTAGAATTCAATGGACTATATAGAATAACTTCTCGAGCATCAGCTCTCTCCTCACTTGGAGACGAGTGTACTAGGATTGACCTATCTATATGCTCCTCCTGAAATAATGTTTGTAACCTTATGAGATAAGCCACGATACCATCAGCTAGAACGATAGCTAAGATCAACATAGCTAAAGAGGCAGCAAGGGGGAACATTAATTTCACCATAATACTACCGCAACCTAAAGAACAGTACATGGAAGGAGTTAATAAAACTTACCATAATAAATCTTATATAGACAGATCCTCCCTAATACCACTTCCCTTAAACCTATTGCAGAGGGTTCACAAACTTATGACCTCCAAAGGAACATGAAGTCCTCTGAAAGAGACGAAAGCCTGCTTTGCATTAGTGTTATTTACAATGTTTTATATGACCCCTCCCCGCCCTCTAGGCCGGAGTTTCGAACCTCTGGGTCTAGGGTGTTACCCCCTGGTGAGGGGTTATAATTTCTGGCATCTCATCTGGGCCTGGGGGTAGGTTGTGCTTTGAGGTGGAAGTCTTTAACCCTAGACGTGGTGGTACTCAGAGAGCACGAGCTAGAAGACCCCGTATACGGGGAGATGCTAAAATACAAGAGGAAACTCTGCTAACAGCGGGAACAAAACTCCATAACAAGCATCCCACCAACCTACAGATTGAAACTAGGAGGAAGCCAAAGCTCAGACTTTCTACATCCACATCTATGTGCAATGCAAACGTTTATAAAGCCCACAAGGAGATATGAACATTGAGGAGCTCCACTGCGTGGTGCAATCTCATGTCTTCAATTATAGTGGAGGCTTTGCAGAGGGAGAGAGCATTACTTCGTGTTAAGGCTAGAATTCTAAGGAGTAGAGTTGAGGATTTTGAAAAACGTTTCAACATGAAGTCAGAGGAGTTCCTGGAGAAGTTTGAGTCAGGAGAGCTAGGTGATGATGAGGAGTTCTTCCTATGGTGGAGCTTTCTCCAAGCATTAAGGAGTGTTGATGAGAGAATGAGGATTGTCGAGTCGAAGCTACGAGAACTTTAACGAGTACATAGAAACTGTAGAGGAGTTAATAACCTCTTATAATGACATCATAGCCATCGCGGAGCTCGAGGAATTCGAGGTTACATTTAACGAGGGGTTCATTAGGGGAATCATTACCTTCATTGACGGATCTAGGCTTCACTTCCTTGAGTACATCAGGATAATCAACAACATCTCCATAAAACTTAAGTACAGGTACCATTATGAGGATGCGGAGGGAAACATGATATTTAGATATGATAACGCTCCGCATCATAGGAATATCGCAACATTCCCCCATCATAAACATGTAGGAAATAATGTGTTACCGTCGAGGGAACCCTCACTTTCAACCGTACTAGAGGAGGTGGCATTGATGATTAGGTAGCATACAGCGAGGTTGAGTGATTATGTTTAACTTGGGATAGCCGTTAAGACTAATACTGTGGCTTCTCTGCGACCCTGATCTTATCAGCTGGATCGTCTATAAACCTCCTTTTTCCGAGCCGGCTGCCACTATTACTATGCCCAGCTCCTCCGCTAGCTTATCGCTTATCAGGACCTCCTCCTCAAATCCTGATATTAGTACATAAGCTATCTTAGGGCCCATGTTTCTATCGCTTGCCACAACCTATGCTTCAAGAGCATCCCTTACAACAAACATCCTCACAGGGCTGCCTGCGGTGCCGAGCTCGGCTATTGTAGCTGTAGGTGGTGGGTGTAAGCTAACCTTCTCGCTAGAGCTAGTGGTATGAGGAGTTGTGGTGGCTCCGTCTCAAACGCGGTGTTAACCAGAGCTACAGTCTCCACAATTTCACCTAAGATCCTAGACCTAAGCTTCAACCTTACCCTCACAGCCATAACTGGTCCTCCACAGGGGGTATATACAGCCTATCCTCGACCTCAAACTCTACCCTATATAGCTTACTTAAGAGTATGAATATAACATATATCTTTCTATATAATGATTACATTATGTCTGATCCGCAATGGTCAAAAATTCTACTATTACTTAATACATCCAAAGTTTACAGCTCTTACTATCACTTTGTGTATAATATTCAATTTTCATAAGCTATCTCGTTTGTAAGTTATTTGTTACTTTTAATCAACTCGAGATAAGTAAACCCATATTCTCTTGATGGTTCGAGTGTAGTACTTTCAAAAAATCGTTCCAAGTTCCTATCATAAGAAGTTTAGAAGTTTTAATATGATTTAAAGCAATCTTTAATCTTTCTATAAAAAGCTCTGGAGAGCGATGTAGGAGACATCTCCAAAGACACCTTTTCCTTCGTAAAAGTATGTTAACGGCTTGCCATCCACCTTAAAACACGATAGGTGATTAAAGTAATTTTTACTCAGATATGAAAAATCTCTATCTAATATCTCAATATTTTCAGGATTTGATAAATTCCAACCGGGATTCGTGTTTTTTAGTCTTCCTATACTTTCATACAGAATACCGAGTTTGATATCCTTAGAAAGGGTTTTTTAGAAGTAACTTAAGATTTTCATCAAAATATGTTAAATCCCCCGATTCGTAGCCCGAGCATGAAATAAGAAATACGCCTATCCCGTAACCAGTCGCCTAATCTATATGCTTGGACATTACTATTGGGTCGTCCGAACAGTATTCACCAAGCAATGGCATGTATTTATGCCCATCCTTCCAGTTACTTAAATCTCTTCTATACCAAAGATAGTAAGGAACAGCTACTATGATATCATCCGTCTTAGCAACATTTCCAAACTGTCTTATATAAGGTGTTTTCACTTCTACCATTTATCATTTCCAGCAACATCCTTAACTCTTGCTTTAACAATATACTCTCTTCCCCCTTTCAAATAGTCGTGGTAGCTTACAGGGATAGACCAATTAGATCCAGAAGGGCTTCGGGGATCCAAGGGTATATGGGAGCCCCTTTCCACGGGCTCAACAGCCACCCATGAAACCGCAGGGCTAGAAACCCTGTGGATCAAGAAACAAAGCAATATTAAACAAAAGAATATCAGCGATAATCAACAACCATCGGGAGACAAGCGGAGTTTAGGTACATCTCCGTCTTTGTAGTTTTTAGCCTCGTACCTTGTCTTAGATGCGTTTGTTCAAGATCTCTACTGATGTCAAGGGCTCCTCTATATAGAATTAATTGCTATGTCTCTTACTATGTTTGCTAAAACAGACTTTGAATATGTGAGGGTGGATAGCTTGTTTTAGTGTCTTAAGCTTCTGATTCCTTATTATTATTGTGGGCTATGTTGAGCGATCTCTATATATGGCTTGAGGATCTATCTAGCCCCGATGTTCTCAGATGGATAGATCTTAATGATAGGAGGGCTAGAGAGTATGTCTATGATAAGAGCTCAGTGCTCTATAAAAGGCTTTTGGATCTGAGCTTGGAGCCTATATATTATAACTTCAGGATCACTGATCTTGGTTATTTCTATATGATGAGGTCCAGGGATTTCAGGCTTGGTATAATATATAGAGATGGCTCTTCAGAGGATCTTGTAGTTTCCTCATCGCTAGGTAGAGATGCTATTATTACAAGCTATTTTGTCTCTAGAAAAGGGGATCTGGTTGCTTACTACTACTCAGAGGGTGGTAGGGATCTGGGTAGGCTTGATATAATCGAGACCTCTAATAAGAGGCTCATAGACAGGATCGACGGCTCTATCCACAGTGTGGTATTCCTAGAGGGAGGGAGACTCTACTATGTTAAATTCTATAGATCTAGGGAATGCCCAGACGGTGTTAGGGCTCCATGCTCTAGGGTTTTTCTCAGGGATGGCGGCAGGGATGAGATTGTCTTTGGAGAGGGGGTACCCACATCGAATTTCATAGGTTTGAAGCAGAGCGTCGATGGATCCAGAGCTATGGTCACGATATTCCGTGGCTGGAACTCCTCAAAGATCTATGCTGGATCTCTTGGAGATCCCAGCTCTTGGTCTGAGCTATATGGAGGAGACTATCTATCGATCCCGATAGACTATGTGGATGGATGCTATATTGTAAGAACATATGACTCTACTGGAATGGGGAGGATCCTATGTTTGGATGGAGAGAAGGCTAGAGAGGTTATCCGTGAGAGAGGCGAGTACCTAGAATCGGCCTTCATACTCGACAACATAGTAGCCGGTATCTATATTACAAGGGAGTGCTACAATAAAATAATATATTATAGCATGGATGGGAGGATCCTCAGCGAGTATAGCCCCAACACCCCATCATCCATAGCTATAGCATCTGAGCAGGCTTATAGGGGTGAGGCGATTATCGAGGAGACATCGTTTATACAGAGATATAGGGTTGTAAAGGTATCTAGAGACATGCTCCACGGCGAGGTTATTAGAGAGTCTAGAAGAAGGGACGACTTCGAGGTAGAGCATGGATGGGCCAGATCCCATGATGGCACGCCCATACATTATTTTATAATCAGAAGAAGAGATATTAAGCCGTCGAAGGTTGTTCTCTATGGATACGGAGGCTTTGGAATAGCCCTCAAGCCAGGCTATTATCTATGGTCCATACCAGTAATAGAGGATGGGGGAGCCCTTGTTGTCGCTAATATAAGGGGGGGTTCTGAGTATGGAGAAGCATGGCACAGAGCTGGGATGGGAAGGAATAAGATCAACGTCTTCATGGACTTCATAGCCGTTGCGGAGGATCTCAAGAGAAGAGGTGCAAGGATAGTAGCCCATGGCAGGAGCAACGGGGGCTTACTCGTGGGCTCTGTGATACTTATGAGGCCAGATCTATTTGAAGGGGGTGTTATAGGATATCCTGTGCTAGATATGCTTAGATTCGATAAGCTATACATAGGCAGAGCCTGGGTACCTGAATATGGTGATCCAGATAATAGCGAGGACAGGGAATATCTGGCAAGCTACTCGCCATACCATAATATAAAACCTGGGAGAACATATCCAGCTGTGTTTCTCTACACCGGGTTAAACGACGATCGTGTCCACCCGGCCCATGCCCTCAAATTCCATGCCAGGATGATTGAATATGGTTATGAGAGCTATTTGAGGGTCGAGAGATCCTCGGGGCACATAGGATCAACTCCAGAAATAGTTGCAAAGGAAATGGCGGACTATGTAGGCTTCATATACAAAAAACTAGGCCTAGAACCCAAATGATCCGTCTTAGCTTATGGCAAGGTCACACGCTCTATCAATTCCATAAGGGATCTATAATTGGGAGAGAAGGTTTCAACTAAAAAATCTTTTAGAAGATATGCCTTAGTCTCATATGCCATTCATAGATATCTCGCTTATCGGCTGTTGAAGAGCATATATCAAGTATATGCCTCATATGCTAAACACCTGTATCTCTTCACAAGGGTAGCCCAAACCCTCACTCCGGATGGTGTAGAATTTAAGTCATAGGAATTCATCGTAGCTAGAAAGAGCATTAAGGGATATATGAAAGAACATATAGTTAAACGAGTTAAGTCTATAATTACTAAGGATGTACAGACATCGGCACTAACACCCGAGGATGCTAAGCTCATTGAAGAAAGAAGAATATGCATATTCGACGATGTCGTATCAACAGGGGAACCATAAACGCGCTGGATGAACTTGTAAAGAAGGCGGGGGGAATGTTGTGTGTAAAGTCTGTATATGGAAAGAGGGGCCTTAGTATAAAGCTACCGATCTAAAGTGCTTTGCTATTCTACCTATTTTGTTTCTAAAGAACTGTATGAGACCCTTATTAGAAGAATCTAAAATCTATCTTATATTATTTATGGTAAATTTATTGATAGTGCTTATCAAAATGGATTTAAGCATTATACAACTCTATAGTTAGGGAGGGTCTTGATTTCAATAGCTGTATTAGCGAGTCACTCAGCTCTTGATGTACTAGATGGTGCTAAAGATGAAGGCTTAAAAACTATAGCTGTGGCCAAGGTGGGAAAGGATATGGCTATAAGATATTTCCAGTAGTGGATAAGTTAATCATGCTCAAGGAATATAACGAGATCCTCAGAAAAGATGTTATTGAGGAGCTAATAGGTGGAGATGATTTATTGAAGAAGGTAAGGAGACTCGCAGAGAAGGGGGTTATAAGGCTAGAAGATCTAGAATCTGCATCGATAGAAGAGCTGGTGATTGGAGCTCATTTCAGTGTTAACTATTTCAACTCGAGGATCAGGAAGAGGTTGGAGCCTCATAGCTTCGATAGGAGGATCCAGAGCAACCTCGATGGAATATTGAGATTACCTGCAAGGGAGCAGCTAGGATTAGAGTTAGAGGAAAGCTATGTAGAAGTGGGTCATGAGCCAGCGACTATTAGAGAAAGTCTCCTCGAAAGTATTTTTGAAATTGGGTATAGATTCGTTGAGACATGCTCGAAGCTTGTTCCTCCAGGCATCATAGGATCTTTTTCCCTTCAGCTGATTATTACATCTGATCTAGATCTAGTTGTATATGATGTATCAACGAGGATTGGAGGAGGCACCAATGCCTATATATGGGTTGGAAGCCGATATAGTAAGCTGTATTTTAGAAGACCCATTTCAATTGGCAGGAGGATCGCTATTGAATTAGGAGAAGCCTGGGATCAAGGTAGGCTTGATGAGGTGGTCACATGAATCTAGAGAATATCCTAAAGAAATATGATCTAGAAAGACTATCTGTTGCAACATTAGCAAGCCATTCAGCAATAAATATACTTAGAGGAGCCAAGGCTAGAGGTTTAAGAACTATAGCTATTTCAAAGTCAGATGCAACATGGTTCTATAAGAGGCTCTGGTTTATCGATGAAGTATGGGAAGCAGTGCCCGAGGAGTTCAGGAAACTCTCGCCTAAGCTGGTAGAAATGAACGCAATATTGATCCCACACGGCAGTCTTATAGAATACGTTGGGTGGAAGAGGATACTCGAAATCCAAGTCCCAATTCTAGGCAACAGATATCTCCTTGAATGGGAGGCGGATCAGGAGAAGAAGATGCTGCTTCTAGAGAGATCCGGGATACCTACACCGAGGGTCTATAAAAGGGTCGAGGATATAGACAGGCCTGTAATAGTAAAGCTCCCAGGCGCCAAGGGTGGAAGAGGCTATTTCGTGGCAAGGAACAGGGATGAGGCTTCAAGGAGACTTAAAAATCTGAATGACAACTATATAATTCAAGAGTATCTAATAGGTGTACCAGCATACTATCACTATTTTTCGTCTAGAATAATGAATAGGATCGAGATCTTCGGCATGGATATCAGATACGAAACAAATGTAGACGGCAGGACGCTAGGCCTTGCAGAGCCTAGCTTTGTAGTTGTTGGTAACATTCCGCTTGTCCTTAGAGAGTCCTTGCTACCCAAGATCCAAGAGTATGGAGAAAGATTTGCAAAGGCCGTAGAAGAATTGATACCTCCAGGTCTCATTGGGCCCTTCTGTCTCGAATCCATAATAGGCGATGATCTAAGTATCCGGGTATTTGAGTTCTCCGCAAGAATCGTCGCTGGCACTAATACCTATATGGGGGTTGGAAGCCCCTACTCTATAATGTACTTCGAGAAGCCTATAGACATGGGAGAAAGAATAGCAATAGAGATCATAGAGGCTTCCCGTTCAGGAAAACTATTAGATATTCTTACATGAAAAGGACATACGCGTGTAATTCTGAGCGCTTGATTAATGTAGCCGGTTCTGACCTCCTCAGCTAAAAGGACAAAGCATTTGGATTTAGATTATTATTATCATATGCACTTATCTGCAGTGCTAAAAATAACGAGACACTCGCAGAGCTATGATACTTCTGCTGGGCTATATATAGAATATATTGCCTAGATCCTCTAATCTTACTTTAGTTTTACATGGAACTTAAATTATATCGAGCTCGATAAAATCTAAACCTAAAGATAGTAGAAGCTTCTTTTTCAGCTTCTTAGAACATATTACTTGGAGTGGGTCTTGAAAATCTATGCCGCTATCTCGGCTCTCATCATGGTTCTCCTATCTACTCTAGCCTTTAACCCGCTTACACATGCTAGTAACTGCGACTATGTAGATGTCCCGGCTGTTGAGAGCCAGAGTGGTAGGGGTAGTACTGTGAGGGTTACTATATGTGTGTCCCCAGGATCTGGGGTTATAAGGATCTATGGCGTTGATAGGATTGAAAGTGATACGATGGTCTCTATATTCACAGCATATCTTCTAGCTCAGATATACTCTGGCAAGAGCTTCTCAGGATCAGATCTATCTATATATTTTGGCAGAAGCGTGGAGGATGTCTCAGGCCCTTCTGCAGGTGCCCTACTAACATATGCCTTCTACAACATCCTCGCTAGAGGGGAGATCAGGCCGAGGATCTCTGGCACGGGCGCTATAAATCTCGATGGTAGTGTTGAGGCTGTGGGGGGTATTCCGCAGAAGCTCTCAGCTTTGAAGAGTCTCGGCTATAGATCTGTTTTCCTGCCTGCTATTAGCTATATTCAATACTCACAGGCTATTAGCACTAGATTCAGCGATCTAAGCGTAACGCCCATCGGAGGAATAAAAGCTATGCTTAACATCTCTACAGGTGCGGAGGCCCAGCCACCGAGAGACAGCTCTCTAGAGGATATTGAGAGGGTCTCCAAAGCCCATGTGGAGATGCTGAGAAGCATAGTATCAAGTCTTATAGAGATATACATGAGTAGAGTTGCCGACAGAGGATCACAGAGCTATAGAGAGGCATCAGCTCTCCTCAACATAGCATCTAAAACCCAACCTCCAGAGGGATACCCATCTATCAATCTCTACTACCTAGCACTCATATCCATAGCTCAGGGGGTTGTGCAGGGAGATCTGAGGGGCTACGGGGCTATGCTCATAGACAGAGCTGTCGAGCTATATAATAAGAGCCTAGGTGTTCTGAAAGAGATATTCTCAGATATACCTAGAAATCAGAGCATAGATCGATATATAGTATATATGCTCCTCATTGAAAGAGCCCTAGACCTCATAGGCTATTCAAACACCGTTAAAACCTATATGTCTAGCGGAAATAGAAGCGTTCTAGCCCCTGTGGCGGGGCAGATATATGGGAGAGCACTCTCAATAACATATTGGGCCGACATACTTGGTAACCTCACAAAGCCGGGTGAAAACGGGAGTCTCAGAGATATATATGTATCCTCACAGAGACTCCTAGAGACGCTTGGAATAGCCAACCAAAGCCAGGGCATCTACACAGCATTGGCAAACAGCCTGGGAAGAGATATAGATCTCGAGGGGCTGAGAATGCTCATTCCGGCATACACGCTATACAGCTATCTGAGAAACTACTCGGCATCTATAAGAGCATCTACAATCGGCCAAATACCAATAGGCAGCCTAGAAGCCTCCAGCTATGTAGAGACCCTAATAGAGAGAGGCTATATGCAACCCCAGATAACCATGGACTCGGGGCTCCTGCTAAACATATATAGATTTTCAACATGGGCGCTAAAGATCATAGGAAGCATATCCTCAGCAGGATCACAGGCCCCAATACCCCAAACCCTCATATCCTCGCTAATAGGCACGAGCTCGTCGGCATCAGCCCTCAATATACTAGCAATAATATATAGTGGGAAGGCATCACCGCCAAGAGCTATAGAGCTCTCAGGATCCTCCCAACAGCCCCAGCTAAAGAGCCCAAGCATTGGAGGAGGGGAGGGCTATTACCATGTTCTAGCGTCAAATATACTCACTGCAATGTCTATCGTAACAGCCCTCATAACTACTATAATAGTGATCTCAACATCTCGAGCTAGAAAAGCTCGAGCACAAACTGCTAACAGCCAGCCTAGCTAGCCCTCTTCTCATACCCAGAGAATAGGCTGTAGAAGAGGGCAACTGATGAGATTCCTATAAGCATCGATAGATATAGAGGAACCTTTAAAAGGCCTGCAGATATATAATACCCTGTAACAGCTGGTGCGAACGAGCTTGAGAGGTTCATGGAAAGAGCTATAACTGTTGATGCTGAGGCCCTCTCTGAGGGATCTACAAGGCCTATTATAAAGGATCTCAGGATCGGGTTAGGCATGCTTAGAAGGATGATTATAGATGCATATAGAAGCCCAGCTGCAATAAGACTATCTACAAGTATGATGGGAAGCAGTAGAGAGAAACCGATTGCCTGGAGAGTCACGATAGAAGCTACAGACCCTAGTTTTCTGGCTATAGCTGGTGAGGCTAGAAATGCGAACATAAGGATGAACTGAGCTGCGGCATATATATATGAGATCACATCCACAGAGGCTCCATACCTCGCGTTCAGCCAGAGAGAGAATATAGAGCTGCCTATAAGCCCCGTAGATAGCGAGAAGAGAACCCCATAGGCCATACCCCTTACAATCACAGATCTTGACTTAATTGGAAGAACCAGCGAGGGTCTCCCACTGTCAGGATTGCCCGTGGAGCCAATCCCTATGGAGAGGATCAGTAGGGATGACTGTAGAAGGGAACCCCCCATAATAGCGATCACTGGGAGATATTGATACCAGGCGGAAAGCCCTAGAGAAGCTAGATAAGATGGTATTCCGCCGGCGAGGGAGCCGAGAACACCTGCAAGGGAGTATGTAGATGCTGATACGCTGAAAAGAAGATTCCTCCTCTCAGGTGTTGGAGCTATATCCGCTAGAATCGCCGCTATAGATCCGCCGTATAGAGCAGAGCCTATACCCCCTAACACTGCTAGTGATAATAGGTAGAAGAGGTTTATTGGATATAGATATCCCAGCATCACCAATCCCCCAATGAGAAGCCCTAGAGAAGCTATCCTCCTCCTACCATAGGTATCCGCTAGAATCCCTCCTGGCAGCAGAAGAGCTATCGCCACAATAGATGTTGTGGAGAATAGCAACCCGACCTCGCCCGGTGAGTATCCCATGCCCCTCAGATATATCCCAAGATCAACATTCTGGACGGAAATAGACATCGCGACCAATGCCTGGGCAATCACAGCTTTCCTAGCATTTGCATCAAGCTGGAAATACCCCTTTAGACTACCTATGAGTCTTAAGAGGATATTCCCAGGAATCCTCTCGCCCAGATGCCCTCGATATAGATACTTCAAAAGCCTATATATTATCTACAAAAATAATAAAGCTTATGTCCAAGGTTTCTACATAATGTTATTTTTCATATAAATATTAAGTAGAAACTATCCCAGAATTTCCACACAGCTAGTTAACCCAGGCTGTAGTGGGGGATCCAGGGCTAGCTATAGTGGAGAATATTGGATGTCCTTATAGCTAGGGATGCAAAACAACATGATGGGGATGGGGTTAGCGACTAAGATCCTCGAGATACTCTCGAGAAAACCCTTCGCAGTTATCGGGCATAGGGGTGCCGCTGGCTTAGCACCTGAGAATACTCTCGCATCTTTTTCAAAGGCTATAGAGGTGGGCTCTGATATGGTTGAGCTCGATGTACAGATAACCTCAGATGGTGTTGTTATTGCCATGCATGATGAGGATCTAAAGAGACTTGCCGGCTTGGATATAAATGTTAGGAGGAAAACCTATGGAGAGATATCCAGCATAAGGATTAGAGGAGAGCCCATACCAAGGCTAGAGGATGTTCTCAGACTCTGTGTCGAGAAGGTAGGGGTTTTAATAGAGATCAAGGTGCCCGGAGATGAAGTATATGTGATAGACACCATAAAATCCCTTGGAGCCGTGGACTGGGTTGCTATTATAAGCTTCAGCGAGGAGCAACTTAGAAGGGTTAAGAAGGCATTGCCCTCGATACCAGTGGGCATTATATATATGCAGCCACCAGGTAGGATAGTCGATGCAAAGAGAGAGGGCTTTGAAATGGCCCTACCAAGATATCCACTGGCAACTACGAGATCTATCGAGCTAGCCCATAGACTTGGTATCAAGGTGGTTGCCTGGACTGTAAATGAGGAGAAATGGGTTAGAGAATTGGCATCGAGGGGGATCGATGGTATCACAACCGATTACCCAGACATGGCTGTTAGGCTTAGAGATACGATCTCGAAGACCCATCTCTAGAGCCGTTTATAACTATACCGATGTTTATATCACCAGTAATACGGGGGTTTGCGTGGAACTACGCTTACGGTTCGAGTGGGCTTTTACCTATACTAGGTAGGTTTGATATAGTTGTGGTTGGTATTATCACAGGCTTTGTTCATGTGCCTCATGCTTATGCCATAATATCATCAGCAATGCTCTAAATATTCTTCATTAGAAGAGGTTGCTAAGATCCATGGTGCTGGATCTAAAGCTCTACTTTTAAGGATCGTGATACCCCTTATAATGCCATCAATAATATTCTCAACAGTTCTGCTCATAATACTAGGTATAGAGCAGTTCGGAATTCCGCTTGTTTTACTTGCTCCATGGGGAGAAGATGTTCTAACGACATATCTATATTCTATATATAATGCATATGTATCGAATCCCTATCCTAGGATGGCTGTTGTTGCATCTATAATGCTGTATATAACTGTATCGCTTCTAATAGTTCAGAGATATATAGTGCTAAGGGAGTCGAGAAGGTTTGTGACAATAGGTGAGAGGGTAAGAGGGTTTTATGTTGTGCAATTATCAATGGGTGCCAGGGTTTTTCTACTTGTATTAGTGCTTCTATATATAGTATTTACAATTATAGTCCCACTATCAGGCATAGTGCTGAGATCTCCAGTTCCTCTATATGGTTCTAGAATGGGTTCGATTTCTTTTGATGCATATGTAAACATACTACATATTGTATAATTATAAATACGCCTGTAGTAAGTCTCATCGCTTCCACATTGGCTGTGATATTGTATCTCTCGATATCGATTACAGCAGTTAGATCTAGCAATAGGTTCTTATCAACAGTTGCTGATATAACAGCTAGCTTGCCCAGAGCGATGCCCGGTCTAGTAGCAGGTCTAGCATTTCTCTGGATATATCTCTTAACTCCTCTTAGAACTATAATGTACACATATATGGGTCTTGCCCTTGCCTATGTAACAATATGGTCAGCTCTCGGTGTTAGGATTATAATGGGCTCCATTATTCAGATATCTAGGGAGTTAGAGAATGTAGCTCTGATCCATGGAGCGACTCCTACACAGGTAGTGGTCAGAATACTTGCTCCTCTACTAAGCCGTTCTCTGCTAATAACATGGCTTCTCGTTTTTATACTCAGCATTAGAGAACACTCGATACCATTATTCATAGCAACAAGTGGAACCCAGGTCATAGGTTAATCTATAGTAATTCTACTCGGTAGCGGTGATCTAGGAACTATAGCGGGACTCTCAACAATATCACTAGCTATATCATCCCTTCTAGCTATAGCTATATTCAGGCTTGGATGGAAACCATATGGGGGATGAATGATATGGCATTTATAGAAATAAAAGATCTGTCAAAGAGACTGGGCAGATCACAGGTATTGGAGGGTGTAAGTTTTAATCTGGAAAAAGGTGAGGTTTTCGCCATATTAGGACCTAGTGGGAGTGGCAAGACAACCCTTCTTAGGTGCATCGGAGGTATAGAGAAACCTGACAGAGGATCCATTGTTATGAATGGCTCCATACTCTTTGATTCAGAGAAAGGTGTAAATACACCACCGGAGAAAAGAGAAATGGGATACGTGCCGCAAACCTGGGCTCTATGGCCTCATATGAGAATTAGAGATAATATAGCATTTGCTCTTAAGCTAAGAAAGATTCCGAAAAGCGAAATCGAGGCAAGGGTTTTTTAAAATAGCTAAGGCTCTAAAAATAGAGGATCTGTTGGATAGGTATCCATGGCAGCTTTCTGGAGGACAGCAACAAAGGGTCGCTATTGCAAGAGCCCTTATCTTGGAGCCAAAGCTTCTGTTATTCGATGAGCCTCTATCTAACCTAGACGCGGCTCTGAGGGAGGAGGCGAGAATGTGGTTAAGAGATCTGCTGAAGTCGCTGAGTATAACAGCCATCTATGTGACTCACGATGTGCGGGAAGCTCTATTTATATGAGACAGGATTGGTGTTTTACATAGTGGAAGGATGGTTTTCATTGGAAAAATTGAAGAGCTATATGAGAAAATAGACAAGCCTGAAATAGCTAGGCTGATAGGCTATAATATATTAAGTGGGAAAGTAATGGATAGTATTAATAATAAAACCATAGTAGAGTTAGCGAGTAGCGATCTAGTAGAGTGCGCAGGCAATGGAGAGAAGGGTGAAGATGTATATATAGCATTCTGGCCATCAAGTGTTAATATAGGGAAAGAAAAAATTGTTGAAAAATAGTTAGGGTAAGCAAAATAGAAAAAGATCTATATGAATATATGGTTGCTATTTCAGGCGATGAATACTTTAGAGGTATAGCTAGCACTAGGATATATGAAGGGACATTAGTGCATTTATCAATAGAAGAATGTAGGATTATACATAAGAGATATAGGTAAAACCTATAGAGATTCTCGTGATCCTCAGTTACATTATAGATCTCTAAAGCCTATCTGAATATTACCTTAATACTAGGCCCAGACTTCAGGATCTATTTCATATTAGCTATAATGGATAGTTTGTTTTTCCTCTTAATGATCAAATGAGATCCTATATATTCTCAGATCATCTTCTCTGACCTCTTCCTAACCTTATAGATCAGGAGTTCCGCGTCTATCAGAGCGGGAGTTTGGGCTACGTTCCCTCTGGAAGGGTTTAGCCCCCGGGCCGGGTCTCCGGCTTATTATCCCTATCCCGCTTGTCCCTCGATGATCATTGATTGTCATTGATATTCATTTGCTATGGTTTGCTTTGCTTCTTGATCCACAGGGTTTTTAGCCCTGTGGCATCGAGGGACTTCCACCTCCCCCACAGAGATCTTGGGATCTCTATGGGTTCATGGGTGACGGTTGAGCCCAGCGGCATGGGGCTCCCATCTACCCTTGGATCTCCGAAGCCCTTCTGGGCAGAGCCCTCATACAGGGCTTCGGCCTCGGGAGCTCTGAGCATCATCGCTCCCCGAGGTCTCTCCACACCAAGATATAGCAGAGATATCACCTCATCATCAAAACAATTATAGATTGGATACTTATAAGCTTAAGCTGGAGAACAAACCAATGAACATGAGCACTACAAATAATAATGAAAGCCGAAACAGCCTTCCATCCCCACACACATCGCAGCTATCCCCCATGTTACCGCTTGTCCCCCGATGGAAGCAGTTCTTCAGCTGCTTTTCTAACCGCGAAATAGGATGTTGAGACAGCTTTGTCGTAGCACTCTACTTCGAGATCTTTAATTGCATGCTCTAGGAGTTTTCTAGGAATGCATCATTATGCTTGCCTCATCCTCCCTAGCTATGAAAGGGCTTATAACGATTTTCTCTCCATATTCCCTTTCTACCTCCCTCTTGATCCTTAGGATCTCCTTCACAATCTCCGAATCCTTGTTCCTAACTATAACAAGAACATTACTCTCATAAACCTCCTCCTCTTCATCAAGAGCTATCAAAGCAACCAAGACCTTACAACTGAAACCCTCGCCCTTCAGGGCGGGGAGGAAGTCAGCTAAAATATAGATCTCGAGATCATTTATATCTCTTGAGATACTTCTATGAGGCTCAGATCTTATTTAAAGCTCTCTGATAGTTTGGCTGACCTTCTCCCCGTCTTGAAAGGGCGAGGGTTTCCTTAGGGCGGTTCATCGGCTCCCTATCTATTCGGATTTACATCTGTCATTTGGGGGCAGTGGGGGTGGCCAGAGCTTCCCCGGGAGGATTTATCCCTAGCTTCTTCAGAGCCCTTTTCCTGATGTTTAGCTTCCCGATGACGTCTCTATTAGCTTAGAATCTGTGTCCAGACATCTTAAGCCTTCTATATCCGTTCTCCTCCAGCTTTGAATCGCATTTTGGGCACTCTGAGGATGTCCTCCTGGGATCCACTATCGCTAGTGGTGCTCCACATTTCATACCCTGCCAGTCTATCCACCTCCCAAGCCTTGAATATCCCATGACGATCAGTTTCACTCTATGATCTTTAGGTAAACTTTAAAAGGGCATATAATTAATTTGAATCCTACCTGTGGATCTGGTTAAAGCATAGTAATATGGTGAGACAACCCCAATATCTATGAAGTTTATGAGTAAGTGAATATGGGGTTATGCTTAAATATAAGGATCGGTAGCTTGACTATCTCTTTATTTTAAAAAGTTGGTTTTCAGTTGTAACCTGTAGAATTTATGCGAAAAATGCGAAAATTCAGCTTCAGGGTTAGGTTTAAGTTTGTTGGTATAGCAAGAGCAGGGAATAGAGATTCTAATAGCATCACTCTGTTTAAAGCTCCTTACATTAACTGATATTCAGTGGCCTTTGGGAGTGTAGGGTTAACATGAAGGCCTATGTTGGAACCTCGGGATGGCTTTACGATTGGAATCCAAATAACAGCTTAGACTGGTATGTTAAGTATTCTGGTTTAAATGCTGTGGAGCTTAACGCTTCGTTCTATAGAATACCATATCCGTCCCAGATTAGAAGCTGGAGCTCGAAAGGAAGAAATCTTAGGTGGTCTGTTAAAGTTAGCCAATATATAACTCATTATTACAGGCTATCTGGTAAAGCTCTCGAGGTATGGGATAGATTTGCAGAGATCTTCAAACCCATGGATAATCTTA
>Ga0080007_1068382_pt1 | contig 20964 bp, 31 predicted proteins | sample OctOCTMetagenome_FD_69210 | JGI IMG/M metagenome (GOLD analysis project Ga0080007, IMG submission 69210) | Hot spring and microbial mat streamer communities from Octopus Spring Streamers, Yellowstone National Park, USA - OCT_B (SPADES... | ecosystem: Environmental > Aquatic > Thermal springs >...
GTGTGAAAGGAATGGGCCTTTCGCCCGATCGCGCCCACGAAATCTTGCGCGCCAAGACGTCGTTTGTGTCGTTCAAGGATTACATTGCCGCCCACGGCGTTGAGGGCGCGCTTCGCCTCCTAGAGGAGGCTGTCAAGGCCACAGGGCAGGAGGAGGCTCCGTGATCCCGCCCCGGCCCCGCGGGGGCCGGGGCGGGACTACCGAACCGAGACCGTCGAGAGGGAGGCGGATATGTTGAGGATGCTCAGGGTGATCCGGGCTCTTCGCGGGTTGAGCCAGGATGATCTGGCACGGCGCGCCAAGGTGTCTCGCCAGCTGATCGCCACCATCGAGACCGGACGCAATCGGGATCCGCGCCTGTCCACGCTTACGCGGATCGCGGAGGCTCTGGATCTCAGTGTGGAGGACCTTATTCGCTTGATGCGAGATCTGGAGAGTCGATATGCTCGCGATAGCGAGTCTCGTTGACACGAACTCCGAGGGGAAGCTGGTGGCGGCCCTGGCCCACGCCGATCCAGACACCGCCGGGAGGGTCTTCCAAATCCTGGGCGACGGGTCGGCCATCTGGACGGAGCGCCTCCGCGCCGTCTATCAGGCCCTGTTGCGGCACTACCAGGCCGGCGGCGCTTTCCCGGCTATCCACGCCGCCGAGCTCATCGCCGCCCACGCGGGAATGAAGCTGGCGGACCTCTTGGAGATCTTGGAGAGTCCGGAGGCCTTCATCCCCGACCTGACCTTAGAGGACCTGGCCCATCACATCGCTCAGCTCCATCTGCGCCGCAAAGCGGTGGACCTGGCCACGTCCATCGCCAACGCCGCCTACCATGGCCGTTTGGACGAAGTGGCGCGGCTCCTGCGTTCGGCCAACGGGCTGGCGGAGGGCGCCGCCGTCGCGCCCCGGGCGGTCCATACCCTGACGGCCGAGCCGGACCCCGTCCTGATCCCCGGCGTCCTGCCGCGCCGCGGCGTGGCGATCCTGGCGGCTCGTCCCAAGACGGGAAAGTCCATCCTCGCAATGAACCTTTCCATCGCCTTGGGAACAGGGGGCGTGTTTCTGGGCCATCGCATCGAAGAGAAGGTTCCGGTGCTCTACATCAACCTGGAGGGAGGGGAGGGACTGTTCCGCCAGCGCTTGGATCGGATGCTGGACGGGCGCGTCCCTCTCCACGAGGTGGAGATAGACTACCTGGATCGCCTGCCGCGCCCTCTCCACTCTCCCGAGGGCCTGGCCTGGTTCTCATCCCTGATCCGCCGCTACAGGGCTGTGGTGCTGGACACGCTCAAGGCTTCGATGCCCGGCTTGGACTTCAACGACTACGAGATGCAGAGCGTGATCAACGCCATCAACAACTCCGCCATCGAGGCCGGCGTCCTGGTGCTGGCCATCCACCATGCCAATAAGCTGAACCAGGTCCTCGGGTCCACGGGCATCGAGGGAGGGAGCGAGGCCGTCCTCCTGATGAAGCGCGCCGACGACGCGGGCCTGAAGTCCTCTCTCAGAACGCTCTCCGTTTGGGCGAGGTCCTTTGAGGGCAGGGAGCTTGCCCTGCGCTTGGACGGAGAGATCCTCACGTTCGTGCCGATGGAGGACCCGATGGCTACGCTCTCTCCGTCCCAGCGGGCTGTGATAGAGCTGCTCGCGGCCTGTCCGGACGGCCTGACGGCGTCGGACATCGGGCGCAGTTTGGACATCTCCCGCCAGGGGGCCCAGGAGATGCTGGAGAAGCTGCTTTCCATGGGCCTGGTGGAGCGCGTCGTGCGATCATCCGGGTCGCGCGGTCGCCCCGGCATGGTGTGGACCCTGGCGAAGGGAGTCGCGCAGGCCCTGAATAGGGGAGTAAAGGAGATATAAAGCAAGGCGGAAGCCGTTCGGCGAACGCCCGAGGAGGAGCGAATCCGATGACCCGGAACGTCTCGACCGGCCATTCCGTGATCGAGGAGATCAAGTCCCGACTGGACATCGTGGAGATCGTCGGGGAGACCGTCCCGTTGCGGCGGTCGGGGAAGAATTACATCGGGTTCTGCCCCTTCCACCACAACGTGCGCACGCCGGCCTTCGCCGTTTTCCCCGACACCCAGACCTGGCGGTGCTTCGGAGCGTGCAACACGGGAGGGGACGTCTTCCAGTTCGTGATGAAGCGGGACGGCCTGTCGTTCTCCGAAGCCCTGCGGGTTCTGGCGGAGCGGGCCGGCGTCCCCCTCGCGCCGAAGACGCCCGAGATGGAGGCCCGGGAGCGGGAGCGCGCCCGCCTGCGGGAGGCGCTGGCGGCCGCCGCCCTCTTCTACCAGAGCCGGCTCCTCGAATCGCCGGAGGCGGAGCCGGCGCGGGCGTATCTGGCCGATCGGGGGCTGGCCCGGGAGACCATCGAGCGCTTCGGCCTGGGCTACAGCCCCGGGGCCTGGCATGCCCTGCTGGATTACCTGAAGGGCCGCGGCTTCTCCACGGAGGAGCTCCGGGCCGCCGGGCTCATCGTGGTGCGGGAGGACGGAACGGCTTTCGATCGCTTCCGGGGACGCCTGATGATCCCCATCCGGGATCCCCAGGGCCACGTGATCGGCTTCGGGGCCCGCGCCCTCTCCGGCGAGGAGCCCAAGTATCTGAACTCCCCCCAGACCCCCCTCTTCGACAAAAGCGCGGTGCTCTTCGCCCTGGACCTGGCCCGGGCGGAGATCCGGCGGACGGGAACGGCGGTGATCGTGGAGGGCTACTTCGACGCCATCATGGCCCATCAGGCCGGCTTCGCCAACGTGGTGGCCGCCCTGGGGACCAGCCTGAGCGAGGCGCAGCTGCGGCAGCTGCGCCGCTGGACACGGCGCCTGGTGCTGGCCCTGGACGCCGACCCGGCGGGGATGCACGCGGTGCTGAAGGGGATCGCCTCCGCCCGCGAGGCCTTCGCCGAGACCTCCTTGGAGCTCGGGCCGCGCGGGCCGGTCCGCCTGAGCGGCCAAATCGGGGTGGACCTGCGGGTGCTGACCCTGCCCGAAGGGATGGATCCTGACGAGCTGATCCGTCGCGACCCCCAGGCCTGGGCCCGAGCGGTGGAGACAGCCCGCCCGGTCGTCGCCTTCCTGCTGGACTACCTGGCTGCCCGCTTCCCCCTGGAGGATCCCAAAGGGAAGGCGGCTTTCGCCCGCGAGGCGGCACCCATCCTGGCCGCCATCCCCGATCCGATCGAGCGGGCCGTCTACATCCAGCAGGCCGCTCGCATGGCCCGGATCAACGAGCGGGTGCTGCTGGAGCAGGTGGCCGGGCGCCGGATGGAGGAAACGAAGCGGGTCTCCCGCAAGGCCTCCGCGTCCGCACAGGCCTCCAAGAAGGCGGAGAAGGAGCGGACGCCCCGGGGCGACGCGGTGACGGGCGCGGAGGCGATGCTCCTGGTCATGCTGGGCCAGGCCCCGGATCTCCTGCCCTACCTGCACGTCCGCTTCGCCGAGCTGGGGCTGGATCCCCTTTCCGAGGAGGACTTCTCCAACTCCACCTTCCGGGCGCTGTTCCGAAACATCGCGGAGCTCGGCCCTGTGGAGGAGTGGCCGGAGGAGGCCGGGGAGCCGCTCCTGCGGACGGCCTGGGAGAGGCTCCTGGATCGCTACGGGGGCCTGGCGCGGGGCTTCGATCCGGAGAACGTCCGATGGGCGGAAAACGCGGTTCGATACGCTCTATGGATTCGAGAGCGGCAATTGAAAGAGACGATCGCAAATCTCCACGCATTAATGAAGGAAATACCGGAAGATCATCTCCGGGAGTTTATGGAGAAATGGCAACAATTGGCGGTTGCTTTGAATCGGGTTCAGCGGTCTCTCTACCGGCGCGCGCCGCAGGGCGGCCGGCCGTTCGTGGCGGAGCGCTGATCCGGATCCGATGGGGCGGGCGCGCGGGGCCTGCCGGCGGGGCGGGGATTTCCGCAAGGCCTGCGGCGGACATAGCGCTTGCTAAATTTGCTAAATTTGCTAAAATCGCCCGTCCCCGCCCGGGGACTCCCCCCTCCCCGGATTTTAGCAAATTTAGCAAGTTGGGCGTCAAGCGGGGCTCCCCCTCCCTGGCCGCCCGCTTCCTTCCTTATTATATGGCCGCCGTGGGGGCGTCCGGGGGATTTTAGCAAATTTAGCAAATTTAGCAAGTAGGTATTTCCGAGGGGTCCGGGGAGGGGTGTGGGCCCCGGGCTCCCCCCGGGGTGGCCGGGGGATTTTAGCAAGCATTTTAGCAAATTTAGCAAGTTGCCCTTTTGAGACGGGAGGCGGGATGAGGGGCTACCTGTGGCGGTGGAAGGGCGGCAAGACGATAGACCCGTATGTGGCCCTCTACTGCGCCGTCTGGGTGCGGGCGATCCTGGACCTCCGCTTGGCCGCCTTTCGGCGGACGGACGGGCGGGTTCCGGAGGAGGCCATCAGCGCCGCCGTCTTCCTGGCGACAGCCCCCTACCCGCTCCCGGACGAGCCTCCGTCGCTGGACAGGTTCCGGAAGCGCCTCCTGGAGGCCATTCAGAGCCCGGAACGGTTCCGCGCCATCATCCGCGCGGCGCTGGAAGAGCTCGAAAGGAGGGAACGGAAATGAAGGTCACGCTCGGGATTTTCACGGACGTTGATGATTTCGATGCGCAGGACTTCCTGAAGCGCCTGGCGAGCGAGTCGGGCCGGGCTTCCGTGGTTCTCACGATGACGCCCGAGCAGCTCGACGTGCTCCCGCGATGGGAGGCTGTTTCCCGCTATGCCAAGATCTGGATTCGTTTCAACTGGGGGTATCAGGGGCGCGGGACGCTTCCCTTTCCGGACGCTCCTGAGGCAGACGAATTCCGCCGGGCGCTCCGGCGGCTGTTCGCCTTTGAGCGCTGGCTCGGCGGGGTGTTCGTCGGCAACGAGCCCAACAACCCGCAGGAATGGCCTGGCGGGAGGCCGCTGGGCGCCGATCACGTCGCGGAGTGGGTGGCGTCCGCTTGGTGGATGGCCCCGATCCGCCTTCCGGTCGGGCCTCCGCCCGTCGATCTGTTCAACCCGTCCTTGGGAAGCCCGTATGCCTACTTGGACGCGATGGCCGGCGGGATCAAGCGGCGGGGAGCGCGGATCGAGTTCGCGACGGCGCAGCTCAAGACCCAGACCTCCGCGCCGCCCCTCGAGCAGGAGCCTTACCGGTTCTCCGATCCGCCGCTGGTGGGCGAGTCGATGAACCTCGGGGCCACCTTCAAGGCATTGGGCGTCTTCTACAGGCACATCGCGCCTCCGGTCTTGGTGATCCCCGAGGCCAACCCCCAGAGGAAGACGCTGTCCCCGCTCTTCCTCGCGGAGGACCGCCATTATGGATGGGCGGATGACTCGCGAAGCGTGGCTGGCTGGATCGACGCGTCCGTTCGGGTTCTGCTGATTGCGCTCCGCGCGTTCCCGATCCGGGAGGCCTATGTTCACGCATACCGATGGGCGCGCGACGAATGGGAGATCAGGAGCCGCGGCGATATCCAGGACGCCATCATCCGGATCGCGCGGCAAATCCACCGCCTGTGACCGGCCAAATTCCAACTCAAGAGGAGGTGTAACATGGCGAAGATCAGGCGCTTTCGGGTTCGGGACGTTCGCCGCATCGCTCAGCATGACGACTTCGAGTTCCGCCTCCCGGGCGAGCCGATGATAACGCGCCCGGGCCGGGTGCCGCCGGGCCACTTGGAGGCCCGATGGGTCATCAGGGAGGGGATGCTGATGACACGCTTTGATTGGGCTCTGGCTCCCGCCGATCCGGAGGCCATCGCCGAGGCGGAGAGGCTGGAGAAGGAGCTTTTGCGCGTCGCGGGTCCGGATTGGGAGGGGCCGGGCCGCCGGAAAGGAGGCGAGCGATGAGCGAGATCCGAGAGGAGGCGCGAAGGATCCTGGTAGCGAGCAGGCAGATCTTCCGCGGGCTCGTGCTCGCCGCCCTGATCGCCGCGATTGCGGCCGTGCTCTACTTTCTTGCCCCCCATCGGGACGCCAGGGACGCGCCCTACGTGGCCCAGGCCGTTCAGGGCGTGATGTGCTTGGACCTGGATGGAGACGGCAGGGCGGATGCAATCCTGGGCCAGAAGGGGACGGTCTTCATTCCCCCGGACGGCAAGGCCCGCGTCTTCCCCTGCCCGGTGGCGCCCAAGGAGGTCGTGTTTCGAAGCGGGGGGTGGGCTGGGGTAGACTGGGCCTTCTGGACGGCGGAGGGAAAATGATTTTCCGCGCCGATCCCGGCCACGATCCGGCTCCAGATCGTAGCCGGGGCGCGCCGTCCTCCGCGCCCGCGTCCATGCCCGCGTCCACGCCAAAGCCCGGGCCCCGGCGGATCACGGTCCGCGTTTCCCACTACTGGCCGCCGCTGGGAGGCCCGAACTGCTCGCGTTTCGTGAACGGACGTTGCGTCTCGCGGATGGCCTCGGGGGAGCGCTGGGAGGACTGGGCCTATCGGCCTTGGAGCGAGCCCGGCGCGGCGGCCTGCCCCAGGGAGTGGGCCTTCGGAACCCGCTTCCGCTTGGCGGGGCGGGAATGGGTGTGCTTGGACCGCGGGGGACGCATTCGCTACGAGAATGGCATCCCGTGGGTGGATCTGCTGATCCCAAAGCTTCCAGAGCCGTTGCGGTTCGGGGATCTGGCTGAGGCGGAGATGGGGCCTTAAGCGCCGTCCGGGTTGAATATGGGCGATTGATCGACGTCCCCTTTGGGCGGTCTAGCCGGAGCGGGTATAATGAGGGCAAATCCGCTTAGCCGAAAGCGGCGGAGGTGGATATGAGCCAGTTCGATCCATGGCGGTCTTCCGTCCCGCGCCCGCGGTGGATGGGGACAGTGACGGCCCGCAGGCTGCGGTTGCGCTCCGGTCCGAGCCTCCAGGCCCCCATCCTCGCCCTGATGCCCAAGGGGACGGAGCTCCAGGTCTTCGAGATCAAGGACGGATGGGCGCGCGTGCGGTGGGAGGAGCAGGGGATGGAAGGCTTCGCCTACTCGCTCTATCTCGACCTGCGCCCCATCCCCGAATCCCTCGCCTTCGGCATCGACCTCTCCTTCTCCGACGTCGCAAAAGCGGGGACCGAGTGGTTGGATTCGCTTCCCCACGGCCGCCCATCCATCGCTGTCCAGAACCTCTTCACGGGATGGGCCACGCCGCGCCCGGCTTTCTCGAACATTGAGGCCCTGGCCCGCGCGGGCCTCATCGTCGCCGCCTACACAGTGGCCAACCCCGCCATGCCGCTTCGGGTCTACGAGGACATCGCTCGCCGGGCGAAGGACTTCCCGCTGCGCGCGGTCTTCGTCGACATCGAGCCCACGGAGACCATCCCCGCCCGCATCCTCACCGAGAGCGCCCTGCGGGCCATCTGCGAGAAGGTCCGCGAGGCCTTCTCGCTGCCAACGGGCATCTACACGGGCGCTTGGGTGTGGAGCCGCCTGGGCAACCCGAAGTGGCCCTGGCTTCTGGAGTTCCCGCTCTGGACCGCCCGCTACGATGGCCGCTTCGACCTCCCCGAGCGGGAGTCCTACGGACCGGAGGGCTGGCGCATCGTGGGCAAGCAGTTTCGCGGCACCACCCGCACGTCCAGCCGGCTCGTGAGCGTGGATCTCAACGTCTTCGACCCGGAGTTCTTCGGGGGGTAGCGATGGAGGTCCTGTATCGCGTTCATCCCGTCATTCTCTGCCCCTACTGCCATGGCCGGCATTTGGGCGTGGCGATGTCCGCTCGGACGGAGTATGGGAACATCGCTCGCGGGGCCTTCGACGATTCGGGGAACTGGATCCCGGGGGCGGTGCGGGCGTCCTGCTGGATGGTCGGAGAGATCTTCCTGCCGATTCCGGAGGATCTCTTCCGCAACCCGTATAGCGAACGGGGGGATTGATGCTGATCGGCGTTCGGACGTGGCGCGTCGCGCGGTTCCAGATCTACTACGGCCGGGACTGCCTGCTGAAGCCCGGCTATGTTCTGATGGGCGTCTTCCATCCGCAGCCCTGGCGCATCGGGGAGTGGAACCGGGCGGAGTGCGGCCTGTGTCCTCGCCGGCATGGCTCGACGCGGTGCGACGCGCTTCCGATCGACGCGCGGACCGGCGCGGCTGGCGGGCACAAGTGGGGCTTCTACGCCTTTAACTCCCTCGACCGGCTTATGGCCTACAATGATGAGTGCGCTCGCCATCATCGCTCCGAGGAATGGGGCCTTGTGTCCGGAGAGGTTGCGCTGGCCGGTCGCGTCGTGATCGCCGAGCACGGCTACCGCGCCGAGATGGCCGCCGTCGTGGGCCTCTTCGGCCCGGAGCCGAATCGGATCTGGGTGCTCCGCTTCCGGAGGGACAAGGACCAGATCGGCCTCTCGGTGGAATGGACGAGCGAGCCGCTGGAAGACGATCGGGTGCGCGTGCTGGTCATCCCGTATCCGCCATCGGCGATGGAAAAGGCGAAATTCCAAGAGGAGGCGGCGCTATGGGCATCGGAAAAGAGCATCGTGTGATCACCGTCAAGCCGGAGCCGTTGCGGGCTCCGGCGCGGGAGCCGCGGAAAGACGCGTCTCCGCCCGTCCGGGAGCCTCAGCCGCGGCCTGTTCGAGAGACGGAGCCCATCCGTGAGCCGCAGGAGGTTTCGCGATGAGTGCCAAACTGCCTGTCCGAGAGCGGTGGGCCACTTGGAACGGCCACGAGCTTGAGGCTCAGCCGCCACGCATCGTGGCCTTTGACATCGAGACTACCAACCTGAAGGCGGACATCGGCTTCGTGCTGTGCGCCGTCGTGAAGCCGCTCGGAGAGGATCCGGTCGTTCTGAGGCTCGACGAGCTGCGCGGCGACAGCGGGAAGCCGTGGGACGACGGCCGCCTGGTGGCCACGCTGGTGGACATCCTGGCGTCGGCCCACCTGGCCTACGGCTGGAACATCCGTCGTTTCGACATCCGTTTCTTGCGAACGCGGCGGCTGCTTTTGGGCCAGAGCCAGACGCCCAGGATGGTGGCCACCATCGATCTCCTCCAGGTCGCCCGCCGCTTCGCGTTCCACTCGAACCGCCAGGCCGTCTGGATGGAAAGCCTCTCCCGCTACCAGAAGACGGAAGTGATTGGCGTGGAGTGGGTGCGGGCGATGACAGGCGATCGGGAGGCGATGGATTACGTCGTGCAGCACTGTTTGGCCGACGTGATGGGGCTGGAGGAGATCTACCGGCATCTCGCGCCCTATATCGCCCAGCACAAGCCGGTCATCGAGGTGCTGTGATGGTCTGGCGCGCGATCCGTGAGTTCGTGGATGCGTTTTGCTGGCGCTGCCATAGAGCCATCCCGCCCTATGGCGGCGTGGCGCTGGAGGTGGATGGGCGGATCGTGATGGCGCTGTGCGGCAAACATGATCTGCCGCACCTCCGCAAGCAGGCGGAGGAAGCCGTTCGACTTTTGAAGGCCCCCCGCGCGAACGGATCGCAGGCGGCCTTCTAAGCCGCTGAAATGGGGGTTCGAGTCCCCCCGGGGGGTCTGCGGCGCGCGGGATGCCGGATGGGCTCATGGACCCATCCGCCGCGGTTCGACTCCGCGGGCCGCCATAAATCCTTTTCGAGGAGGACGCTATGGAAACGATCGTCTCCCTTTTCCTGGGGCCTCTGGCTTACTGGATCGTGCAGGAGGTCAAGCGCCGAACGGGCCTTCAGGGCATCCCGGCCCTGTGGCTGGCCTTCGGCGTCTCGGTCCTCCTGGCCGTCCCCGCCGTCCTGCTGGCGGGCGGGCTCACGGCAGGGCCGCTCGATGACCCGGTGGCCTTCGTCCAGAGCCTGCTGGCCGCGGCGGGCGCCATCTTCACCGCCGCCACGCTCATCTACCGCCACATCCGCTGGTGGGAGGAGCGGGCGGTCGGATGACCCATCCGGAGGTCGATGATGCCGCATCCTCCGCATCGCACTCGCCCGAATCAGATACGGGCTCGCCTGAGGGAGGAGCTGGCCTTAAGGCTTCGCATCGAGGGCAAGACGCTCAGCGAGATCGGCCAGGCCCTGGGCGTCTCCCCCCAGCGAGCTCACTACATCCTGAAGCGGGCGCTGGCCAGGATCGCCGCGCCCGAAGCGGAGGAGCTGCGCCGCTTGCACTTGGAGCGGCTGGAGGCCCTCATCCGCGCCCACTGGCAACAGGCGATGGCGGGACGCCCTTTCCACACCGATCGAGTCCTGGCGGCCTTGCGGCAGGAGGCGGAGCTCTTTGGCCTCTACGAGAGCGTCGTGCGCCATGACCTCGGGCAAGCGATCGCGCGAATTCTTGAGCGGCTGGCAGAAGGAGATCGAGCTTCTCCGGAAGGCCCTGGAGCGGACGCGAAATGATCCCGTTGCCTTCTCGCGGGCCTTCTTGGGGTGGGAGCCGCATCCCGGCCAGATCCGGCTGCTTCAGGCCCACAGGGAGAAGACGCGCGTCGTCCACTGCGGGCGCCGGTGGGGCAAGACCGAGGCCCTGGCCGTGGAGACGCTGTGGTTTGCGCTGTTTCATCCTGGATCGCGCCAGCTGATCGCCTCGGTCTCCATCGATCAGGCGCGGCTGATGTTCGACCGCATCTTGGAGTTCATCCAGGCCAGCCCGATCCTCATGGCGGTCACGAACTGGAAGAAGGTGAAGTTCGCACCCTTTCCCGAGATGGAGCTGCTCACCGGCGCCCGGGTGGAGGTCCGCTCCACGGCCCGCGGCGGACAATACATCCGCGGGCGCAAGTATCACCGCGCCATCGTGGACGAGGCGGAATACATCTCCGATGAGGTCATTGATTCCGTCATCCGCCTCACGCTGGCTGACACAGGCGGCTGGCTGATCCTGGCCTCGACGCCGCGCCGCATCGGATCCGCGATGTGGCGCGAGTGGAAGAGGCTGAGGGGGACGCCCGCGGACGTGGGCGGCTCCTCCTTCGACAACCCGCACGTGGATCACGAGTATCTCGAGACGATGCGGGAGCGGCTGACCCGGGCCCAGTTCGCCCGGGAGGTGCTGGGGGAGTGGACGGACGAGGACGGCGTCTTTCGCTTCGATGACATCCGCCGGGCTTATGAGGGCGCGGACTGGGAGATCCCGGAGCCGCCCAAAAAGGGACGCCGCTACGCCGCCGGATGGGATCTCGCGAAGCACGAGGACTGGACCGTGGGGATCGTGCTGGATGCGACGACAGAGCCTTACCGTCTGGTGCGCCTCGAGCGCTTCCAGAGGACGCCCTGGCCCTCCGTGGCCGCTCGCATCCGGGCCGTGGCGCTGGAATACGACGCCGAGACACTCATCGACGCTACCGGCGTGGGGGACGCGGTGCTGGATGAGGTGCGGGACGTGGCCGGCGGCTTCGTCTTCACCGCAAAGAGCAAGTCTGATCTTATCTCCGCTCTCCAGCTGGCTCTGGAACGCGGAAGGATACGCTTCCCGTTCATTCGAGAGCTGGTGGATGAGTTGCACTCTTATCAGTGGCAGGACAAAGGACTAACGACGGACTGCGTGATGGCCTTAGCCCTGGCGCTCCGCGCGGCGGAGCGGGGAGCCGTAGCTGTCATCCCAGGCCCATACGCGTAAGGAGGCGAAGATGGTCTCTTTTGAAGAGCTGATCGCGCGCTGGACCTTGGAGGCGGAAGCGGAGCGATTGGCGACAATCGCTCGCAACTGGGACTACTATGAAGGCCGCCATCGCAAGACATTGCGAGTCGCCCGCGACGGAGTGGACGACAACATCGTCGTCAACTTCGTGCGGTTGGCCGTGGATAAGACGGTCTCGTATCTCTTCGGCAAGGAGATCTTCTTCCAAGTGGGCGGAGAGGAGCCGGATCCATACACCGACTACCTGGAAGCGGTCTTTCAGCGCAATCGCAAGATGACCTTCCTTCAGCGCCTGGCCCTATCGGGTGCGGTGGCGGGCCATTTCTTCGTCCAGATCCAGCCCGACGGAGAATTTCCGCGCCTGGTGATCCTTGACCCGTCCACGGTGTCCATCTTGACCAACCCGGACGACATCGACCAAGTGATAGGCTTTCGGGTTCAGTGGAACAGCGTGGACGACGATGGGCGTCCAGCTGTCCGCCGTGTGGACATCGTGCAGGACGGCCAGATCTGGCGCGTTCGCTCCTTCCTGTCCGTCCGGGGCGGTCGGGACCCGTTCCGCCAAATCGGAGAGGCTTCCTGGCCGTATCCCTTCCCGCCCGTCGTGCACGGACAGAACTTGCCCGCGCCACACCAGGTTTACGGGATGAGCGACGTGGAGCCGCTCATTCCCATTCAGGACGCCATCAACTTCGTGATCTCCAACACCCGACGCATCTATCGCTTGCACGGTCACCCAAAGACCATCGCCACGGGTGTCAATACGCGTCAACCGCTGAACTGGGGCCCAGACGAGACGCTCGTGCTATCAAACGAGAACGCAAAGGTATGGAACCTTGAGATGCAAGGCGACCTGAGCGCGGGCATCGAGCTCTACAAGCGCCTGGTGGAGGCCTGGCACGAGATCGCCCGCATCCCCGTGGTTTCCGTGGGGCGGCTGGAGAGCATCGGCAGCCTCTCCGGCGTTGCCCTGCGCATCCTCTACGAGCCCCTCCTGGAGCTGGTGGAGGTCAAGCGCCGCACATATGGCGACGCCCTGATTGAGCTGGCCCAGCGGTTGCTGTCCATCCGGTTTGGCGGGGAGCCCCGGGAGTGGCCTGTCTCCATTCGTTGGCCGGAGCTGATACCAGCCGGCATCGAAGAGAAGGCCAGGACGGCGCTGATGTTGATGCAAATAGGCGTGTCGCAAGACACGCTGCTGGAGATGCTGGGCTTCAATCCGGAGCACGAGGCGCGGCGACAGCGCTTTCGCTCCGAGGACATCGTAGACAAGATGCTTGCGGCGATGGAGCGTCGCGATGAGTGACGAGAAGATCTTGGAGATACTGAGATTTCTGGCTCGTCTGATCCGTCTTCACGGAGCGGGGGAATACATCCTTCGCATCCGGGCGGACGGATCCGTGACGGTCAAGATCCCGAGGGAGCCGCTGCGCTATGACTATCCAGAAGGCGGTGGAGAAGTTCCGTCGGAGGCTGATCGAGAACGAACGCGAGGCTGTTCGCGCGTTGCTGAATGACTATGTAGAGGTCTATGCCCGTCTCCGGGCGGAGCTGATGGAGATGCTGACGCCGCAACCGCCGCTTCTCCCGTATGAGGTCTTCGACCCGACGGCACGGATATCGGCGCTCCTTCGGGAAGTGGAGTGGGAGATCTCCCGATGGGCTCAGCGAGCTCAGGAGCGGGTGGAGCGGCTGCGGGGGATGGGCTTTGCGTTGGGCAAAGCCTACGCCGAGGCCCTGCTGGAGGAGTCGGGGCTGACGGCTGGGTTTCGGACGCCGCTGGGCGGGCTGGTGGAGATCGTTGCGGCGCAGGTGAGGAGCCCGGCGATATCGGGCCTTTTCGCCTCCTTCGGGCCGCAGACGGCGGAGGCCTGGCGCAGGGCGATCCTGGCTGGCATCGCTGCTGGGCGTCATCCATCCGAGATCGCGCGGGAGGTGCGGCGCGCGTCCTCGGTCCCGCTGGCCAGGGCGATGCGCATCGCCAGGACGGAGGCGCAACGGGCGTTCCGTCTGGCCACCCGGGAGCGGTTCGAGGCTTCCACGGTCGTGAAGGGTTGGATATGGATGGCGCAGCTCGATCGGAGAACGTGCCCGGCCTGCTTGGCGATGCACGGCACGCGGCATCCGAACAGCGAGCTGCTGGACGGCCATCCCAACTGCCGTTGCGCGATGGTGCCCATCGTGGAGAACGCGGAGATCAAAGTGCAGCGTGGGGAGGACTGGCTCAAAGAGCACGAGGAGTATGCGGAGGAGATCCTGGGACGGAAGTGGGCGGAAGCCTGGCGGGAAGGGCGCGTGCGCCTGCGGGACTTCGTGGAGGAGCGATTCGATCCGATCTGGGGACGGATGATCACGACCCGGACGCCGCGCGAGCGCCGATAGCGTCCCTTTTCTCCCCAAGGATGCCGTTGCGGGTTTGTTTCGTTCGCCGGTCACGTGCTATAATCCGCCGTAGCAGGATGGGGCGGGGGCCAGCCTCCCATTTTCCCTCCGCTCAGCGCCGCCCCATCCTGCGGCCCAGAGCGAGCGCAGAGGGCCGGAGACCTTGTGTCTCTGGCCCTCTCTCTTTTTGGGAGGAGGTACATGGCCCTTCGGATCGATCGCGAGACCGTCTCCGAAAAGCCCTGGTCCGACGTCGACAAGACCGCCCTCCGCCAGCGCCTGGTGAAGGCCCTCGAGGAGAACGAGGCGGGCGCGGCGGAGGCAATCCGAGAGGTCTACGCCGTCATCCGCGGCGAGAGCTTGGATGACGCGCCGTCCCAGAACTGGTGGGGTCCGCATCACGAGATCCGCGGCGACCGCGTCATCCTGAACCGCAACGGCCTGCACGCCGCCGCGGCGGCCCTCGCCGGAGCGCGGACGGAGGAAGGGCCCAATCTGACGCCGGAACAGAAGCGAAAAGCCGCGCGCCATCTCATCCGCCACTACCGGGATCTCGAGGAAGAGCCTCCCGAGAGCCTGCGGAAGATGGCGGGCGGATAAATCCAGCCCCGGAGGCGCAAAGATGGAGGAAATTGAGGGCCGGGCGCCCGAATCCGTGGAGGCCCAGGAGGCTTCCGCATTCGCGTCAGCTGAAGCCGAGCTGCCCCAGGCGGGCGGTGATCTGGCCAAGCTGATCAAGTCCCTTCGCGAGGAAAACGCCAAGTGGCGACGCCGGCTTCGCGAAGTGGAGGAAACGCTCGAACGCGAGCGCGAATCCGCTCAGAAGCGGATTTCCGAGGCCGAACGCGCCCTCATCCAAAAGGAGAGGGAGCTAAAAGAGCGTGAGGTCAAGGCTGCCATCCGCGAAGCGGCGTTGCTGGCCGGCGCGGTGGATCCGGACGCCGCATATGCTCTTGCCGATCTCTCCCTGGTGGAGTGGGGCGAGAGCGGACCGGATGTTAGTAAGGTCATCGCGGATCTGCGGGAGAAGCGTCCCTTCTTGTTCCGCGCCGCGACGCAAATTCCGGCTCCGAATCCATCCCGCGCCACGGTCTACTTCAAGCGCTCCCAGTTGGCTGACCGCGCGTTCTGGGAGGCCCACCGGGAGGAGATCGAACGCGCCATCCGTGAAGGACGCATCCTTGACGAATAGGAACGGAGGTGAAAGATGGCCAACATCACCCACTTGACCGCTTCCAACTACATCCCGGAGGTCTGGGCCAACCGGGTGATGGACTTCCTCCGCGACGAAATCGTGCTGGCCCGTCTGGTCACAAAGGACTCCGACATCGCCGCTTTCAACGTCGGCGATGTGTTGCACATTCAGTTCCCTGGCAAGTTCACCGCGGCCGACAAGTCTCCGGACACGCCTGTCGTTCCGTCCGTGCCCACCGGCGAGAGCGAGGTTCTGGTGACGCTCGACCGGCACAAGTATGTGACCTTCTTGGTCGAGGATCGCGCCGCCGCTCTGGCGAATCAGAACCTGATTGACATCTACTCCCGAGCGGCCGCGGCCGCCCTCGCCGAGGCCATTGAGAGCGATCTGTTCGCTCTCTACGCGTCCCTTACCGAGACCGTCGGGACGTCCGGCGTGGACATCACCGAGGCCGCCATCCTGGATGCCCGGGAGCGCCTGAACCGGCACAACATCCCGCGCCGGCCTCGCTACCTGGTCATCTCTCCGAAAGACGAGAAGGCGTTGCTGCAGATCCCTCGCTTCACCGAGGCCGAGAAGATCGGGACGGAGCGGGCGCTGCAGGCCCTGGCCGAGGGCGCGTTGGGCCGCATCCACGGATTCGACGTCTTCGTAAGCCCGATGGTGCCTGTGGTCTCCGGGACGCCGGACAGCACGAAGAACCTGGCCTTCCATCCGGAGGCCTTCATCCTGGCGATGCGTTCTTTGCCGATGCCGCCGCCCAACACCGGGGCCCGCGGCGCGGTCATCCGCGACGAGATGAGCGGGCTGGTTCTGCGGGCGGTGGTGGCCTACAACCCGAGCCACCTGGGCGTTCAGGTGACCCTGGACGTCCTCTACGGCGTGGCCGTCTTGCGCAACAAGGCGGGCGTGGTGGTGATGTCGTAATCGCGAAAGCGGGGGTGCGGGATGGACGGGCAGACCATCATCCAGCTCGTTTCGGCGGTCGGCTTCCCGGCGGCCTTCGCCTTGGTCATCTTCATCGCTTACGAAAAGCGAGGGCAGCGGATGGAGGAGATCATCCGTGCCAACACAGCCGCCTTTGAGAGGCTGGCGATGATGGTCGAACAGCTCACCCGCGCCGTGGAGCGTCTGGAGGCCATGGAGCGCAGGGGACGGGAGGACTAAATGCCGCGCGCCACAATGGCCCCGCTGATCGCCCGCGTCCGCTCCCTGGTGGGCGACCTCAACCCGCCATGGACGGATGACGAGATCCAAGACGTCTTGGATCGCTTCCGCGAGGAGCGGCGCTACGTTCCCCTGCGCCCGCTCCCGACCATCGGGCCGGGCGGCGTCGTCTCGTATTTTGAATACGAGGCGGGGGAGGGAGATCTGGAGCAGGGAGAGCTGCTCAACGCGAGATACGAGCCGCTCTCTCCCTCCTCCGCCGACTGGCTTATCGGACGTTTTGTCTTCGCCACCCACACTCCGCCGCCCGTCCTGATGCGGGCGTGGCACTACGACGTTTACGGGGCGGCGGCAGAGATCTGCCGGATGCAGGCGGCCCGATACAAGGACGGCCTGCAAGTGGAGGCGGTGGGGGCGAAGCTGGATCAGGAGAAGGCTTTTGAGGCCTTGATGGTCCTGGCGCAAACGCTGGAAGCCCGTCGGCCTGTCCGCTTTGTCTCTATGCTCCGGGGAGACGGATGATGCGAGACTCCGAGCTTCTCGCTCGACTTTTGACCGGAACTGCCCGCGTCTTCCGGAGGACGGAGACGGTGGACGCCGCCGGAGCGGCGACGGCTTCGTTTTCAGAAATCGCGGTCGTTCCCGTCCGCCTTGGGCCGATCACGAAGAAGATCGCCGCGTCCTTCTTTGTGACCTTGGGGACCGGGGAGCGGGCCGTTGAGGCGGATGCGTCCGCCTCGGTCCCCGCCGATGCGGACGTGCGGGCGGGGGATGAGATCGAGGTGGATGGCGCGCGCTTTTCCATCATCGCCGTCCGCGGCGGGCCGGGTCAGGGGCCGGCCAGGGAGCTGCTCTTGCGGAGGAAGACGTGATCCGCATCCGCATCCGATCCGACAAGGGCCACTACGAGGAGGTCCAGGCCCGCAGCGAGGCCAGGGTCCGGACCGCGTTGGAGCGGGCGGCCTTCGCCATCGAGGCCCGCGCCAAGCTGCGGGCTCCCGTCCGCACCGGGAACCTGCGGGCGAGCCTGCGGGCCGTGCGGGTGGCGGATCTGGCCTGGCGCGTGGGCACCCACGTGCACTATGCGCCCTTTGTGGAATTAGGAACCCGGAGGATGGCCCCCCGCCCTTACCTCATTCCCGCCTTCGAGGAGACCGTCCCGCAGCTGCTGCGGGAGCTGCGGGGGCGCTGAGGGAGGGCAGGGATGCGGGAGTTCGATGAAGCCATCTACGCCCGGCTGAGCGCCAATCCGGCGCTGAGCGGACGGGTGTTCAACGGCATCGCCCCGCTGGAGACCCCGCCGCCTTACGTCGTCTTCTCCCTGGCCAGTGGGGTGGAGGAGCATCAGATCCCGCGCCGGGCGTTGCGGCTATCCTACATCGTCAAAGCCGCCGCCTGGAGCCACGAGGAGGCCTGGCGGCTGGCCCGGGAGGCGGATTTGGCGCTGGACAACGCTCAAATCCTGTCTTCTTTTTGGTGCAAGCGCTCTTCCCTAATCTCGATCGCCGAGCCCACTGAAGAGGGACGCGTCCTGTTCTGGGCCGGCGGCATCTATCTCATCCGAGCGGAGGTGTTGTGATGGCTCGATATACCGGTCGCAACATGTTCATCGAGTGGACGCCCAACGGCGGATCGCCGATCCGCTTGGACGGCGACTACCGCACCGTCACTCTCTCGGAGGAGATTGACTCTATTGACGCCACCGCCGGGGCAGACACCTTCAAGAGGTTCATTCCCGGCCTCCAGGAGGTGACGGTGGATCTCGAGATGTTGGACAACGACGCCAACGCCGCCGCGTTCTACGAGGCCATCAAGCCCGGGGACGTGGGAACCCTGGTTCTTGGCCCGCAAGGGAACGGAACCGGCAAGATCAAGTTCACCATCCCCGCGATGGTGGAGAGCCGCGAGCGGGAGTATCCCTACGACGACGTTGTGACCTTGAAGGTGACCTTCAAGGGCACCGGGCCTGTCGTCACGGAGACGTTCTGATGCGGCGGAAAGAGTTTGTTCTCCCTTCCGGAGCGCGGGTGGTTTTCGAGGGGCCGATCCGCCTTCGCGATCTCCGCGAGATGGCGGAGGCGGACGCCCGTGGTGACCTCGAGACCATCGCGCGCGTGCTGTCGCAAGTTATCTCCGAGTGGAGCTTCTCCGGCTCCCCTCGAGAACTTGCTTCCTTCGAAGAGCTTGACTACTTCGATTACTTGGACATCCTTGATGCGTTCCGAAAGTGGCTGCGGAGGGAAGAGGAGGCAAAAGCCTAAGCCGGGCGGTGTTCCTCGCCGCCCGGTTCGGCGCCGAGATGCCCCTCGAGGCCGTCCGCGTGATCCTCGCCAGGGAGTTCGGGTGGACGCTGGAATACGTGGACTCCCTGGACATCGAGGACGTCCAAAACGTGATGGCCGTTCTGGATGGCCTGGCCCGGGCCGGATCCGGGAGCAGGAGGAAGAATGGCTGAGCCGATCCAGCGCCTGTTCGTCGAAATTTCGGCGAACCTCTCCGGGCTGCAAAAGGGGCTGGACCAGGCCCGGGAAGAGGTCAATCGCTTCGCCTCCGGCGTGGGCAAGATCGGATCCACGCTCACCAAGAGCGTCACGCTCCCCGTGGTGGGCGCGGCGACGGCCGCCGGCGCGGGGATCGGGGCCTTTGTTGCCGACAGCGTCAAGACGTTCGCCGAGTTCGAGAAGAGCTTAAGCGGCGTGCGAGCCGTCTTAGGGGCCACGGAGGCCGAGGCGAAGAAGCTCGGGGATCTGGCCATCAAGCTGGGGATTGACCCACGCTTGGTGGTGACCACCGCCCAGGCCGTCCAAGTGATGGAAGAACTCGCCAAGAACGGCCTCACGGCCCAGCAGATCATGGATGGGGCGGCTCGGGCCGCCATCGCCCTGGCCAACGCGGCGGGGGTGGACTTCGCCACCGCCGCCGACGTCGCCTCCACCACCATGCAGCTCTTCAAGCTGCGCGCCCAAGACATGGGGCGCGTGGTGGATATGATCACCGGCGTGGCCAACACCTCCCGATTCACCGTGGACGACTTCCGACTGGCCATCGCCCAAGCGGGTGCCATGGCCGCCTCCGTGGGCATCTCCATCGAGGACTTCGCCACCACCATCGCCGCTCTCTCAACCAAGTTCTCGTCTGGATCCGACGCGGGGACATCATTTAAGGTTTTCCTGCAGCGCTTGGTGCCACAGTCGGAAAAAGCGAAAGAAGCGATGATGGAGCTGGGCATCATCACGAAGGATGGGCGAAATCAGTTTTTCAACGCGAAAGGTGAGCTGCGCAGCATGGCGGAGATCGCGGAGGTGCTGCGGGTCTCGCTGGCGAAGCTGAGCGACGAGCAGCGCATCCAAGCCCTGACGACCATCTTCGGGACCGACGCCATGCGGACGGCAATCGGCCTGATGGAGTTAGGCGGGGAGGGCTTCAAGAAGATGCGGGAGGAGATGGAGAAGGCCAGCGCTGCGGAAAATGCGGCAATGCGAATGAAAAACTTGGCCGGGGCGATAGAGATCCTGGGCGGGGTGATCGAGGGCCTCAAGATCAAGGTCGGCGAGGCCTTCGCGCCCGCTGTCTTCAAGGTGGTGCAGGCGCTCTCCGACTTCCTAGAAGAAAACAGCGAGCGCATCCAGGGGCTGTTCGCGCGCCTGGCGGAGGAGGCGGGGCGGATGGCGGAGCGCATCGTCTCCGCACTGGAGACGGAGGGGCCGCGCGTCATTTCGTTCCTTGAGGGCCTGTTCGCCGATCTGCCGAAACTCATCGCTGGGCTGGCGGATGTCGGGAAGACGGTGGCGGGGGTTGTGGTCGCCATCGCGGGAGCCTTGGCGATGCTGCCGCCCGGCTCGGCTGGGACGATCCTGGCCATCGTGGGGGCCCTGGCGGTTTTGGGGCCGGCGCTCTCGGGCCTGGCGGGGGTGATCTCGATCATCTCGACGCTCGTCGGCCTGGTGGGCGGGCTCACGGGGGTTCTTTCGGCGCTTTCGGGGATCGCGGGGGCGGTGGCGGGCGCGATCGGGGCGATCTCGGCGGCTCTGGGCCTCCCCGTGGCCCCGATTCTGCTTCTGATCGCCCTGGCAGCCGGGCTGTATCTGGCCTGGCAGAACAACTGGCTTGGCATCCGGGATGTGGTGAGCGCCGCCGTCCAGGCCATCGTGGGCTTCTTCACCTCGCTGTGGAACGAAGCCGTGCGCATCTTCAAGGGTATTGTGGAAAGCATCCAAGCCGCGTTCCGCATCGACTGGGGCGCGATCGGGGCAGGCATCATCAACGGCATCCGCGCGGGCATCGAGGGGGCGGTGGGCGGCTTGGTGGCGGCGGCCGTGAACGCCGCCCGGAGCGCCCTCAACGCCGCCAAAAGCGCCCTGGGCATTCGATCGCCATCGAAGGTCTTCGAAAAAGAGGTGGGCCGGCCGATGGCATTGGGGATGGCGGAGGGCTTTCAAGCCGCTCTGAGGGCCTTCGACGTGCTGCCGTCCATTCTCTTTCCAGAGGCCCGACCGCCCGCCATGGCCCCGCAGGAGAAGAAGATGGAGATCCAAATCAACATCCACAACCCGCGCGGGGAGCCGTCGGAGGAGAGCCTGAGAAGGCAGCTGCGAAATCTCGCTTACCTGGGCGTGATTTAGGAGCGTCGCGATGACGCGGGTGAACGTCGGCCTGGAGTATCGGGGCTTTGATCTCATGACCAGGGGCTGGACGGTGAAGGCCCTGGGCCTTCCCG
>Ga0080007_1037054_pt1 | contig 20950 bp, 23 predicted proteins | sample OctOCTMetagenome_FD_69210 | JGI IMG/M metagenome (GOLD analysis project Ga0080007, IMG submission 69210) | Hot spring and microbial mat streamer communities from Octopus Spring Streamers, Yellowstone National Park, USA - OCT_B (SPADES... | ecosystem: Environmental > Aquatic > Thermal springs >...
ACGAGGTGCCGATAATGCTGCCCGACGACCTGAGGGACAGGAGGAAGGAGAGGGAGTTCGCAGAGAGGTGGCGCGACAGGTTGCCTCCGAGCGTGAAGGAGCAGGTCATGAGGGGTTGAGGTACGACGTCGTCGTCCACGGATCAGACCTTACGGCCGTCTGGCTGGCCAACAGGCTTCATACCACCGGTCACAGGGTCCTGTTGATCGAGGAGGGGCCGAGGCTCGGGGGAAGGCATCCTTACCTTCCGCTCCTCGAGGGGACGGTCAGGGCCTCCGGGATTCCGAAGGAGTCGCTGGTGTGGGGACCGGAGAGGTTGACGGTCAAGCTGCGTCTCGGCGAGAGGGTTGTGGTGAGGGGATCCTCGGAGAGGGTCTTCGTGGTCAGCGTGAGGAGGCTCGCTGAGGTGCTGACGTCAGAGGGATGCGAGGCCGTGACGTGGTGCAGGCCGACCTTCCACAGGACCGAGGGGGGCAATTTCGCGTTCAGAGCCCTCTCGCCGCAGGGAGACGTATCGGGTACCGCCGAGCAGCTCGTGAACGTACAGCCGATTGATCCGGTCAAGGTCGTTGAGGTGGGTGCTCTGGTCCCAGAGGGGCCGGTGGAGTGCGCTCTAGAGCTGACGAGGAGGTCGATGGCGCTCAAGGCCCCGCTCTCCGGAAAAGCTGTCATCTCGGTCGGAAGCATTCAGTCCCAAACGAGGACCTTCTTGAGGACTTGGATCCTTGCGGGAAGGGAGAGAAGGCCTGAGGGGTGGCTTGAGCTGGGTGAGGCCGCTGGTGACGTATTACCTCCTTGGGCAGGCGATTACGCCATCGAGTCGGCATCGATAGGTCTGAAGCTCGTCGAAGCGGCGCTCGCGGACAAAGAGGGTGCGGAGGAGGTCCTGCACGAGCACAGGATGAGGGTGATGATGCGGAGAGCCCTTCTCAACGGGATACAGTCCGGAGACCTGCCGGAGTTGGACCTCGACGTCTTCCTTGAGGCCTTCTCGCCGGGGCACATACGGCTGTTACCCTGACCGTATGACGAGGGTGGCGGTTAAACATCGTCCTATTCGGGGGATGCTCCTCCTTTGGGGCTGGCCGCAAGGCGGCAAACGCTCGTATATGAACCGATGTCGGTGTATCATAGGAATGCCCCGGGCAGCTGTGCTTGAGGAGATGGCCCTTGCGCTTGCCCGGAGGATAATCGGGCTCGTCAAAGAGCTGCTCGGCCAGAGGCTGGTCTCGGCGGCGGTCTTCGGATCGCTGGCGGCAGGCAGGTTCACTGACGGATCGGACATCGACATCCTCTTCGTCGTCGAGGGGTTCTCCGACAAATCGATGGCCCAGCGGATAGAGGCTGTTATGCCGGCTTTAAGGAGAATCCACGATACTGAGGAATATTCTGCGTGGCGCAAGAAAACTGGAAGATACATGCCAGATCTAGACGTCATAATCTACACACCTGAGGAAATAAGACGGCATCCGCCAGTGCTCCTCGACATGGTCTACGACGTCCTGATAATCGAGGACAACGGCTTCTTGAGGAACGAGTTGGAGTTGCTCAAGAAGGAGCTGATCGCAAGGGGTGCGAGGAGGGTCAGAACCTCGGACGGTTACTGGTACTGGATCCTTTCGCCCAACATCAAGCGTGGAGAAGTGATTGAGATTTGAACAGTAGGGCGTTAGCGGAAGAATGCCTGCATAGGGCTGAACGCTATCTTAGGGAGGCCAGGAACGCATACGCCGAAGGGGACTTCCCGACCGCGATCAGGAGGAGCCAGGAATCGGTCGAGCTATCGGTGAAGGCCGCGTTGAGGTTGCTCGGGATAGAGTACCCGCGGAAGCACGACGTCAGCGACGTGCTGGACCAGATAGTCGGTTTGGAGGCGTTGCCGGGCTACTTCAGGGAAGCGGTCCCGTTCCGCAAGAGGTGGTGAGGAGGCTTGCGATGATGCGGGGGATTGCGATGTACGGCGACGAGGAGACTTTGACGCCGCCCTCCAGAATCTTCAAAGGGGAAGACGCCCTGAGATCGGTGGAGGAGGCCGAGAGGGTGTTGGACCTGTGCAAGAGACTCTTCAACGACTGGACGGGAAGCGGAGAAGGTTGAGCGGTAGCCTGTCTGCCGTGCTGGCTGTCACCTCATCCGTTGGATGCACCTTGACGATTGCCGGTTCCGAACGAAGACAACGAGGCCTTGAACTCCCTCACGAACACCCGCAGGTCGTCGAGTGTTCCCCTCATAACAAGGGACACGAGCTTGCTCCCCACCACGACGCCGTCAGCTCCCTCTGCCGCAAGCACCCTTCCGTGTTCAGGTGAGGAGACCCCGAACCCTAGTGCTACCCTCTTTTCGGGTCTGAGCTCCTTTGACCTCCTCAGAAGCTCCAACGCCGAATTAGGGATCTCCCTCCTCTCACCCGTCACACCGGTCACTGAGACGAGGTAGGTGAAGACGTCACTAGCGTCCAGGATCGCAGCGAGCCTTCTGGTACTGGTGACGGGCGATGCGAGGAGGACGAGCCCGAGTCCGGCCTGATTCAGGACGCGCTTAAACGGATCGGATTCCTCCAGCGGAAGGTCGGGGAAGATCAACGCTGAGGCCCCTGAAGACTTCGCGTCCTCGGCGAACCTCCTGGGGCCGTAGCGGAGCACGACGTTCAGGTAGCTCATCAGCACCACCGGCATGTCGACCCTCCGCCTGACCTCCTCCACGATCCCCAACACCCTCCTCGGCGTAGCACCTTTGCTCAACGCGATTTGCGAGGCCCCCTGGATCGTGACGCCGTCGGCGATCGGGTCAGAGAACGGTATGCCGACCTCGAGGACGTCAGCGCCCTCCTCAGCCATGGCCGTGAGGACCTCGACGCACCGCTCCGGGTCCGGGAAGCCGCCGGTCATGTAAGCGACGAATACGGCGGAACCCCTTGACCTCGCGTCCTTGAAGACTCCCTCCAGCTCCATCAAAGCCCCATCCACCCGAGAACCGTCTCGAGGTCCTTGTCGCCCCGGCCGCTGAGGTTCACGATTATGATCTCGTCGCGCTTGAGGTTCGGTGCGAGCTCCATGGCGTAGGCTAGGGCGTGGGCCGGTTCGAGCGCGGGCAGTATGCCCTCCGTTCTTGCTAAGGTGACGTAGGCCTTGAGCGCGGCCTCGTCTCCCACGGCCACATATTGGGCCCTTCCCGTCTCCTTGAGGTATGCGTGCTCCGGACCTACTGCGGGGTAATCGAGTCCGGGTGCGATGCTCCAAGTGTCGGCAATCTGGCCGTCCTCGTCCTGAAGGACATACGTGTAGGCGCCGTGGAGGACGCCCTCCGATCCCCTGACGAGCGATGCCGCGTGCTCTCCCAACCCCTCTCCTCTGCCTCCAGCCTCGACGCCGATCAGCTTGACGTCGTCATCGAAGAAGGGATGGAAGATGCCGATGGCGTTGCTCCCGCCGCCGACGCAGGCAATGACGTAATCGGGCAACGTCCCCTCGGCCTCGAGGATCTGTGACCTGCACTCCCTACCTATAACAGACTGGAAGTCCCTCACGATCGTCGGGTACGGGTGGGGGCCAACGCAAGACCCGAGCAGATAGTATGTGTTCCGGACGTTGGTCACCCAGTCCCGGATAGCCTCGTTTATCGCGTCCTTCAAAGTTCTCGTGCCCGAACTCACCTCAACCACCTCCGCTCCGAGCAACTTCATCCTCTTCACGTTGGCCGATTGCCTCCTCGCATCGAGCTCGCCCATGTAAACCCTGCACTCGAGCCCGAGAACGGCACAGGCCATCGCCGTCGCGACGCCGTGCTGCCCTGCACCGGTCTCGGCGATAACCCGCCGCTTCCTCATGTGCTTCGCGAGCAGCGCCTGACCAAGGGCGTTGTTGATCTTGTGGGCGCCGCCGTGGAGCAGGTCCTCCCGCTTCAGGTAGATCTTGGCACCTCCGAGCATCTCGGTCAGGTTCCTCGCGAAGTACAGAGGCGTCGGCCTCCCAGCGTAGTTCCTGAGCAGAACTTCCAGCTCGGACCTGAACTGTGCGCTCTCTTTGAGCCGAGTGTAATTCTCCTCCAGCTCCTCGAGCGCCTCGATCAGGGTCTCCGGGACGAACCTCCCTCCGAACCTTCCGAACCATCCCTTACCCGGCATGCGCATCCCTCGCCCTCCGGACGAACTCGACGACCTTTCGGTGGTCCTTGACGCCAGGAGACGACTCGAGCCCTGAGGACGCGTCGACTCCGAAGGGTCTCACCTTGCGCACCACCTCTCCCACGTTCTCCGGGTTGAGGCCGCCGGCCAGGATCACCGGAAGCCTAGACCTCCTCACGTACTCCGCGCAGAGCTCGAGGTCCAGCCTTCTGCCGCTTCCCCTGCTCTCGTCGAGCAGGACAGCGTCGAACCCCTTCGGCACGTCCACGTCCCTCAGCGTCACGGGCTTTATCACCATCTTCACGCCCAGTGACCTGACGATCTGTGGGTCGTCGGTCCCATAGAGCTGGACTCCGTACGGTTCGATCAACGAACAGGCATCTTCCAAGAGTTTCTTGTCGCTCCCGTTCAGGACGAGGACAGGCAACAGACCGTCTGGCGCGGCCCTCGATAGCCTCCTCGCTTCGCTCAGGCTGAGGTTCCTCGGCGATGTGGGGAAGCCCACCACCAGCCCGAACGCATCGGCCCCAGCCTCTGCAGCGACGATAACATCCTCGAGCCTCGTCAAACCGCAGACCTTCACGAAGAGGCGCACATCAACCACCCTTTATCCTCTTGATGGCGGCTGCGATGTCGACGGAGGTCATCAGCGCCGTCCCCACTAGGAACTTGTTCGCACCCAACGCGAGGAAGGGCCTCACGTCGTCGTGGGATCTGATGCCGCTCTCGATCACAACCCTCCACCTCTCGCCCTCCGGAACCTCAGAGAGGATCGCTTTAGCCCTCTCTAGGCTGAGGCTGAGGTCCTCGAGGTCCCTGGAGTTGATGCCAACCATCTCGACGTCATGAGATAAGGCGTCCTTCAGGTCTTCGCGCCTGTAGACCTCCAGCAGCACCTCAAGGCCCAGGTCGTGGGCCAGGCGTATGGCGCCCTTCAAGTCGATCTCCGCGAGGCCGAGCTTGTAGGCCCTCAGGACGAGGAGGATGGCGCTCGCACCTGCTGAGGCCGCGAACTCGATCTGCTCCTTTGAGACCACGAAGTCCTTCATCAGCGTCGGCACGCCGATCGAAGATGCAACCGCCAGGTATTCGGTAGAGCCGCCGAAGTGATCGGGGTCGGTAAGGACGGAGACGGCTTCCGCACCCCCAGCTGCCATCTGCCTCACCAGCGAGGCCACGTCGTCGACCGTCCTCAGCTGCCCTGCGGATGGCGACCTCGGCTTGACCTCCGCTATCACCGAGACCTCGCTCCTCAGTGCTCCCAACAAGCTGACGGCCCTTTTCTGCGGGGATCCACTTCGCTTTCCGTAGTAACCTGACGCAACCCTGCGCCTCGCGTCAACGCATGCCCTCTCAAGGAAAGACACCGTCATCACCCCTCGAGCCTCGACGGATCTCCGCCTGTCACCCTGATGACCTCCTTGAGGACGGAGAGGAGCTTGCCGGAGGTCAAAATCTCCCATGCCAGCTCAGCACCGTATTTCAGATCGTCGGCGATCCCTGCAACGGCGAGAGCTACGGAAGCGTTGCAGATCACGAGCTTGGTGTCTGGGTCGTCCCTGCGCGCTTCGCCCATGATCAGCCGCTTCGTCCTCCTCACGGCCTCTTCCCTGCTCCTCACCGCGAGCTGGTCAGGCTCGGCCGGCTCAATCCCGAAGTCCTCGGGGTTCAGGACGGCCCTTCTGATTTCTCCCTGCTCGAGCCACGAAACCTCCGTCGGTGAGCACGGAGAGACCTCGTCTATGCCTATGAGGCCGTGGTAAACCACCGCCGACTCGATGCCGAGCCTTCGCAAGGCCTCGGAGATCACCGGTACGAGCTGAGGGCTCGGGACGCCGACCGCCTGCCTCTTGACCCGCGCCGGGTTGGAGAGAGGGCCTATCAGGTTAAAGGCGGTCCTGATGCCGATCTCGCGCCTCACACCCGCTACGTTCTTGAAAGACGGGTGATATAGCGGCGCCAGCATGAACCCGAAACCGGTCGCCTCTATCGACCTCTCGACCACCTCGGGCCCCACGTCAATTCTAACCCCGAGCTCCTCCAGTATGTCCGCGCTCCCAGTATGACCGGTGAAGGACCTGTTGCCGTGCTTCGCCACCTTGCCTCCTGCAGCAGCTACGACGAGGGCCGCGATTGTGCTGGCGTTGAGCGTCTTCAGGGCGTCGCCACCTGTTCCGCACGTGTCGATGGCGTCGTCGCCAGCTCTGACCGGGACGCTCCTCTCCCTCATCACCCTCGCCATCTCTGCCAGCACCTCAGGGCCCTCGCCCCTGATCCTCAGTGCGGTGAGGAACGCAGCTATCTGAGAAGGAGTCGCTTGGCCGTCGGCCATCTCCGCAACGCACGCGGCCACCTCCTCAGGCGTCAGGGCATGACCCTCCACGAGCTTCGCGATCGCCTGGACTATCACTCAGAGGTCACCCCGCAAGAAGTTCCTCAGCATATCGATGCCGCGCGGCGTCAGTATCGATTCAGGATGGAACTGGACGCCAGCCAGCGGCCAGCTCCTGTACCTGATAGCCATCACCTCTCCGTCTTCCAGATCTCTCGCGTAGACCGCGAGCTCCCTCGGAAGGCTCGACTCGCTGACAGCCAGCGAATGGTACCTCCCTACGACCAGAGGGTTCTCGAGTCCGCGGAAGAGGCCTTCGGAGTCGTGCAAGACCTTCGACGACTTGCCGTGGAGCACCCTCTTCGCCCTGACCACCTCGCCTCCCAGCGCGTAGGCGATCAGCTGCATCCCCATGCAGACCCCGAGCGTCGGAATCTCCCTCATGACCTCCCTCACTACGTCGGCGGAGATCCCCGTGAACCTCCTCTCGGAAGGATGCCCTGGACCTGGGGAGAGGACGATCCTGTCCGGTCTCATCTCCCAAACCTTCTCCAAAGTGATCCTTGTGCTCCTCACTAAAAAGGGCTCCGCACCGAGCTTGCCTATGTAATCTGCGATGTTCCATACGAACGAGTCGTAGTTGTCCAGTATCAGCACCCTCATCATGTCCTCACCCTTCCGGCCGCCTCGAGGAGGGCCATCAGCTTGGCCTCCGTCTCTAGGTACTCCCTCTCCGGCACCGAGTCCCAGACCACTCCGACACCTGCCTGGACGAAGGCTTCGTCGCCCTTCCTGAAGAGGGTCCTGATGGCGATAGCGAAGTCGGCGCAGCCGTTGAAGGAAAAGTACCCGACGGCTCCTGCGTATGGTCCCCTCGCGAAGGGCTCGAGCTCGTCTATGATCTCCATCGCCCTCAACTTCGGAGCACCGGTCACCGTTCCGGCCGGGAAGACCGAGACAAAGGCGTCCATGGGGCCGCAGTCGGCTCGCAGCATTCCCTCCACCCTAGAGACGAGGTGCTTGACGTGGCTGTACTTCACGAGCTTCATCAGCTCCGCCACGTTGACGCTTCTAGGAACCGAAACCCTGCCGATGTCGTTGCGTGCGAGGTCCACGAGCATCACGTGCTCAGCGAGCTCCTTCTCGTCGGAGAGCAGTTGGATGTCCGATTCTGCTTCCCTTTCTGGGTCAGGTTCCCCCCTTCTCGTCCCTGCGATCGGGAAGGTCGTCAACCTCCTGCCCTCGACCCTAACTAGCATCTCGGGACTTGAACCGGCGATCTCGACGTCCCCCAGCCTCATCAAGTACATGTAGGGTGATGGGTTGATCCCCCTGAGGTTGGAGTAGAACCCTAGCAGGTCACCTGTTACTTCGAGTTCGATCCTTCTCGATATCACCACCTGGAAGACCTCACCGTTGGCGATGTACTCCTTCACAGCCTCGACTGCCGAGACGAACCGTTCCCTGTCATCGGAGGGCCTGCGCACCTCACATGCGGAGAAGGTTGGTTCAGGCTTGTCGCTCGTCAAAGCTTCCTTGACGATCCTCCTCAGCTCGGATTCGCGGTCCTTGCCCTGAGTCGAATAGAGGTATGTTTCGCCGCTGAGATGGTCTACAACCACAACCGAGTCGAATACGCCGAACCTCATCAGCGGATATCCCGAGCTCCTTCTCGAGACCTCGCACTCGTTCCATAGGAAGGCCGCGTCGTAGGAGACGAACCCTATCGCGCCTCCCGCTAGCCTCGGCGTCACGGACATCGGAATCCTCTGCCCGATCAGCGACCTGAGGTGGTCGAATGGATCGCCGTCCAGCTCCTCGATTACGCTGCCGTCCCCGATGAGCCTCGTGCGGCCGTCCTGCTCCACCTCAAGTATCGCGAGAGGGTCGTACGCGAGGAAGCTGCACTCGGCTAAGGGTCAGGCCCCTCGACCGATTCGAGCAGAACGACGTCTCTGTATTCCTCCCGAAGGACCGACGTCAGCGAAATGAGATCCACTCCGCGGTCCAGGCGCTTCACAGAGAAGGTCGTCTCACAGAGAGCCTGCCCAAAGACGACCACCTGACATTGCGGGGATCATTTAGCCCGTCGACATATCAATCTTTTGATGGCGCAATGGATAACTGCTTTAAGCGAATGACATGTTGGCTATCATGGTTTCGTATGGGGGATCGAATTCGCACGTCTCGACGACGGCGCAAGTACTCCTGGTTACGTTTTTATCGCGTGATGAGAAATGATTACTGGAGCCCGGGTGGCCGAGCGGCTAGGCGGCGGCCTGCAGAGCCGCTTCACAGGGGTTCGAATCCCCTCCCGGGCTATATCTTTATATACCGGCGCTTCATGTCTTATCACCTAACGTATAAATTTATGAACCGACAACAAACAAACATCTTAAAACTTGGAGTCCATTGACGTATCCAATAGATAACACTATGCACAAAAGATATAGGGAAGTAGAGGTGTGGGTAAGGGTATTCCTCTTCGCCTCGGGTAGTTTTCCAGTTTCGCTTGCTTACTCTAGATCGTGAACCCGACAATGCGATAGAAGTCCGGGTTGCCTCTAGGCCTGCCAAAAGGCAAGGCGAGGAAAACCAAAATGATCTGAAGAGAGGAAAACAATACAAGTATATATAACAAGGATTATTACATAAATCTACATTCGAGCTGGGTCCTGTCGTCTCAATGCCGAACCTCTTTAGAAGTTCTTGAACGTATATCAGTAGTTCGTAGCTGACGTTATAGATGACTATATACCCCTCCTGGCTAACACTTCCTTCTAAGTCAAAGAGACCACTAAGAAACAGACCTACTGCATTTCTCACAGTGTTCGACGAATTTCCGTATCTTATCAAGGTCAATAAGTTTCTTCAAGAGCTCATAGAGTTTCCTGGACTTGACTTCGACGTAATAGTACCCTGTTGATCTAACGTTCACTTTGGGCGATGGTCTATTCAACATCCTACTTATTCTTATTACAAACTCTTCAACGAATTCCCTAACTTTTGCCTCCAGATAAATTACGACTTGCCTGTAGCCTTTCCGGCTGCCACCCTAAGACGTGAGAGAGTTGAGGACCGCAGAAGCGCCCACTCCTCCCTGTCCTGTCCGGTCGGGGGCAACTGCCCCCAGGCCAGGTGTTTCCTGAAACAAACGAGGGACTCCATACCCCTCATGCTGTGGAGGGAAGGGAGTTTATTTTTTCTATAAACTATAACTATTATGGGCTTAAGTTAACATGAGATTAGATTATAATATGGGTGGATGTTGGTTCAGGATGTACATTGTGCACATCGAATTAGGATAATGTTTAATTATTACGTAGCGTGAGATTCTATTTTATATATCTACTGAACGTGTGTATATCTTCTGTAGTTATATCAACGACTACTGGTTTTCTTTCGCGTATAGTGATCATGGCAGCCTCTCTGATAGCTTCCTCTAAATCGGAGGGTCTCGTATAGGGTCCGAATCCATAGCATCTAAACGCCTTTGCCAATGACGTGAAATCTATTTCAGGGTCTTCCAAGACATTTCCTATTTTTGCAGATAAAGTTGACCTATTTCTAGCTCTTGCGATTGCTACAGAATGTTGGTAGTCAATGCCGTACATCTTATTGTTTAGGACTAAAATTAGGATAGGTAGCTTTAGGCGAGATGCGGTCCAGAGTGCAGTTGCAGTATAAAGGAGATCGCCGTCTGGCTGCAGATCGATAAAAAGACCTTCTTTTAATGCGAGCGCTACCCCTATTGATGCAGGTAGGTTGTATCCTAGACCAGCACCCCATGTAGTCCCAAAATACCTGCCCCATCTGTCAAACTCCCATATTTTCCTCTCCCACGGTGGCCAATCCCTTCCTATAGAGCCCGCAGCCACCACCCAATCAAAATCCCTAACAGCCTTCCAAACCGCCAGCGATACAGCAGGCGATGTTATCTTTGACTTCTTCATAGCCTCCTCTGCTTCCATTATCCATGCTTTCTTTAGCTCATGTGAAATGTTGGAGCATTTAGCGTACCTCTCCTCAATAATATCCCTCTTAGTTCTTGAGTATTCATCGCATAGCTCTATTAGAATTTGAAGTGCGGAGGAACTGTCAGAGGCTATGGAAAGGTCCACCCTGTTAATTCGTTGATAATCTGTTATTGTGCCACGCTGTGTTCTATAATCATACAATCCTATTGTCACAACCTTTGCATCATCTTTTATAAGACTCTCACAACGGCTTTCCCTATAGCGGTTAAGTGCACCAAAGAGATCTTTTACATCAAATGCGAGTATTAAATCGGCCTCTGACAGTATTTCACTACCAGTTAGGTCCATTGGATGTGTGTTGGGAAAGTTGAAAGTAGCCCATCTATCTATAACTGGAATGGCCATTTCGGTTGAAAATTCTACTAATCTTTCAACAGCCTCCGGATTATTGCCTAAAAATTCAGCAACTATAACCGGCATTTCGGCTTCAATTATCATGTTAGCTACTTTTTTGATGGCTTTACTATCTGGCGACGGAGGAGTAGGTGCTGGATAATCTTCAGGCCTTATGGGTCTCACATCTTTCTCTAATCTCGACTCTTGTAGTTCCACATCAAAGTAAAGAAGCACAGGACCAGCAGGTGGTGTAATAGCAATTTTATAAGCTCTCGCAAATGATTCAACAATCGCTTCTGGGCTGAATGGCTGATCGTCCCACTTTATATAATCCCTTACAAGGTTGGCCGGTATTAAGGCTGTATGAACCCAATCGATCCAAGGTCTTCTCTTAACCGCATCCATAGGACCTATACCCCCCAACAAAAGAATAGCGGCATCGTCACACCACGCATTAAAGATGGCCATAGAGGCGTGTAGAAGTCCTACGATATCATGGAGAAGTACGGCCATTGGCTTTCTTTTCGCCTTAAAGTATCCATGTGCAATAGCGACAGCTGTCTCCTCGTGACATACCTCCACTATTTTAGGCTGTACGTTTCCCAAATAGTTAACAATTGATTCTTGAATAGCTCTAAAAGTTCTGCCCGGATTTAATGCTACGTACTCAACACCATAACGTCTTAATAGTTCTGCGATGAGGTCTGAAACATACTCGCATTTATTACCCTTCATCTAATATTTTATTACTTTGGAGAAGTATATTAATTTTTGCTCTTATCTATTTTGTGTCGGTGGTTGTAGGACTCATTGTATGGCCTTTATGACGGTGGGGGATGCCGTATGATCTTCTTACTATATATATGTTTAGGGCCTACGTTGCTAGGTTCTGAGGATCTCTCTTATAGCTTCATATATCGATCCTTGCAAACAGAGATAGTTTAGGTAGTAGCGATTGATTCTTTTCAAGCGCATTCCTGTTTTGTTGTGGATTTCTCTAATTGTGTTCCTTCCCGCTCAGTCTGCTAACCTCTCTTTTCTCAAAAAATTAAGGATTCTGTGACCGTTTTCCGCTCTCTTTTTTGCAGAGTTATGTTCATTACATGTATGCAATAATTTACTTCACATTTAAACAACCTAATCTCCAGTCAAAGGTATTTCGTAGAGTCTCTTATATGTCTTAGTAGCAAGAGGAAATAGCGGCTGACAGTGACTTTGATCAGGGTGAAACGTTTAAATTATTCCTCTATCCTAAATTAATAAAGGAATGTCAAGTGTGATAGTAGACTCGGTATCTCATAAATACATGGTGGGCGATATTACCATAGAGGCTCTTCACGAAGTCACACTCGACATAAAGAAAGGTGAATTCTTTACAATAATAGGGCCATCCGGTTGTGGAAAATCAACACTTCTTAACATTATCTCAGGTCTTATTAAACCATCGAGTGGAAGAGTTTTAGTCGACGGAAATGAGGTCAAAGGTCCGCTTCCTGGTAAGATAGCATATGTCTTTCAAGCTCCTTTGCTGCTTCCTTGGAGAACTGTGCTTGATAATGTGGCATTTGGTCTTGAAATGCAGGGAGTAAAAAAAGAAGAAAGGTATAAGAAAGCTAGGGAGCTAATCAAACTAGTTGGCTTGGCTGGATTTGAAAAAATGTATCCTTCGGAGCTTTCGGGAGGGATGCAACAAAGAGTAGCGCTTGCTAGAGCATTGGCTGTGGATCCGTCTGTGCTACTAATGGATGAGCCGTTCGGACCACTCGATGAACAGACGCGGCTGAATCTAGGTATTGAGCTAACTCGAATTTGGATGCTAACGAAAAAAACAATTATTTTCGTCACCCACAGTCTAGCTGAGGCTGCTCTTTTATCTGATAGGATCGCTGTAATGAGCAAACGACCTGGACGGGTCGTTAAGATTATTGAAGTGAACGATGAAAGGCCTAGGGATCCAGAATCCCCCCAAGTACAGAAAGTCAGAGCTGAGATCTGGAATTTGTTAAAGAAATACGGATAATAATAATAAACGGATAATATATGGTGTTTGCATGCCCTGATTTCTGGCTATTTTATTACATCATGTATGAGATGTTCTATGGTAGCTGTAGTGGGTCGGTAATGGCAATTGTAATTATGCACAGCGTCATCAGGGCAGGAGGAGGGAAGGTAATACCAACTTGACAGTACCCAGATAGAAACCTAAAGACTTAAGTAAAATTGTAGATTCCTCGGATTAATTTTATATTCTACTTTTTTAGGTCTTCAATTCGTGGAAAGTGGTATTTCGCGTAGATCATTTATTGCGACAGCATTAGGGACTGCTGTTGTTGCTGGTGTTAGTGGATATCTTGCTGGTTCAGCCACAACTCGTCCGGTTGAGAGGGTTGTCGCAACGGTTACTGAACGGGTTAGGGAGACATTAACGATAACGCAGACCGTGGCACCCAAGCTGGAACCAATCACTATCAGGTGGACGAACACACAAGGCGGTAGGGGGACAACGAGTTCTTCTGTTGTAGCTGAGAATGTGAAGGAGATTGCTGAACGACATGCATTGAAGATGGAGTATAATGTTGTGAGAGGTACTGGTGAGGCCGTAAGAGAACTTGTCGATGGAAGGGCTGAAATAATCGGGCCTTCAACAGTAGCTGGTTTGGTGTCTGCTATGGAGCAAAATCCGAGTATCAAGATAGTTTATTTCACTGACATCGGAATCTATAGCAGCTTACTGGTTGGTTCAAACACACCATATAAGTCGCTTGATGATTTGCGAAAGGCTATCGCAGAGGGCAAGAAAATAAAGCTAGGATTTTCAAGGCCCGGATCCCTCTCCCACTCCTATGTCTTAATGCTGGCGAGTATTCTTGGAACTAAGGTCGGTGAAGGAATCGAGGCTGTTAGCTTAGGGACTACGGATGCGATAGTCGCTGCAGTCATGCGAGGAGAGGTAGACGGATTTCCATGGACAATTGACTTGCATCTAGATCTCGAGGAAAAGGGCGTAGGGAGGATCATCTTCTTGTTCAACGATTATTTCGGAACAAAGTGGCATGAACTTGCTTTTGCTACAACGGAGGACGTTATGAAGAGAAACCCTGAGACGATAAGGCGCTTTATTAACTATTGGAGAGATGTTGTAAAGTACTACATGCTTAACAGGGATAAGGCTATCGCCTTGATGATGGAGTCCCCGCCCAAAGGGCTTGGTTACAGCCGTAAAACCGCAGAAAGATATTATGACATATACCTCCACAACTATTTTGGGGCACCTATCAAGGCTGCGTTGGAAAACGTCGATTACTGGTCTAAACAGACTGGGCTCGTCAAAAGCCCACCGCCAATAGAAAAATGGTACACAACAGATTTCCTGTAAATGTGAGAAACTCTTTTATATTCTGAGAAGTTTTACACTCCACTTTTCTATTTTAAGCAAGGCGAAGTTTATCGCTATGGCAAACAACGCGACCACGCTTATCAGCGCATAAAGTTCTGATACCATGAACCTATACGCCAATTGATTGACAACGTATCCAACTCCGGGAGCCACCAGCATATCAGCCACAATTGCCCCGACAAGCGAGGAGATTGTCGCCATCCTCAGGCTTGCGAGTAGTGAGAAATAGGCGGCGGGCCAGAAGATTTTACTGTAAAGCCTGAAACCGGCGCAACCATAAGTCTTTGCCATTATGACCACGGAGGCATCCAAGTTCTTGAGAGCAGATACCACAGCTATTATAACGAAGATGAAAGCATGAAGTGCCACGAATGCTACTTTAAACCAAAATGGCTGCACAAATATCTTAAATATGATCGGATAAAACAAGATTTTAGGTATGGCGGCAATAACAAATATATACAACATAAAAAAGGATCTTAGGAACCAAATTCCACCTATCACAAAACCAATAAAAAGTCCAAACACCGAACCTAACAAGAGTCCAAGGCCGAAAGTTTGTAATGTCAAAAAGATGTGCTCGTTGTATTTACCTGTTGTGATTACACCAAATGCGGCTTCCATTACTCGGATAGGCCTTGGAATGAAAAATTCATTAAGCGTATTTGTAATCACAAGCAGATCCCAAATTATGAAGAAAATTCCCAATAAACCAATTAGTCGTCCAATAAAAAGTACAGATCTTAAGGAAGTCCACTTATTCATATAGTCTTCCACCTTCCCTTAACATGCAATTCAAGCAGATTAAGTGAGATGATAAATGCAAGGGAGAAAATAATCGCAATCGCTATGGTAGCATATAGTTCTGCAACTCTAATTGTGGTTTCGGCCCATGAGACCAGGAATCCCAAACCAGAAGATGAGGCAATCACCTCTCCAACAATAACCCCAACAATGGTATATGAGACTCCAATCTGTATCGCTGACACCAAAATAGGTAGTATGCTGGGGAGCCCTACCTTCCAAAAAAGTCGAACCTGTGAATTTGTGAAAGCCCTACCCATTTTCAAGAGATCCCAGTTTATGTAGTAGACAGCTGACAGTACATAGATAAATAAATATGAGGAACCTATTAAAACACCCAATGCGATCTTTGAAGATGGACCAATACCCAACATCAGATATATGGCAGGATAAAGTATGATTGAAGGTATCGCAAAGAAGGCTAGTAACACGGGTTCAACTACCTCTTTCGCTGTCCGCTTTATACCGATTACGAAAGCCAGTGGCAGTATGATGCCTATGACTATCAAACAAGCAACCCCTAGTTCGTATAGTGTTGTGGCTAGATGCGACCAAAAATTACCTGGGATATCCGGGTTTGTAGGAAAATTTAAGAAGGCTGCAACAAAACGTTCTAACCTAGGGATCGTAAATTCGCTTACATAGCCCATAGCAATTAAATAATCGACAGTAACCAAAAGCGACAGAAGAACAAACATGTGGGTTACAATCAGCACAACTTTACGCGAAACACCGCCCTTCACATAATGAGGAGATTAAGAAGTAGTATAAAAACTTAATCAATAGAGTCTACAACTTTACTTATGCCTTTTGGGGCTTTGTCCGGTACTGACAAGTTTTGCTTAAACCTTTTTAGGATAATCTCTGGCCGTGATGCACGTCATCGATGCAACACTGGGAACCAAAATCAGAATCCTGCTAATTAGCAATCTTGTTCTTTGAAACCTTTTCGACCGATATAGCTCATATTCATGTCCACAATAAATATTTCAAGAAAAAATTAGGGCTTTTTGGGACAGCTATCTTTAATCTTTAAATCATAGTATATGCTGTAGCTATGCGTGGCAGGTGGCGACATAAGACCGGCAAAAATAATTTTAGATCCGTATCCTATCATCAACGGTATCGCTGTAGATCCGGAGAACGACTTGGTCGTCGTAACCGATGTCAACAAAAAAGGCATAATGATGTTTGACAGATCCATCAAAACTGATGTAAATGAGGTTGCTAAACCGAAGCGCTATATTATAGGGTCCCTTGATAACAATATAGGCTATGTGGCAGGCGTTGCACTGGACCCGAACACCGGAGAAATTTTCGTGGTCAATAACGATATAGAGGACTCCATGGTCGTTTTCGATTATGAAGACGACGGCAACGTAAAGCCAAAGAGAGTATTGATGGTACCTCACCGGGCTTGGGGAATAGCTGTCACGGAGGACGAGATATTCATCACAGTACAGACTTTCGGTCTTGTCGTATTCCCGAGAGACGCAACAGGTTGCCCAGAGCCGAAGAGGAGCATCCTAGGCATCAACTCAGGGATGGCGGACCCTCACGGAATTTACGTGGACGAAAAGCACGGAGAAATCATCGTAGCGAACCACGGAAATTGGAACCAGGAGGGCGTTAAATACGGCATGGAGTCATCAACAGAGGTTGGCTGGGAGGCGCAACTTGAATATGGCGGACAATACCTACCTCCCGCTATAACTATTTATCCGATTGACAGCAGCGGCGACGTTTCACCGATAAGGGCGATAGCGGGACCTTCTACAAGCCTCAATTGGCCTATGGGCATCCATATGGATTCGGAGAGCGACGAGATAGTTGTAGCCAACAGCGGAGACGATTCGGTCGTTTTCTTCAAAAGGACTGCGAATGGCGATGCGGCACCTACAAGGGTTATTAGGGGTGATAAAACAGGGATAAAGAGACCTGTAGGCGTTTTTGTCGATGAGGCAAACGATGAGCTATGGGTCGCTAACTTCGGAGACTATTCAATACTAGTCTTCGACAGAAATGCAGAAGGTAATGTTCCTCCAAAAAGGGTATTAAGGACAGCCCCAATCGGTACGCCTTTAATAGGATTTACGAACCCAATGGCGGCTACATACGACTCCAAGAGGGACGAGTGGCTCATAGCGAACTGCGTAACCCAGCCACGAATATACACGTTCGACACCAGCTTCAGCGGATCAGGAACTCCCAAGAGGCTCATAGACGGCCAGAAGACTAGGCTGACACGGACTATGCACGGTATCGCCTATAACCCCGTCAGGGATGAGCTGATAGTCCCCGCACCCCTTGCAGCAGCGACCCTTATCTTTAAAGGAGAGGCTGACGGAGAGGACCAGCCAGTAAGGATAATTCAAGGGCCGAAGACGAACCTCATATTCCCCCATGTGGCAGCCATTGATGTAAAGAGACAGGAGATCCTCGTCGGAGACCCAGGTAGAGGCGCTGTAACAATCTTCGACGTAACAGCCAATGGAAACGTAAGTCCGAAAAGGGTTATCGCAGGACCTAAAACAGGGTTAGATTACGTTGTTGGTGTGGGTGTAGATTCTGAGAGTAAGTTATTGGTCGTCGCAAGTACAGCTGTTGGAAGGGTGCCTGGAGCAAAGACAGGAATATACTTCTTCGACATAGATGCAAACGGGAATGTCGAGCCGCTCAAAGTAATTTCTGGGCCTAGGACCGGGATAAAGAGCTATCCATGGGGATTACAGGTCTTTTCTGGTCATGTCTTTGTGGCGGTGGGCAACTTTAACTATTTACCATGTTTCAAACTTGATAAATGCATTCCTGGAAGGGCTCAAGTTCAACCTGTCCCATGGACTACAGATGGCTTTATAGGCGTCTGGAGCCTTGACGATGAAGGTGATGTTGAACCTAGGGCTGTAATAAAAGGTCCCTTAAGCGGAATCTGTACGCCAGCTGCGATCGCCATAAACCCAAAGATCGGAGAGCTACTTGTCACAGACAGTGTGAGAAATATGGCGCTTGTCTACAGAATAAAAGACATCCTACAATGCTTAGAATTAAAAGAAGGTTGACGAATCCTAATGCGACATCATTAATATGGGTGGTTTTATGTCCCTTAAGTCCCTTCTTCTCCATGTACATTAATGCTGACAATCTTCTCTGGCATTGATAGCAGATGAGACTATTCCCTAGAAAAAAGCGAAAGCACAAGGATTCAACGATATGAGCATCACGCTTGCTTCGCTTGTATCACTCACAATTGCTTCACTAAAATTCTTGAAAGTTATGGAATACTGGCCTTAAGTTTGACCGGACTGATTTCAGCAACCCCAGCGCAGTTGCTGGCAGTAAAACTATGGGATGCATCGTAAGAAAACGATTAGGGCTACTTAAATATAGTTAACTTAGACTACCTAAAAACTTAACTTATAACTTCAACTCGTACTGTACCAACTCCCTCTCACTTTGTACTAACCTATCTAGGTGTTCCAGTAGTTTGTCTAGAATATTGGGCGTTAAGGCCACTACTATTTCTTCGTTTCTGTATCCTGCCCTTAGCCTGCTCGTTGTACAGCCCAAACCGAACGCGACACTTTGCGAATGTATCGCTGTAGGGATTATGGCACATGTAGGCATGCCGTGAAATGTAGTCGGTATGCCTGCCCTTTTAGCAGCCTCGAACAATAGCTGTGCTTGGCTAGGTATAGTAAATAACAGAACAACATCAGGTTCGTCTTTCATTTTGGAGAGAGGCGAGTAAATTATCTTAATTGGCCTCACATGAAGGTGAGGAATGTATGCGAGATCTTGCCTATCAAATCGACCTATCTTCAATAGAAAGTCTACGTCTTCACAGCCGCATCCTGGCCCAATCTCTTCAAGTTTTTTTAACCCATGTACGTAGGCTCCAACACTACAGTTCATATGTTGATCGGGTTCCGTTGAGAATGGCTCGTTTATCCCCTGTGTCCAAAAGGCACAGCTAGAAGGAGGTGTAAACGATGCCTTAGGAGGATATGATGGGTCATCAGAAGAAGTTGTTACAAATTTAATCCCTAAGGGTGTTCTCGATAACCTTAACAATATCTTAAGCGCTGCAGATCGCTCGATGTTGGAAAGCATGCTATTTTTTATTACTACTTGTGGTATTTAAAGTTGCTTTCTGTCACTACAGATACCGAACAGTTGGTATTACCTTCCCTCCTCCTGCCCTGATGGTTCCTGTCGGCGAATGGCAACATCAAAATGACTCCGGCCATAGGTCCGCCTGACCCACGTGCCCTCACCGACGGGCATTCGCCCTGCTCGGGTACGCTAAGGCGCGGACCGGGTAGTTTAACGCTCAGCACCTTAATCCAACCACTCACAGTCGAGGCATATGGCGCATCCGCCCTTACTGGCCAACATATTGCTATCGCACTCGGGGCATTCCTCTGATATCTTCTTGCTGGGAGTCTTCTACGATCTTTCTGAAGAGTTCCTGGAGCATATCCTCTCCCCTCCCTACCTCCTGACACCCGCTCACGGCCCACATCGCTGCCTTACTCAATCCTTCTCCAGCTGTTCAAAAAGGGCGCTAGCCAGCAACTATCTGCGCAACCGCATATTTACCTGAACGTTATCTCACACCGCTTCTTATTATTGATTCCCCTTTAAGTCTCCACAACCCTTCGGCGGGGTCTTCGATCACTATGCCGAACTCACTGGCCAGTTGGTCGCTCATCAGGGGCTCGTCTGCGTACTCGGAGACGACGTACGTCCCGACCTCCCTCGCCTCAACTCCTTCTATGAGTAAGGCTGTTGAGGCACCACCAACTCTGTACGCCTTCATCAACCCTGCCGCGGTCTTATACGTCTCGACTATGGTGCCGTCCAGCAACCTTGGATGTATTCCAATTTCTCCACAACGCTGACCGGGACGAGGATCTCCGGCAAATCCGTTTCGTGACCGGTGCTAACTGGAGCAACTAGATCCAGTACGGCGTCTCCGTACTTTATCCTGACCCTAACCCTGACTCCCATGGGCCCCCATCCTTAGTGGCTTGACATAGCCTACCCTCTTCCTGACCAGGAGCCTCAACGGCCTGACGTATCCGACCTTGACCAAAAACCTCACCGAGCTGGACAGGAGGTCGGCCACTATTAAATCATATGGGATTAGATATCCGCCCCCTCATTGTTTTCGGAGACAACTGTTATCAGATGAGCTGGACAATGAACGACGCAAGTCTGGGAACAGAGTGATCCGTCGAAGTCGCTTTGGTACGTTCCATCGCAGCAGAGAAAGGTGTAGGACCATAAGGGTCGGACGATAAGGCATTTTTAACCCGAACGCAGCACCGAAGGAGGCATGGTCCTGCCGGAGGTCCTCGCGTTGCCCTTCGTCCAAAGAGCTTACGTCGCTGCGCTGCTGGTCGGTTCACTACTCCCAACAATAGGGAGCTTCGTGGTTCCGAAGAGGCTCTCGCTCCTCGGCGACACGTCGGCCCACATAGCCTTCGGAGCGGCGGCGTTCGCGTCCCTGATCGGCATCGCCTTCACCGACGCCCTGGCGGTCCCTATGACGGCCCTCGCTACGGTGCTGATGTTGCGGCTGATAAGAGGTTTCGGGGTGAGCGGTGACGTGGCGCTGACTGTCTTCCTGACGGCAGGTGCGGCGCTCGCCTCGGCCTCGATAAGCCTTGGGTCCCGCGTCAACCTTCAGGCGGTCCTCTTCGGCTCGATCCTCCTCGTCGGACCTGAGGACCTCTTGGTGATGGCCGTTATCACGGCGGTAGTCATCGGCATCGTCGCGTTCCGGTTCGGCGACCTAATACTGTTCACGCTCAACGAGGAGCTGGCTCGGCTGAAGGGCATCAGGACCGAGCTGCTGGAGACGCTCTTCGCGGTGGTCGTGGCCGTCTCGATCACCGAATCGATGAAGCTGATGGGCG
>Ga0080007_1081354_pt1 | contig 20914 bp, 31 predicted proteins | sample OctOCTMetagenome_FD_69210 | JGI IMG/M metagenome (GOLD analysis project Ga0080007, IMG submission 69210) | Hot spring and microbial mat streamer communities from Octopus Spring Streamers, Yellowstone National Park, USA - OCT_B (SPADES... | ecosystem: Environmental > Aquatic > Thermal springs >...
GTGTGAAAGGAATGGGCCTTTCGCCCGATCGCGCCCACGAAATCTTGCGCGCCAAGACGTCGTTTGTGTCGTTCAAGGATTACATTGCCGCCCACGGCGTTGAGGGCGCGCTTCGCCTCCTGGAGGAGGCTGTCAAGGCCACAGGGCAGGAGGAGGCTCCGTGATCCCATCCCGGCCCCAGCGGGGCCGGGATGGGATCCGGGAGCCGGGAGGAAAGCGCCATGCTGAAGATGCTGAAGGCCATCAGGGCCCTTCGCGGCATGACCCAGGAGGACCTGGCGCGGCGCGCGGGGGTGTCGCGCCAGGTCATCGCCAGCATCGAGGCAGGCCGGCACCGGGATCCGCGCCTGTCCACGCTGGAGCGCATCGCGAACGCCCTGGACCTGAAAGTGTATGACCTCCTGCGGCTAATGAATGAGCTGGAGAGACAGTATGGTCGAGACGGCGAAGGCGAGGCTCGTTGACACAGGCCTCGAGGGAAAGCTGGTGTCGGCCCTGGCCCACACCGACCCGGAGACGGCCGAGCGGGTCTTCCGCATCCTGGCCGATGGGTCGGCGATCTGGACGGAGCGCTTCCGCGCCGTCTACCGGGCCCTGCTGCGGCACTTCCACGCGGGCGGCTCCTTCCCCGCAATCCATGCGGCCGAGATCCTGGCCGCCTATGCAGGCATGCGGCTGACGGATCTTCTGGAGATCCTCCAGAACCCGGAGGCCGTCATCCCCGGCCCGGCCCTGGAGGACCTGGCCCAGCACATCGCCCAGCTCTATCTGCGCCGCAAGGCGGTGGCTCTGGCTGAGGCCATCGCCAATGCAGCCTATCGCGGGCGCCTGGACGAGGTGTCGCGGCTCCTGCGCTCCGCCAACGGGCTGGCAGAGGGCGCGGCGGCCGCGCCCCGGGCGGTCCATACCCTGACGGCCGAGCCAGACCCCGTCCTGATCCCCGGCGTCCTGCCGCGCCGCGGCGTGGCGGTCCTGGCCGCCCGCCCCAAAACAGGCAAATCGATCCTTGCGATGAACCTCTCCCTGGCCCTGGGGACCGGCGGAGTGTTTTTGGGGCATCGCTTTGAGGAGAAGGCCCCCGTGCTCTACATCAACCTTGAGGGCGGAGCCGGGCTGTTCCGACAGCGTCTGGACCGGATGCTGGGCGGCCGCATTCCCCTCCACGAGGTGGAGATGGACTACCTGGACCGCCTGCCGCATCCTCTCCACACCCCCGAGGGCCTGGCCTGGTTCTCATCCCTGATCCGCCGCTACCGGGCCGTGGTGGTGGACACGCTCAAGGCGGCGATGCCCGGGCTGGACTTCAACGACTACGAGATGCACAGCGTGGTGAACGCCATCAACAGCGTCGCCACGGAGGCCGGCGTCCTGGTGGTGGCAATACATCACGCCAACAAGCTGAACCAAATCCTGGGATCAACGGGCATCGAGGGAGGGAGCGAGGCCGTCCTTCTGATGAAGCGGCCCGACGAGGTGGGTCCGCGGGCCTCCGTCCGGACGCTCTCGGTGTGGGCGCGGTCCTTCGAAGGCAGGGACCTCGCCCTGCGTCTGGAAGGAGAATTCCTCACATTCGTTCCCATTGACGATCCCCTCGCGACGCTTTCGGCGTCCCAGCGCGCCGTGATGGAGCTGCTATTGTCCTGCCCAGAAGGGGGGCTTACAGCGGCGGACGTCGGACGCAGTTTGGACATCTCGCGACGGGCAGCCCAGGAGACGCTGGAACGGCTGCTCGCCATGGGCCTGGTGGAGCGCGTCGTGCGCCCCTCCGGGTCCCGCGGCCGCCCCACCACGATCTGGATCCCCGCGAAGGGAGCGGCGCGGACCGCTCCCTCCTCGCCGCACCAGGGGAACCGGGGGGTATAGGGAGATGTGGTTCCAAAAATTCCAAAAATTCCAAAAATCTCCCCGCCAGGCCCGGGAGGGTGGCATGATTTTTGGAATTTTTGGAAGCAGGCCCTGCCTGAGAGCCAGAGCTCCGATGGGCCAGCTTCTTACCTTTATATATAGTGCGCCCATAGATGGGTGTGGAGATTTTTGGAATTTTAGGAATTTTTGGAACCCCATGTTGGGCTATAGGTGGGCGGAATGGGGTTCTGGAGGGTGGTGGGTAGTGGTTCGGGCGGTGGCATGGGGGGCGGGCATGGGCCTTTAGGGGGTCCAAGGGGTTTTTGGAATTTTTGGAATTTTTGGAACTACCGCCCTCATGAGGGAGGGGGTGTGTGAGAGGCTACCTGTGGCGGTGGAAGGGGGGCAAGGCGCTGAACCCGCATCTGGCTCTTTACTGTGCTGTGTGGGTGCGGGCGTTCCTGGACCTCCGCCGGGCCGCCTTCCGTCGGGCAGACGGGCGGGCCCTGGAGGAGGCCATCGATGCGGCCGGCTTTCTAGCGACGGCGCCCTACCCGCTTCCCGATGAGCCGCCTGGGCTGGATAGATTCCGGAAGCGTCTTTGCGAGGCTCTTCAGGACCGCAAGCGGTTCCGCGCCCTTGTCCGCGCGGCGCTGAGGGAGATCGAGGAGAGATGGGCGGCGAGGTGATCGCGGCGCTTTACGTGCTGGCCGTTAGCATGCTCTCGCTCGCTTTGGGCGTCCTGGCCGCCCTGGCCACCCGGCCAGTCCCGGAGGCGCTGCCCGCGCAGGGGAAGGAGGAGAGATGAGCTGGATCCTTCTGCAAGGAGATCTTCTGGGGGCGGGCACGGGGATCCCGGATGGATCGGTCGACGCGATCCTCACTGATCCGCCCTATTCCCGCGACGCCATTGAACTTTACGAGAAGCTCGCCCGGCTCGCAGACCGGGTGCTGCGGCCAGGCGGCTCGTGCCTGGTGATGACGGGGACGGGCATCCTGCCCGACGTCATCTCCGCCATGTGCCCGCCGCTGGCCTACCGCTGGACGATCGCCTACCTCGTCTCCGGGGGCGCCGCCCGGATCTACCACCTGCTGGTCTTGGCCTGCTGGAAGCCGGTGATCTGGCTGCAGAAGCCGCCGGCCTCCGGCGAGACGGGCGGCTTCAGGGCGGACATCGTGAAGGGCGGGGGGAAGAGTAAGCGGTGGCATCCCTGGCAGCAGTCGGTGAGCGGGTTCGCCCAGCTCGTCCGCTTCTACACCCGGCCGGGCGATCTGGTGCTGGACCCGTTCTGCGGGACGGGGACCACGGGGGTGGCGGCCGTGACGCAGGGCAGGCGGTTCATCGGGATCGATGTCGACCCGGAGGCCCTGGAGGTGGCCCGCCAGCGGCTGGAGGAGATCACGGAAGGACGTCCCATGAGGCCGTGGGTGGGGGAAGATCCGGGCCCGCGGTGGGACCCGGAGCGGGAGGACTACGATCTGGCGAGGGCGATCGGGCTCGAGTTTTAGAAAGGAGGCACGCGATGAACGAGATCCGTGAAGAGGCGCGGAGGATGTGGATAACCGGAGAGCTGATCTTCTATGTGTTCATACTCGTTGCCATGCTTATCGTGCTCGCGGTCGGGCTCTACTTCTTCGGCCCTCATCGGGACGATGTGGGCGCGCCCTACGAGTCCCAGGCCGTCCAGGGCGTGGCGTGCTTGGACCTGGACGGCGATGGCAAAGCGGACGCCATCCTGGGCCAGAAGGGGACGGTCTTCATCCCCCCGGGCGGCAAGGCCCGCGTCTTCCCATGCCCGACGGCCCCCCGTGAGGCCGTCTTTCGAAGCGGCGGATGGGCGGGGGTGGACTGGGCCTTCTGGACGGCGGGGCAGGGAAAATGATTCTCCGCGCCGCGCCAGATCGTAGTCCAGCGCCAGATCGTAGCCCAGCCGCGCCGTCTCCCGCGCCCGCCTTCGAGCCCGGGCCCCAGCGGATCACAGTCCGCGTCTCCCACTACTGGCCGCCGCTGGGCGGCCCCAACTGCTTCCGCTACGAGCGCGGGCGATGCGTCTCGCGGATGGCATCGGGCGAGCGCTGGGAGGACTGGGCGTATCGGCCCTGGCGCGAGCCCGGCGCGGCGGCCTGTCCCCCGGAGTGGCCCTTCGGAACCCGGTTCCGCCTCGCAGGGCGGGAGTGGGTGTGCCTGGATCGCGGGGGCCGCATTCGCTATGAGGGCGGCGTCCCCTGGGTGGACCTCCTGCTGCCTGCCCTGCCCGAGCCCTTGAAGTTCGGCGATGTGGTGGAAGCCGATCTGTTGCCATAGATCCGCAGCGTGACGCCGCGATACGATGTATCCAAAACCACACGGGAGGCCTGCGATGAAGGAGTCCGCGATCGCCATCGCCGCCGCCATCGTGGTGGCGGCCACGAACCTCTTGAAGCGGCGCCTGGGCTGGGAGGGGACGAAGGCCCTGGCCCTGGCCTACGCGCTCTCCCTGGCCTTCGCGATCGTCATCGCCGTCTTCGGCGGAGGGCTGCAGCCCATCGTGATGGGAGAGCCGCCCGATCTGGTGTCCGCGATCCTGCAGAACGCCTTCGCCATCTCCTCTGTCGCCACCGCAATTTATCGTGTCGCCCGCGAGGGCATCTTGGTCAAGGCGGAGGGCTGAAATGGCGGAAACGAAGATGGGGATCCAAGGGTGGCTGATCGGGGCGGGCTCGGCGGAGTTCCAGCGCTTCTGCGTGGAGGCGAAGCCTGCCGTCATCAAGATCTTGGACTTCCACACCGCTCCCCGCTCCGCCTTGGAGCGGATCCGCGAGGCGGCCCCGCGGTCCTTTATCGTCTATCGCCACGTTTCCCACTCCCACAACGCCGACCCTTACCGCGATCCGGTCGCCGAGGCGGATCGCTGGTATGACGCCATCCGCCCGGCGCTGCTGGAGCGCCGCGGCCTCTTCGACGCCTTCGAGACCCTGAACGAGGTCGTCCCCGGCGACCTCGAGGCCGCGAAGCGCTACGTCGCGTTCGAAGAGCGCGTCTGCCAGCGGGCGGCGGCGGACGGCTTCCGAGTCGTGGTCTGCTGCTTTCCGACGGGGACGCCCGAAATCCACCTCTTCGACTTCTTCCGCTCCTGGCGGCCGCCTGCCAATGCCATTCTGGGGCCGCACGAATACGCCTGGCACGGCGATCCAACCTGGGGCTGGCACATGCGGCGCTACGAGAAGTGGGCCCCTCCGGGCGTCCCGGTCTTCATCGGCGAGACCGGGAACGAGCCCAGCGGCTGGGTTGGAAAGATGGGCGCGGACGCCTTCATCCGCCTTCTGGCTGATTACGATGCCTTCCTGCTTCAAGACCCGCGCGTCATCGGGGCGGCGATCTTCGTCTACAACGACGCCTTCGCGGTGCACTGGGCTCCATACGCCGTTTTCCCGCACGCGGAAGAGGCGCTCCGCCGCTACCTTTCCTCCCGTCAGATCCGATATCCGTCTCGAGCGCCGGCGCCGGCCCCGACGCCGGCCCCATCCCCGTCCCCATCTCAACCTCAACCCCGGGAGGTTGCGATGTGTGAGAAGCGCGTGGTGATTGCCCAGGCCCTGAACCTCCGCGACGGTCCAGGAACGGACTTCCGGGTGCTGCGGGTGATGCGCCGCGGCGAGGCGGTGATGGTTATCGCCCGCGGGCCCGAGCCCTGGGTGATGGTGGTGCACGGGCCCAGCGGACAAGCGGGGTGGTGCCACAGCGGCTACCTGGGAAAAGCCGGCTGACTTCCTTGGGCCTTGACCTCTCATTCGGACGTCTCCCGGCCTCGCTGGGACCGATCGAAGGAGGGATGCCCCGGGTCTTGGTGCAGTGCCTGTGGACGGGCTCGGTGGCTCCGGATCCCGCCCGCTGGAACCTGGCGGTGGCCGAGCACAACGGGATGCGGACGGCGGGCTACGTGAGCCTCTCCCCCCGCCGTCCGTGGCCGGAGGCCCTGGACGCGCTGGACCGTCTATATCAGGGCTTCTATCCCGGCCATGTCCCGCGGACGGTCTTTGTGGACGTGGAGCTCTCCGGCCTGCGGCCCGCCGACGTCTTGCAGGCCGCTCGCAGCCTGGCGGCGCGTGGGTTCCGGGTGGGGATCTACACGCGGCGCTCATTCTGGGTTCATGAGCTCGGCAATCCCAGGGATCCGGAGTTCGCCGAGTTTCCTCTCTGGGATGCGTTGTGGAACGGGGTCCCCGAGATCCCGGAGGCGGTGAACTACGGGCCGCCGGGCTGGACTGTGGTGGGGCGGCAGTATCGGGGAGACTCAATGGTGATTGAGTGGGGCGTGGTGGCGGATCACAACGTCTTCGACCTTCATTTCTTCTTGGAGTGATGGGCCCGTTTTGAGCGGGAGCCGCAAAGGGACGCGCAGCCGCCCACCTAGGAGCCGCGGCCGCAGCCCGTCTGGGAGCCCGAGCCCATCCGCGAGCAGCAGGAGGTTGTGCGATGAGCGTCCAGCCACCCGTTCGCGAGCGCTGGGCCACTTGGAACGGCCACGAGCCCGAAGCCCAGCCGCCCCGCATCGTGGCCTTCGATATCGAGACCACGTCGCTCAAGGCCGACATCGGCTTCGTGCTCTGCGCGGTTGTCAAACCTCTGGATGGAGATCCCGTCATCCTGAGGCTCGACGACCTGCGCGGCGACAGCGGCAAGCCGTGGGACGACAGCGCGCTGGTCAACACCTTGGTCGAGATCCTGGCCTCGTCCCATCTGGCTTACGGGTGGAACATCCGGAGGTTCGACATCCGCTTCCTGCGCACCCGGCGGCTGCTTCTGGGCCAACACAAGACGCCGCGGATGGTGGCCACCATCGACCTGCTCCAAGTCGCCCGACGCTTCGCGTTCCACTCCAATCGGCAAGCGGTGTGGATGGAGAGTTTGTCGCGGTATCAGAAGACCGAGGTCATCGGCGTGGAGTGGGTGCGGGCGATGGCGGGCGATCGGGAGGCGATGGACTACGTCGTGCAGCACTGCTTGGCGGACGTGATGGGGCTCGAGGAGATCTACCGGCATCTCGCGCCCTACATCGCCCAGCACAAGCCCGTGATCGAGGTGCTTTGATGGTCTGGCGTGCGATCCGTGAGTTCGTGGATGCGTTTTGCTGGCGATGCCGGAGGCCCATTCCGCCGTATGGCGGCGTGGCGCTGGAGGCAGATGGGCGGATTGTGATGGCGCTGTGCGGCAAGCACGATCTTCCGCCCTATCGCAGGCAGGCGGAGGAGGCCGTCCGCTCGTTGTTGAGAAAAGGCCCGGGCGCGCAGGGAGGGGCGCAGGCGGCCTTCTAAGCCGCCCGACGCCGGTTCGAGTCCGGCCCCGGGCGTTTTGAGGGGTTTCCGTGCGACGCGCCGAAAACGAGGGCTCTCAATATCCGCGCGCGATCTTTGAAATCCTCTGGGGCCCGACCTTCGCCGCGGCGCTGCTGCTGCGGCTGGCCCTGGAGGCCCTCGCGCGATTCCTGGAGGTCTTATGGCGCTGAGGCCGAAGCAGCTGCGGGCGATCCAGGAGATGCCGGCCGCCCGGTCCTGGCGGGATCTGGCGCGGCGGGTCGGCGTTTCCGAGAACACGCTGCACCGCTGGCTGCGGGAGGATACGGATTTCCGTGCCGCCGTCCAGGAGCGCGTGAGCCTGGCTCTGGTGGAGCTGCAGCACGGGCTGGCGGCCGCGGCGCTGCAGGCTGTGCGCACCCTGGAGGCGGCAATGGACCCCGAGCAGAAGGTCCCTTGGGGCGTGCGGGTCAAGGCGGCGCAGGTGGCGCTGGAAAGCGCCATCGCCGTGCACGGCCTGGCGAAGGAGACTGCCGAGGTGGACATCGGCGATGATCTCGCCCGCTTCCTCCGCGACCTTGCGGCAAGCCCGGGAGGCCCTGGCGCGGGCGGTCCTGAGCCCGCGGGAGACCGCCCGGATCTTGCGGGTTGATCCGCACCCGGGCCAGGCCCGGCTGTGGGCGGCATGGCGGGAGTCCGTCCGCGTTGTGCACGCGGGGCGGCGCTGGGGGAAGTCTTTTGCCCTGGCGGTGGAGGCGGTGCACTACGCCCTGGCCCGGCCAGGGTCCGCGCAGCTCATCGCCTCGGTGTCCATCGACCAGGCGAGGGTGGTCTTTGACGCCGCCCGGCGCTTCCTGGAGGAGAACCCGCTGCTGCGGCATCTTGCGGACTGGGAGGAGACGGTGGAGACGCCGTTCCCCACCATGGTTTTCAGAACGGGGAGCGTGATCACGGCGCGCTCCACCGTGCGGGGCGGCAAGTATATCCGCGGCCATGGGTTCGATCGGGCGATCGTGGACGAGTGCGAATACATCGACGACCGCATCATCGATGAGGTGATCCGCCCCGCGCTGCTGGATCGCCGCGGCAGCCTGATCCTCTCCTCCACGCCCAGGCGGATTGGGTCGGCCATGTGGCGGGAGAGGATGCGCCTGTCCGAGACGCGCCCCGCGGCGGTGGTCTGGGGCCCGACCTGGGAAAACCCGCTTATCTCCCGAGAGGACCTGGAGGCCCTGCGGGCGCGGATGACGGCCTCGCAGTGGCGGCGGGAGATCGAAGGGCTGTGGGCGGAGGAGGAGGGCGCGATCTTCCGCCTGTCGGACATCATGGCGGCCTACGAGAGCGCGGACTGGCCGCTTCCGGAGGAGCCGCGCCCGGGGCGGGCTTACGCGGCGGGCGCGGATCTCGCCAAACTGGAGGACTGGACCGTGGTTGTGGTGCTGGATGCGACGGAGGAGCCTTTCCGTCTGGTGCATTTCGAGCGCTTCCAGCGCCAGCCCTGGCCGATGGTGGCGGACCGCCTGCGGGAGGTCTTCCGCCGCTACCGGGCCCGGGCCCTGGTGGACGCCACCGGCGTGGGGGAGGCGGTGATGGACCTCATCCGGGACGTGGCCGACGGCGTCGTCTTCACGCCCAAGGTCAAGGCGGACCTCATCTCGGGCCTGGCCCTGGCCCTGGAGCGGCGGCGGATCCGGTTCCCGTTCATCCGGGAGCTGGTGGAGGAGCTTCAGGCTTATCAGGTGGACGACAAAGAGCTTTCCACCGACTGCGTCATGGCCCTGGCCCTGGCCGTTGCGGCGGCCGGGCACCGGGTGGAGTCGGTGGAGAACTTCATCTGGTGAGGAGGGACGGCGATGGACATCGCGACGCGGATGGCGGCTCAGGGGCTGATCGAGCGGGAGATGGAACGCCTGCAGGCGCTCCACCGCTTTCTGGACTACTACGAGGGTCGGCACAGGCGGTTCCTGCGCCCCACGCGCGACGGCCACGATGACAACGTTGTCCTGAACCGCTGCGCCATCCTGGTGGACCTCCAGGCCCACTACCTGTTCGGCAAGGGCATCCACGTCCAGGTGGGCGACGAGCGGAGGGACGTTTTCGAGGAACACCTGGTCGACGTGATGAAGCGCAATCGCTTCGATGTCTTCCTGCTCGATCTGGCCATCACGGGATCCGTTTTCGGACACTACTTCATCAAGATCCTGCCCGCTGATCCGGTCCCGCGCCTGGTGCTCCTGGACCCCCTCAACGTCACCATCCTCGCCGCCCCCGACGACATCGATTACGTCGTAGGCTACCGTATCCGATACTTTGCCGATCGAGAAGGCCGTCCCGTGTTGGCGCGCCAGGACGTCGTCCGGGACGATCGCGGGCGATGGTGGATCTTCGATGGGGTCGAAGAGGGCCGCGTCTTTCGCATCGAGAAACGGATGGAGTGGCCTTATCCGTTCGCCCCGATCGTCGACGGCAAGAACCTCCCCGCCCCGCACAGCGTTTACGGCCGCTCCGATCTGGAGCGAGTGATCCAGACCCAGGACGCCATCAACTTCCTGGCCTCCAGCATCCGGAGAGTGCTGCGCCTGCGCGGGCATCCCGTCACTGTCATCCGCGGCGCAGTCCCGAAGGACGTGGACCTGTCGCCGGATCGCGTGCTCTTCCTGCCGAAGGACGCGGAGATCTCCAGCCTGGAGATGAGCGGGGATCTCTCGGCGATGCGGGAGATGCTGGATCGGCTGATCGATCACTTCGACGAGCAGGCCTTCATCCCCCGCATCGCCCTGGGGCGCATCGATGCCTCCTCGGCATCCGGGGTGGCGCTGCAGATCAACTTCCGGCCGCTTCTTGCGGTCATCGAGGCCAAGCGGCGCCTGTATGGCCATGCCCTGGCGACGCTGTTCCGCCGCCTGCTGGTCATGCGCTTCGGGGGCCAAGAGGAGGATTACGACGTTCAGATCGTGTGGCCCGACATCTTGCCCGTTAACGCCCAGGAGGCCGTTCAGACGGCGCTTTTGAAGATGCAGGTGGGCGTCTCCCAGGAGACGCTCCTGCGGGAGCTGGGCTACGATCCGGAGGCTGAGGCGATCCGGCGGCGGGTGGGGGCGGAGGACGCGGCGGAGCAGCTGCTGCAGGCCTTGGAGCGCCGCGGGGAGGCTGAGCCGTGATCGACCGGGTCTCGGAGGCCATGCGCCGCCTGGAAGAGATGGAAGACCGGGCGACGATGGAGCTGGCGGCCGCCCTGGTGGAGATCCTGCGCGCCCTCAAGCCCAGGCTGGAGAAGATCGCGGAGGCCCCGGACCGTGCGGACGCGATGATGGGCGCGCTGAGGCTGGCCGAGGAGCTCCGGACGCTGCTGCGCGACCTGAGCCTCCGCCAGGCTGGCCGCATCCTGAACATCGCCCACGCGGCTTCCCTCGAGGCCGTCCGCGCCATCGAGGGGGGCTTCGGGCATCTTTCCCCCAGCGCCCTGACGGCCGCGGCCGTGCTGGCGGGCTACATGCCCTCGTCTGGACCCAGCGAGGTGTTGCGGTATCTCGCCCGATACGGCGATGCGGCCGTGGAGGCCTTCCGCCGGGAGCTGCTGACGGCCATCGGGACGGGGGCGCATCCCGACGAGATGGCCCGCGCCCTGCGGCGTTCGCTGGGGATCTCCCTGGCCCGGGCCTCCACGCTGGCGCGCACTGAGATGATGCGCGCATGGCGGACGGGGTTCTACGCCTGGATGGATCGGGCCGGGGACGTGATCGTGGGCTGGCAGTGGACGGCCAAGATGGACCGCCTGACCTGTCCAGCGTGCGCAATGATGCACGGCCGGGTGTTCCAGCGCGGCGAATGGATCCACGGGCATCCGAACTGCCGCTGCGTTCCGATCCCGATCTCGTCGCCTGCCTTGCCGTTTCAGGGCGCGGAGCCCGTGCTGGTCTCGCCGCCTCATCCGGCTGATCTTGCGCCTTTCCTGCCCCCCAGGGCCCGGGAGGCCGGCGTGTGGCCGCGCCTGCTGCTGACGGTCCGCCAGGGGCCCTTCGGGCTTCAGGTCTCCGAGCGTTCGGTGCGGCGGGCGCTGGAGGAACAGGAGGCGATCCGCGGCGCTGTCCTCCGCGGCGAGATCCAGGAGGCCACCCGCCGACTCATCCGGGCGCTGGCCGGGTTGGATCTGGACGTCCCCGTGCGGGAGATCCCGCCGGGGACGGTGGGTCCTTGGGTTCCGGGGCTCACAACCATGGAAGGCGGAGGTCCGGTGATCTATCTGTCTGGGAAAGCGCTGGACGGCCTGCGTCGATGGGCTCGGGGCGAGCCTGCGGGATCGTTGCCTTTTCTGGTCTGGGTGCACGAGGCGCACCACGCCATCGCGTTGCGATCGGGGCGGATGGTTCCATGGGGCTTTGGGTTGGCTGTGGAGGAGATCCGAACTCATCTATATGCAACTCGCTTTCTGCAGGAAGTGGAGGGCGTAAGGGGGAAAGCTCCGGAATCCGTTTGGGTTGAGTCATGGTCGCAGACGGCCTATCTACGGTTTCTCACCATCCTGTTCGATGCGGCCCGCGCGGCGGGAGAGGATCCATGGGCGCTTGTGGCGACGCTGGATCAGATGCGCGGGCTGGATCCCATGTCGGCGTTTCTGGTCTTCGCGGCCCGGTTGGGGAAGTGGGGAGAGGGGCTTTTGGACGCCTTGCAGAAAGAGACGCAGAATCTTATAGGAGGCTGAAATGAGCGATTTCGCTCGAGCGCTGGAGGACCTGAGCCTTGCGTTTTGTGTATATCGGCTTCGGGAGTGGGGCGTGCGGCCGGAGCCCGACGACATCCGCCAGGCGCTGCGGGATGGACGGATCCGCGACCTGTGTGCCACGCCCTGGCTGATGTTGGCGGACTACTTAGAGAAAAATCCAGACGCGGTCGAGCTCTTGCGCGCTCGACTCGCGCAACGGTAGAATGGAGACGACCCTCGCGCCGCGCCAGCTGGCACCCTCCACCTCCCGAAGGACGCCGGGGCTCCAAAGGACCCGGCGTCCCCTTGTTCTGGGGAAGGCCCCGAGATCCGAGCCCCGATTGGAATAAGCCCCGCGGCTGAAGCGACGCGGGGCTTATTGTTTTGAGGCGCGGCACATCGCCGCGCTATGTTGAACCCAAAGCCATCCAGGAGGGGAAGATGGCGCTCAAGATCGTGCCCGAGACGGAGGAGATGTCCAACCGCCCCTGGAGCGATGTGGATAAAACGGCCCTCCGCCAGCGCCTGGTGCGGGCGCTGGAGGAGAAGGAAGACGGCGCGGCGGAGGCCATCCGGGAAGTTTATTCCGTCATTAAGGGGGAGACCATAGACGACGCGCCGTCTGCGAACTGGTGGGGCCCGCACCACGAAGTGAGAGGCGACCGGGTGATTCTCAACCGTAACGGCCTCATCGCCGCCGTCGCGGCCCTGGCGGGCGCGCGGACCGAGGAGGGGCCCAACCTCACCCCCGAACAGAAGCGCAAGGCCGCGCGGCATCTCCTGCGGCACTACCGCAACCTGGAGATGGATCCGCCGGAGACGCTGCGCAAACTCGCCGAGTGAGGAGGACGCGATGGATGAGGAGATCCGGGGCCAGGAGCCCCAAGAAGAGGGCCAGGAGCCCGTTCCCACCTCCCAGGCGGAGGGGATCGAGAGGCTCATCAAAGACCTTCGCCAGGAGGCGGCGTCGTATCGCCGCCGGCTTCGGGAGCTGGAGGCCGTGCTGAGCCAGGAGAGGGAACAGCGGGAGCGCGCGGTGGAGGAGGAGCGCAAGGCCCGCGCGGAGTGGGAGCGCCGCTTCCTCGAGGCGCAGCGGGCGCTGCGGGAGCGGACGCTGCGCTACGAGGTGCTCTTCCACGCCCAGAGGCTGGGCGCGCAGGACCCCGAGCTGGTCTGGCGCGCCCTGGACGGGGAAGCCCTCTCGCGGATCGAGTGGGAGGAAGACGCTCCTAAGGGCGTGGAGGAGGTCGTGCGGGAGTTTCTTGAGAAGCGACCGTTCCTGGTGCGCTCCGCCTCGGGGGTCCAGGTGGCCCCCACCAACCCGCCCCGGGAGGGCGCGGTTTTCAAGCGCTCCGAGATGCGGGATCCCTCCTTCTGGCAGAAGCATCGCGTCGAGGATGTGATGCGGGCGCTGGCCGAGGGGCGCGTGATCGATGACCTATCCTGACCCCGGAGGTGATTAAAATGGCGAACATCACCACGACCGTGGCTTCCGCGTTCATTCCGGAGATCTGGGCCCGGCGCGCGCTTGAACTTTTGCAGGCCAACATCGTGATGGCGCGCCTGGTGCGGCGTCACACGGACTTCGAGCCGGGCTTCCGCGGTAAGACCCTGAACATTCCCATCCCGGGCACCTTCACCGCCCAGGACAAGGCGGCGGACACGCCGATCAGCCCCCAGGCTCCCACGGGCGGCGGGCTGGCGAGCGTGACGCTCAACCGCCACAAGGCGGTCGACTTCCTGGTGGAGGACGTGGCCCGAGCCCAGGCTGCGGTGGAGCTCCTGGACACGTATCTCGAGCCCGCCGTGATGGCCCTGGTGCAGGCCATCGAGAGCGATCTGTTCAGCGCCGCCACCTCCGCCACGGGCGTCGCCTCGGTGGGGACGGCGGGCACGGACGTGACCCCCGACCTGATCCGCCAGGCCCGCAAGATCCTCAACGACAACAAGATCCCGCTGACCAATCGCTTCCTTGTCCTCTCGCCCAAGGATGAGATGGCCCTGGTGGCGGATTCGAGCCTGGCGACCTACTTCGCCAACGCCGACCCCAACGCCGTCCGCGAGGGCCGGCTGGGCCGCCTCTACGGCTTCGACCTTTTCATGTCCCAGCTGGTCCCCGTGGCCGCCGGGACTCCTCCGGAGACCCGCAACCTGGCCTTCCACCGCGACGCCATCGTCATCGCCTTCGGGGCGCTGCCCACGGACGTCCCAGGCGTCAAGGCGGCGACCCTCAACGATCCATCGGGCATCCCGATCCGGGTCATGGCCGCGTATGACGTGTCCCACCGCGGCGTCCGGATCGGGATCGACGTGCTCTACGGGGTGGCCGTGGTGCGGCCCCAAGGCATCGTGCTGGTGAAGGCGTAAGCCGGAGGCGGGGAGGCCCGACATGGACGCCGAGACGCTTCGCATATTAGCCAACATGGGCTTCCCCGCCGCGATGGCCGTGGCGCTCTTTCTGGCTTACGAGCGCCAGACCCGGGAGCTGCGGGAGCTGGTGCGCGCCAACACGGCGGCCATGGAGCGGCTGGCCCTGACGGTGGAGCGTCTGGCCCGGGCCCTGGAGCGGGCCGGCCTGGAGGTGGACCGCGATGCCTGATCCCGCCCTCGCCCACCTTGTGGCGGCCGTCCGCGCCCTGGTCGGGGCGGCGGGGGCCGATTTCGCCGACGCGGACATCGAGGAGGCGCTGCGTCGCCGCGCCATCGAGGCCCGGGGCCTTCCGCTGCGGCGCGTCGTTCTCCCGGACGGGACGGCGCACTACGAGGCGGGCGCGCCAGACTGGGCGTCGGACGGCCGCTTCTGGTCTGGAACTTGGATCTCGCCGGCCGAGGCGGACTGGGTCGCGGGTCGCTTCCGCTTCAGCCCGGACCCCGGCGCGGTCTACCTCTACGGTCGCCGCTTCGACATCTATGTGGTCGCCGCGGACCTCCTGGACCGCTGGATCGCCCAGATTCTGGCGGATCCCGATGTGTCCATCGCGGACGTGGAGGTCAACCGCTCCGAGATCGTCCGCCGCGCCCGGGCCCTGGCGGATCATTACCGCGCCATGGCCTGGGGCGCGGCCACGCTGGATCGGGGGGATATGTGATGCTGCGGGATCGCGAGATCGCCGCCCTCCGGGCGGCCCTGGAGGCCACGCTGGATCAGACGGCCAGCGTGTTGCGCGGCTCCGTCACGGACGATGGGGTGGGCGGTCTGCGCACGTCCTACAGCGCCGTGGGAACGGTGAGGGTCCGGCTGCGGGTCGGGGATCCCTCCGGCGGCCTGGCGGGGCCGCGAAGGGAGACGGCGGCGGACGCTCCCCAGGCGCTGCTGCCGTATTGGGCGGATGTGCGGATCGGGGATCTCCTGGAGGTGGGCGGGATCCGCTACGAGGTGGTCGACCTGGTGCAGGCCCCGTTCGGGATCTATGACCTTGCGCAGCTTCGGAGGCTGTGATGGTCCGCGTGCGATATCGCGTTTCCAGCCGCGTTCGCCAGATTGCCTCTCTGGCCGGGGAGCACATCGGCCGGATGGTGGCCCGGGCCGCCGTCGAGGCGATGGCCTCCGCCCGGATCCGCGCCCCCAGGCGGACGGGGAACCTGGCCAACTCCATCTTCGCGGACCCGGAGGACGGGGGGATGGTGTGGATTGTGGGCACGCCGGTCCACTACGCGCCCTACGTGGAGCTGGGGACGCGCCGCATGGCGGCGCGCCCGTATCTTTTCCCCTCCGTTCAGCAGGCCTTTGACAACCTGATCAGAGCCCTCGAAGCCCTGGAGCGCGCGCTGCGATGATGGCCCTTCGGATTGCAAACACAGCGATCGTCCAGCGCCTGAGCGGCCTGGGCGTTCCAGTCTACCGGATGCCCGCGCCGTCCCAGGCTGCGCCACCTTTCATCCTGTTCCACCCCCTGGACATGCGGATGAGGGGGTCGCTGGCCGTGGGCTCCTACCGGGTGACGGCGGTCGGGCGTGGGAATGAAGCGGAGCTTTACGACCTGGCCGCCCGGGCCCGGGACGCGCTGGCCGGGTTCGATGCGGTATCGGGGCATTTCGTTGCCTTCTGGCCCGGGGAGGAGGTGAGGCTGGTGGAGGAGGAGGATGGCGCGCTCTGGGTCTACGTGGGCTTCATCTTTCGAGTCTTGGTCGCATAAGGAGGTGAGGCGATGATCCCGACCGCGCTGGCCAAATATCTTCTGGGCCCGGAGACGACCCCGGGCACGGCGGTCACGCCCAGCAAGCAATTGCTGGGCCTGTCGTTCTCCCTGACGCCTTCGGAGGAAATCTCCCGCTTCCGGCCGGATGGCGTGCGTCTGGACACCGCGACCTACCTGACCGCCCAGGGGACGGAAGTGGACTTCGAGGGGATCCTGGACGCCAACGCTCTGGCCTACGTGCTGGCGTCTTCCATCGTGAGCGTCTCCCCCACGCAGATCATGGACGGCACGACGCCCACCGGGGCATACCAGTGGAGCTTCATCCTCAATCCGACGGCCTCTCAGGCCAGGCGGACCTACACCATTGGGCTGGCCGGGCCGTCGTATGCCTATCAGGCGGCTTACGGGCTGCTGCACTCGTTTTCCATCGAGATTTCGGGAGAGGCAAAACTCTCCGGCTCCGGCGTGGCCAGGGCCCTGGAGGCCCTCAGCCCGCCGGAGTCCGTCATCCAAGTTCCGGCCATCCCCCTGGGGCCGATCTTCACCTTGACGATGGACAGCACGGCCGGGGGGATCGGGACGACGGCGGTCCAAGGCGTGCTGTCAGTCTCGCTGGAAATATCCGAAACCGCCGCGACCGTGCGGACCGGGAGCGATCTGGACTTCTCCACGCACGTGGACGCCGCGCCGGATGCCACGCTGTCGTTCACGCTGGCGGGGGACGTGGCGAGCTACCTGGATCTCGTGCGGACCGGGGCCAGGCGCTACGTCCGCTTGACAGTGACGGGCCCCACCCTCTACTCCGGCGGCGTCAACGTGGTCGCGATGTTTCAGGCCGATCTCCCCGTTGTCGTCGAAAAAGTGGACAAGTTCTCGGACGAGGACGGCGTCTACGCCGCGGAGATCACGGCGCGCGTGGTGTATGACGCGAGCCTTTCTCCGACGTTCCTGGTGATCAACAGATTGGGGGCGCTGTAATGCCGATCTCCCTCCGCGCTTTGCTGGACGATGTGGCCAGCGTGGATGTGCCCACGCCGGCCGGGACGCTGCGGGTGACCTACCGTCCCGGCCGGATCACGCTGGCGCTGGCCCTGCGGCTGCAAGAGGGGGCAGCCGACATCCCGGCCAGCCTGGCGGAGTTGATCGCCGGCTGGGACCTGCTGGGGGAGGACGGCCAGCCTCTTCCCGTCACGGCGGAGACCATCCGCGCCCTGCCGCTGACCCTGATCCAGGCAATTCTTAAGACAATCCTGGACGACTGGTCTTTAAAAGCGAAGATGTGAGGGATCTCAAGCGTGCGCTGATCCTGGGGACGGCGGCGGAGGCGGCGGGCTGGCGGGCGCCAGACTGGTATGCGCTGCTGCGGGCGGCGCGATACCTCGGCGTCGCGCCGTGGAATCTGCTCAAGCAAAACGTGGCGTGGGTTTACATGGCCCTGGCGGCGGAGCGGGCGGAGAAGGAAGCGGAGGCGGAGCTCCATGCCCGTGCAGATCGCAGAGCTCTACGCAAAAATCGGCGCGGATGACGCGGAGTTTCAGCAGGCGATGAGCCGCGTGGAGGGGTCCGTCCAGAGGGCGGGCGGGTTCTTTGAGCGGCTTTCTGGTTTTCTGGGCGGCGCGATGCAGTTCGCCTTGGGCGGGCTCATCGCGCGCGCCCTGGAGCCTCTGGCCTCCTCCTTCGCGGATCTGGCGGGCTCCGTCGTGGGGATGAACGCGTCCCTCGAGAAGACTGTGCTTCAGTTCCAGACCTTGATGGGGTCCGCGGACAAGGCCCGCGCCCACGTGGAGGGGCTGTTCAAGTTCGCCGCCGAAACCCCCTTTGAGACGCAGCCCATCATCGAAGCCTCAAAGTTTTTGCAGGTCTTCGGCGGGTCCGCCCTCAACACCCACGACATGCTGAGGCTCGTGGGCGACGCCGCCGCCGCCACCAGCAACAACATCAACGATGTTGCCTTCTGGGTCGGGAGGGCCTATTCCGCCATGATGGCGGGCCGGCCCTTCGGCGAGGCCGCCATGCGGCTTCAGCAGATGGGGATCCTGTCCGCCGAGGCCCGCTCCCAGCTCGAGGCCCTGATGGAGAAGGGGGCGAAGGGGCCCGAGATCTGGAAGGCCTTAACAGAGGAGCTACAGAGATTCTCTGGAGCGATGAAACTGCAAGCGGAAACCTGGGAGGGCCTCACCTCCACCATCGCCGACAACGTCAAAATGTTCATCGCCAAGGCGGGGCGGCCGCTCTTCGACGTGCTCAAGCAAATCCTGGGGGTGCTGGCGGCGCTGGTGACCTCCCCGCAGTTTGAGGCCCTGGCGGACACGATCTCGGGCGTCCTCGGCGGGGCGATCCAGTTCCTTGCGGACGCCGTCTCCCGGGCCTGGGCGGCGGTGGCCCCGTTCTTCGACTGGCTGGGAAGGGTCGCGGGCGCGGTGGGCGAGGCGCTGCAGGAAGGATTCGGGGACGCCGCGGATGCCCTGGCCGAATTCCTCGCCGATTTCGCGCCCGACTGGCTGGTCGAGGGCATCCGCAACGTGGGGGCTGCCCTCGATGAGCTGATCCGCGCCGTTCGCGTCTTCGCGGAGACGCTGCCGGAGGGACTGGGAGACGCCTTCGACGCCTTGGGCGAGGCGCTGGCGGACTTAGCGCCTGCCCCCATCGTGGAGGCGATCTACCAGCTGGGCGGCGCGCTGGAGGACCTGTTTGAGTCGATGTCGGGGCTGGCCGAGGCCGCCCCCGCGGCGCTCTCCGCCTTCGCGGCCTCCGTTCAGGGGACGCTGTCCGCGCTGGCGGGCGCGATCGCGCCGCACGCGCAGGCCCTAGCCGAGACTGTGATGGGCATCCTGGGCGGGGTCTGGAAGACGGTGGCGGACTTCTGGGCGCAGCACGGCGAGCAGATCGTCGCGGACGTCCAAACGATCCTGGGCGGGATCCTTTCCGCCGTTCAGGCCGTGGTGCCCGTCATCCTGGCCGTCTTGACGTTCGCTTTTCAGACCATGCTGGCTGTGGTTCAGGCCGTCTGGCCCGCGATCCAGCGGGTCATTGCCTCCGTCCTCAACATCATCGCCGCCCTGATCCATCTTTTCGCCTCCCTGATACGCGGGGACTGGGAGGGCGTGATGAGCGCCCTGCGGTCCATCGCGGAGAACATCTGGAACATCATCCTGTCGATCTTCCAAGGCGCGCTGGAGGCGCTGAGGGCGATCATCGGCCAGATCATCGGGCTTTTCCGCGGCGTGGATTGGGCGGGCATCGGGCGGAGCATCATCGAGGGCATCCGGGATGGCATCCTCTCCGTGGCACAGTCCATCGCCGACGCCGCCGCGGCAGTGGTGCGCAACGCGGTGGAGTCGGCCAAACGGGCCCTGCGCATCCGCTCGCCGTCCAGGGTCGCGGCGGAGGAGATCGGGGAGCCCCTGGGCCTGGGGGTGGTGGAGGGGTTCCGGAAGGCTCTGGCGAGACTTCCGGTTCCGCTTCCAGAGATCCCAGGCGCGACGGCAGCGGCGGCGGGCGCGGGGATGGCGGGCGGCGTGACGGTGGTGGTGCATGTCCACGGCTCTGTGATGTCGGATGAGGACCTGGCGGCGGCGGTGGCCCGAAGCCTGGCGCGCCTGAGGCAGCGGGGGGTGGCGGTATGATCCGCGTTTACATCGATGGCGTGGATCGAACAGATCGCCTGCTGCGCTTTCAGGTTCGGCGCGGGCGGGCCAGCGAGATGCTCGACGTCCAGCCCGGCCAGGCAGTTCTGCAGATGGACAACCGGGACAGGCTTTTTGATCCGTCCTTCTCCACCGCCGTCCGCGTGGGCTCCTCCGTCCGCATCGCCGTTGTCTCGGGAAGCGTCGAGGAGCCCATCTTTGTGGGGTTCGTGGAGCAGGTGGTGCTGCGGCGGTCGGATTTCGGCAGGATGATCGCCGAGATCACGGCGCTGGACGCGCTGTCGCGTCTTTCGACCGCGATGGTGAGCCTCTCCCGTCCCGCCGAGCGGACGGACCAGCGCATCGCCGCCATCTTGGACGCGGCGGATCCATCGCTGCCGAGAAGCCTTTCAACCGGAAGAAGCGTGATGGTGGCGGAAAGCGTCTCCGGCGACGCACTCTCCGCCTGCAGGCAAGCGGCCTGGACGGAGGGGATCGGGATGTTTCTGGTGAGACGGGACGGCTATGTGGAGTTCCTGGATCGTCACGCGCCGCTCAAGCTGCCGCTGCGGGATCCGGTCTGGACGATCCCATCGGGTCTGCTGAGGGGCGTCGAGGTTCGCTACGACATCGGCAACGTCCGCAACCTGATCCGGGTGGACTACTCGGGCGGGAGCGCGTCCGCGCAAGATGCGGGCAGCATCAGCGCCTATGGCCAGCGGGCTATGCACCTGGATCTGAGGATATCCGACGCGCACGAGGCCCAGAGCGCGGCGCAGTGGTGGCTGTCGATATTCAAGGACGTCCAGCCGCGGGTGGAAGATGTGGAGATCGATGTGCGAACGCTTTCGGACGCTCTGGTGGCCGCGCGGCTGGAAATCGGACGGAAGATCCGGTTGGACTTGCCCGGCTTTGGTCCGTCGAGCCTTCGGGCCATCATCGAGCGCCTAGAATGGAACTGGGAGGGCGCGCGGCTGTTCGTGCGGATCGGCCTGGGCGCGGGATGGCCCGAGAGGTTCTGGGTCTGGGGCTACAGCCAGGCCGGCGTTGACACCATCTTCGCTTACTGAGGGGGATATGTTCCTTTCGTGGGGGTGGTCCGACGAGATCATCTCGCTGGAGCACATCCTGGCCCGGGACGGGGTCGGATCTTACGAGGAGTGGCTGCTGCGCATCGGCGTCGTCCCGCCCGGCCCAGACGAGTGGGCGGATCTGCCTCCCCTTAAGGCGGCGATCAACTGGGGGAGGTGGATCGTGCGCTGCGAGTGCGGCGGGGCGGAGTATGTTTCGCCGCGGGACCCGCCGGGCTACTGCGTGTCGCGCCGCAA
>Ga0080007_1061598_pt1 | contig 20865 bp, 15 predicted proteins | sample OctOCTMetagenome_FD_69210 | JGI IMG/M metagenome (GOLD analysis project Ga0080007, IMG submission 69210) | Hot spring and microbial mat streamer communities from Octopus Spring Streamers, Yellowstone National Park, USA - OCT_B (SPADES... | ecosystem: Environmental > Aquatic > Thermal springs >...
ATGGACAGGCTGGCGGAGGCGGTAGCCGCACACTTGTGCAGGCATAGGGCGTCGGCCTGCTCCGACTCACGCCCGGCGTAGGCTCGCCGAGGTGGGCGCAGTGAAGGTTGTGAGAGACTCCGGGCACAGAGACGTAGCGGCGAAGAGGCGGTATACGCCCTACGCCAGAGAGGGCTGGTCTAGTCGTAGGCAAGGCGGAGACCGTCAACTGGACAAGCCTGTTGACAAACTCCACATACGCCCCCCAAGCCCGGCGCTCGGCACTGCGAAGAATGGCGTACCTTTCCGCCTTTTCTCTCTCTTTTCTTTCTACGGGATGCCGAAGAATGGCGCCTCGATTTCACCCAACGCCATGTGAAATGAATGTAAAGCGTGGTTCCAAGCCGACCGCCGAACCTACAAAAAACCAAAGAAAAACTTAAAAACCCACAACAACCAAACACACGAGCTCCAGAATCTCAAGAAGGGTTGAAACTCTTAATATCAAATGTGCTCCCTTTTCGCTCTATTGCTTCCCAGAATCTCAAGAAGGGTTGAAACCAGCGCTATGTGCGGCGTGAAGTCTGCCCACAGGCGTCTGCTCCCAGAATCTCAAGAAGGGTTGAAACGAAATTAACGACGTAGTGGAATCCTGATGTTTTACTCCACCTACCAGAATCTCAAGAAGGGTTGAAACGAGTATCCCCAGCGCCTCGGCCACACGGCGGTGGCACCGGAAGGCCAGAATCTCAAGAAGGGTTGAAACGACTACATAGACGACGAGATACAGTGGCCCGAGTTCGACGCAGCCAGAATCTCAAGAAGGGTTGAAACCAGTCATGTCAGAAAAAGAATACTACATAGAGGCCAGAATCTCAAGAAGGGTTGAAACCCATCCAACAAGCCTTCTCGTATTGCAATTCTTAACTCCATAATCCAGAATCTCAAGAAGGGTTGAAACGCTTCATGATGGCGAACAGCCTCTCAGACGCTTCGTAGTTGCGGACCAGAATCTCAAGAAGGGTTGAAACTTCTATCTTTTATGGGGCGCTTCGTGCTCCGCAACGGAGATTCCCCAGAATCTCAAGAAGGGTTGAAACAAGCCTCCACTCCACAGGCGGCTTTCCGCTGTACATCTCGGCGGCCCAGAATCTCAAGAAGGGTTGAAACAACTGCTCGAAACCCGTATGTTAGACGGCGAGGAGGAAGCCAGAATCTCAAGAAGGGTTGAAACTCGTCGTACGGATGACAACATTAGCATCAATGGTGTCATGTCATGTCTGCCAGAATCTCAAGAAGGGTTGAAACCGGTAAGCGGAAGCGGCAGTGTTCCGCCGCCCCACTTCCTGCCAGAATCTCAAGAAGGGTTGAAAACCAATCACGTTTCGTGATCCGCAGTACCTGCACGTAACCCCAGAATCTCAAGAAGGGTTGAAACTGTCGTACTTCTCCGTGCTGTGCCCCGACAGGCCGTCGATAGAGCCAGAATCTCAAGAAGGGTTGAAACGCGATTACCCTGTTCAACGCGGTGGCACACTGCTCCAGCGCCCAGAATCTCAAGAAGGGTTGAAGCTTCATATCTGCCGTCCTGCTACTTATTTGCACCAGAATCTCAAGAAGGGTTGAAACGCGCCTCATCTGTCGTCTTGTTTGGCGTGGTTCTGTCCGGCCAGAATCTCAAGAAGGGTTGAAACTCCCGCCTCGCCGATACGCTTAAGGCGAAGGCGGAGGAGGCGCCAGAATCTCAAGAAGGGTTGAAACTCAATTCCTTAACCTCATCCTTATTTAGTCTTTTGAACAGCTCTCCAGAATCTCAAGAAGGGTTGAAACGTTTAGCCTCCATGCCGCCTTCTTCACCTGTCTCTTCTCCGCCCAGAATCTCAAGAAGAGTTGAAACACCGACGAAAGGCGGGCCCATCAAGATCGTGACTTTTCCTAACTTCCCAGAATCTCAAGAAGGGTTGAAACTTTAACTGGGCTATCAGATAGCCGCATGGATAGGTGGCTTAGAATCTCAAGAAGGATTGAAACGGACTGCTCGCAACGAAGGCGTTCAGCTTGACGACGTCGGAGAACCTAGAATCTCAAGAAGGGTTGAAACGTGGGGACTTCTTTTGTGTGGCCGGCCTGCCCCCCTTAGGCCAGAATCTCAAGAAGGGTTGAAATCCCGTCATGGGTGGGTCCGAATCCACGCCGGCCCACCTGGGGGTGGAATCTCAGTTGGAACTGTCAACGGAGTGAGACGGCGTTAAATACGGCTCTTTGCTTCGCCGCTGGGGCGAAGTCGGCGTGGGCCGCCTCGCCGGCTTTGATGAAGGATGGAGAGGGACGCGCCTGTGATTCTCGCCTGGAGGCGCTCGGCTTAGCCGTTGTCTTAAAGCCGCGCGGAGGCAGACCACCGGCTCCGTGGTGAGGACCTCTCGGACGCCGTCGAGTTGCGGCGCTACACCGGCGCCTCTTCTCCCAGCCTTTTCAGCTCTTTCCTAAGTGCCCTATGGGCCGTTGGCCATGTCCAGGCCAGCGCAGACGCGGCGTCTAGTATCGCCGCCTCCGCCTCCCAGGTGCGGATCTTCCACCGGGGGCTGTCCCTACAACGCCTAGCCACGTACAGCGCGGCCGCCAATGCCTTGGCCAACGCAACAGCCGCCCTCCTCACGTCCACGGGACGCGGGATCAGCCGCTTGAGTCTGGCGGCTAGGGAGAGGGGGTCTGAGAGGTTGCCCAAGAAGTAAGTGTCGCTTGGGCGCCACCCCAGCTTCAGATAAAGCCTACCGCCGAGAAGCCAGAGGTAGCCGGAGAGCGGACCGACCCGGACCTTCCCCACGTAGAGGTACATGGCCTACGCCGACAGTTTTTCTAAGCGGCTCCTCAGCTCTGCGGCGGCCTGTTGAGCACCGCCCTGAGCTGCTTTCCCCGTTTTCAGCTTCTCCCCAACCTCCACCCGCATCCCCCGGACAAGCCCCAGCTCCCTAAACATAACCGCCGAATCGCACAGCAATAAAAAATTATGTATAGATGAATGTAAAGAGTGGTTGCGAAAACGGAGGCGGCTGACGGAGGCCAGACGGCGGGGCCGGCCACATAAACATGTCAGAAGCCATTTACAAACATAAAAACATGTAACAGCGAACTAGACGCTCAAGCTATAAACAACAAGAGACTCAACCCAGCGTTCAGCTCACAGCCATAACACGCGCCGCCGCGCCTACGAGACTCCACTACGCCAACGCCGCTTACGGCGTTATCTTTTGCCACTCTACTTACCGTCAGCTAATCGACGGTGGATATGTAGCCTCATAAGACTCCAAGAGGCAACCTCCAACCAGGTACGCCCTCGAAAATAGTTTCAACCCTTCTTGAGATATAGCTTGACGAGTTGCCAGACGTGCAGACGAGACTGAGAATACTGCTGAGTTTCAACCCTTTTTGAGATACTAGTGGCAAGGCCTTATCTCAAAGTTCTCGACGCCGAGCTTCTGCTTCGTTTCAACCCTTCTTGAGATTCTAGTTCTTCAGCCAAGCGCACCTCACGCCACAGCCACATCCCCAAAATAGTTTCAACCCTTCTTGAGATTCTAGTGGGCGGCCTCTCGCCTACGGCGAAAAAAGGCTGGTCTGTGACGTTTCAACCCTTCTTGAGATTCTAGTCAGACAAGCCGCCGCGGTGCAGAGAAGCAGTCGCCATCACTGGGTTTCAACCCTTCTTGAGATTCTAGAGCTTGTGTATTAAGTTCTTGTGGGTTTTTAAGTTTTTCTTTGGTTTTTTGTAGATTCGGCGGTCGGCTTGGACCAACGCTTTACATTCATTTCACACGGCATTGGGTGAAATCGAGACGCCATTCTTCGGCGCTCCGAAGAAAGAAAAGAGAGAAAAGGCGGAAAGGTACGCCATTCTTCGCAGTGCTGATCGCGGATTGAGGCTTGTGGGGCGGTGGCTGTGTCGGGCTTTGGGCTTCGACAATGTCGCTACGTCGTCTCGGCGCTGGTCAGTGCCTAGGTCGGCTCGGCGGAGGCCGAGTCAGGCGCAGTGGAATAGCCGCGGCGGCAGTTCTGGCAGTCTACCTAATGCACAGTAAACCTACGGCACGGCGCTAAACGAAAATTCTTCAACTAGGCGGCCTTCAGCTCCTCCAGCGGCTTGACCCACCTCTCCCCCTCCTGTCGAACCTAAAGCCAAGCCTTCTGCACGTCTCTAGGTACCTCCTGAACTGCCTCTGGTCCGTAGGCGCAGTCCTCTTCACATAGACGTGGCGGTCCTCAACGCCGACGTAGACGGGGAGGCCGGAGAACTCCCTCCTCACCTCCTCCAGAAGACGCTCCACCCAGCCGCCTTCTTCTTTACCTCTACGCACAGCGCCCACCGCCGCCTCTGCGCCGGCCGTCTTTTCGAGTCTGTAGCCAGGCGCCGCGCCCTCAAAAACGGCCTCTACGCCCTCGTCGAGGGCGGCTCTGCACCTAACTGCGGCTTCTGCCTCTGTGCAACGAATGGCCCCTCCTGCGGCGTGGACGGTTTTGGAGGCGTTGCGTCCCATGGGCGAGAAGGCGTCGCATAGATACGTCTCTCTGTTGGCCGCAGCCTCGGAGCTGGCGACGCTGGGTCAAAAGACCGTGTAGCACATCTACGACGCCTTAAAACAGCTCAAAGACCGCCTCCTTGAGGCGTGGCAACTTTGGCCTCTGGTGAAGGCTATCTGCGCCTACTCAACGCACGGGGATATACGCTAAAAAGATAGAGGATTTCAGAGGCTTCGTGGATTTCCTAGCGCCATTCATCCAAGCCCCTGGTGGTAGGTTTAGGAATGATATTGTTAGTTGTTGAAGAGCACTCTAGGAGGACTGGCTATACCCCGACACCCGAAGGGCTAGCTAGGGAGATGGCGTATGTGTAGCGGCGTGTTGCCGCGGGGGTCAGGAGTGCTTCAAGACGCAACTGACGTCTTCTTAGAGCATAGTCTTTCACGTAGTATGACTAGAGGCGCTCGCGCCGTGTTGACACTCGCCGTCGGCGGATCTTCTTGCACGAGCCATACCTCTCATGACTCTCAAGCACCCTGGATTGTGGCGTTTTTCATCCTCGAAATTTGCGTAGCTGAGGGTCTCATCTCAACGTCCGTGGTCGAACAGCTCGTTAAGCCGGACGGCTAGAGCCGAGCCAGCCGCGCCGCCAGCTTGACGGCCTCCTCAGGATTATTATCGACGTGCTTCCCTTCGAAGAAGGCGTCCAGACGTCCCTTTGGTCTGTCGAGGTCTATGGCTGTGCGTCGCGCCTTTGCGCCGAACAAGACTCGGCACTTCGTGTCCCAGTCTCTCTGGCGGCATCTGCCGGGATGATCACGACGTAGGACATGTCGGCATGCAGTACCTTACAGCGAGACATCAACTAGCCGCGGCGGGATCCCTCAAGAACACTCACCCCGGTTCCGCCGTCCTAGCGGCAACCACTGCCACTTTTCTGCCTAGGCTATGTTGCACTAATTTGTAATTAATCTAGCAATGTCTAAGAATACTTACCACCGTTGGAACATGAAAACAAACACTGGATTGATCGCCGGGCTGGTTGTGAGTGTTCTACTGGCGGCGGTCTTCGCTGTGCTGTGGTTTGGTGCCTACGAAGACATCAAGCTCCTAACGAGACAAGTGAACTATCTCACACAACAGCTGGAAGGCAACTTATCGCTACTTCAAAAACAACACAACAACTAGTCGAAACCCAGAAACAACAACAGGTCACTCAAAATCAATTAAAAGATGCTCAAACTAAGCTAGCCATGACCCAGAAACAACCACAAGACACCCAGAACCTGCTAAAAGATGTCCAAGCTAAGCTAACTGAGACCAAGAAACAACTACAGGACGCTCAGAATCTGCTGGAGCAGATACAGAAGCAACTAAGAGAGGCGCAGGAGCAGGTTGCGCTACTTGAGGCCCAGAAGAACCAGTTAGTCAGCCAGCTGGCGCTACTTGACGTCACTTGTCAACGGCTAAGGAAGAAAGTGTACGCCGGCTATGACTTGGTACAGCAGGCAAAGGCCCTTCTAAACAAAATCACGCTAGCCGCGCCACGAGTCAACGACACATGGACATTCGTACAGACGTATACCTATATGGAAGATCCCTTACCTTCCAATTACTTCCGCCATGATGACCTTTCACTTTATAGTTACCAGACCATAGAGGTTTCGACCTCTGAGCCTCTTTACATCGCCTTCTTCACGCCTGACCAGTTTGAGGCGTGGGAAGAAGAGTCCGGCGGTACTCCGCTGGCGTCTGGCCGTGGACACGTTAAATTTGCGCCGCCAAACGACGGGACGTATGTACTAGTCATCTACAACGACCTTGGACGCGACGTCGATGGGTTTCAAGTCACGCGTCGAGAATCCGAGACCTGGCGCTATTACGACAACGAACCTCCACAACCGGTGACGCCCTACGTCGTGGGGACTCCCGGCACGCCGTCTCGCGACTTCTTCCGTCTTTTCGCCATATATAACTATTGGCTTGAAAACCGGCATCAGCTCGCCGATGCGGTTATGCGCCAGCTCAGAGTAACGGCCTTCTCTCCACAACAGCAGTTGAAGTTATACACACGGACGCTCTACGCCCTCTCGCTAGCCGCCCTACTTACAGACGCAGGCTTCGACGTCTCCCTCGCCGCAATAGGCACGAGATGGAGTGATCCATTCAATGCCGACTCGATAGTACCCGTGGTGCGATTCCACTCCCTCAGAAATCCCACAGCCACCTTCTCCGACATGTTCAAGGAGATCAATAAGGGTTGGATGCGCTACATGTCTTCCTATGTTGGCTACGACTACTACGTCATTATCGACACATATAATGTGGATTGGGTGGTCGACCGCCAGCTAAGCACAACGATGCCGTTTAACGTGTTCTATGTAGACGGCGTAACCGAGCTTCCAGAACAGTAGCCGCGTTTTTAAAATCCTGGTTATTTTCTCCGACACTCTTTGGTCGGAGACGTGATAGAAACACTACCTCTAAGCTACTGGCTGTGGAGTATTTAAACAGCATGAGGAGGGGATTCCGCCTGTGCAACTCATCAACCTCAGCGTTGTTAAGTTCAGGGCCGGAGTACCTCGCTCGCATAAACTTGTTCAGCCACTACGACGCAGAGGGGAGGCACCCGGGATACTGGTACACCCGGCTCGACGGCGGACTATACGGGGTGGAGGAGAACTTGATGATGGTGCGTGGAATAGGCGTCGGCCGGTTCCCCATGCGCATCACGAAGGTCAACTATACCGATGCCATATATGGCTTGGTGTTTAACGATGTCCTCTCCATGTGGGGTCACAGAAACTCTCTGCTCGATTCCTGCCACAACTACGTGGCTATGGCTACGTTTTACTTCCGAAACAACACATACGTACATATGGCCTACAATGTTTGCTCTGACTGTGACTAAGCCGTGGTATATGCCGGGCGCCGGGATCGGCTCCGTGGGTGTTGCATATAGTTCAAATGCAGAGGAGAGGAATGGATACATCCAAATCGCGTCTATGGCGCCGGGGCTTGTTTTCCACTGTTCTGCCCATCTCCAGTATCTAAAGGCGTCTGCGTTTCTTAAAAACATCGCTACTACATACGGCGTGGAGCCGTCTGTATATTCAACATCTAACACCTAGGCGAGTCCTCCGCCGAAGGCCTTGGCATGAAAATACTCCACTTGAAAACTCGGCTCCCAGATGTTTGGCAGATACACGTCGTAGATTCATAAGCCTAAGTGTCTGCCGTGGTAGGTGTAAGTTCCGCTTGGCGAGCGGCTGTTTATTGTAAGCCTTACCTGCAAGTCCTTACATACGCCGTTAACAGGTTCTGTGGCTATTGTGAGCGTTAGTGAGCTGGAGGCGGTTTGGGCAACGTAGCCGTCGTAAGCCACATACGGACCTATGACTACACGACGCACTTCGCGGTACACTACAAAGCCGCCAGCCACCCTAGCCGCGAACTCCCCCACTTCAAACCCATATCTATAGGTCCTGGTGTAAGCCCGCCGTATACGTCAAAAGTGGAGCCGACGCTCGGCCTCCTGGGGAGGGTTGGCGCGGCGGCCTCTCTACCGGCGTCGAGGGGGTCTTTATTAGCTATTCTCAATTCTGCTTTGCCTCGGTACTCCGGCTGGAGGCCCATCTGTTTTAGAATGGCCAAGGCGTCCTCTATGCTGTGTGCTAATATGTCTATGATGCCTGCGTCGGGTTTTCTAAACACTACGGGGTGTGTGCCGTCTGGCGTCTTTAAGAACGCCTCGGCCTCTGCTCTTTGGCTGGGTTGCGCGTCTGCGGGTACGACAAGTAGGAAGTACTTTCTGTCGTACAGCGGGATGGGTGCGGTTTCGTTGTTGAAGAGGATTATGCCGGGCGTTGCGTCTCTCGGCACCCACACCACCAGGGGCTGCTCCCCGAACCGCCAGGATATGCCCGGCACGTGAGGCACGTCTTCGGTTATTTCAAAGTCGCTCTCCACCTCGTAAACATAAACCCTCTGAGCCGCCGCCGACAAAGCAAACAACGCCAAAACCACCAACACCGCCCCCACCCACCGCGCCGCCGGGAGGCCGCCCCTCAACTTAGGTGACGCCACGTAGCCGCCAGAAACTCAACTTTTTTCTTACGTTCGCCAACTAGATGACTCAATTATTAGTTTTGGCTGTAAACATGATTAAAATTGAGGATCAAGATCTGCCGTGGTCTGGCGGCGGCGTGGAGCTGGCTTTGTGTTTGAAACGTCTTTTCGGCTGTGCTGTTTATCAATGTGCCTCTCGTAGAATCTCAAGCAGAGTTGAAACCTTGTGGATTTGAGGCGTGGTTTTGGTCCCGCCGCTGTGGGTGCGTCGTCGGCCTCGTCTTACGGGAGGAGGGGCTTGGGAGGTGGGCGGCGGTTTTTGTCTCTGTCTGCCGCCGGGTGGAGGCGCTGGTTTAAGTCCGAACACGCCGCTGAACACCTCCGCTCGCCACTGAGGCGGGACTTCGGTGAGACGGCGGAGGACGGATGCGCCGCGGCGCGGGCGGGAACCGCCGAGCCTCCCCGGCTGGGGGCAGAGATGCAGACCACCCAGCCCCCTCCCTCATAGAGCTGAATACCTGCGCCCCGCCCCGTGGCCGAGGCGGACAGCCGGAGCCCGAGGCCCTCCAGGAGTACAAAAGCCGACGCTCACTGACATATCCCCGGCGAAGAGGCGGTGGAGAAAACACCAACTGTGATAATTCTCTTATGGATGGGAGAATACCGAAGAGGCCAATGGGCGTGTCAAAATGTTGCAACCGCTAGCCACTATGCTTTAACTCTTCTAGAAGTTTGTCTACCAAATACATTGCATAAGTCTTCGACGTCTTAAATTCCATCTGAGATGGGGGGTATGCGCAGAGGTGGCCGGGGACTAAGACGCAGAGGTGGCATCCGTCTGCGCAACTGTGTACATACCGTGGCCATACATACTGGTAGAATTTCCTAGGTAACCTATGGCCTTGTAGCTCTTTCTTTTCTATCTGGGGCAACAAGAAGCGAAACATGAACCGCGGCGGCGCCACCTCCTTAGGAGGCCCCTTCATGAAGCTGTCAAACTGGATGAGAGCTTGACAGTCGCTATCGGTCGACCCTTGACAACTGTTCTTGAGTATGCTAAATGCCCTTTCAAGCCTGCTCCTCTCCTCTTCAAATGCCTTGTCGCACCTATCGCTCGAGCTCACCTGTTCCTCCAATATCCTTAGCAGTTCATCTGTACTGAGCGAACTCAGCCCTCTAAGATCGAAGATTTTTACCTCTAAGCCGATATCTTTGCCTCCATGCGCATTTATTCGGAATACTCCGTCAACATCTAAGTCGGCCCCTGAGCTACTATGCTGTATAGGCAGAACTCTAAGCACTCTAGAGAAGTGAGAAGGCAGGTGTAGCTCTATTTTCTCTGCGTACCCAGTCTTGTGGCGGCCCCTTGCGACGGTCTTTAGAAGTATGTGGGAAAGCCCGTGTGCCCCTAAGAGTAACGCCCACGTTGCATAGGTTTCAAAAAAGCCAAAGATCACATCGCGAACGTCGGGATTACTTCTGCTTGCTTTGTTCTCGATGCACGTCTTGAAGTTGGTGTAGGTATTACTGTTCTCTAAACATTCAGCAAAGTGATTGAGCCAGCTGTCATCTTTGGCGTGCGGGCATTCACTCTCATTGATATACCTCAGCTGGAAAATTGTGTTACGCCACCTGGCAATTATGCTTTTCAAGCCATTCGCGTTGCACTCGTATGCCTTTCCCCGCTGGACATATATGTTACTATAGAGCATCTTGATCCTCCACAGAATTGGCGTGGTAAATACTATGGTCCTGTTAAAGATGTTAGTGGATATTTCCCGCTCAAATATCCACCCTCTATATGATCTGCACAAGCCCCCTAGGCTCTTCGCAACTGTGTTCTGAACCAAGACCTTGAGCACTGCATTCCAGTTGCACCTCTTTAGCATGGTTTCCCTCACCATTCTATACACTTCGTCTACAGTCAAACTGAGCCGCAACGAATATCTGCGTGCAGACGGAAACATATGCCGCGGTGGATCCTCCCCCTTTACATCGTAGTGTATCAAAACCGGCAAGAAAGCGTATGCCTTATCTAGTTTAACAAGTATCTGAGAGCCAGAATAGATGACCTCTGCGATCGCCGATCCAGCTTCAGCAAGGTTATGACTATTTTCGCTTGGTATATATGAGATTTCATCTACGTATAGTCTAGGATACGTCATAAGACGGTCCAGAGGCGCCACGACAACCTCCTTAGATATATGCTTGAGTGTGTAATACCTTTTTGACTTACCAGCGTCTTGCAAGCTGACTTCAAGTTCTACACAACGACACCCGTCAAGCTCGCTCCCGCCTACTAGGAAAAGCCACTTAAATGACGGCTGTTGACCGCTACCTCCACCGCTGGAAGGCGCTACTTTTGTGATTGCAACGTAATAGCGCCGATCTTTCTCCACCTGGTTGCTGTCTATTTGTCCACATCTGAAAAGGAAGAATACGCCATAAGTATCCCACACATCACCACTGCTTTTTGCACCTTTGATTACACTATAGCCGCGAATATTGTCTCTCCTTTCTCCGCTGAAAAGCCCGCAGAGGCGGCGGGTTAGATAGTCGATATCTAAAGCTACGATTTCTTCACGATGCTTAACTGGGCTATGGGTATGAGCACCACCGCGCTGTTTGCCGCCTGTAAGCGTCTGAATTGTTTGTGTAGTACCAACCAGCTGGAACCTGCAACACCCATCAGAATTGTCTTTTTTACCAGTTACCAAGTAAAAATACGTATAGCCCCACGCAGGCAGATACACTTTCATAGTCGGTACCTGTCTACCTTAAGCGGCCTAGCCGTTATATATCCCTCAAAGATCTCGACGGATTTTCTCCTTGTTTCAGTACTTATGCGATATACGTTTATAGTTGGCCTTATAACACGCGGATCTGGCATAGGGGGTATAAGGGCATATGTAAGTAGCTTTTCTCTACCTGTGCCTATGCTAAGAGCTCCAATAATTGGTTTCAATCTTTCTTCTAACCTAACTAGCTCATCACGCAGTTTTTCGTTACACCGGATCGCGCTTGAGCCCAAGAGGTGCCTTATCCCAAAGTATAGTTCCCACAAATAGCGCAATACGATTCTTCCTATATCTTGATCATATGGCACGGCGCTGTTGACCCTTTCATTAAGTTTTTTGCAAATATTAACAATTACATCAGATATATTTGTACAATTACTTATAAGTTTACAAACATTTATTAGGCTATGTTGTGATAATTCAACTAATTCCTTCAGAGGTAATGTACGTCTAGCAGACTCGAAGTACGACTTTAACTCCTCCATGACATTTATGCGGGCGTCAACTTCGTCGAGTACACCCTGCCAGCGCTGATCTCGGCCTATAAGCCATGCAAGAGACGTCTCTACGGCTTTTTTGGCGTGCCAAGATCCTCTTCCAGTCCTTAGATACTGATAAGCCACTAGTTGTTCTATACTTATTATCCTTTCATCTGTTCTGACCTGCAACGGCGTCCTCTTGTATCCAAAGAGTCGCGCGACCGCATAGTCCTCGTTAATCATAGCAACGTCCTCACCTGTGTGTTTGGCGAAGAGCACTCCAAGCGCGGTATGAAGCGTGTCAGCACTTCTTCCGCCTCTTCCGAATCTCTGTATTATGCTTTCGGCAAGCAGAGGCACGCCGAGCTGTCCCACCACAGCTACGCCGCTGAGGTTCACGCCAAGTTCCAGCGTAGAGGTTGCAAGCACGACAGCCCACTCACCAGCTTGCTCAAGCTTGCGCTCTATACTGTAGCGCTCCGTCTTATTAAGATCTGCGTGATGGATCAATAAATAACTGCGGTCTTTGTGCTGGACACTCGCGTCGTTTAGCATCCTACTTGCGACTTCATATGCATGTTTATAGCACTGAGGTAAGTCTGCTTTTCCGCAAGAATAGAGACTTCTAGCGGTGTCAAGCGCCGAAGCGAGTTCGTCGCGTTTTGTGCAGAAGAGCGGGAGGTGGTTATAGTTGGCGATATCTCGTGCACCTTGTGGAGCGGTAAGCAATCTCCTCAGCTCTTCGTAGCCGTGCATACCTGGCACTTTGGATTGGCAGTTGTTGCCTAAGAGGGGTTTCGTTAGGGTTTTATCTGCCGGCGACATCTCCTGCTTTAACAGGCGGTTGAGCACGTAGTGTTCTATTTCAGCTATTGTCTCCTTGCTGTCGATGAAGATAATAGACGAGAAGTGCTTCAGGTGTGCATTTTGCGATTTGTGCCTGATATGGCGTGCACCTGCCGCAAGTGCCAGGGTTACTGCGGCTTCTTGGACAGTACCTGTATAAGACTTTTCTGGCATCGTGAAAAGCACCATCGGCGCAACCAGCTTCCGTTGCGTGGATTCTATGCTCCCAAGAAGCTCATAATAGTCTATCGCATCCAGCTGATAGGTTAAGCCGTTACCTAGCAACAGCTCTGCTAGCTTATTAGCAAAATTCCAGGTCTCGTTACGTGCAGGCACTACTCTTTCTAAAGCGCCGATGCTTCTAAGCGTTATGTTTTCAACTTGCTGAGTGAGGACGCTGGAAAGCGGGAGGCCAGAACTTGTAATCGTTGCGCTAGAAAGAATCAAGGCAGGTATCGTGCAATCGCTGGGAGTACCGGTTGTTAGATCCGCGTCGCTTGAGCCGCTTCCGTAAGCCTGCAAGTCACCGCACCGCAGAGTCAATATTCGGTGAAGAAGCGCGGTTAAAAAGTCGAGCGTTTCGGCATCGAGGACGGTGTGCGCTTCATCTATGATTATCGCGCTGATCTTGCGTGCATCAATTGAGGCTTGTGAGGGTTTTAGCAGAAGTGACGAAAGCTTGTAGGGGTTCGTAATTATAATCTGTTTATCAAAGGCTCCCTCCTCTGTTTCGGTAAACCACTCCACTACTGTAGTGCTTGCGCCTTCACAGACGGCTTTCTTTCCGCTGTACTTCAACACACCACCACTGCCACATTTGAGCGACCTAACCTCTCTGCCGTCCACTATGTATTGTTCACTCCGTGGGCTGTCTCCGTCGAGCACCGCGAGTTTAAGCTCCCCTTTTTGCTTCCGTTTCAGCTTTTCGTTAAGCTCTTCAAGCGTGTAGTAGAGTTGCTGGAGTTGCTGGACTGCCAACTTCTTCGTAGGGTACATAATGAGAATTTTTCCATCGGGCTCTTCAAGCGCCCTGTATAAGGCGTAGATCATGAACACCAACGTCTTGCCGGCCCCCGGTGGTGCGGATATGATAGTGAACGTGTTGCCTCTCTGATTCAGTAGCCTCTTTACAGCCTCGACCTGGAAGTCATTTAGTCCCTGTATCTGTCTTCCATTCTCATCCCGAAGAGAGCCTAGGACGAGCTCAAGGTGGTCGCGATTAATGCTTGTATCTTTTGCTAGTTGCCTCAGGGCCTCATCAACCTTTACCTTTGGCGTGGGGATGCGGTCTATTATAGTTGGTAAGAAGTAGCCCTCTAGAGTCCTTCTTTCCGAGGGCAGGGCGGCAACGTTTCGAAGGAGTTGAGCAACTTTGCCGTGATAAGTCCTGTAGCATTTCAGCGTTTCTTTCAGCGCATCGAGTGAGCTGACGTTGCTGTAGAGCTCCCCTGCCAGCGAGAGTAGCTCGATGAGCAGGAAGTAGTCAAGCCGCGTGATGTCCTTGGCAAAAAGCACGTCATCCTCTATTTTCTGGATCTTATTCAGAGCAACGCGATACTTGTCGCAGTCTTCTTCGATTAACACGCCGTCGCGGTAGAGCTTTTCCAAAGAGCTCTTGTCGCTTACGCGCCGCAAGGTGTGTTTGATGTGCAAGTTTGTGAGCGGCAGATCATCTGTATGAATTGTAGTTTGAGACAGGGCAAAATAGAAGGGGCCGCACTTTATGCAACGAGTTCCATGTCTGGCTAAGCACCACTCCATCAGGAGAAGCTCCTGATACGCCCTTTCTAGGTCACTACCTTTGTCAGAGTGCTGTTTTGCATCGCTGAATTCTTCGATGAGCCTCTGCATCTCTCCTCTGACGGGACACTTTTCGTTGCCGCATCTGAGGCACTCGGGACCGGGCTTATAGACGTCGCCTTTTGCAGAAGCAACAACAAGACCTTCTATCGACTTGTCATCCAAGCTCGGCTCTATGATAAAGAGGGCGTCCTTGTTCTTCGCGTACCCTCTATATACCAATACCGCACGGACCTTTGCTCCGGCACCTAGCTCCTTCATAACTCCATAGGCGTATAACACCAGTTGCTCATAGTCAGCAACATAGGCGCGGGTCCATCGAGTTTCACAGTACTTTTGCTCATCTATGTCTGCAAAGGGATAGCTCTTCGCTTCAATAACTACATATGTATCTCCGCACTGAAGAACAGCGTCAATATTTCCCCTAATCTCCCTCTCTTTAATCGAGATGTTCACCCGCTCGCATCTGTCTAACCCGAGCCATTTGGGAATTTCTGGAACGACTTCTTCCAGGAAATCATCGTGGCGTCGGGCGGCATCTCGGCGGGCATATGCTACGTAGCTATCACTTATCTCTATGAATGCCGGACATACCAGCCGGCTGACATGCTTCCTAGCAAGCTCTTTTACCCCGGTCATACTGCTCTTCCTTCAAGCACCGCGATGGCGAGTTTAGGAATGCGGTACCTGTCCCTTATTTTGAGGAGCACGCTGTTAAGAAAGAGCACGGCAAGAATCTTCCTAAGGCCTTCGTCTTGTATGTTGCTTAGCTCCCGTACCAGGCCCCCTTCCTTGCTTTTTTGAAGGCTGTCTGCATAGAGGATTTCTACACCTGATTCAAGCTTGTTAATATCTGTACATTTTGCTATATTTAACTGTGAATTCATCGACACTATGAAGAGTAATTTCCTATCTACTATATTGGCACATTTTGAAAGAATTTCTAGCCTTTTACACTGGTATCCGCTCAGCCTCCCGTTTGAAGTTTCACCTGCATGTTGGAGCATAACATAATAACGGGTGCCTGATTGGCCCTGGACGATAATGACTCCCGATTCCGGACCTCTCCTTCTCTTCTTCTGCGTCTCGGCATTGGCTTTCAAAGGCCCGCAGATTTTCTCGACAGGATAGTTTTCAGAGACGTCAACAATCGGCAGGCGCCTGATCTGCTTGTAATATTTGAGCGCTTCGAGAATCGCATTTACAAGTTCGCGTGAGCTTACTTGAATTTCCTCTAGTTCTTTTATTTTCTCAGCAACACGCTTGTATTCTTCTAGCCATTTCCTTCTCTCAACAGTATCGCTAAAGGCGCTCTCAAACGCATTTGCAAGTGCGAGCACAACGCCACGTCCATTAAGTTCATACGCCGTCATGTCTTCCATAAGTGTAGCCTCCTCCGCAGTTTCCAAGATGAAGACATAGGACGCCTCGCTTCTTATAACTGGCGGACGCGCAAGTAGCGCTACAGCAACTGCATCGAAGAGGCTTGCGGCTTCGTCAGTAAGTTTCTTCGCCGTCTCTGACTTTCCAAAAATCCCATAGGCATAAAATGCGGTCATTCTACGGAGTAGATCAATTAAGCTACTCAACGTGCCGAAGCTTCGATACCTAGCCCAGAATGCATCTAGGCTCACAACTGAGGCCGCTCTTAGTCGCTCAAATGACTTTCCGGATACGTACAGAAGTGTTGCTATGTAGTTTGTTAAATTGTTTTTTATCTCTTCTGCGGATCTAGAACCAAAAAACATCCATGGTCTAGTAAGCAGATCGACAATCTTCCCGATGCTGGCAACTGGGTTCTTCTCGCTCTGAGTGGCGATGATGATTTTGTACCTGGAAGGATTTTCTTCTAGCTTTTCAAAGCAGATCTTTAGGTTGTTAAGTAGAGCGTCGTCGTACTCGGCAAAGTCGTCGAGAAGGAGCGCTATCTTTCCGCTTTGCTGTAGCTTTGCGCACTCAACCTGCCTATAATTGGGGGTGACGTAAATGACGTTATAACCATTAGCTTCGAGATCATAAGAAGCCAGCGCAAGCAACGTGGTTTTTCCTGATCCGCGGGCGCCGACAATTATTGATAGCGAGGGGTAAATCAGCGCGCTTCTCACTTCATCATAAACAGGATTACTAGCACCAGCATTAACGGCTTTCTCTGCAAATGACCTTAAATCGCTGTAGTTCTTCCTGCCGCTTGCGATGTCGTATAATTGACTGTAGAATTTCGAAATATCATCTTGCTTTATCTCAGGTGAGAGCTTCATACCAGTATACGTCTGATGTGTTCTAAAATTTTATTGCGATCGTATACATATATACTGTCGAACTTCGTTCTGCCGTCAAAGGTTGCGTACTTGTGCTCTCTTACAGCTACAACGTCGAATAAACCTGAGGGCAGAACATTCAGCAGAATGTTTGTTGCGATCACGGCTGAGGCCACAACATCCCTCGGCTCTTCTCTGCCGCAAATTTCTACGGCTATGCTTGCCGCCACATTCTCCAAGGCGTGAAAGCCGCTGTTGGCCTTTAAGATCCAGAGGAACATGTCCGCTGGAGTTGCTACGCACCTCTGAAGCTTCTTGTGGATTATGGCTGAGGCAAGTAACAGAGTTTTAATTTGTCTAGCCTGGAAGCTTTCATTCTCATCAATAATCCTGCCTATGAATCCTTTGAAGAGCGGCGGCTTTCCTGCTAGGTGCAGAACCTCACCAATGTAATACGCAGCTCTCCTGAGCATAACATCGCGAATAACTTCACGCCATGGCGTTGCACCTCGGCGTTTCCTCTCTGCCGCAACTATATCTGTTACTGCGATAACGGCGTTGCGCAACTTGTTAATATACTGCCCTCTAAGCTCTGCAGCGCGCATGAGAAGCGCCTTATATGTCTCCTCTTCTATGTATTCTTCTTCAGGTTCCTCTCCTACACGTTGAGCAAACCCCTGCTCTATGCGATTAACAAATGAGCTTAACAACCTGCTAGACCCTTCTATTGTATCTATGGTATTTAGCATTGCCAAGATGCGCTCCATTACTTCACTTTCAACTATCATATTGAGAAACCAAAGATACACGTCAACTGGGTACTCTATATTAATTTCATCAAAGTTTTCTTTATTAATATTGTAGATTATGTTTCTTATTTTAGTAAATAGCTGGCCTATGTCTGCTGGGGCATTCATGGCGTTATCGCTCTTCTCTGGCAGATAGAGCCCTATATATCTCTGCAGAACGTCTGCTAAAGCGAAAAAGGTTACATTCGCCTTCCAGACCGATTCTGCTTTTTTCACGGCGATTCTCTGCAACTCTTTATGCTTTTTTACAATTTCAACAGTCTCAATATTTGATATATATTGACCATATAGTTTAGAGTCGAGAGAGTAATTTCCTGCTTTTAGATAAACCTGTATAATTAGTTTCAATGTATCTTCAGAAATGAGATGAAGCCAAACCTTGGTAAATGTGAGATCCGTAGTTATGAAGTCATTCTGAGGATAGTCCACCAGTCTCCGTCTTTTTCTCTCCACCACAATTAAAGAAATTTCCGGCTTTAAAAGTTTTTCTCTGGGATAATCCGGGAAAAGAAGGGGAATTTCAGCATGCGTGCACCACCGAATCTGCTCTTACGTTTATATAGAGCGCATAGCCGTAGTTGCATGGAGTGCCGCCCCCCGGTTCCTCTGGCCTTTGCGGAAGCTATTGTAGAGTGGTACCGTCTGCATGGCGATAAGGATCTGCCTTGGAGGACCACCTCGGATCCTTGGGCGGTGCTTGTGGCGGCTCTGCTCCTCCGGAAGACTACGGTGAGGCAGGTTTTAGGGGTCTACGGGGAGTTTCTGAGGCGGTGGCCTTCGCCGAGAGAGCTGGCCGGCGCGGCCGTCGAGGAGGTGGAGGAGGTGCTGAGGCCTCTCGGCATGGAGAGGGTTAGGGCCCGCCTCTTCAAGCGCCTTGCCGAGGAGCTTCTGTCTAAATACGGCGGAGAGGTGCCGCTGAGCTTAGACAAGCTGAGGGGGCTTCCCGGCGTGGGGGACTACGCGGCCCGGGAGGTCCTCGTGGCCGTGGCGGGCGCCGCCGAGCCCCTTTTCGACAGAAACGCGGCTAGAGTCCTAGAGAGGGTGTTCGGCGTTAAATCACGGCGGCAGAGGCCGCATACCGATCCAGAGCTTTGGGAGTTCGCCAAGAGGCTCGTCCCTCCAGAGAGCCCGCGCGAATACAACTTCGGCCTCCTCGACTTCGCGCGGAAGATCTGCACAGCGAGTAACCCCAAGTGTACGTCCTGCCCTCTTAGATCTCGCTGTATGTATTTTTGCGCATGGCAGAGATAAGCTGGCAACAGCAGGATTTTGTGGTCCACTTAAGTTGCTTTTTAAACCCTGATAGAACCGTGAAATGCGAAAAGGAGGGCGGCGCCTATGTATAGGGCGGTGTCTCTCTTCTCAGGCGCAGGCGGCATGGATCTCGGATTTATATGGGCAGGCTTTAAGGTGATATTTGCAAACGACATAAAAGAAGATGCTGTTGAAACCTACTCAGCTAATCTGGGCCGAAAGCTCGGTCTCAAAGTTGTTAGATGTGGGGAGAAAGGGGTTGAGGCAACAGAAAGGGGGGTGTATCTATGCAGTGTTGAAAATGTCGATTTTGCGCCGCTTTCTGGCGATGATGTTGATGTGGTATTTGGAGGCCCTCCATGCCAGGACTTTTCTGTAGTGAGAGGACCTGATCTTAGGCTGAGTGGTTTGCACGTAAAGCGCGGCGCTCTTTATTTGCACTTCGTAAGAGCCTTGGCTGTGATACAGCCAAAGGTGTTCGTCTTCGAGAATGTACCAGGGCTTAAAGGCCTTCACAAGGGTCTAGTTTTCCGTACAATTCTTGAAGACCTCAGCAGGCTTAAGACGCGGTGGGAGGAGCTTAAGAAGCTTGTGAACAGAAACGGCATGAAGAGGCCGTATGGGTACAAAATTCTATTTGCGGGTGTTATCGATTTTTCAAGCCTGGGAGTTCCTCAAAGCAGGAGAAGGCTTGTTATTATAGGCGTTCGCGAGGATCTTGTGCACAGAAACAGCGTACCGAACCTAAAGACGCCTTTTTCTGAGTATCCGCTTACGGCTATGGAAGTTTTTGAAGGACGAAGGCTTGACAGGCTTGAAGAGGTGTATAGAACTATCATTAATGAGTGGGAGGGCGTCTGGGATGAGGTGAAGACTGGACGTGCATACTGGTGGAGAGACAATGTGTGGCCGTTGCTCAAGCAGGACGTGGTTTCAGCATATCTGGCATTTAATAAAATAGAGAGGGCTGACTTGCTTGAGGAGGCACTAAAATGGCATGATTATGTCCTCAATTTGCTGGGATACACGAGGGCCGTAGAAAAAATACAAGTGCCTGACGGCAGCAATGAACTCCCGAGAGTCAGCGAAGAAGTTGCTATGCGCATGAGACTAATACCGCCTGGTGAGAACTATAAATTTGTAGAAGGCACGCTATGGGAGGTTGAGGGTAAAGGCATAAGCCTCGTCTATAGGCGTCTGCATCCGCTCAAGCCCGCTTATACAGTTGTAGCCTTTGGAGGCGGCGGCACTTACGGCTATCACTATAGGAGGACGCGCACAGCACTTACTTTGAGAGAGCTGGCTCGGCTACAGACTTTTCCTGACGACTTCATCTTCTTTGGGTCAAGGCATCAGATAAGGGCGCAAATCGGAGAAGCTGTTCCGCCTCTTGCGGCTAAGTGGATTGCAGAAGTGGTAAAAGATCTGCTAAAAGCTTACCGACAATAGATGTGTCTTATCGTTCTGCCGTCTCTCCGCGTCTGCCCCTCTATTCTGCACCCTATCGCCGGCAGGGTCAGCGCTAGGGGGAGCAGGCGGTAGGGTATTGTCCACATGGCTTCGTTGCGGTAGGCTCCGTCTTTGAGCCTTTCGAGCTCCTCTTCGGCTTGGGTTTTGAGGCGACGGGGGCAGTCCTCGGCGGCGGCCTTGAGCATGGCTTCGTAGGTCTCGATGCCGCTTTTGAAGTTCCTCCTCTCCTCGACAAGCCTCACGGCGAAGGCTCTGAGCCAGCAGACTGGATGCCCCGCCAGATGGGCCGAGTCAGGCGCGGCGAGGAGCCTCCGGGGGCTTACCTCTCTGTGGACGTCCGCCGCGGCGCAGACCTCCTCCACCTCGCATTTCGTATACCTCTCCCGGAGGGCCTCTGCCACCGGCCTCGCGCAGTCTCTTGGCTTGAACTCGGCGAGGCATTGGGCCGCGTCGGGGCCCAGGGCCTCTGCCAGCTTTTCGTTGGCGCGGCGCACCGCCCCGGCGTGGGGCGCCCTCAGAAGCTCCTCGGCGGCGGCGTCCACGGCGGCGTCTTCAGCCAGCGGCTGGGCCTTCCTCCAGAGCTCGTGGA
>Ga0080007_1095699_pt1 | contig 20673 bp, 21 predicted proteins | sample OctOCTMetagenome_FD_69210 | JGI IMG/M metagenome (GOLD analysis project Ga0080007, IMG submission 69210) | Hot spring and microbial mat streamer communities from Octopus Spring Streamers, Yellowstone National Park, USA - OCT_B (SPADES... | ecosystem: Environmental > Aquatic > Thermal springs >...
GAAAACCTTTTCAAACCGGTGTACTCCTATTCTTTCTTTCCTTCTTTCACTCTTTCTTTCTTCCTGCATTTTGTATATCCTCCTTCATTTTTGTTTTTCCCCCGTTTTACAATCATTATAATCATTTTTTCTATGTCTTGTTATTTTTGTGAAATTTTTAAGAAAAAAATAATTTTAGGAAATTTTAGAAATTTTTATCATTAGCACTACTAACTATTTATTTCGTTTTGTTTTTTTACTGTTTCCTTTGCTTGAAATTTCAAGTGGTTTAATGCGTAAGTTCTACTTCTTATTTCCTACTTCTTATTTTTGTTCTTTTCCTTGTAGGTTTTGAGATATATCGATAATTTTGTAAAGTAAGCTTTTTATATCTCTCACATCACTTTCTATCCTTTCTACTCGTGTCTTTATCTCCCTCATATCGACTTTCATCTCCGAAAGCTCCTTTCTTATTTCTTTATTATCTTCTTCTATCCTCTCTATTCTTCTTACTAATGAATTTTCAAGGGAATCTATGCGCTTGTTAGTGTCATCAATTCTTCTGTTTAGGTCATTATTTATTTCACTGATTCTCTTGTTCATATCATCAATTCTTCTGTTTATGATATGTGTAGCAAGCACAATAAAGCTTCCGATTACTCCTGATGTCCCTATTATTACGCTGAAAATTTGTAATCCATCCATAATTACTATTTTAACCACAAAACTTATTCTTTCATTTTCCCGCTAATCTTACTTCTCACTCTTTAACTGATTTCTCTCTTTGTTGGTTTTGAGATATATCAATAATTTTGTAAAGTAAGCTCTTTATGTCTCTGACATCGCTTTCAATTTTTTCCATCCTTTTTTCCATAGAAACCATATATGCCTTCATCTCTCTCATATCTCCCCTCAACTCCGAAAGCTCCTTCCTTATTTCTTTATTATCCTCCTCTATCCTCTCTACTCTTCTTTCCAGGGAATCAATCCTTTTATTTACATCGTCAATCCTCTTATTTACATCATCAATTCTCCTGTTTATGATATGAGTGGAAAGTACGATAAAGCTTCCGATTACGCCCGATGTCCCTATTATTACGCTAAAAATTTGCAATCCATCCATAATACTTATTTTAATCAGAGAATTTATCTTTTCACTTTCCTGTTAATCTTACTTTTCACTCTTTACTTCTGATTCCTTTTTGTATATCTGACAAAATAAAAGAAAAAACAGGAGTAGAGATAGTTTTTTTCTCTGGTAGCATAGTTGGAGATGAAATTGATATAGCAAAGGATTTAAAAAATAGAAAATATGATTGTGCAGTACTTACAGCGCAAGGTTTAGGTTTTATCTCTTCATATTTTACTATGTTAGAACTACCATTTATGATAAAAAACGAGAAAGAAGGCGATTTGATGAGAAAAAGATTAAGTAAGGCTTTTAGAGAGATACTCACCTCACAAGGATACATCTTCGGAGGTATCGTAGAAGTTGGATTTGACAATTTCTTTTCAAAATTTCCTATAACAACACTCAAAGATTTTGCTGGGAAAGGTTTTTGGGCGTGGAAAGATAATAAAATTCATGTAAGGTATATTCAAGAATGTGATGAAAAATCTGGGAGTGAAAAGTGTAGTAGTACCTAAAGGAAACTTCTCAGACTTCTTATCACATCGCTTAAAGGAGGAGATTTGAACCACTCTCTTTCTGTAACTTCATTACAACAAGACATATAAAGTTGAGAAACAAGCTTCACAATATCATCCGGAAGTCTTGGAGGTGAAGATTTAACAAAATTCCTCCACATAACTTGATCCTTCTTCTTTGCTTCCTCTATTTCCACATACCATGATGTCTTCCTGTAAAACTTCCGTAGAACTTCTTTGCTTATATGAAATCCATCAAGAATAAACCTGCACTCATCAGGTGTACCGAGAACATCAACAAACATAATATTTCTTTTCTCATCAAAGGCAAACTCAAATTTACCGTCCTCATTACTTATTCTTTTTTTTTCTGTTTGAGAAGTTATCATGCTTGAAGCAAAAATGGTCATTTCCTTTATCTTATCAGCTTCACTCTCAGAAAGTCCAGCTATTTCCATAGCTTCATCCCAAGAAATATATCTATCAGTACTTTCAAGTTTAGTAGAAATATCTACTATTGTTTTTGGAAGCTTCTGCCCCGGGCGCGGATATTCTTCAAGTCCCAAATCTTGTGGTTTTATTTTTCCCTCCTTTAACCTTTTGAATATGCTTGAACCTTCGGGTAAAGAATTTCTGTATATAACTTCAAGCGGGATAAGAAAATTCACTATTTCCTTTTTATAAATAGAATAATCATATTTTCCGTCCTTCAATTCTGGTTTGAGAACTCGCACAAGTTTTACTATCATCTCCACTGGTGGAGTCTTTGCATCTGAAAGTCTTGTAATTTTCCCCCCATCTACAACACCCATGTAATGAGTTTTTATATTTTCTTTCTCCAACCTTTCAAAAAAGAAAGCTCCCATTATACAGATTGCCTTACCTTTGTTCGGGATTGTATCTGGCATCTTTCCCCAGTCAAATACAGAAAACCTATCTGAAAAAATGAATTTACCAATACCTGATTTCTCACCTTGCGGAGCTTCTATAACCACGACATCTTTTACACTTCCCATGTTTCTGAAATATTATAAGGTACAAAAGCGAGAAAATTCATTAACAAACAAAAAATAGAGCGAAAAAAAGAAGAAATAAAAAATTTATGTTTCTCTAATCAAAATACACTAACAATAACTTAATCTTTACTCTTTTTCAAGTCCGAAATAAATTGAAGGAATTTTCAAAAATACCGGATACAAGAACATAACACCGAGATAAAGTTTCTCACCTATCTTTCTCAATTCATCTCTTATGAAGACAACAGGAAAAGGATTAGGGAAGATACGGTAATTGAGGATCAAGCAAGGTTTTCCATCAAGAAAGGAATTGCTTTGCTCAACCCTAAAAGGAAAAACAGGGATTTTGAAGTCTGTCAGTATATTTGCACCTCTTAATTCACCATCTATTTTCATAAAAACTTTTCCTTTCCATATTTTATCCCCCACGAAAATAGCGAATTTTTCAAAAGCTCTTGGGAGAAAAGTTTTTGTCGTCTGAGGCAGAGATATTCCTACAAAAAAACCTTCAAGCTCATCTTGTGATGGCGATATACCTTCTATAAAAAGCTTATCAAGCTCCTCTGCTTTAAAGTTTCTAAGATCTTGCAGTTTCATAAAATCGAATTTAATCAAACTTTATCCTTTTTATGATTTTCTTCAACAAAAATTCGTATTTTTTTTCTACAATAAAATGAATTTAATCTATCTATAAATTCTATCTATATAAATAGAATAGAAAAACTATTCAACTGAACATTCCCAAATCAATATCTCCAAAAAAATCTACTCAATAAACTCAATTTCGTCATAGTATATTATATCAAGTGGATTAAACTTGATTTTGATAAATGGTTTTTTCAAAATAGCACTTACTCCCCAAAAGAGAGGGATTATGGCGACTTCTTCTTCAAGCAAAATCTTTTGAGCTTCGTCATAAAGCTTAATTCTTTTTTCCTCATTTAACTCCTGAGATGCCAAGATTATAAGTTCATCATACCTCTTATTTGCAAAATTTGTGTGATTATTTCCGGATTGAGATGTGAAAAGGTCCATAAAGTTATGAGGGTCAGGAAAGTCAGCTCCCCAACCTAATCTGAAAAGTTCAGGTTTCTGATTTACAACAGTAGAAAGAAACATTTTCCATTCCATGCTTTCAAGCTTAACATCTATTCCAAGTACACTCCTCCAAGTTTCTTTAAGTACTTCGGATATTTTCCTGTTTTCCGGCGAGTGATTAAAAAATAGTTTAACTTCTGGGAACCCTTTTCCATCTGGGTAAGCAGATTTTTTCAGTTCCTCTTTTGCTTTATCCGGATCAAAAGGAAGCCCAATATTTGGGTTGTGAGCAATCATCCCAGGGGGTATCCAAGATATTGCCGGAATTTGAATTCCTCCAAGAACTCTTACAACCGCTTCCCTGTTCGTGGCATAAGCAAATGCTCTCCTCACATGGACATCATCAAAAGGTCTTTTTTTCACATTAAAGCCAACATAAAAACCTCTCAATCCGGGATTAGTTATAAATTCCGGAGAATTGCGGAACTTTCTAATAGCAAGAGGGAATAATCCTACGGCATAAATAAAGTTAGACCTATACAAATTCAGAGCAGTCGCCGCATCGGATACAACAAACAACTCAACCCTCTCAACTTTTGGTTTTTCACCTATCCAGTATGGATTAGGCTTTAGAACGATTTTGTACTCATGTTTCCACTCAGCGAGAACAAATGGACCGATTTCAGGATAGCATTCCACCTCTGTCCACCTTTCTTTACAATTTTCAATTATATCTTCTCTCACAGGAAATGTAACCATAAAAGACACAATAGATGGAAGATAGACCACAGGCTTTTTAAGATATACCACAAGAGTATCATCACTTTCAGCAGTGACCCCTGGGAAATAGGATATTTTACCTGTGTTGAATTCGTAAGCACCAACAAGGTCGTATAAAAAATAAGCATATTCTGCTCCCGTCTCTGGTGAAAGCAATCTTCTCCACGAATAAACAAAATCATAAGCAGAAAGAGGTTTCCCATCTGACCAGAAAGCCTTTTTCAACTTGAAAACCACCTTCGTTCCACCGTCCTGATATTCGTAGCTTTCGGCAAGACAAGGAACAGGTTTTAATCTCTCTGTATCAAACCTCGTAAGTCCGCACTGCAAATTATTTATAAGAAGATGTGATACAGAATCAGTTGCAAGATTTGGATCAAGCGTCGGAGGTTCTGTTGAAATTGCAAACCTTATAACTTTCTCATTAAACTTGAAATCATTTTGATGAGATAATGAACAAGAAGAAATGAAAAGAGCAGAAAACAGAAAGTAAAATAATAAGTAGTATAGAGTTTTGTAGCAAAACAAATGAAAAAATCTAACAAAAAAATCTCCACAAAACATACTCTCTAAAATTATAGATATAAATCTCACTTTTAAAAGAAATTTCAAATGAATATAAACTTAAAGAATAAAGAAGGAAAAAACCGAAAAATTAATGAAAACATAAATACAAAAAGACATTCAACACGATTTATTTTTATACTCATTATATTCTTTACCTCATGGTTAGGTTTTATAATACTGATATCAGCAAAAAAATTCTCAGATGACGCAATAGAATCAACAGATTCATACTTTTATCTAAAAATAGCAGAAAAATCAGCAGTTGGAGAAAAATTTACTCACCCGGTTTACTCACCGGGATACTCCTGGTTTGTATCAATACTTTATAAGACAGGCTTAGATGTAGAACTTGCAGGAAGAATAACATCATCCATTTTCGGTTTCGGAACTTTGGTTTTAACCTACCTGTTTTCAAAAGAGATTTTTCTCCTGAATCTTCCACGATATGAATCACATATTTTAGGTTTTTTATCTTCTTCTTTACTCTCTTTTGCTCCAAAATTTGTATGGGCTTCTTCATCCACATTACCATATACAACATCAACTTTCTTTTTCATGTTATCTTGTTTTCTATCTTTCATTACAAGAAAGAAAATTCAAGAAAACAAAATTTCTTTCCTTGCAATTTCATTCCTTTCAGGGGCAGCAGGAGGTATAGGATATGTTGTCAGACCAGAGATCATACTTTCTCTTTTTATCTCGGCTATATTCACAAGAAATTTTTATGCAATTTTACTTTCACTTTTAGGTTTCTTTGTTTCTTCGCTCCCTTATCACATTTTAAGCTTCAACGAGGGAAATCTTCCATCAATAATATCAAAACTGCTTCTTTATAAAGGTGAAAAAATAAAAACTACATCAGAGGGTGTAAAAATAAAAATAGAAAATTCAGGTAAAATATTCTCACCAAAGGATTATCTGAAAACCTTCGTTTCAAATATACACCTTTTTCACAAATATGCTTTACCTGGGCTTCTCACATCATCTTATATCTTCATTTTCGGTATGGGTTTTCTACACCTTGTAAAGCACTGGGAAAAACTAAAAGATATAGGCAAAACAATATTTATTATATTGACCGTTTGGTTTTTATTCAATTTCATAATAGCAATAGTTGCTGATTACTTTTTCATACCAATCCTACCACAGATATGCATGATTTCATCTCTAATTTTTATTGAACTTTATAAAAATAAAAAAGCAATTTGGTTGATTTTATTTTTTGTATTCTCACTCAACATCTTTTATTCTTTAAGACCATTTTATAAAGATGAAGGAAGAAAATTATACAAAATTGCAGGAAAGTGGATAGCAGAAAAAGAAACAGAAAGTAAGATTATATTTGAGCCCTTCCCTTTTGCAACTTTCTACTCTGGCAAAGAGTGGACGACCACGCCTGAAAAAGCAGATATATGGGTAATAAGCTCACTTGATCATACATCCGCTCGTGGAAAGCCAGAACTCATAATCTTACCACAAGACAAAATAAGAGATTTAGGATTTGCTGAACCTATAACAGAAATAAAATACAAAAATAATATCTTGCGAGTTTTTAAACCCAAACTAAACAATTAATCAAACCAAAATTGATTACCCATATATAACGAAAAAATAAAAGCATTCACATTCCAAGCAAACTTTTGTATATTTGCATATATTTTTCAGCCATAGTTTCAGATGAGAAATCAAGTTGCATAACAGTTTTTACCTTTTCTACAAACTTTTCTCTGTTATCGTACAGGTCTATTGCTCTTTTTATAGCGCACATAAATTCGCCCTTTGATGGATTGTCAAAAACAATTCCATAACCACCTTCTGCTATATCTTTTACAGTCTCTTCAAGTCCTCCCGTCTTTCTGACAATAGGGACGCAACCGTATCTCATACCTATCATTTGAGTTATTCCACAAGGTTCAAACATAGAAGGCATGAGTATAAAATCAGATGCTGCAAAGAGCTTTCGTGAAAGCTCATCTTGAAAGCGAGTTGAGACTCTAATGTTTTTGTAAATATTTGAGAAATCTGAAAAAGCCTGCTCATACTCACCCGAACCTAAAAAGAAAAAGTTAGCGTCAAGATAAGCAATATCTTTTATTGATTCCAAAATCAAATGAACTCCTTTCTGATAAGATAATCTACTTATGAAGGATATAAGTGGCTTTGCTTGGTTCAAACTATACGCTTGGCAAAACTTTTCTTTATTTAAGAACTTATTATCAACATCACTTGCAGAATATCTGAACCACAAAGCAGAATCTGTTTCAGGGTTCCATGTATCATAGTCTATTCCGTTTATTACACCTTTTAGCTTGAATTTATACTTGTTCAAAACTCCCTCTAATCCCCATCCATACTCCTGAGTTAAAATTTCAGTAGCGTATTTTTCGCTAACTGTTGTTACGAAGTCAGCAAAAACAATTCCTCCTTTCAGAAGATTTGTAAGTCCCCAAAACTCCAGAGCCTCCATATTATAAAGGTGAGGAGGTAAGTTCAACCGATAAATAAGCCTACTATCAAAATACCCCTGGTAAGCAAGGTTATGAATAGTAAAAACGGTTTTTATGGATGAGCGAAAAACCTCTTTCAAAATTATAGGTATAAGAGCAGTTTGCCAATCATTAGCATGAACAATATCTGTATAGATTAAACCATCGGCTAATGCTTTTGAAACTGCCCAGCAAAATCCCCCAAACCTTATATCATTATCAGCATAGGCTATACCTGGGGGACCGTATATATAATCTCTGCCAAAAAGTTCTTGGTTTGCAAAAAAGTATGTGTCATCTGTCCTGAAAATCTCAAAAATATATTCCTTACCATCTAAACTGACTTTCACCGTCATACCGGTGTTTTTCACTGAGAATTTACGAGTATCTATTATCTTGTAAAGAGGAGTTACTCCCATGGCATTTATACCTTTCTTTCTCAGATTTTTTATGATGGCGTGAGCAAAATCTGCAAGACCGCCTGTCTTTGAATACGGATATATTTCAGATGAAGCAACAAAAACCCTCATATTTTTTTATTTTTACCTCTTACAACTTGAATTAAGTTTTTGTAGCAAATTTAACCAGAAATAAAAAATAAAGCTACAAAGCTAACAGCCCATCCGGAAAAAACGATGGGTTTAGGAGAGGTTTATTCGCTCTGGTTCAAAACTCAGGCGAACCTTATTCCCCTTAGCCACTGCCACAGCTTCTACCCGTTCTACCGGGCTACCTTTTTTCTTACTTTCACTTTCTTTCTCCTTTCCTTCTCTTTCTCCCATCCCCTTATTAACCCTCTTCTTCTGATAAAGATATACTCTCTCTACTTCTCTCAAACCCTCTTCTCCTCTCATTCCTCCTATGTTCCTTGCTGCATTTATGTCTGCATTCACTATACCCAAAGAAGACTTATATAAGCCCCTACTTGTCCTCCGTTCTGGTGTGTATTCTTTCATCTTTTTTCTTATACCCCTCCTTGTCTTTGTTGTTTTTGTTTTTGTTGGAACAGCACCTTCTGTGCTGTCCACACCAGAACTATATCTTTCATCTCTTACTTTTAACTTTATCTTGTGTTCTTTGCATAAATATTTGAGATATTCTACTACTTTGCCATGTGGGGCAAGATGCCAGAGCTGATTTGCTATATCTCTCATCCCTGATGGTTTATTTTTGTTCCTGAATCTGTCTTCTATTACAATTTCTTTTACATTATACTTTAAAGCTAATGCCAAGATATACTTTGCTACCTTGTGGGCAAAATCCTCATTTACCTTTGCTATCTTATACCATAAATTTGCTATTTTTTGTTCAAGTCTATGGACAAGAAAATAAGGTGCAGGAAATAAAATCAAGCTATCTTGTGCCATCTTTTTAGCTTTGTTCAAAATGCTGTCAAGTCTGCTTTTTAACTCTGATATTGTTTTCAACCTGAAAGTTGTTAATGATTTCCATATTTTACCATCTATCAAGAAACCTTTTTTCACACCTTCAATAACAACAGAAAAGAAATTTGAAACCCCCGGATCCAACGCCATCCTCCTTATTTTTTTCCTGCATACCAAATCTCTTTCTTTTTTATCGTTGTTATTGCCAACATCATTACCATGATTTGTGATAAGCGCATTTATTTCCTTCCTCTCTTTTTCTTTTCCTTCCTCTTTTTTCTTTTCCTTCTCCTTTTTCTTCTTGTAAATGATTTGTAATTCAAAGAACTTCCCATATTTTGGAACTATATTGACTTCTGATATATCTAACTGAGATAAATCAAGATTTGTGTTTATACTTATAAAATTCAAATCACTTTTCTTTCTTCTTCCTTTGCCTATTCTATGGTTTTTAGGATAGCAAAGAGTAATAGTAGAACCATCAATTTTTACATCTTTTCTTGGGAATGATACAATATGGAAACAATTCTTTTTGCTTTTGAATTTAGGAGGTTTAACAGGATGAGGATATTTATGAGGGTTTTTCAAGTAATCAAAGAAGTTTAACCAACCTCTGACGACATGAGAGAATACTTTCATTAAAACAGAGCCATCTTATCTCACGAGAAGGTTTAATGGCAATCTTCAAACACCTATGCATACTAAAATCTTTCCTAAATAAGTAATTTTGTTTTAACGAAATAACAAATTTTTAACAATAGACTGCTAATAAAAATAAGAAAATAATGGAAGACAAAAATCTTTCATTAAATAAACCTATTTGCGTTTAACACAAACTTAAAAATGGAAGGCAAGTATAAAGTTATATGTAAAAACAGGTTTGCAAACGAATACGAAATAGAAGAAAAGTATATAGCAGGCGTATCCCTTGAAGGATCAGAGGTTAAATCAATAAGAAAAGGTAATGTATCAATAGATGAAGCTCATATAGTTTTTTCTGGCGGAAGACCAATTATAGTAAACATGTATGTCGCTCCTTATCAGAACTCTCCCTTCAATCCAGAACCAACAAGATCACGAGCTCTCCTTTTGAGAAAAGAAGAGATAGAAAGAATATACGGAAAAGCTACAAGAAGAGAAATGAAAATAATTCCACTCGCCGTACTTCTGAAAGAAAATAAACTCGTAAAAATAGAAATAGGATTGGGAAAAAAGAAAAAACTGTGGGATAAAAGGAGAGAAATAATAGAAAAAGAAATGAAAAGAAAAGAAAGAGAATTGAAAAGAAAATTTTAGGTCAGTTTTAAAAAATCAGTTTGGTTTTAGAGAATTATCTTTTAGATTACTTTTTTGATTACTTCTCAGGGAACCATCCCTACAACATCTATATTCACAAGTATCCGTAGTCTCTATACCACTGAATCGTTTCCGGAAGTCCATCTTTAAGGTCTGGATATTTTAATCTATAACCAAAAGATTTGAGTTTTTTGTTTGAGAACCTGTAAGAAAAAGCTACATATCTTGCCGTGTCTTCCTCTATGTATTTTAAACTAGCAACCAAAGGTAAATCAAATAAAATCGGGAAATATTTGTTTGCGAGACGAGAAAATTTTGCAGCTCCCAGCAGCACATAAGATATTGGTTTGGCATTGACCTTTATTGGGATCTTAAAATAAGGTTTCCCCAAAAATTGTGCAATCAAGATATTTACATCTGAATATGAGTAGTCAGAATCATCAACTATGTTGAATATTTCTCCATTTGCTTCATCTTTTTGAGACAAAAACAAAGCTGCTCCACAAACATCTTTCACATGAACCGAAACCGCTCTATTATCTATTATAGGTACGATAACGGCAGGCAGCTTTGAAACTCCAAAAACTATGTTAGCAAATCCATAAAGATTCCGCGGTCCATATATAGGTGCAGGTCTGATTATAGTAAGATTTATTTTACCTGATATATGATACTCCATAGCAAGCTCCTCTTGTTTTAGTTTTGAATATTCATAATTATTGGATGGACCTATCGGACCATTTTCATCTATTGGCTCGTCTCCCAGCTTTGATACATCGTAAACTCCTGCGGTAGACCACATAACCATCTTTTTCACTCCATTCGCAACTGCAACATCAAGAAGGTTTTTAGTACCTATAACATTAACTCTTATCAGGTCTTCAAGTGGAGCAGAATAACTAAAAATAGCAGCAGGATGGAAAATGCAATCAACAGAATCAACGACCTTATCTAAGGTTCTCTTGTCAAGAAGATCAGAGGGTATAAATTTAACTTCCGGATTGAGCCATCTTCTGGGAGCATCTTCCCTATCTGTTGCTATGACATCATAACCTTCTTCAACTAAAAGGTCAACCATATGGGAGCCAGAAAAACCGCAGGCACCAGTGACGAGAAATTTTTGTTTATTCTTTTGCCCTCTTTCTTGTACTGAAAGCGATTGCTCTTTTTGATAAGACGAATTTTCAATTTGCCTAATTTCTTCTTTTTGCTCTACATTAACTTTTGCCGATTTCCTTCTTCTTCCCTTCTTTTCCTCTTCCATAAGAAATACCCCCCAAATTTGAACATATGTTCAATAATTTATTTTCTCTTTCTTTTTTTGTGTTTTTTCACAAATTTTGAAATTTCTCTTTTTTTGAAAATTTTAAGCGATATTGATCTATCTTCAAGGTTTTTCTTGTGCAACCTTCATAACTTTGTTGAAAAGGCGGGTTAATCTTGAAATTTTTCTACTTGCTTCATTTTTATGTATTACTCCTTTTGAAGCTACATGAGATATTATAGATACAACCTTTCTCAATTCATTTTCAAGCTCAGCTTTTAATTGCTCAGATATATCACTATGATTTTGCATTATCTCATTTAATCTTTTCCTAAAAATACGAACACTATTTTTCATTTTCACTAGATGATAAAGGTTTCTTTCCCTTCTCCTTTCAGCCTTTTTAAGCTGCCTTTTAGCACTCCTTGTAACTGGCATAATTCGTAAATTTTAAACTTAAAAATGGAAAAAATATTTTTTGAGAAAATTTTCTCTTATATTTGAGCAAAACCTTACCTTAAAACCAAAAAGCTGAAAAATAAAAATCTATCAGTCAAAAGAATAAATTTGAATGATTATATCAATTAAAAGGAGGTAAAAATAATATGAAATCAAATAAAAAGAAAATATTTTCTCAAATAGAAGAGAAAGATATAACTCATGCAATAGTTTCAGGCTTTATGAAGATGCTTGAAGAATATTCATCATCTGATGTGATCGTCCTTGGAGCAGGACCAGCTGGTCTTGTTGCTGCTAAGGAGCTCGCAAAAAATGGAATTAGGGTCCTTGTAATAGAAAGAAACAACTACCTTGGAGGTGGATTCTGGATAGGTGGATATCTTATGAATACAATAACAGTAAGAGCCCCCGGACATCAAATACTACAAGAAATAGGAGTAAGGCTCCAAGAGGTAAAACCAGGATTATTTATAACTCACGGTCCGGAGGCTGTTTCAAAACTTATATCAGCAGCATGCGATAGCGGTGTAAAATTCCTCCAGATGACATCTTTTGATGACCTCGTTATAAGAGAAGAAAAAATAGCAGGTGTAGTAGTAAATTGGACACCAGTTTCAGCACTCCCGAGAGAAATAACTTGTGTTGATCCGGTTGCCCTTGAATGCAAATTCTTAGTAGATGCAACAGGACACGACGCGTACGCGGTAAAAAGTCTTGAAGCAAGAGGACTTGTAAAAACAAAAGGCATGGGAGCTATGTGGGTGGAAATGTCAGAAGACCTCATAGTAGAGCACACAGGAGAAGTTTTTCCCGGGCTTTATGTAGCAGGAATGGCTGTATCTGAAACTTATGGACTCCCAAGAATGGGACCAACTTTTGGAGGGGTCCTGATGTCTGGCAAAAGGGTTGCAGAAATAATAATAGATGAAATCAAAAAAGAACAACAAAAAGAAAAGAGGAAACAGCAATCAAAATAAAATAAAAAATCAGAAACGAAAAAAAAATAAAATTCTCATCTTTTACGAAGGAGTTGATGAACACAGAGTAAATATAGTTTCAAATATCACTAATTCGCTTTTGCAGTGGTTCGGAATTCCAGCAGAAGTAAAAGTAAAAGGCAAAATATGGAAAAACCCCAATGGATTAGATGAGATTTACAAAAACCTGGTGAGAATAAGAGTAATAAGGTGGAACGAATTCAAACTACACGAATATGTTTCACCAGCTGAAATATCGTTTGAAAGAAAGAAAGCAGAAGGTAAGATAAAGGGCTGGGGAATACTCTACGATGGTTTCTTCCTCCAATCAATAATGCTTTCGGCTCTACTTGAACAGAAACTTATGAAAAAAATAGATTTAGAAAATATTCCAGTAGTAATAACAGATAGACAGATAGCAACTTTTGGAGAAGACAGAAGATACCATCTTCGGATCGCTGTTTTAGGTTACCCTTCTTTGATATCAGAAAAGGGATTTTTTTCCGCACCAGCGAAACCAAAAGAATACCACATATCAAAAATGATAAGCGAAGATATAGCAGTAGTAAAAGGTTATTCACTCCAAGAAGAAATAGAGAGTAAATTTCCTCTCCTTGCAAGACCTTATATAATCCTTTCTTTACTCTGGACAAAGTATGGTATAGGATTTTGCCAAAACGAAAACTGCTTCTTTTCAGATTCTCATACTATTGAATCTCTGCTCAAATCAAAATCAGGTAAAATAAATTTATGCAGTCTCCACAAGGATGAAATTTCAAAGATTAAAGAAAAGTTTAGAGATTAGCTACCAAATATCAAAGATTAGATTTCAAAGATTATAGTTTAGTTTCCGAGATCAAGGATTAGTTTTCTCCTTTGATTGGAAAATCTTTTTCCACCCTGATTCAAGTTCGTTAATATAATCTATGACTTTTTCTAAAATTCCGACATCAAGATTTATATTACCTTCGATTATTTTTTTTGTTATAAAAAGATAAGATGTAATAAGATACTTTCCTACTTCGTTTGGTTCAGTAGTAGCCATAAGAACATCAAAAACTTTTAAAGCCTTCGTTATTCCTTCATACTTCTTTTCATAATCTTTATTTTTTATTCCATCTATGGCTTTTCTTATTTCAGATTTTGCAAGGTCATAACACATAAAGAGTAGCGAAACTGAATCAGCTGTTTTCAGGGAATTAAAAAAGAAATTTTTTTCAGAATTTAATTGAGAATTAACTTGCAGATTAAGAGAATCCAAAGATAAATCTTTTTCTCTATTATTATCTTTTTGCTGACCCTCCGGCTCGATTTCTATATTTCTCAGATTTAAATCATCCAAAATCTTTGCCATAGCGAATTCAAATTAAGCTAAATAAAACCATAAAAAAATTCAAATGTGAAACAAAACAAAATAAAAAATCTATGCGTACTGTGATATAATAAATCTAAAAAGTATATCAAAAAATAAACTCACTCTTTCAAGAATTCTTCCTACTTCCTCTGGTGGGAAAACTTTTATAACCTCGCCCGTATGACTTACGACTTTAACAACAGGTAAGTTCCCGATCTTATCAAAAGCAAGGAAAATTCCAAGAGATTTGAGTTTTGAATTAACTTCTTCTATAATTTTTTGTATTTGCTCAAAATTAACCTCATTTTTCGTGCTATTTTCGTATTTAGTTTTGATTGAACTAAGGTCCTCCATAACTCTTTTAACTTCTGCACTACGAATTTCCGCAAAAACAAAACTCTCGTTATTTAAACTCTCCCCTTGAATTTTTACATCCATGCCTTTTCACCCCCTCTTTTTGGGACGACTTCCTTTTCGTCCCCTCTATTATAATAATTATTTTTATTTCGGAAAAAAAGAATAAAACTTTAATTGGAAAAGGGAACTTATCTTCTTAACATACTAACACCCTCTTTTAGCAAATCTATCGCTCTCTGAGCAGTTGATATATTAGCTGAAAGCATAACCTGTTTCAAAGAGAGCAAGATAGATTCAGATGAAAAATCAGTTTCTTCAAGAGGTGAATTTATAATTTTAAGCTTTGCTTTTACTATATCGTTGAGATCATTTCTTTGATTAAACTTTGCTAACTTTTCTCCAACCTCTGCTCTTATTTGAGCGAGTTGCAAAAGAACGGCATCTAAAACACCAAGAGCTTTCTCTGGTTCCGCTTTTATATCAGACGGAATACCAAGAAAATCAGGTTCAAGAGATGGCAGGAAAAATCTCTCCTCATCATACAAACCATCCCCAAAAATAGTAAGTATTGGGTCAGCACTAACTTTAAATTTGACTTCAAAATCTCCAGAGTTTTGAGGTACTTGAAGTCTTATCCCCAACTCTTCAAAATCAGCAAAAAAAGGCATATCTGATGGTTTAAATGCAAGGTTTTTAGTCTCAGAAAAAACAGCGGACCCATTTACAAAAAGAGTAGCCTGAATTGTATCTCCCGATCTCTGTATCTGAACCTCAAATTTACCCCCCTCCTCTACTCCATATTTTCTGAAATTCAAACCTGAAACATCAAGAGATTTTGGAGAAAAATTGGCTTGTCCAGAAACTACTTCAACAGATAAGACAGAATTAGAAAATCCTCCTCTTGCCAATACTTTTGAAAGGAAGGTTGATTTTTTTATAAATTCCTGCAAAGCAGAAAAGGTTTCTTGATATGCGTTAGCAAGCTCGGAAAACTCCTGATTATCTTGTGTTTGTAATGCTCTTTCTACTATAGATTTCATCTTTTCGACAAAAGAACTAACATCCTGAACCACACTTTCATATTTTTGAAGAGTAGTAATAGTCTTGGTTATATGTTGAGAGATAAATTCCAAAGACTCCACTTTCAAGTTTATGGAGCGAGACAAAGAAAGTGAAGATGGAGAATCTTGCGGTAAGATTTTTCCTGATGATAGCCTATTTTGTATTCTTTTAAGATCTTCTACATTTCTACTTATTTCTCTTGAAATGAAAAAAGAAGATATTTTCATCATCTTCATTGATTTAAAGACGCAAAAAGTCTTTCTGTTTTTTCATTTAACATCTTTATAACTTTTTCTTTAACTTCCTTTTCTTCATCAGGAGCAAATTTTAAAGTTTCTATTGCATTCTCAACTGCAACATTTTTCATAAAATTGTTTTTGAAAAGTTCTGATATTTTAATCCATGCGATAGCCAAATCTGATATTGAATTAGCATAAACCCTAACTCCCAAAGCTTCGCAAGCAGTAGATAAGATTTCAACAGATGATTTGATCTCCCCTGCTTTGAGCAGAATATTTGCAACACAAGTTAGAGCAGATGCGATAGAAATTTTGCTTTCATCTGATGGTTCAACAGTTCCAAGATACTTTGTAAAAAGTTCAAGAGCGTTCCTTTTATCTCCATGCATAAACTCAAATTGTGCATAGTTGAAAATAACAGAAGGATTTTCATCTTCTGTTCCTTCGTATGCCTTTTTATAGTATTCTCTTGCTTCGTCTAACTTTTGAAGAACTTCACTTACGAAAGCAAGGTTAGATAACTGATATGGAGATAGCTTATCTTCTATACTTTTGAGAATTTTGTACGCTAACTCATATTCTCCAAGTTTCATAGCACAATCTACAAATTCATCAACAGCGTCCTTTTGGCAAGAGAAGAAATTTGGTGATAGTTCAAAAACCTTCTTAAAATGCTCCAAAGAGTCTTTATATCTTTTGAGATGATAGAGAACTCTTGCCATCCCTAAATAATACTTTTTTTTCAGAGAATCGGGAGCAACAGCTATAAGATTAACTCCAAATCCCTTTTTTCTTGCCTTGTCAAGTTCTTCAAAAGATTTTTCGTATTCTTTTTTAGCAAAAAATACTTCGGCTTTTGCTATATTTACTGCACCTTCGTCTGGTCTTATTTTTTCAGCTTCTTCAAGATGCCGCATAACTTCATCCCAATTTCCCTTCAATCTCTTTATATCATAAGCTATCATATGGAGGTCATAGACCCATATTGGAGAGTTTTTTGGTACGATTTCAAGAGCCTCATCAACTTTCTTTATTGCGTCGTCAATTCTACCAAGTTTTGCATATGTGAAAGCAAGATACCTTTTAACCCAGAAAGAATTCTCCTTCTTTTCCTCTTCTTCAAGCAACCTTAAATTTCTCTGAATTTTCTCCACAATTTTTCCTTTATCAGTATATCCAGTATGTACTATTTTTATGTTAGCAACCTTCTCTTTTATCCCAAGCCTCAAAAGAGAGAAAACAACTTGTTCATGGATTCTTCCTTCAAATTTTATATCTTTGTGATTTGGAAACATTCTTAGCTGATACCAATACCACGGGTCTTCTCCGCCATCTGCTATTTTGCTTTCAATAAGAAAAAGATAAGCTTCATTTTTCTCCGATGGAAGAATTTTCTTGAGTTCTTTTATTCTTTCTATATTCACATCGTCTATCACATCATCTGCGTCAAGCCACAAAATCCAATCACAAGTTGCATATTTTAAAGACTCATTCCTTGCCGCTGAAAAGTCATCGCGCCAAGGGAAAAAATAGACTTTTGCTCCCATGCTACGGGCTATCTCTGGTGTAGCATCTTCACTTCCTGTATCAACAACAATTATTTCATCCGCAAACTTTCTGGCACACTCCAAAGAATTTTTTATGTTTTCCTCCTCATTCTTTGCTATCATGCAGACTGATATTGTATTTCCCATACATTATCACCTCCCTACTTTTTTTATTCTTTTATTCTTATTTCTTTTATTCTTATTTCTTTTATTACTCTTATTTCTTACTTGTCTTCTGTAATTCTTTTTTTATTTACTTACTTTTTCAGCTAAATATGGTGATAAATTAGATTCTTTTCTTTCCTGTTTTTCGTTTTCTTTTATTTCTATTTCTACATCTAAAAGTTCCTCTGAACCTTCAAGAATTAAGTGTTTTCCTTTTTTTGTGCGGGTATTTATAACAAAAGGAGCGAGGAAATTAGCAAAAATCTTTCCACCCTCAAACCTCAATATAACCCTCAAAACTATATCAACTATATCTCCTTGACCGAGTTCTTGGATTTCTTCTGGCTTTGCTAATATTGAGAAATTAGGAGCAATATAATACGGATCTGCGACAAAAAAAGCGATATTATCTTTGTCAAAAGAATGCATAACTTCTAACGGAAAAGGTATATTATCATTTACCACTTTGAGGAAAAAGAATTTTTTCAATTCCTTGAAACCTATCACACCTGATGGGAACTCAAAAATCTCGGATTCTTTTATGGTTATTTCGCCAAAGAGTTTTGAATGAAAAATCATAATGATTAGATTATCGGAAAAAAGCAAGGTAAGTTTAGCTATTTCATCAACATATACAGAAAAAGAATAAAAGAAGAATAAAACCCGATAGCTGTGGTACAAAGATAATAGTATGATGATTTATGAATGATAATATACAAACGAGAAAACTTCCTGCTTTTTTAGTTTTGAGGTGTAGAAAACCCTATTTTAAAAAGTAAGGACGCGGGGTAGAGCAGATGGTAGCTCGCCGGGCTCATAACCCGGAGGTCGCGGGTTCGAGTCCCGCCCCCGCAACCAAAATCATTCTTTACTTTCTTCCTTTTCAAGCTTTATCTCGCCTAAATCAACAGAAGATGCTCTCTTTACAGTAACCTCCTTCATCAAAGGTTTATAACCTTCTGACTCAAAAGTAATAAGATACTTGTGAGGCTTTGAAAAATCTGGAAGAGGAACAAAAATCTTGAACTGCTTTTCAGGATTTATTCTAAATTCAATATTGGCTTCCGGAATCTTCATAACGACCTCCTTATCTTTTTCCTCAATTCCTACAATCTTCCCCTTAACTACCCCTCTTACAAAATATAAAGAAAGAGTTGGGATATAAGTCACCAAAATAAGGGCAGCAATAAAAAGGAAAATAAATCTTACAGAGACTCTATAAAGGAAAGTTATGGGTTTGCCAAACCTGAAAGCGCTAATAAACAGGTTAAGACCAACAGGAGGAGTAAGATAACCAATTTCAAGATTGAGGAGAAAAACAATTGCGAGATGAACAGGGTCTATTCCATATTTTAAAGCGACAGGAACTATCAATGGAACAACAACAACGATTGCAGAAAAAATATCCATAAGCATTCCAACAACTAAAAGGAAAAGATTTAGCACTATAAAGAAAGTTTCACGAGACTTTATGAACTGCTGAGATATTTCAAAAAGTTTTTGAGGTATCTGCTGATCTATCAGAAAGTTAGTAAATCCCATCGCCATACTTAATATAGCGAATATTGCTCCAACAAGGAGCATACTTTCTTTGGCAATTTTTGGGAAATCTTTTACTTTTACATCTTTATAAATCAGAACCTCAACTATTATTACCCATATTGCAGTTATGGTTGCTGCTTCTGATGCAGTAAAAAGACCGGTATATATACCAAATATTATAAATAAAGGTAAAGGAATTTCAAAAAGAGCCTCTTTGGTAGAAGATATAGCCTCTTTTAAATCAAATTTTTCAGTCTTAACTCCACCAGCAAATAAAGTCACAACAACAGAGTATATAAAGAAAATTAAGATGGTAGTAAGTCCTGGGATAAGACCTGCGATAAATATTTCATTAACAGGAGCTTGCGATATAACTCCATATAATATTATTGGCAAAGATGGAGGAAATAGAAGTCCGATTGACCCGGTAGCTGTTATGATACCGATGGAAAAAATTTCCGAATATCCCGCATTTCTCAAAATTGGCAAGAGCAATCCACCAAGAGCAACGATTGTGACGCCGGAAGCACCTGTTAGAGCAGTAAATATAGAGGTTGCAACAAGAACAACAAGAGGAACACCTCCCGGCAACCAACCAATCCATGCTTTTGTAAATCTCAAAAGTCTCTGAGGCGCACGAGATTCTGCAAGAATATAACCTGCAAGAGTAAAAAGAGGAATCGCGATCAAAGCCGGAGCACTTGCAAGTCGGTAAGCCTCCTGAATAACAATAGCAATATCTACATCTGCTATATAAAGAAAACCGAATATAGCACCTATTGCCATAATGGCAAAAAGAGGAGTCCCCGAAAAAGCAAGGAGAAAAACAAAAAGTAAAACTATAACTGCAAGCATATCCTACTTCAAGACCTCCTTTTAAAAACAATCAAATAAACTCCATTTTCTCTATCAAATAATACAATCATCACCAATCATATAAATTTCATTTGTTCTCCTTCCTTCTTTTCTTCCTTTGTTGTTTTTCCTAAAATTTCCTCAATAGTAAGAATAATGAACCTGAAAGTTATAAGAGAAAAGGAAAATGGGAAAATTAGTTCAAGATACCACACGGGAACCTTTAAAGTCAAAGATACTTCACCGCCGCTTTTTTCGTAAGATATAAATTTCAAAGATGCGTAAAGCAAAATTGCAGAGACAAAAGCAGAAAACAAGTTCTTTATAATATTGAGAACTCTTTTTGATTTTCCCTTGAAAGCTCTTGAAAGCAAATCTATATTTATATGTCTTGCGTGGATTGTGACAACTGATGCCGCCAAAAAACCTACCCACAACACAGCATGCCTTGTAAAATCATCTATCCAAAAAATGCTCAAAGCAAAAAAGTTCCTTAAAATTATCTGCAAAAAAGAAAGAATAACCATAGCACCAACAAGAAGAAAAATAAGAAAACTTTCCACCCTTTCTATAATATCACTGATTTTTCTCAGGAACGACATAAATATCTCCCTCCTTTTTTTCTTCTTTTTTTCTTAATTCTTCCAAACTATTTTTT
>Ga0080007_1063351_pt1 | contig 20608 bp, 16 predicted proteins | sample OctOCTMetagenome_FD_69210 | JGI IMG/M metagenome (GOLD analysis project Ga0080007, IMG submission 69210) | Hot spring and microbial mat streamer communities from Octopus Spring Streamers, Yellowstone National Park, USA - OCT_B (SPADES... | ecosystem: Environmental > Aquatic > Thermal springs >...
CGCTTTTTGGTTGTCAGGAACTTTCCCTAACTTCATCCTTCCAACCTCGCCACTGCCATGCTTCTTAGACGCATCAATGGGAAAAAGGTTTCGCCGACCACTCGTCACAAGCACCCTCAATCCCACAATGGTGCGATTGCTGCTAAATCGGAAATTTCGCGAACAAACAGATCGACGAACTTTCAATCCCACAATGGTGCGATTGCTGCCGGATGTTTTGCCGACCAAGCCTACAGCACCCTTGGTTTCAATCCCACAATGGTGCGATTGCTGCCTGCTTGAAGATGTCCCTTATTTCTTCAAACACGCACCTGTTTCAATCCCACAATGGTGCGATTGCTGCCCGACATTGTAGCCGAAACCCTTGCAAGCGACATTGTTTCAATCCCACAATGGTGCGATTGCTGCATTTTGGTGGCTTTTTTCGCAATTGGGTTGAAATTGTTTCAATCCCACAATGGTGCGATTGCTGCGCGAGCCATAAACGAACTTGAGCAGTTCTTGAAGGGTTTCAATCCCACAATGGTGCGATTGCTGCTCCATCGCTTTTGCTCTAACATCTTACTCACCTCCGGTTTCAATCCCACAATGGTGCGATTGCTGCCACGCAAGGCTGGAATGACATTCACCGTCAGGGGAGTTTCAATCCCACAATGGTGCGATTGCTGCCCGTCAAAACATCTTCGCCCAAAATCTTGCCTGTTTGCTTTCAATCCCACAATGGTGCGATTGCTGCCCGTCTTGGCGTTTGGCAGGCGAAATCATAAAAGAACTTTCAATCCCACAATGGTGCGATTGCTGCCCTCCGCCGATGAGGCGGAGTGGGAGGTCACGGAGTCTTTCAATCCCACAATGGTGCGATTGCTGCGTTCGTAATCTTCTGAGGATGCTGCTTCCTGTTCTGGCTTTCAATCCCACAATGGTGCGATTGCTGCCGTCAGAAACCGAGAGACATCCCGCCTGTCCCAGCGTCTTTCAATCCCACAATGGTGCGATTGCTGCATGTGTTATGTCTAAGAAGACCTTTGTTGGCTACACTCTTTCAATCCCACAATGGTGCGATTGCTGCTGGATACCGCAGGGTTCAGGAAGCAATTTAGATGCTTTCAATCCCACAATGGTGCGATTGCTGCGTGCGTAAGTGCCTCATTAAGCGTTACTGTTTTCGCTTTCAATCCCACAATGGTGCGATTGCTGCGGAAAAAGGTTGGTTCTATGTCGCCGCAGTAGATGGACTTTCAATCCCACAATGGTGCGATTGCTGCCTGAACCTGACGGAAGGCGTGAGAATTGGATTATCGTCTTTCAATCCCACAATGGTGCGATTGCTGCGTGACTTTGCGTGAGGTGATGTTGAATGGGTAAAGCACTTTCAATCCCACAATGGTGCGATTGCTGCCTTCTGGGTCGTAAAAGCACTCATCGCAAATTCTGCTTTCAATCCCACAATGGTGCGATTGCTGCCAAGTAAGACCCCCATAGCCGAACAACCGCAAACCTTCTTTCAATCCCACAATGGTGCGATTGCTGCTCAGAAGGGGTTTTCGGGTGATTTGCGATTTCCCAACTTTCAATCCCACAATGGTGCGATTGCTGCTGAGGTTGTGCAGGATGTCTTCTATGTGGTTCGGCTAACTTTCAATCCCACAATGGTGCGATTGCTGCGCGTTAACACTCTATCACAGCAAGTTCGCTATCTTCCTTTCAATCCCACAATGGTGCGATTGCTGCCAGTCAGAACCCTGATACGGAGCGCAAGACCAAAACTCTTTCAATCCCACAATGGTGCGATTGCTGCTTGTCTTCCTTGTGGCAATGGTGATGATTCTGGGTCCTTTCAATCCCACAATGGTGCGATTGCTGCCAAGGCAAAATTTTGGGGTTTGAGGGCAAAAGGAAAGGAAATGGTGAAGGGGTTGCAGTCGACCTTCGGTTGCCCGAAAACCCTTAGGGGTCGACGGCAACTGGGCTTTCAAAATTGGGCTATTTTGGGCTAAAATTGCCACCTCACCTCTATTTGGCTTTCAAGGTGCTCAAAACGGCTTAGGTCGACGGCAAGTTTAGCACATCGGGTGGGATAAGTCAAGGCGTGAGGCAAACCTCCCGAAAAACCTTCGTTCCTTGCCAGGTGTGCGTCAAAGTTTTTGGGCAAACTTTCAAACAGAGGTGACCTTTATGGCGGGCGAAAAATGGGGTGGTAGGCGGAAGTTTATCGCTACCGTTGCGGGTAGTTTCGGGTTTTTAGCGCTGAGGGACGCAGAAGTTGGCGAAAGTTCGCTTTCTCGAAAACGATTGCCCAACATCTTGTTCATTGCCGCCGACGATTTGGGCTATGCCGAACTTGGCGTCCAAGGCTGCAAGGACATTCCGACCCCGAACATTGACTCCATCGCCCGAAATGGCATCCGCTTCACCAACGGCTATGTCTCGTGTCCAGTTTGTGCTCCGACGAGGGCTGGATGGATAACAGGCAAGTATCAGCAGCGGTTCGGTTTTGAGTTCAATCCGGGCGGCGCTTCGCAGGAAGAGTTCGGTTTGCCGACCACTGAATTGACAATCGCTGAAAGGCTTAAGAAATTGGGCTACGCGACCGGATGCTTTGGCAAGTGGCATTTGGGCTTCAGGAAGGAACTGCACCCGTTGAACCGAGGCTTTGACGAATTTTACGGCTTCCTTGGTGGCGCTCACCCTTACCTTCCAACATCAGGTCGCTCCGCAATCATGCGCGGTTTTGAGCCTGTGACCAAGTTCGAATTCACAACGATGGATTTCGCAAAGGAAGCAATCTCATTCATTGAGCGCCACCGCAACCAGCCGTTTTTCGTCTACCTCTCGTTCAACGCGGTCCACGCGCCTTTACAAGCGCCGGAGGAATACATCGCCAAGTTCAAACACATCAGCGACCCGACAAGGCGAACCTTTGCGGCGATGCTTTCTGCATTGGACGATGCTGTTGGGATGGTGCTTTCCAAGTTGAGGGAGTTGAAACTTGAGGAGAACACGCTCATCTTCTTCATCAGCGACAACGGCGGTCCAACGAGGCGAACGAGTTCGCGCAATGACCCGTTGAGAGGCTTTAAGGGTCAAGTGCTTGAGGGTGGCATAAGGGTTCCGTTCCTGATGCAGTGGAAGGGTCATTTGCCTGCTGGTAAGGTCTATGAGCATCCTGTAATTGCCCTTGACATTTGCCCCACAATCCTTGCAGCCGTTGGAGCGGAAATTCCTAAGGACTTGGACGGCGTGAATCTGTTGCCCTATTTGACAAGTGAAGCGAAGGGACGACCTCACGAAGCGCTCTTTTGGAGATTTGGTCGGCAGTGGGCGGTCAGGGTCGGCGATTTCAAATTAGTCTGCTGCCCGCAGGAATTCGGTTCTGAAGAACCTCAACTGTTCAACCTCGCAGAAGATGTGGGTGAAACGACGAACCTCGCCCCCAAGATGCCCGAGAAGGTCAAGGAGTTAAAGGCAGCGTATGACGAGTGGAACGCTAAAAACATCCCACCGAAATGGGGTGGAGCGAGGCAAAGATTGCAACAGCAGCGGCAGCGAAGACGGAGACAAGACCTGCAACGAACCCGAACGGCATAAGTGAACGAGGTGAAAGGTCGTGGCTCAGAAAAGGGACTTGAAGTCGGTGCTCAAACTCGTGACGCCCAAACAGGTTAAGTTTTGGCACGATGAAGAAGGACGATTCTGCGCGTCCATAGAAGGTGAGGGCGTGTTCGTCAATGTCAAGCCAATCAGAAACTTCCCCATCCAAGCCAAAGACAGGTTGATCAGCCTGCTGGACGAAAACGATAACGAGATAGCAATCTTGACGACCGTCCATGGGTTAGATCCACAGTCGCGGGAAGCGTTGGAATTGGAATTGTCAAAACGATACTTCGTGCCAGTCATCCAAGCCATCCACCACATTGAAGGTCGGTTTGGCATAACGAGGTGGTTCGTCACAACTGACAAGGGTGAACGGGTCTTCGATGTGCGGGAGAGAAGCGATGTCCGTTACTACCCAGGGCGAAGGGTCGTGATTCGAGACGCCGATGGCAACCTCTATGAAATCCCTAATTACGCCCAACTTGACCCTTACAGCCGAATGTTGCTTGAGGAAGCGACATAGGCATCGGGATGCGTGAAGCGTGATGCGTGAATTAGACGAGCCACCGTTTGAGGAGCGAGAAACTGATTGGGTCAAGGTTGGTTATGTCTGGGATGTAGTAGCGGTTTCCGTCCAAGTCAATGAGGACGCACCTGTGAGGTTCAGGTTGCTCAATCCCTTCCTGAGACGCTCTGGTCAGAAAGCGGCGAAAGCCTCTGTCAGTGTCAACTTCCCAAAGCAACATCCCCATTCGTTCCCTCACGCTCAAGATTCGTGTGATGACGGGAACGAGGTAGCGGCGTTCCAATTCTTCCTCAACAACTTTCCGGCTGTCCTGAGATAGTTCTGACAGGTCTCGGATCAAGCCGATTTCTCGGTTCATGGCATCCCTGACGCTGATGTATCGGTTCGGGTCGGTCAAGGGAAAGCAGCGGTAAACTTGCACCTTCCAGTAACTTCTCTCTTCGCCGATTGTCAGCCGCAGAATTCCTTTTTCCTTGAAGAACCGCAACTGTTTTGGGTCGAGCCAGACTAATTCCGCAACTTGCTGTTCGCCGTCCATCGCCGATCACCGTTCTACCTTTGGACTGCCCTCAACTTGACGACTTCCTGATAGGTTTGGACGAGCCTATAGAACTCGCCCTGTTTTTGCATCAACTCGTCGTGAGTGCCGATTTCGGCGATTTGACCTTCCTTGAGGACGATGAGTTTGTTGGCGCTCCTAAGAGTTGCCAACCTGTGGGCGATTGCGAAAGTCGTCCTGCCCTTGACAAGCCTTTCAACGGCTTCTTGAATTTGTCGTTCAGTCTCAACATCAACTTGTGAAGTCGCTTCGTCCAAGATGATGATGCGAGGGTCAGGAAGCAAGGCGCGGGCGATAGCAATCCGTTGTCGCTCACCTGACGACAACGCTTGCCCTCGTTCGCCGACTTGAGTGTCATAGCCGTCAGGTTTTTGGGTGACGATGAAATCGTGGGCGTTGGCAATTTTCGCTGCCCGGATGATTTCTTCCTTCGTGGCGTCAGGCTTTGCGAAAGCGATATTTTCAGCGATGGTGCCCGAGAAGAGGAAGGTATCTTGAGGCACCAAACCGATTTGTCGCCTCAAATCGCTCCTTCGGATTTTGCGGATGTCAATCCCGTCTATGAGGATTTCGCCCTCGTCCACATCGTAAAATTGGCAGAGCAGGTTGATTGTCGTGGTTTTCCCCGCGCCGCTGTGCCCGACCAATCCAACCATCTCTCCCGGCTCAACGACGAAACTGATTCCTTTGAGGACAGGGCGATGCTTCTCGTAACCGAAAACGACATTTCTGAATTCGACCTTGCCCTCAATGCGAGGCATCGGGATAGCATCTGGCTCGTCCGTTTCTGGGGGGTTGTCAAGGATTTCAAAAAGCCTTTCTGCTGCCGTCAAAGAGCGGGATGCCCAGTTAATGAGCCACGAAAGCGATTGTAGCGGCGCATAGAACATGCCCAAGTAAAACAGGAACGCCATCAAGGTTCCGAGCGTCATCGTTTCGCCCAAAACTTGCCTTCCGCCGACATACCAGACGAGCAAAGTTCCCATAGCGGTGAACAGCGAGATAGTGGCGAACAACATTGCCCAAGTCCGTTCAACGGTGATGACGCTCCCTATAAGTTCGCTGCTTCTTTGGGTGAAGCGAGAAATTTCCCTCTGCTCCTGAGCGAAGGCTCGGACGACCCTTAAGCCCGACAGGCTTTCGTTGAGGATTGCGTTCAATCGTTCCCACCGCTGCCAGACCCTGTGCATCAGAGTCCTGACGAACCGCCAAAATCCCATCCCGACGAGAGTTATGAGAGGCGCTGGAATCAAAATGAGCAGCGCCAGTTTCCAGTTCATCGCAAAGAGCGCCACGCCTATGCCCACAAGTTGCAAGATGTTCAGCCCTAAATCCTGAACGCCCCACATCAAAAACATCTGCACAGCCTCAGTGTCTTGGTTCACACGCGAGATGACGCTGCCCAACTGCTGCTTGTCGTAAAAACGAAAACTGAGCAGGTGAAGGTGTTGGAAAAGTTGGCAGCGAATATCATGGGTGAGTTTGCTGCCCAGCCAAGCAGAGAGCCAACTCTGAACGACGCTCAAACCGGCAATCAGCAACCGAGAAGCGCCAAAGGCTATGACCAACGCAGCAAGCCACCAGTAACGGGTCTCAAGGGGCACAGGTTCTTTGGGAGCCAAAACGATGTCCATCAAAGGCTTGTTGAGCGCTGGAGGAAGCAAACCCAGCCCTGTCGCTACGATGGAAAGCAAACTCAAAGTCAGCGCCTGCCACCAATAGGGCTTCAAGTAGCGTAGCAACCTCAAAGCGGTTTTCGATTTTGGTGCGCAAATGGGGCAAACTTTTGTCCCGTGTTCAAGCGGGAAGCCACAATTTGGACATCGCCTCGTGTCTTCTTCGTAAGGCGGCAATTCCTCTCCCTTGACGAGATTGTTCAGCGCTTTAGCGACCTGAGCGAACTTGCGGGCGTGAGTGTTCGTGTATCGAAGAAGTTCCTCAATTGCTCCGTCAACTCGCTTGACCATTAAAGCGCCGCCACCAATTAGCGGTTCAACGAAAACCTCGCTAATTTGCTCCAACGGCAGTTCGTTAGCGAGTTTCAGTTCTTCACCATCCAACTCAAAAACCTGAACTTTGCCATCGGTGACAATGAGCCATTGCTCACCAAACTGTCCGTCGGTCTTCAAGTCGGTTGCCATCGCTAATTTCGGTTCGTGTCCGTTGATAGTGTCTTTAAGCGTTTCTGGCAGCGGCTCAACATAACTGCCCATTTTCGGCTCACCTCGGTCATCTCTCTTTGTTGCCATATTGTGGCACACCTACCTCGAAGAGGCGTCCGGTCTTCTCTCCAACTTCGTTCCCTTACTTGCCCCAACTGTCAAGAGACGATGGGGATGGCAATTCTCTCGGTTCCTCGCCTTTGCGAAGCGGCAACAAAGCGACGCTAACCGTCGCCGATTTTACTTCCCGCAAGTTTACAGCCAACTTGCGAAAGCCCTTGTTGGGATTTTGACCTGCAGGGTCAGGAGAAGTCGGCAACGGGCGGGCATCCATGACAGAAAAGCGAGCGTTTTCTGGCGAAAGCAAGACTGCACGAAGTTGCGCATCGCCTTGCGTCAATGTCGCTACTTTGCCATCGTCGCTCAATTCCACTTCAGCAGGTGTGTGCATGAACCACCAAATTTCGCCCGGCTGTTTGAGCGCCAATTCGTCCTGAACCAAAACAAACCTGCGTTTTCTGTCAAGCATGACTCCTCGCAAAACCTTTTCAGCGTGACGGACATACGCGGTGGTCAAATCAGCGATAGCGAAACTTTTGTCAGGCGACGAGACAAAGCGAACAATTTTTGCCACTGCTGATGGGTCTTGGTCGGGCTCCTGCGACGGGTTGATGACCAAAGTGTTGTGCCCTTCCGCCCGCAGCCGATAGTAACTCCATCGCTGCCGACCGAAGTAACCTGGCAGGTTGTAGTTATCGGCGCCTAAATCAACTGCCCAACGATAGCCCAACGCATCCAACACGAAAGTGCCGATGTCCAAATGGCTGTGGTTGAACTTGTTGTCTCCCGCCTTGAAACTGACGAAAATCGCGTTGCGGTCGTTCCAAGCGCTTCGCATCGTCACAACTTCAACATAGCGGAAGTATTTGTCAAGTGGCAACTTTTCCGTTGCTGGGTCACTGCCTCTTGAGTCAAACCAAAGTAGGTCCAAAGGATGGGGCGATGCGGTCGTTCGGGCATACCAAGCGTAAACGGGTCGGTTGAATTTGCGAGCCAACCAAAACATTTGTGGAGCTCTCAGCGTGCCATCGCCACCGTCAGCGAAGTTGAAAGTGCGACCAGTTGGTCCAGTGATGTAAATCGGAAACAGTCCCGTCTCGGAGAACCCTTCCATCTGCGACAATCCAAAATCGGTGCCGACCGCTGTTTCTAAGGCTGCAAGGAAGATGCAGTTGTAACTGGTGGCGTAATTCCAATAGCCAGGACCTTCACCCCAAGCGCCGTCGGGTGCGAACTCCCGCATGGGCAACCTGATGGACTGAACGGCGTGGCTCAAAATTTCTCCGCACAAATCGGGCAACTCATCCAAAAGCGCCAAAGCAGCCATCCCTATGCCACCGTTGCAGACTTGGTTCCAGTTGTGTCGGGCTTGTGACCACCAACCCTTTTGCCTGTAAATTGTCAGGGCGGGTTGAAGCCCTTTTTGGACCATCGCTTCCCTCAAAATGCGCCGTTGTTCATCGCTCCACTCGTTGAAAAGCCAATCGTAAGCGATAGCGAAAGCGTGAGCCATTTCTGCGGTGTCAAGGAAGTGTTTCGGGTTCCAGTCGGGGAAATTGGCTGCAGCCTCAAGTTCGCTCCATGCCCGCTCAAGGTAGCGTTTTTCGCCGTCCAAGCGATACATAAGCGAAAGGGTGTAAACTCGGTTCAAGACACGCCGACTCGTAGCCAAAAGCCTAAGTCCATCGGGAATTTCGTAGCGGGAAGGTGACTCTTGACAAATTCGCTCTGCCTGCTCCCTAAGCCGCCGATAAAAATCTCGTGCTTGTTGGTTGGTCCGAACGAGTTTCCGCACCCGTTCAAAATCCTCGTTCGTCGCCAACAACCTCGGATGAACCTTGCGCACTCTTGCCGCCCAGTCGCTCGGTTGCTGCCAAATCAACGCATATGACAAAACCACTGCCACAACACCAAGCCACATACACCCGTTCATAGGCATTCCCTCCTTCCAACCTATCTTCGGCGGTCACCCAAAGAACTTTGACGCAGGCAGGGTTATACTTTTGCTTGACTTGTTGAACTCGCCAAATCTTGGCAAATGCCCAATCGTCTGGCTATTCTTGGTTGTGGGGGAGCAGGAGTTGACATGAGTGGTAAGCGCCAATTGCTCCTAACCCTTGCAATTTTACTCGGTTGGATGCCGGCAGTTTCCCTTTGGCTTAGCCCACCTGTCTTGATTGGAGATGAAGCCTATTACGCTCGCGTGCCCGTTGAGATGAAGGAACGAGGGGATTGGCTCGTCCCTTATTTCAACGGCGAACCGAGATACAAAAAGCCGCCCCTTATGTATTGGCTCGTTGCCATCTCCCAAAGGATTTTCGGCGAGAACGAGGTGGCTTCAAGGTTGCCTTCGCTGCTGGCAGTTGTCCTGACAAGTTTGCTTCTTCTTTGGTTCAGTTCAAAAACGGGTTTTGCGGAAACAGGGGCATGGGCTGCTGCAATTTTCCTTCTCAACCCGATGACCGCAGGGTTGGGAAATTGGGGAGCACCTGAGGCGACTTTGTGCTTATTCATCACTGCCTCAATCTTTTTCGGGCTCCTTTGGGTTCGCGACCGTTCGCTTCCTTTGCTGTTAGCGAGCGGGGCAACAGCGGGGTTGGGAGTCTTGACAAAGGGTGCGCCCGGGTTAGTTCTGCCTGCCATCGTGCTTTTCCCGCTCGCATTTTGGAGGACATGGACGAGACAAAGCGGGAAGGCAAGTTGGTCACAGTGGTTGAAATTGGTGGCGCAAGTTGTTTTGTGGTTCGCAGTTTGCTTGGCAATTGCAGCGCCGTGGTTTCTCCTTGTCAGCATGCGAGAGGGCGAAGCCTTTTGGCAAGTTTTTTTGCTGCGCGAGCATGTCCGCAGAGTCGCCGAACCGATGGAAGGGCATCGCGGTCCGTTCTGGTATTACCTTTTGGTCATCTGGCTTTTCTTCCTGCCTTGGAGCATTTGCCTTCCCCACGCACTTGCGAATGCCTTGAAACCAATGAGACAATCGCCCATCCGGGATGACCACTTCGTCGCTACTTCAATGGCATGGTGGGCAATCAGCGTTGTCGGTTTGTTTTCGTTGGTTGCGACAAAACTCCCGCACTACATCTTTCCCGCTCTTCCTGCCCTCGCGTGGCTCTGCGCTTCCCGAACGGGAAACGAGGTGAGCAAAAGCGAAGTCGTTTCGGGATTTTTGTTAGCCTTGCTTCCCGTCATCGGTGCCCTTTACGGGATTAGCGTGCTTCCCAAAATCTATGCGGAACTTTTGCGCAAGTTGGGATTTGAGCCTGATGCCGAATTGAAAGCGTTGAAGTTTGCACTGAACTTAATCGCTTTCGGGTTCGCCTCAGTGCTGATAGCGTGGTTGGTCCCTTCCGCAATCCGTTTCGCATCGGTCCCAAAGAACCGGTGGAGCGCCCTTCTCGTCAGCGGGGCGATACTGACAGCCACGACATTTGGGTTTCTTTCTGCCCTTACGGAAGCATCGGGCGGGCGCGATGCTGTCAAGTTGTGGACGAAATTCAAACACCTTGCAACTTTCGGAAGCGACACTGAATGGGCAGTTTTTTACGCTCGAAAGCCTATCCCGCTTTTGGGGCGAAATAGGCAAAGGTTGCGCAAGTTGTTGGCAAACTATCCCGATGCGGCAATTCTGGCGCGAGTGGATTCCGCACCCGCACTTAGGGAAGAAGGACTAAAATTGGTGCGTTTCGGGTTCTGGTGCGTCGCCTCCCGTGCTGAGAACCTTAGAACGGCAGCGAATGGCGATTAGCGAACAGCGAGTAGTGAGTAGCGAATAGCGAACGACAACGGCTTTGACCACCCACCCGAGGTGGGTGGCTATGAGTTCAAAGCAGGCTAAAGCCTGCTACATGGGTTGCGCGTTGCAAGTTGAGAGTTGAGGGTTAGGGTTTTTCCTGAACGCGCAACACGGAACTCGCAACTTTTCAAGTTAGCCTGCTTCAGCAGGCTTCGTTTCATGGACACCGACTTAAAACGGGTCGTGGGACGCGGGACGAGGGACGAAGCAAGAAATGGGAGGGCGAGGTTCCTGCCGAGCCGAAATGGCAGCGAATGGCGACTGGCGATTGGCGACTGGTAAATGACTTTTCTGGAGGGCAGTGCTCCTGCACTGCCGAAAAATTTCGTTGCATCAGGAGTAGTTTGGAGGGTCGAGCTCCTGCCCAACCGTTTGAAGAATTTTCTCGGCACGGCAGGAGCCGTGCCCTCCAATTTTTCGCCGAATGAATTCAGTGCTCAGGGAGGTCCGTCGCCAACCTCTGACTAAAGTCAGTGGCATGAAAGTAGCACGCCTACACTCATGCACACTTTGCACGCAGCAGTTGATGACGCAGAGCCTGAGCGCCGACTTCAGTCGGCGAATTTTGCTGGTTAAAGCCAGTGGCATAGGCAGTTTCAGGACACATCAAGTCAGGTATTGACATGGGCAGGGCATGTGATACAATGTAAAGCGAGGTGGAAAAAGGATGCCTTTGCGGGTCCGTCGCAAAGTGGAACGAGGAAGCAGTAAGTTGATTTACCTGCAAGTGAAGGAGATGCTCCGCTCAAGCATTGAACGGGGCGAACTGAAGCCGGGCGAACCTTTGCCCGGAAGAGTGAAGTTGTGCGAGATGTTTGGGACGAACCGTTTGACTGTTGACAGGGCAATCCGTGAACTGGTTCGTGAGGGTTGGTTGGTGTCGGTCAAAGGCAAAGGCACTTTCGTCTCTCACCCTAACTCACGCCCTTCAACCGCCATCATGACCTTCGCCGTCGTTTGGTATCAGCGTGGCATCAGCGAGCAGCAGAACATTTACTGGGGACCGCTTTTGAGGGGCATCGCCGAGATGACCAGCCAGTTGGGCATCCAATTGCAGTTTCGCGAGATGAACCCTTCGTTCTACCGCGAGTTTTTCCAAGAGTCCCGTTCCGACGGGATGATTGTGTTAGCGCCTTTGTTGGAGGACGAAATGGTGTTGCGCGAACTGAGGTCTCACCGAATCCCGTTCGTCGCAACTTCTTCCGTTTACGAGGACAAAAGTTTGCCGTGCGTTGGGATTGACAATTTTGAAGGTGTCAAGAAGGCTCTGGAGCACCTTTGGTCCCTCGGTCACCGCAAAATCGCCATCGTTGACTTGGACTTGAGGCAAACGGACTTGCAACAAAGGTGGGACGCTTTCCGAAAACTCATGGGAGAAGCGGGTTACGCCATTGACCCTCGCTGGGCGCTCCTCTACCCGGACAGATGGTGCATTGACAGGGATGCGTTAGTGAAGCAATGGCTGAGTTCTGTCCCTTTGCCGACAGCCATCTTCGGTGCCGATTACGAGATGACCCTTTCAGCCTTCACAGCCATCAAGGAGTTGGGCTTGAAAATACCCGACCAAGTTTCGTTGGTCAGTTTTGATGACCCACCGATGGCAGCCTTCTTGGAACCGCCTTTGACGGCAGTCCGCCAGCCCGTTGAGGAAATTGGGCGACGGGCAGTGAAGAAACTTTACGAAGCCTTGCAGAAGGGGGTGATGCCGGAAGGGACGGAAATCTTTTCGCCCGAACTTGTCGTTCGGGCTTCAACAAGCCCTGCCACTGACGGTCAGCGGTGAGCAAGTATTGACATGCAAAGGTCAGCACGCTAAAATGGAAGTGCCGTTAGGTCGTTCAAATCTTTGAAGGAGGTGCATCAGCATGATGGCGATGAAGAAGCGCTTAGGCTTCACGCTCATTGAGTTGCTGGTCGTGATCGCGATAATTGCGATCCTGGCTGCCATTCTGTTCCCTGTGTTCAGCCAGGCTCGCGAGAAGGCAAGGCAGGCAACTTGCATCTCTTCCCTCAAGCAAATCGGCATGGGACTGCTGCAATACCTGCAAGACTACGACGAGAAGTTCCCGCCTCATCAGGAGCGGGCTAAATGGAACGAATGGGATTCCCGTCCCACTTGTCAATGGGCGGCAACGGCTTCCAACCCTTGGCTTCGCTTCCCTGTTCTTGTTGACGCCTATCTTCGCAACTTGCAGGTCTATGAGTGTCCCAGTGCCAAACTCAAGTGGTTTGGTAGAAACCGAGTTTATGGGCAAGCATTACCTTGTAACTGGCCGCTTCCAAGCCATGTGGATCAACGCTGGCTAACTTTTGACCAATCCATTGGCTTCAACTTTGACTTCCTCTTCGGGCGAAGCCTCCCTCAAGTTCAAGAACCTGCCTCCGCTGTTTATTCGGCTGACGCCGCCCATCCTGAAGCTGCCTCCTCCGTAGGTCGGGTTGCCTTTGCCGACCGCTGCGCCGTTGCTTGTGGTCCTGATTGGTCCCCTCGCCCTGCTGACTGGGACCGCAATGAGGGCTTCCTCAACCAGTCTACTCGCCATTTGAAGGGCTCTAACATCACTTTCGTGGATGGGCACACCAAGTGGATGCAATACACCGCCATCTGGGCGCGATGGGTAAGCCTTTATCGGGAAGCCCGCCAACGTGGTATGACCCATGATCAGGCTCAAGGTTATGCCTTTGAAATCTTCGGGCTCTGGAACAACGGACCGTGGTTCCCATGATGTGATGACAAGTTAAGTTCGCCCCACTCGCGGGGGCGCCCTGCGGGTGGGGCGACAGCACTGAAAAGAGGGGGGAAGAAGATGCGAAGAGAGGTGCCTACATGGTTAGCAGTCGTTCTCATCCTCGTCGTTTTGGCGATTGCAATCGGAGTTTATGTTTTGCGTGGCAGACCAACTCCTCAAGAACCTCAAGCACCCTTCCTGAAAGGTCAACCAGGACAGAAACCTGTGATGGGACCGCCAACGGAACGAAGGTAAGGCGCCCATGCACAAGGGACCGACAGGACCCGGCAAGTGAGCGAGTTGAAAACAAACGCTCTTCACCTGAAGTTTGCTGGCGCAATAAGTTTCGTTGCTGCTGGCAGGCTTCAAGGTGAAGAGCGTTTCTCTTTTTTCTCAACTGGATGCCGCTGCCTCAAACTGTTCCCACTTTCTGCTCCTGATGAACTCCACCAGCGGCAAAGCGTATTCGGCGCGGGAAAAGGGAGGGACGAGGAAGACGCCGGGGCAATGCTCAAGCGCCACTGAAACCAACTCCTGAGCGATAGTTATGCCTTCAGCGAGTTGCCTTTCCTTTGGCACGCTTCCCATCCGCCGCAAAATTTCGTCGGGCATCTTGACACCTGGCACTGTTTTCCAGAAGGCAGCGTTTCTGGCACTGATGAGGATGCCTATGCCGACGAAGATGGGGATTCCGACTTCACGCATGACTTGCCCGCACGCTTCAATTCGTTTCGGCTCAAAGACCGCTTGCGTCAGTGCGAATTGAGCGCCCCTTTCAACTTTGCGTTTGAGCCGCCTCACCTCTGCTTCCAAGTTGGGCACATTTGGGTTGAAGCCTGCACCGATGATGAAATCGGTTCGCTTCCCGACAGGAGCATCAACCCAGTTGACGCCTCGGTTGAGTTTGCTGAGCAACTCAATGATTTGGAAACTGTTCAGGTCATAGACGCTGCTCGCTCCCACTTCGGGCGCAAGTTTCGCTGGGTCGCCGGTGACAGCCAAAACAGCAGGGATGCCCAAAACCGCCATGCCCATCAAAAGCGATTGAGCGCCAATGAGGTTATGGTCGCGACCGGCGAAGTGGCAAATGGTTGGAAGCCCGGTCTCCCGTTGCATCAGAAACGCCATCACCAAATTGCTGAGCCGAACTGAAGCGAGGGAGTTATCGCCGATGCTAATTGCGTCCACGCCTGCCCTCGCCAAAAGTTTTGCCCCTTCCAAAATCGGCTCGTAGTCCAAACCTCTTGGCGGGTCCAGTTCAACGATGATGATGGGTTCGCTCCATAGTTTGCTCAAAAAGTTGGGCATCGGCGACTTAAGTTTCGGTTGCTCCTCGGGTTTGACTTCAATGCGGCGGGTGACTCGTTGCCTGATAGTTTTGCCTTTCAACCGTTCAGCGAGCAAGCGAATGTGTTCGGGCGTTGTGCCGCAGCAGCCACCAATCAAGTTCGCCCCAGCCTGCCAAATCTCCTCGCCGATGCGGGCAAACCCTTCAGGCTCACCGAGGTAAACGAACCGACCGTCAACATACTGGGCATAGCCTAAGTTCGGGAATGCTGTGATGGGAAGTTCGGTTAATCGGGCGAGGGCTTGAACTATGCTCAAGTTGCGGGTCGGCGAAATGCCGCAGTTTGTCCCAATGGCGTCAACACCGAGTTTCTCCAACTCAAAAACTGCCAACGCAGCCCTGCCTTCAGCGCTCCGACCGCCATCTTCAACGGCTGCCAACTGAGCGATAACGGGCAAATCGGTCTCCCGTTTCGCTATCCGAACGGCTCTGAGCAAATCGTCCAAGTTCAGGAAGGTCTCAAAAATCAGCAAGTCAACGCCCTCGTTCGCCAGCGCAACTATGAGTTCGCGGTAAGCGTTTTCAATGTCGTCGTCGCTCAGTTCCAGTTGCTCCTTTAATCGCCCGATAGGACCGACTGAACCTGCGATAAAAGCGTCAGCATTCAGTTCAGCAATTGCCTCCCTCGCCAATCGGACAGACGCTTGAACCAGTTCCCTCAACCGTTTTTCCAAGCCGAACTCCCTGAGCCGGAAGGGATTTGCAGCGAAGGTGTTGGTGGTGATGACTTGAGCGCCTACGGCGAGATAGTCTCGGTGAACGCTTTTAACCAAATCGGGAGCAGTCAAGTTGGCTTGCTCTGGCGGAAGTCCATGAGGGAAGCCCCGTCGCCACAACTCCGTCCCCATCGCACCGTCGCCGATAACCACGACCTCGCGCATCCGAGTTAAAAGTTCAAGACCTCTTTCGGCAGGCATGGAGGAAATCACCCCTTGCAGCAGCGATTTCCGAACTTCGTTTCGCTCAGTTCGCTTCACATCACTTTTGCGACTATGACGGTGATGTTATCGTCGCCGCCCGCTTCGTTTGCGAGGCGGATGAGGGTCTGGACAGCAGATGAAAGGTTGGGCTCGCTCAGCAAAACACGCTCAATCTCGCTGTCGTCAATCATGTCAACTAACCCGTCGGAACAAAGCAGCACTAAATCGCCGCGCTGCAGTGCGACCTCAAAGGTGTCAACCTGAACTGTCGGCTCAATTCCAATGGCTTGGGTTATGATGTTTCGCTGCGGGTGCCATCTCGCTTGCTCTGGCGTCAAAAGCCCTGCATCAACATATTGCTGCACGAGGGAGTGGTCTTTCGTGATTTGCGTCAATTTCCCTGACTGAAGCAAGTAACCCCTACTGTCGCCCACATTGGCAAAGACAACTTTGTTGCCGCAAAGGACGGCAGCGGTCAAAGTTGTGCCCATGTTGTTTCGCATCGCTTGAGCCTCAGCGAAAACTTGCCTGTTGGCTTCAACGAAGGCTGCTTTCAGCGCTTCTTGCCAATTGGGTTCGCTGAAATTGAGCCAATCCTGAATTGCCGTCAGCAGATGGGAGGCAAAAGTTTGCAGGCAAAGTTTTGAAGCCACCTCGCCAGCAGCATGTCCGCCCATTCCGTCGGCGACGGCTAAAATTGTCAGCGACTCAACTTTGTCAAGGTGGCAGCGTTCAAAGTGCATGGTCAGGTAACTGTCTTCGTTGTGCTCTCTCCTTTGACCCACATCGGTTGCTGCAGCGAATTCAACCCTCATTGTCGGTGGCGCTTGCATGAGTTCAAGCAAGCGCTGCAAAGTTTTCGCTGCCTCACGCCAATCGGTTGCTTGAAGGACAGCAGCAGTCGCTCGTTCGCTCCATTCTCCAGCCTGCGTGCTTTCAAGCCAACTTTTGAGTTTGACCACAAGTTCCTGTTTGACCTTTTGCCAATCGCACGGTTCAAGGCTTACAGCGTTCGCTGTCACGAACGGTTCGCCTTTGTCCGTGAAGATGACAGCCGAGTCCAAACTCTCTTTCAGCCCAAATTCGTTCTCGGCAAGGTGGGCAAAAGCGTCAGCCAACAAGTGAGCCCATGCAACTGCGGTGGCAGCATCTTCTGGCTCGACCTCGCGCATGGGCGAGCCAGCCATTGTCGGCAAAGCCACATAAGCCCTTTCGTCATATGGCGCATCGGTGAAAGCAGCGAGTGGTGCTAAGATGGCTTGGTGGTGCAAGCCTCTCTTCGCAAGTTCCCAAAACGGTTGCAGGATTTCAGGTGACTTTGCCTCAAGCAAGCGAACCTTCAAAGTCTCCAAATCGGCATCGGCAAGGTCATGCCCGCATTGCTCGCAATAGTTGCTATCGGCTGTGTTCAGTGTTTGGCAGACGGGGCATCGCTTTCTCGGTTCGGTTTCCATCGCTTCGTATTCGTTCAAGCCATCGTGAGTGCTGACGAAGGAGACGATTTCGTATCGCCGCTGGAACAACAATGCGCCCTCGGGCAGAGGTTCGGGAGGTTCCGCTTCTTCAACGGTTGGCGCTTTTGTCTCAACGCTTTCCGTCTCCTTTGGTGCAACTTCCGTTTCTTGCCTCTCAACTTCCTTCGATTCCGCCACCAGTAGCTCCCCGCACTGGGCGCAGAACTTCGCTTCTTCTCGGTTCTCGGTGCCGCAATGAGGGCAGACCATCTTCTGACCACCTCCGCACTATTGACTATGCCGCAACTTGATTCCCCTTGCTGCATTGTCGCGTCCGATTTGTAACCTTGCAACCATTTGCCGCCTAAATCTCAGTGGCTCACATTCTTTCGTGCCGTGCTGCGGACTTTAGCCTGATGGACAAATGGCGTAACAAGTTCGGAACACAATTTCGTGGAGGTGAAAAGTCATGCAAGTTTCCGAGGAAATTCGGCAGGACGGTCAAACGCAGTCAAAGTTGGCTGAAATTGAGGAGCGCTTGAGAGCACTGGAGGCGCAGGTGCAGGAAATAAAGAGCGAATTGCCCGACAACAAAGTCAGCATCGTCGTCTTCAGCGGCGACCTTGACAAGGTTATTGCTTCCTTCATCATCGCAACTGGCGCCGCATCGATGGGCATGGATGTCACCATGTTCTTCACCTTCTGGGGTCTGAATGCCCTCAAGAAGAAGCGTGACCTTTCGGGCAAAAACTTCATGGAGAAGATGTTCGCCTTGATGACGCCGGTCGGAACGGAAGGGCTTGGCATCAGCAAAATGAACTTCTTCGGCATCGGGGCGAAAATGCTTCGGGCGATGATGAAGCGCAAGCAAATCATCTCGCTGGAAGAGTTAGCCCAAATTGCCCGCGAGGACTTGGGCGTCAAAATTGTAGCGTGCAAGATGGCTGTCCATGTCATGGGAATCAAGCCCGATGAACTTTGGGACGGCGTTGAAATCGGCGATGTAGCCTCCTTCCTCACCGAAGCCACGAAAAGCAAGGTGACGCTTTTCATTTGAGATTGCGCAGCGCGATATTGAGTGCGAAGTGCGATTTTGGTTGAGGAGTGCAAAGGTGCGATAGTTAAGCCCTCATCTTGCGCCTCATGTTCTGCCCCCGCCTGTCTGTTTGGACGAACGCAGGCAGGTTTTGCCAAAATTTTTATTACGGCTCAACTTCCTTGACGCCTGCCAGCCGTTAATGGGGTTGTCGTGGAGACCGAAGGAGGTGAAGGTGTTATGCCCAACTGGTGCGTCTATCCGCCTGAGGACATCGTTCCTGACGAGGTTGAGTTGCTGGCATCTCAAATTGAGGAGGACGGCGGCAAGGTTTTGGCAATTTACCGCGAACCTTACGGCAACAATTGGCAAATTTTCGCGCTGCTGCCGTTGATGAAGGTTCAACCGACCCCGTTCCAAAGGGACCTTTCGCCTCAACATGTTGACCGCCTGCAAGAGGTCATCGGCGAGTTAGGGCGGTTCCTTGACCCAATAGTGGTCATCCGAGCACCTAATGGCGAATATTGGACTCCCAACGGAAACCACCGAAGGGAAGCGATGGTCAGGCTGGGCAGAGGCATGATTTCCGCCATAGTCGTCCCCGACCCACGAGTCGCTTACCAAATCCTCGCCCTCAACACTGAGAAGGCTCACAACCTCAAGGAGAAAGCGCTGGAAGTTATTCGCATGTATCGCGGGCTCCTGAGCGAAGATGGAAGCATCCGAGAGACCGATTTTGCCTTCCACTTCGAAGAGGCTTACTACATCACCCTCGGCTTGATTTACGAGCGGCGGGAGCGGTTCAGCGGTTCAGCCTATGTTCCCATCCTCCGAAAAGTTGACACCTTCCTCAGTGAACCTCTCCCCGTAGCGCTAAAAGAGCGGGAGCGGAGGGCTGAGTTGCTTGAAAGCGTTGACGCTCTCGTTGAGCCCATTGTTCACAGCCTCCGAGAACGAGGCTTCAACCATCCGTTCCTCAAGCAAGCAGTCGTCTCCAAAGTCAACCCAATTAAGCGTAAACGCATCGTTGACATCTCCTACGACGAAGCACTCAACCGCATGAAGCGAGCCCTCGAGAAACTTGACCCGTCAACTATCACGCCCGAGGACTTGGCAGCGGCAATCGCTGAAGAAGCGTTCTGAGTTGAGCGTTGCGAGTTGAGCGTGTCGCTCCTTTGAACCTAAACTCGCAACTCTTGTAGCGAACGCATGATGAGGTGAAAGGAATGCCGAGTAGGACACCGTTGTTCGATTTGCATCGGCTGGATGGAGCAAAGTTCGTTGAATTCGCTGGCTGGGAGTTGCCTCTCCACTTCGGCAGCATCTTGGAGGAAGCAAAAGCAGTTAGGTCATCTTGCGGCATGTTTGATGTCAGCCACATGGGGCGAATTGAAGTGCAAGCGTGTAAGCGTGTAAGCGTGAATGTGAGTGAAAGCGTGCAAGTAAGTAGCGTGGCGGAAAAGTTGGATTGGTTGGTGACGATGGATGTCAAAAACATGGCGGTTGGGCAGGTGCGCTACGGCTTTTTGTGCAACGAGAAGGGCGGTATCATTGATGACTTGACAGTTGCGAGGTTGGGGGGAAGTGAGTTCCTTCTCGTCGTCAACGCTTCCCGCCGCGAGGTTGATTTCGCTTGGATGAGGCAACATTTGCCCGCCGATGTTGAACTTGTTGACCGAACTTTTGAGACGGCGATGATTGCCGTGCAAGGACCTGACGCTTTAGAGGTCGTGGACAGTTTGGTGGACAGTGAAACAAAGCCGTCCAATTTGAAGCGGTTTCGGGTCGGTGAGTTTTCCTTGCTGGGCATCAAATGTCTCGTTTCACGCACGGGATACACAGGCGAAGACGGCGTTGAAATCGTTTGCCCTGCCGATTCTGCCAACAGGATTTGGTCGGCGCTTCGTTCAAAAGGGGTGCGACCTTGCGGTTTGGGCGCACGGGACATTTTGAGGCTTGAGGCAGGCATGTGCCTTTACGGGCACGATTTGGACGAAGACACAACCCCCGCCGAAGCGGACTTGATGAGGTTCGTGGCGATGGACAAAACTTTCATCGGGCGTGACGCCATTGAAGAGCAACTGCGCAACGGGGTTCGGCGCAAACGAGTTGGGCTGAAGCTTTTTTCCCGCACGACACCTCGTGAGGGGACAATCGTGCTGGGCAACGGTCAACCCATCGGTAAAGTCACCAGCGGCGTTTTCTCACCGCATTTGAACACCGCCATAGCGATGGCGTATGTGGAAACCGGGTGGGCAAAAGTTGGTCAGCAAGTTCAGGTCTTAGTCCGCGATAAACCGCAAGACGCCGAAATTGTTCCCATGCCCTTCTTGCCCTTGCCTTCAAGGAAAGGCGGTGTTGAAAGGTGACGATTTTTGTGACGGAGGAAATGCTGGAGCGTGAGGTAGCGGAATTTTTGGCGAAGCG
>Ga0080007_1063335_pt1 | contig 20528 bp, 26 predicted proteins | sample OctOCTMetagenome_FD_69210 | JGI IMG/M metagenome (GOLD analysis project Ga0080007, IMG submission 69210) | Hot spring and microbial mat streamer communities from Octopus Spring Streamers, Yellowstone National Park, USA - OCT_B (SPADES... | ecosystem: Environmental > Aquatic > Thermal springs >...
GAGTGCTCCCTATCCGTTTCTCAGCAGATGGTGGTTCTCCACCATCTGCTTCTCAACGGTCTCCCCGAGCCCCCTCACCGCAGAGGCTCCCCACCAGTCGCCTGGTGGCTCATCACCCTAGGGTCTTGGAAGCTCGGGGGCATCAATTATATATCTCTGGGGTTTATAAGCATCAGCATATCTCATAGCGTTAAAAGGTCTCAGAAACCAATGAACATGAGTACTACAAATGATTACGAAGACCGAAACAGCCCAGCATAGTCAAAGATAGGTGTTAAAACGACCTATCTCTTTATTATTGGTACTCCGTTATTTATCGCATCTATTATAGCTGGGTTTCTCTTTCTCTTTAGATTTTCATATTCCTCTCTCGAGATTATAAGGGGCTCTATCGAAGCTTCTACAGCGACTATGCAGGGTATCACTATGTCTATCCTCTCCACCGGATTTCTTGGCAGCTCATCGCCCACCACTACCAGGATATCTATATCGCTCCACTCATTGAAATCCCCTCTAGCATATGAACCGAAGAGAATAGCTAGATCAATATTATTGAATATCCTCTTAACACACTCAATAAAATCCCTAGCCTTCCCCAGAGCTTGATCAGCCTTTCTCATTCTTTCCTCAATAATCTTTTCCAAACATCCCTCACCCATGTGACGACCTTCTCAGCAAGTTGTAGAGCTTCTCCTGCCTCACTATCTGTATAATAATCCTCAGGCGCCCCCTCGCTCCATGCATCGGGATATCTCGTGGGTATATAGAACTTACTCAGCCTAGCTAGAGCCTCATAGATATCTGCAGGAATCTCCACACCCATGCTTCTCAAGGCATTTCCAAGCTCAATCAGTGAATGCCCAGTTCTCGGGCTGCCGAGACCCCATAGAAGGGCTTTAAGAGCCTTCTCAGCGGCTTGATGAGCTTTAAAGCATGACCAGTTATAATCCCTATCGACTCGATCTCTCCTAGCAGACTCGAGGGTTAGCACAGCGCTTCTCATCCACCTATTAAACTCGGTTTCATCAACAATACTCAAACCACCACCCATAGATACTAACCTCCACCCCTCCTTAAAGGATATGAAAAAGTCTTCATGAGCTGTTTTGGTTTTATGTTGATTTATGAGGTTTGTTATTGGTTTTCCTATAGAGCTCCGAAATGCGGGTTGAGATCCGAGAGGGGCTAACAGAGAGGAGAGAAACCCAAGATGTGGGGGTTCCCCTACAGCAATGGGTTGGGATCGTCCAGAGCTGGTGGATCCCAGCGATATGGATCCTGATGAAAGAAGATCCTGAGACCTATGAAGCGAAGAGAAGAGGGCTGGATCAAAAATATCAAGCCCTATGAAACTCGAACCCCCCTTTCAAGAAAATCCCATAGATTCTACTTTAGAGAGTTTTCTGGTTATGATTATTATGTAGATATAAGTTTGTTCGTTCCACTATCTGTGGTATTTGTCTTGGATATTGCTGCTGAGACGCTGATCTCGAGGGTTCTAGAAGAGGCTGTGGGTAGGATTGCCAGGAAGGTTGCCGAGGGTAAGAAGTTATCTGACCAGGAGATAGTAATACTCTACCTAGATATCATCATGAGGTCTAACGAGAAAAGGTTCGAGACTATTGATAAGAGGTTCAACGATCTGAGGGAATATACTGATAAGAAGTTCGAATCCATTGATAGAAGGTTCGAGACTATTGATAAGAGGTTCGATGATCTGAAGGAATATGTTGATAAGAGGATCAATGATCTCAAGGATTACGTAGATAAGAGGTTTGAAGCTGTTGATAAGAGGTTTGAATCACTTGAGAAGAGGATAGAAGACCTCAAAGGCTACGTAGATAAAAGGCTTGAGGACGTGGATAAAAGGCTCGAATCCCTAGAGAGGAGGGTCGAGCTTGTATATAACGAGGTCTCATCGATCAAAACGGATATCATAAAGATGATGAAGGAATACATGGAGAGGCTATATGGGGACAAGAAGGGCTGAGGAAGCCCGTAAAGGGTAATCCCATCTTTTCCCGCTCTGGTTAAAGCTTCAGCTGAATGATATTATTATTTTTAAGCTCCAGACGTGGATGATTCTTAATTATGAGGTTAATTTCTTTGAGGGTTTGGGGGTAGATCTCCAGGGCTCGAGCCCTCGATGATCCCCACAGAATACCCCCAACTCGATGAAGCTAGAGGATAACCCCACATAGAGAGGTAACGCCCGAGACACCAGCAATGAAAACCCTACTCCAAATGGATGGGGAAGAGGTCATACGACTTAATAATACTCTTCTTGCTTCTTATTATTATTGTCTTGCTGATTATCACATTGGTGGTCAATATGGAGATCTATGTTGGCACCTGTGGTTTTCCGAGGTCTAGGGGTGAGGTGTTTAGGAGTTTCGATATTGTGGAGATTCAGGAGACATTCTATGATCCTCCCCCTGTTGAGAAGGCTAGGAGGCTCAGGGACGAGGCTCCCAAGGGATTTGTGTTTAGTGTTAAGGCCTGGCAGGTAATTACCCATAGCCTCTCCAGCCCTACTATGAGGAGGCTTAAGAGAAGGCTTGAGGGAGATCCAAGCGAGTATGGCTTTCTAAAGCCTACAAAGGCTAATATGGATGCCTGGGAGGTCGTCGAGGATTTCGCAAGGAATTTGGGGGCTAGGTTTGTGGTATTCCAGACACCCCACTCCTTCGGCTATAGCCCTGAAGCACTGAGATGGGTTAGGGATTTCTTCTCCTCCATCGTGGGCAGGGGCTTTATAATTGGGTGGGAGGCTAGGGGGAGCTGGAATGAGAGATCCAATGTTGAGGCTTTATGTAGTCTCTTAGCAGATATAGGGGTGATCCACATCATTGATCTTCTAAGAAGAGATCCCTGCAGATCCCGTGGAGAGATCCTATATACAAGGCTCCACGGGCTCGGAGGTGGCGAGGTTAACTATAGATATAGATATACGGATGAGGATTTGAAGAGGCTAAAGGAGAGGATAGATGCTCTGGATTTTCCAGAGACATATGTTCTCTTTAACAATGTATATATGTGGGATGATGCGAGGAGGTTTAGAGTCCTTGTAAGGGGGCTCAATCCGCTATGAGCCGAATCTCCTCTCCCTAAGCTGGTAGGATCTAATAGCCCTGAGAAGATCTATTCTCCTGAACTCGGGCCAGTAGGCCTCGCAGAAGTATAGTTCTGAATATGCTGCTTGCCATAGAAGGAAATTGCTGATCCTGAGCTCTCCCGAGGTCCTTATAACTAGATCTGGTTCGTGGTTTATCTCTAGATACTTCATAAAGGATTCCTCCGTGATCTCCTCAGGATCTATCCTCCCCTCCCTAGCATCCCTAGCTATCCTCCTAATAGCATCTATGATCTCCTGCCTACCGCCGTAACATAGAGCTATATTCACAACCCTCTCACCATTGCCAGAGGTCCTGGCCTCGGCATCCCTAGCTATCCTCCTAAGACTCTCTGGAATAAGCTCTAGCCTCCCGGTAACCCTTATCCTCACGCCCCTCCTCAAAGCCTCGTCCAGAAGCTCTCTTAGCCCCCTCTCTATGAGAGAATATAGTCTCTCCCTCTCATCCTCAGGCCTTTTAACACAGTTCTCATACGACATGGCATAGATAGTGGCTATCTTCACCCCGAGATCATGTAGCCATCTCAAAACCTCCTTCATCTTCCTATAACCACTCTCATGACCAACATACTTGGGCAGACCCTGGAGAAGAGCCCACCTCCTATTACCATCAGGTATTATAGCAACATGCCTCGGTATAGGCCCACTCAAAACCTGCTCCTCAAGGTTAGCCTCGTAGACCCTATAGACGAGACCCATAATGGGGCGTGCAATTCTGAGGAAGAAGGAGAGAGCCTTCCTGAAAAGCCTAGATCTAGCACTTCCCAGCCTTCTAAGCATGACGGCCTACAGCCACCAAGGAGAATAACTAGCCCTAATTATAAGTCTAAACCTTCCCACCCTGCTTTAAAAAGACAAAGCTTTCAGGATCTGGCCTCTTCCCCGCCCTAAAGGGCGAGACTTTCAGCTGTAAACTCAAATAAATGGGAACCTATGAGCTGCCGATGAAAAGGGCAGGGATATGGAAACTTCCAACACTTTCAAGGCGAGAGGGAGATCAGCCCTAGATGTAGTCTTTTCCCGCTGTGCTTATCGAAAGCCTATAAACATCTAAGAATAAAAACACTGGAAACCGGATGGAAAATTATAGTCGCTGTGAACATAATAGCTGAATCTTTATCGCTTTTGGAGACGTCGATAGCCTCTATTGATGCGGCGAATATGTTGATAGAGTTCGCAGAGGATTTCTATAGAAGGGCTAAGGAGGAGTTCTCTTCAGCCGTTAGCGAGGGAGATGCCGTAGATATTAGAGACTCTGCTGAGAAAGCTTGGAACGCTGTTATTCAGACTATCAACGCGATGCTCCTCAGCAGACCCGGCAAGATCCCTAAGCCACTTTGAGAGGAGGAAGATGCTTAGGGATCTCGAAAAGACAGACGAGAATATAAGGAGGCTGGGACTTCTAGATAGGTGTATGGCTAGATATAGGGTCCTCCATTGAGAAGCATTCTACGAAGGAATACTCGATATCGAGCAGCTGGGCCTTGAAATGGATAAGGTTTTGGAGCTCATAGACGATATAAAGAAGATACTACCCAGATAAGGCTATTCCATATAGGGCATACCCTATCAGAGACTCTGCGGCAGCTAAGCCTAACGTGAAGGGCTAATACATTTTTATGTTTTATCGTGTATATGTTGTATTGGCGGTTTCCTTGGCTAGATATCTCGTGGCTGACATGCATCAGGATATATCATATGCTATTAAGACTGGGGGCTTTGATCCTAAGGCTAATAAGGATCTAGCTATCACCTTTGATAGAGAAATGCCCGGCAGGCATGGGGATATACCTAAGTACCTTGCTGGAGGGGTCAAGCTGGTCTTCGGAGCCATCTTTCCTGGGAGAGAGTTTTGGAGCCCTGCTATCCTCGAGAAGCTTGAGAGACTCTACGGTTCTTGGCACAGCTCTACAGTGCCTATTCTAGGGTCTCTCGATGATGTCATAGAGCATATTTCAATCTATAGAAGCCTTGTTAAAAGATATAGAGATAGGCTTGCCCTTATCTCCAGGCCAGGCGATCTAGATAGGCTTGTTAGAAGCGATAAGATAGGGATCCTGATTAGCCTGGAGGGCGCTGATCCCATATCCAGGCTCGAAGATCTAGAGATATTGTGGCTCCTCGGGGTTAGAAGCGTGACTATAACGTGGAACTATGATAATAGATATGCGTCTTCATGTAGATCTAAGAAGGACTATGGCTTAACGGAGGAGGGTGAGGAGCTTGTGGGGATAGCCAACAACCTTGGAATCATATTAGACATATCCCATACAGGTAGGAGAACGGCTCTCGATGTGCTCTCAGCATCGAAGCTACCGGTTATAGCTAGCCACTCTAACTACGCGGCTATCCATAGGAATATGAGGAACGTGGATGATGAGATCCTAGAGGGTATAAAAAGGGTTGGAGGCGTTGTGGGTTTCACAATGATAACCTCGACGATAGGTGAGAAGCCCTCTATAGATAGCCTGGCTAGACATATCATAGAGGTTTGGAGGAGATTCGGATCAGATGTTCTAGCTATAGGCACAGACTATTTTGGAATAGAGAGAACGCCGGAGGGGCTTGAAGATATATCCAAGATACAGAGGCTATTCGAGAGACTGGCTGAGATGGGGATGGGGGACAATGATCTTAGAAAGCTGGGTTGGGAGAATGTTGAGAGGGTTATAAGGGCTCATGAGCAGAGGTGGAATGAAGATCTAGGGGCTTGATGGGGGAAGAGAAGCTTTTAAGGATAAGGAAGAAGGATCTAGAGCTAGCTATAGAGAGGATCCCAGGGTTTAGAAGCCCCAGAAGAGATCTAGAGCAATACCCGACACCATCATGGCTAGTAGCAGAGATGGTATTCACAGCATTGATGAGGGGCGATATAGAGAAGCTAGCATCAGATCTTGGATGTGGAAGTGGGAAGATAGCAGCGGCCCTAGCACTTATAGGGGTTGAAGAGGTTCTCTGCATAGATATATCATGCAGAGATCTAGAAGATGCGCTGGCAAATCTGAGGAGACTAGGTCTAGGGGATAGGGTTGAACCCATATGCTGGGATCTCTACAGAGGATCTCCTAGAAAACTGGGACTGGTGGTTATGAATCCACCATTCGGCGTCCACAGGAGAGGGGCTGACTTAGTTTTTCTAAGAACAGCTATGGAGGCATCAGACACTATATACTCGATACATAAGTACAACGAGGAATCCCTAGAGCTTATAAAGACCACGGCATCTGAAAAAGGCTTCGAAGCAGAGGTGATAAGGATATACAATATGGAGATCCCCGCGATTTTTGCAACGCATAGAAAGAGGATCCACAGGTTCCCAGTAGCGCTTCTGAGAATATCTAGGAAAGCATAGAAGACCATCATAGACTAGCTCTACTAGGGCTTTATAGAATATCTCTAGAGAAGCCTTTCCATCCCGCTTGTCCCTCGATGGTTATTGATATTAATTTGTTTGTGTTGCTTTGCTTCTTGATCCACAGGGGTGTAATAACATCCCTGAGGCCATCGAGGGACTTCCACTTCCCCCAAAGAGATCTTGGGATCTCTATGGGTTCATAGGTGGCTTTTAAACCCGCGGAAAGGGGCTCCCATTTAGTTTGAAACCTCGAAGCCCTTTATGAGGGCTATGCCCAGAAGGGCTTCGAGGGCTTTTAAATAGATGTTTATCAATGCTGCTAACTCTCTATGCCATCTCTCGCCACCTTTGCTACAAACACCTATTCTGTCCTCTCCATACTCTATTACAGTCTTATGTATTGGGCAGATCTTCGATGTATTCCTAGGATCTACCATCAATACTGGCACACCATATTCTCTAGCCTCATCTATTATTATATTGAGCTCTCCTTTCAGAGCATTCTGATATATCCTGTGCCTTAATTGTTTATTCTTATATCTAGCGATCATAACCCTTATATTATCCCCCGAGATCCTCTCAATAACTATTACTCCTCTCGTCCTCAGAGCATCTCTTACTATAAGACTTGCTGTCTTCATCCTATAGTCCCTCTTCTTCTCCCCCTCCTTAAGTTTTTTCATAGCCTTTCCAGCCTCTCTGCCACCAGATCCATTTCTTCTCTGAATACTCTCTTTCCTATAGCTATAGCCTAGTGTTGTCTTTGCAAGATCTGTTCCAAGTGTTATTACAAATGCCTCGTAGAGGGTTGTCACAGAGTTCTCATTAACATCAATGGGCTTAATATTCCCAGGCTTGTATATCTCGACCTCTCTTTCAAGGGATAGGTGGAAAGCTACGCTCCTATTCTCCCTATCAAGCTTGATCTTGGCATGGGATGTCGGCTTAAAATCCCTAGCTAATAGCTTGTAGAACTCCTTAGTAGGCTCTAGATCTAGGTGCACCCAACCCCTATGGGTGTTAACAGCAACGCTTGTGAAGAAAATGTTCTCAACACCGTTGATCCTGATCTTCATAGGGTTTATTGGTTTCCATACATGATCATCAACCAGCCATAGGCTAACGCTGTTGATCCTAGGCACTAATATTCCATTGTTCATCTCTAGATCAACCTGATCCCGAGCTATCTTCCAAGATCTCTTCCAGAGATATCTCCTGATCCTCTTGCCCCTAAGATCCTTTTTCCCTAGACCTAGATGTTTAACGATCTCATTAAAGATCTCTCTAGAGTATTGCCTAAGTCTTGTTCCTCCTTAGAGAGGATACCCTTTCAACAGCATCCTGGCATAGGCCATATGTAGTGGGATGGAATGTTGGGATAGATATTCCTTAGCTCTTGGTGCTTTTCATTCTTGAGCCTATAGTAATTCTCAATAATATTCCTGGATGCGTGGGGAAGCGCATTCTCAAGCATCCTAGCGTATATGTTCACGATCTCTTCGAGGGCTCTGAAATCCCTCCTAGATAACTTCTTTGAAGGCAGGATAGCGGTTCTACTAGCAGCTATCTTATCTCTTGGCTTTGCAACCCATATCCACATCTTATCCCTCTTTCTCTTTCCCCTAGCCATTATCCCTAGACTCTCTTTGTCCCTAAATCTCCACTCGAACCATTAATTGAATGAAAGAATATAAAAAGATCTCTAATATCATGAAAAAAGCTACAGCCCGACAATTCCTATCTCGACTAGGTGGTTCCTGTCAATCTCATGTGATCTATATCTATGTGTATAAGCTTAGTAGGGGGTATATTGAACGCCACACCCTTCACATAGGAACTTGTAGCCTCATCACTAAACGTTACAAGCCTAGGGATGCTATAGCTGTGGATATCAATGAGAGGAAGATAGTATATGGAGATGATGAGATAAACAAGGAGAGGGACACCGAGATCGATGAAGCCCATAGGTGGAAGAAGCTTGCCGAGGATCTCCAGAAGAGATACTCCTCTCCAAGGTATCCTGTATGGAGGAGGAGAAAGGCTATACTAAATAGAATAAGATCCTATCATGGGAAGGCTAGGAATATATTGGAGGACTGGGCGAGGAAAACATCGCTGAGAGTCGTGGAGCTGTCTAAGAAGCTTGGACACGCAGTAGCTAGAGAGGATCTCACGGGGCTGATAAATTCTCTGAGAAAGATCGAGAACAAGGATCATAGAACCAAGCTGATCATAATGGGGTATTCAAGGCTTGGGAGATGGATAGACTGGCAGCTAGAGAAACAAGGGATTCCACTAGCAATAGCAGATCCTAATGGTACATCATCGGAATGCCCAAAATGCGATTCAAAGCTTGAGGAGAACAGATATAGAAGGCTTAGATGCCCCAGATGCGGATTCGAAGCAGATAGAGACGTTATAGGAAAGCTCAACATAAGGAAGAGGGCATTGAAGAAGCTAAAGATCAAAGCAAATCCCGGGGGAGTTCTGGCCACCCCCACTGCCCCCCAGATGACAGATGTAAACCCGAATAGATGGGGGGAACCTATGATCCGCCGGTAAGAGGGCTGGGGAACCCCCGCCCTTTCAAGGCGGGGAGGAGGTCAGTTTATTAGCTATTCTCTGCGCCTCTCCAATTGTTAGGCTGGGCTCTGCCTCTAGGACTATGACTCCTGTTATGAATGATCCCGCTCTCTTTAGCATTGCTTTCGAGACTTCAAGTCCTGAGTATGTTTTAGCCAGCATAACCAGATCCTCTACCCTCTCCCTAGGTGGCGTCGCATCTAGAGGCGATAAAATAGATTCCTTAGCTATATATATGGAGTCTTTGACAACATAGCCAGCTATTAAGATTAGGACAATTATCTGTGGGATCGCGCTGCTGGTGATCTGCTCTACAGCAACGCCTGCTAGTGCTGAAAGGGTCAAATACGCGTCAGATCTAGCATGCATGGCGTCAGACATGAGAGAGGAAGACATGGATCTGCGGGCCCACAGAGATTCATATCTATACATGCCATAAGATGCCGCAAACCCCAGAAGAAGCAGGGGAATCGCATATATAGGTGTTCTCACAGGTTCCACAATGCCATAGTAAAGCGTCTCGGCTATGAAGAAAAGGGTAATAGAGACTATGAAGAGGGACGCAAGACTCTCAGCCTTATAGAGACCCCAGGGGAATCTAGGGGATCTCCTACCCCTAACAGCTATATATATTGAGAGGGCTGCTGTGAGACTCATAATAGCATCTAGAAAACTGTGGATCATATCCGCCATAAGTATGCTTGAATACCCAAGCATAGATATAGCTAGAAGTTCTCCAAGAGCAAATACCACCAATACTATAGAGGCTATTATAGCAGCCTTCACCGCATGGCCAGAGTTCCTGAGGATCTTGATGTGCAACAATGATCACCCCGCCACAGATTATATTAGATGAAATAACAGCCCCTCTATATTATATATCTTAAAGCCTAAAAAATTTTTACAAAGATCTAAAATTATTAATACTGCAGTGAAAACCATTTAGAGCACTACGGTATTTGCTATATAATTTTTCATACATATATGGAATATATTAATTGTTTTTATTAATTTCCACGCTTAATCATCTCTAATATATTGATCCCGTCTATAGAGGCGATCATATCCAGCGTAGGCTCAACCATGGTAGGAGGATCCATACCAAGCTATATAGGTCATCGTAACATCTTGAGAAGCTATGGGTTTTCCAAATGTTTAAGCCTTTATATGTAACAAATCGGCTATTGATGTTCAAGGCTGCCTAGTCTCTTTGGAATAAATCTATATTTTGTTGGGATGAAAACCCTATACCTATATATTTTATCCCCAAATCTACCCTCTATACTCTCAAACCTTCCATCGAGGATCTCTAGCCTATATCTATAGAGGGGAGCATCTATAACTACTGTGTGGTACTCGCCACGCTCCCCCGCGGGATCTATGCCGTTTTTCTCGAAATCCTCTATAGCATCTGCATCGAGGATCCTGCCCACATACTTTGAGAGGGGCTCTCTATCGTAGGCCCTTATAATTAGAGCCTTCACGCCAAGGTCTAGGGCTTTCTTGACAATGCTATAGCTATCAGAACCCCAGAGAGGTTCTACAGCATCTATATCAACTTCTCTACACACCCTTTCAACCCATCGTCTATGCTCTTCGATATAGATGTCCCCGAATACCATCTCCTCAACACCTAGACTCCTTAACCTCCTTAAGATCTCTTTAAAGTCCTTCTCATAATCCTCCCAGGTGGTTCTAGCGAAGACCCCTGTTAATCCTGTAGAGGCTATCTGGGACATTAGAAGCCATGGAGGGCCATGATACGATATTCTATTCTCTACAAACATGTGGACAGCATAGAGAGGCCTATAACCCTTTTCATAGGCTATATGCATTGCGAGATATGAGTCTTTCCCACCGCTCCACGAGACAGCAGCTACACCCATGGATACCCCCGATCTATAGGTGGCTGGAGCTAATATATGGATTCAGCATTTATATTGGAAAAGGGTTATATGATTAAAGGGCTGTGCATATAAAGAGTCTAGAGAATTCATGGCTCTGCTGAGAAGGGAGTACGATGTTACAGTGGCCGGGGGAGGGAAAGATAATCCATGTACCATACAGAGTACTCTCACTTATAAAATATAATAATCAAAATTCATAGAGGAAAAGAAGCTTAGCCACAACCAACACCGACATTGTAACCGGCTCAGGGAAGGTGCTAGAACTCCTCTTCACATCTCTCTATGTGGTTTTGGATACATTGATAGAGACTTTCTATCTTATCCAGCCTATCCCTCAGCTCCCAGAGGATCTCTAGGCATCCCAGCCTGTTTCTAGCCATATACCTTGCTATTATTGCTATATAAGCTCTACCCTCTGATGTAAGCCCACCCCTCTTATCTATATAGCCTGGGGTCTGCGAGATCCTCCTAAGATCCTCTATAACCTTTCTATATAAACCGCAGAGATCTTTGCCACTCACAGCTATTCCTCCATACTCTCGTATCTGAGAAGAATTTACAACTGAAAGCCTCGCCCCTTTAAGGCAGGGATAGTATTATAGAGATTTATAATCTTCTAAGTATTTTGATTTTTTTGAACCCCAGAATGATGAGTTCCTGGACAAGTCGGCTCTCTCGCCCCCTCCAGATGACAGATATAAAAAGGATAGATAGGGGCTGTTTCAGCTTTCATTATTATTTGTAGTGCTCATGTTCATTGGTTTCTGAGACCTCTTAACGCTATGAGATATGCTGAGAGCCATGAAATCAGTAAATATGAGAGGCGATGAACCACCATCCTTTTCATGGTAGTAGGAATGCTTTTATATTCATTTGTTGTCTATACTTAAGCTTATAAGTATCCAATTCGTATTCCGCTTGTCCCCCCTATCTATTTTAATGAGGTGATATCTCTGCTAGATCTTGGGATACCTCGGGATGCGATGATGCCCAGAGCCCCCAAGACCGAGGCTCTAGGTGGGAGCCTCTTTCCGCTTGGCTCGACCGCCCTTCCGAGAAGCCTCCTAGGGCATATAGCCTGGGAGGTGGAGTGGAGGGGAGCCCCCGATGACCACAGGGCTAAAAACCCTGTGGATCGAGAGGCAAAGCAACCCAAAACAAAAGAATACCAGCGACAATCAATGATCATCGGGGATAAGCAGAGAAGGTTGGTATGGCATCGTAGTAGAGGATCCATTCTATTTATCGCATTTGATCACGATCTATATGGATCTAAGCCTTAGTAGATTCGTACCTTTTTATAATGTATATCTTAGACCCTATTGCCATGTTGTTAGGTATAAGCACTGTTGTGCCATCACCCTTCTGGATTATGATGAATAGCGATGTTAGATCTTCAACCTTCCCTGTTTCTCCTGCTATTGTGACCTCGTCTCCTATTCTAACCGGTCTTGCGATCAGTATGAATAGCCCCGCAACAGCCTGTCCAAGGATCTGCTGTGAGGCAAAGCCAACTACAATCCCTATAAAGCCGCCGAGGGCTACCCCTGCGGCTCCACCAGCAGCTCCACCTGCTATCCCCGCTAGGAGAGCCCCTATACCGACTATCTGGATCATACTTCTAATAGCCGCAGCCTGTGGATGATCATATTTAACCCTCATCGACCAATATATGGTGTTAGCAACAGATCTAACGATCATATAGCCGAAGATTAGAGCAAAGCCTATATTTATATACCCTGTATATACGGAGATATCAACGCCAATATCCATTAAAAAGGGTATTAAAAATCCGTTGAAAGTTGCGGAGACGACAATATAAAGGGCTATCCATGTTATAAGGATAACTAGGGATCTCCGAAATCTCCTACTTGTGGGAGATATATTCATAAGAAATCACCTGCATGACTATTTTTGTGGCACTTTTAAATCTTTTATTTCGTGTTGCTAACTAAAAGTAGACCCCTACAGATCGGTCTGGGCTCTTTCCGCTCTAAAGAGCTAGGGCTTTAGTTATAAAGTTTTGTGGGTGAAAATCCTCTGTAGGAAAAATATAAATAGGAATGTGTTGCGAGTGAATCTTTAGTTTAGGGTGTTTTATAATGCTATGTGAGAGGTGAAGAAATAGTAGAATTTTTATAGATATTTGTTTCAATATTGGGTTGATACTTTGCCTATATTCTCTCCCTTGGCTTATACATTATTAGCAGTACTGTGAGTCCTATTGTCAATAGTGCTGGGGTTAGGAATGAGGTATATACTGTGGATCCTTCTAGGGATATGGAAACCCTTTCCGTTAGATAACCAGCAAGAGGGGATCCAACTGCAACCCCTACTAGTAGCATCGAGCTATATATGGCAGAGCTAGTACCCCTCGCAGGTGCTGGGACATCCACGGCTATCTCAGATGATGAGACTAGAATCATAGCGAGGGCTATACCGTTAAGTAATGCAGAGACATTTCTAGCTAAGTCAGATAGGTTTACACTTAGAATGGTCATTGAAGATGCGAGGAGGATCCCTCCCAACACCAGCACTTGTTGCCTACCCCTCCTCTCTATGAGATATCCGGCGAGCATATTTGATGGCAGGGCTGCTGCAGTTGAGATTATCATGAACGTTGCTGTCGCCGCAGCCCCTGCCCTATCTGTGAACCCAAGGTATTTGATTAGGTTTGGCGATAGAGACCCCGTTATTGCCCCTATCCCCATGTAGAGGATCAAGGCTGATAGATATGCCGGGATCAACTTCCCCCATAGCCCTCTAAGCTGTGAGAAGCTTATAGAGCTCCTTCTAGCCGGTGGCACATAGATCTCCCTAGCAGCTATAGACGATGCAAATCCGATTAGCATTAGAATTGCTAGGAGCTGGAAAATAGGTTTATAGCCCAGTCTCAGAACCATGATATGGGTGGTGGATGACCCAACTATAATTGCTAGGGAAATGAAGAGCCAGTATAACCCCATATACCTTCCAACCCTCTTCTCAGTAATGGCCTCCCTGAATATAGATATAGAGGCTGGGAAGACCCCTGCGTCGAATATAGCGTGTAGAGCCCTTGCTATCATCAGCTGCTGCACATTAGATGCTAGGCTGTACATATAGAGTGAGAATGCGTCGCCTATGAAAAGGGGTATGAGGATCCTTCTCCTACCGATTCTATCTATAACATAGCCCATAGCAACTGTAGCTGGTATAGCCACTATGGAGTACAAAGCTGTAACCAGCCCAGCCTCAAAGTCTCCTCCCCCAAGGCTCTTGGTATATGAGGAGATCACAGGCGATATAAAGGATGTATCTACTAGGGATAGAAAGGCTATGATGAAGAGTGGCGCGACCCTGGCTCTCTGGATAACTATAACCATTATCCCCTCAGCCAAGGTTCTATATTTCTAATAAGCCCTGTGTAACTATTTGTAACCCTTGCTAGATACCAGAGCATATATCTATCCTGGCTACAAAGAGTATGCATAGAGCCCAACATCTAACCCTAAACCTCCCCAGTCTCTTTAAAAGCTTCATGAGCCCCCCGATCCTAGGTACTCTAAAGGCAGTTCTTATCATCTCCATATAACCCCTAATATCCCTTGGCGATATAGCTGCAACTAAACCCATTATGAAGAACATATATATAACCTCGATTAAAAGGGTCAAGACACTGTTTGGTCTCCAGAAGTCGAGGATTACAACGGCTTTTCTGCTTGCCCTAGCCATCATAGAAACGGATCTTCCGAGATCCATCACATCTCTAAGCATAAAACCAGCTATCACTGTATCAAATGCCTTATCTCTGAATGGCATATACTCTATATACCCCTGAACAACATCGGCTTGAGGACTCTCTAAAACCCCTTTTAAAATCGCTAGAAACCCTGGGAGCGGTTCAAGGGCAACCATATATGCTCTCCCATAGCTCTTGAGGATCTGTCTGGCCATCACACCTGTTCCTGATCCTACATCTAGGATTCTTCCCAGCTCTATCCGCGATATAGCCTCTCCTCTGAACCTACTCTCAAGACCCAGGGTGAGTATCTTAGATGTTCTCTCATAGCTCTTAGAAACTCTGTTGAGGGCTTCGAGGAGCCCTTGAAAACCCCTATTCTCTTTAATAAGCACCGCGCTTCTAACGTTCTATTGGGGTCTGAAGAAGCTGTCTATGAAGACCACTTGCTTTACCTCTGGGAAGTATCTGAATATTTCTTCGGCCACTGTTCTCTTGAATATCTGTAGATCCTCGGCGAGTATAACTTCCTCAGGCGTCTCGATCTCGATTTTTAACATGTCCTGGGAGATCCTCACCACAAGCTTTTCAGCCGAAAGCCTCCTAGATCTTCTGAGCATGAGGTATTTAATCTTCTCCACAGGATCCTCAAGCCTTTTCACAATCTTATAAGTGAACACCAGTGTCTTCCCAGAGAGTGGGTGGTTGAAGTCAACAACCACCCTCCCCCCAGATATGCTCTTAACAATACCCACAGCCCCACCTATCTCTATCGCCTTCCCAGGCTCAGGCACTATGTTGAGCTTAGCTAGCTCCCTCAGGCTGAGGATCTTAACTTTATTGGGATCTCTATCACCATATGCCTTCGAAGGCTCCACCTCAACTGTTTTCTCCTCACCAACCTCTGAAGAGGCTACAGCCTCCTCAAAACCCCTGACATATCTACCTTCACCTATTATCATAAGCTTAGGCCCATATACATCGCCCTCCCTATAGATCCCGCTGCTCTTGGCAACCTCCTCGCTAGTGGTCTCGATCACCTCGCCCGTATCCTTAACCCTCACAGTATATTCTACCAAGACAAAGTCTCTCTCCTTCAGCGGCATCCACAGCACCATTACTAATCATCAAACAACTCCTATAAGTACATACTTCGCCTAAATAGGAGATTTTTTACAATCAGAAGCCCATTAATAGTTTCTGGTAACAATAACATTGAGACTATAACGTTTACAACTTTATGAAATGCATTACTATCGTAACAAGGGATATGTCTAGTGCTATTTAATAATATTAATTATGTAATTAAGCAAATCTGGAGGTTTTAAGGCATAATCCCATATTCTCCGGTGCTCCGTGAAGTATTTATAGCTAAATGATCGATTATTTCTAGCGAAGCCGGCTATAGACACTTAACGCATTGTATAGAGAGATCACATATATGGCTATAAATTAAATGTAAGGAGTATTCCCGCCCAGCTCGGGACTATAGTGCTAATAAATTCTCTATCTGCAATCTCGAAGAATTCCTTGGGGGCTGTATCCTTTTTCATGGTAGTAGGAATGCTTCTATATTCATTTGTTGTCCGAACTTAAGCTTATAAGTATCCAATCCATAGTTGTATCTATGATGAAGTGATATCCCTGCTAGATCTTGGTGTGCAGAGACCTCGGGATGCTATGGCCTTTGGAGCACCTGAGGCCCAAGCCCTTTATGAGGGCTATGCCCAGAAGGGCTTAGGGGTTTCAAGCATAGATGGGAGCCTAGTGCCGCTGGGCTCAACAGCCATCAATGAGCCCATAGGGATATCCATATCCCTATGGGGGAGGTGGAAGTCCCTCGATGACTACGGGATGTTATAGCACCCCTGTGGATCAAAAAACACAGCAACACAAACAAATTAATATCAATGACAATCAATGACCGTCGGGGGACAAGCGGTTTAGGCGATATGGCATTGTGGAATATAGCTATACCTTCCTTTCTAAGCTTTTTTCTGAGTAGCCTTAGCGCTTGTGGATAGCTGCCCTTCTCTATATCTATGAAGGCCAGATCCAGGGATCCATCTTCAATGCCTCTGAGATATTCCAGCGCATCTCCATATATAACCTCGATCTCGATCCCATCTCCTGCTATCTCTCTTAGCAAGGGCAGGTTTGACATGAGCTCGTTAAACCTCTCCTCCCTATTCTCAATTGCTGTGAGTCCCCCCTACACCTCTGGCCCATGCCATAGGCTAGGAATATCGTTGAGTAGCCTATGCCAGCACCAGCATCTACAGCTCTCATAGTGCTATTAGCAGCACAATATATGAAGGCTAGCGAAGCCAGCACTAGTCCGTCTTCATATGAAATAGCTGGTATTCATAGGCTCAAAGATCTCTCATATAGCTGTTTCGATACCTCTATGAATCTCTCCAGACTTATACCCAAGATTACTAAACCAACATTATATTCCTAAGGGGTTTAAAGATGTTAGATGCAGAGCCATAGCAAGCTCGGGAATATCGATCCTAACCCTTATGCACCTCCTATGATTAATTCACCTATATAACCACCTAAGTCATTTCGTCTACCTACACATCATCAATTCTAGTCTCGCCCAGAGGGATCAAGTTATATGTTACCTTAGCTAGCTATATTTTAGCACTTCTACTTCATAACTAGTATTTAATAATTTTTCTTTGGATCTAAGAAGATTTTCAAAAATCCGTGCCTGAGGAAAGCGGATATAATTGTAAAATAGCTATGAAGAGGTTTTCACACGTTTGACTATCTCTCTGGCCTTTGTGTCGACCTTTTTATCCTCTTCCTCATATCTGTAGTAGTCTATTAGATTGTAGAACTCAGCTCTTGTCATGAGCATATCTAGGCTATCCCTCTGCGTTCCTTTATCTCTTATAATCTCGAGGATCTTCTTGGATGCCATCATACTTGCTCTGAAAGTTGTTGCTGGGAATATCACTAGCTTGTACCCCATCTCCTCCAGCTCTTTTAGGCTTAGAAGGGGTGATCTGCCGAACTCCGTCATGTTAGCCATGAGGGGTGCTCTGACCTCCCGGGCAAACCTCTTGAACTCCTCAACGCTTTCGAGAGCCTCTGGAAATATTATGTCTGCCCCCGCTTCAACATAGATCTTCGCCCTCTCTATTGCGTCCTCAAGCCCTGTAACCCCCCTAGCATCTGTCCTAGCTATTATTAGGAATTCATCGCTCCTTCTGCTCTCAACAGCCATGACTATCTTCTTAACCATCTCCTCCGCTGGAACCACCTCCTTGCCCGATAGGTGTCCGCATTTCTTTGGTAGAACCTGGTCCTCTATCTGGATTGCCGATGCTCCTGAATCCTCTAGAACCCTCACAGCCCTAGCAACATTTATGGCTTCTCCAAAGCCTGTGTCCGCATCAACGATCATTGGAATCGTGATTTTATCAGCTATATATCTTGTAAACATAGCCACCTCTGAAAGGGTTATAACACCCAGATCTGGTAGGCCTAGAAGGCCTGTGAGGGCGGCACCGCTTAGATAGACCGCTTTGAATCCTAGTCTCTCTGCAAGTATTGCTACTGATGGTGCATAGACGCCTGGCACAGGGATCGCCTCCCTTCCTCTTAAGAGTTCTCTGAGGCTCCACCTAAGCCTTGGCACGATATAGCCCCATAGAATTGAATGGAATGGAAGGGTAAAAGGGGTTTGCATCTCACACGCTATCGATCTACATCTGTGGCTCTATATATCTCCTATCTAATTTATATTTGGTGGAGCTTTGGGTGTAGATCTCAAGGAGCTAATCCCTGAGAAGGCTATAAGATATATAAACGATCTTAGAGAGCTCTCTGGAAAGGTAATTGCTATAGACGCTTATAACGCCCTCTATCAATTCCTCTCAGCAATTAGACAGCAGGATGGCACACCCCTGATGGATAGCAGGGGAAGGGTTACAAGTCATCTTTCAGGTCTCTTCTACAGAACCATAAACCTGGTTGAAGCTGGTATCAAGCCCGTCTATGTCTTCGATGGGAAGCCTCCGGAGCTTAAGAGTGCCGAGATAGCTAGGAGGGGCATTGCTAAGCAGAAGGCTGAGGAGAAGCTTAGAATCGCTAGGGAGAGGGGGGATGAGGAGGAGATGAGGAAATACGCGCAGGCAACATCTAGGCTTACCAACGAGATGGTTGAAGCCTCTAAAAAGCTGTTAGAATATATGGGCATCCCATGGGTCCAAGCACCCTCCGAGGGCGAGGCCCAGGCAGCCTACATGGTTATTAAGGGCGTTGCATGGGCTAGCGCGAGCCAGGACTACGACTCCCTTCTATTTGGAAGCCCGAGGCTGATTAGAAATCTCACGATTAGCGGTAGGAGGAAGATGCCTGGGAAGGATGTCTATGTAGAGCTCAAGCCAGAGCTGTTAGATCTCAACACGGTATTAAAGTCCCTCGAGATATCTAGGGAACAGCTGATCGACATAGCAATACTGATAGGAACCGACTATAACCCAGATGGCGTGGAGGGGATAGGCCCTAAGAAAGCATATACACTGATCAAAAGCTATGGAGGGCTTGAAAAAGCTCTAAAAGTCCTCCCAGGGGCTAGGTTCCCAACAGATCCCAAGGAGATCAAAAACATATTCCTAAACCCCCCAGTAGCAGATGTCCCCAAGCTAGAGTGGAGACCCCCAGATAGAGAGAAGGTTATAGAAAAGCTTGTAGAGGAATATGAGTTCTCGAGGGAGAGGGTGGAGAACAACCTCGAGAGGCTATCTAAGGCCTTTTCAAAAACATCATCTGCCAGAGGACTGGATAAGTGGTTTGGATAAACATTTAAAGCTCTATGCCCTCTTAGATATTGATGATGACTGTAGCCCGCTACCATGAGCGGTGATTGAACTTGATCCCCCTGATGATCCTCAAGGTTAAACGATGCATCAACACCGTTGATAAATCCCAGGCAATGAATACAGCACCGGCAATCCATAGCTAGTGGCAAGCTACTTAAATATCTGACCCTCTCCCCGCTCTAAAGGGCGAGGCTTTTGCAGTAAATATGTTGGTGGTGGGGATGTTATGAAATTGAGGATACCTAGTAAGGTTGAGCAGGAGCTGAAGAAGCTACTCGATATCTCTTTCTCTTCCTATGCTAATCCACGTGAAATCCAGTTCAGACTTGGAATGATTATGAGCGATCCAAGGTTCTACTCAGAGGCTGGCGCAGAACTGACTGTAAGTTTAAATATCTCTGATTATCTCTAATTATTTGATTAGATGTGGAGAAGCTCACAAAGATCCTCAGGAGGACTGTTATACTGGAGGGCTGGGTTAATAGGTTTGGAAGGCAAGCACTTAGAGAGATTGAAGATGCATATAGGGAGATGCTTGTTGAGATGACAGACTACGCTCTAGAGCATAGAGCTTCTCAACCCACTTTACACAGGATCTTCTATAACAGATTTAGAGAGGAATATCCATAGCTCCCCACAAGGATTATCAAAGGGTGCTATAGAGATGCCATTAGAAGGGCTAGGCCATTCAAAAAGAAGAAGAGGAAAGGAGAAACAGAAAAAGATAGGCCTGAGATAAGGAGCGTAACACTGATCTACTCTGATTCCCAGGATTAGAGATTGAGGGAAGGCTATGTAGAGGTTAGAACACATAGAGGATGGAATAGGATAGGCTATAGAAACAATAAGCAGCTACATATATACCTCTATAACAATTGGAAGCCATCAAGCGAGTTAAAGCTGAAGCTAACTGATGGGAAGATCCTTGTATATCTAACCTTAACAAAGGAGTTCGAGATATCTTATAACCCGGATAACTCTGTTGCAGTGGATA
>Ga0080007_1060128_pt1 | contig 20466 bp, 25 predicted proteins | sample OctOCTMetagenome_FD_69210 | JGI IMG/M metagenome (GOLD analysis project Ga0080007, IMG submission 69210) | Hot spring and microbial mat streamer communities from Octopus Spring Streamers, Yellowstone National Park, USA - OCT_B (SPADES... | ecosystem: Environmental > Aquatic > Thermal springs >...
GAGTTCCTAGACCCCCAGCCCCGCCCCGACTACCTGCGCCTACTTGCAGGCGCCAGATACGCCGTCAACCCCAGCAGGCAGGAGGCCTACAGCATATTCGCCGCCGAGGCCCTAGCCATGGCAGTTCCAACAATAACAACTTCAGAGGTGGCAGAGAACCTACAAGCAGAGGCCGAGCCGTTCAGAGTCGGACTGGTGGCAATAAAACATGCGCCTATCCTGTCTTGGAAACAGATAATCCCTAAGTATCTTGCGCTCTATGAAGATAGCGCTAATTAGAAGGGAATACATCACCCACCTCGACGGCGTAAACAGATTCATAGCCCTACTAGCCGAGGGACTCATCAAGCTGGGCCACGAGCCGATCATAGCGAGCTGGTGCTGGTACGGTACCCAGCGCGAGATACTGCCGAAGTGGTTCAGAGAGATCCATGGGCTCGACGTAGAGATACCAATCTACACGCTAAAGGGCTCGCAGTGTAGCGGCGACCCTTGGCTCAGAATCACGTGGGACTGGCTCACAGAGGGCTCCAAGCTCCTAAAGAAAGAGGGGTCGTCGTGGTCGCGGTAAACCACGGCATAGACACCCTAAGGGTAACCCGGCTATATCTCCATGCGGCAAGGTTCCTCTACCGAACATACGACGCGACGATCTGCGTAAGCAACTAGCTCAAGGAAGAAGTAGAGAAAAACACTGAGAATCAGTTGCGCAGTAATCCCGCTACCTTTAAAGCTAGAGACGTACCGCCCAGCGAAGCCCGAAGACCGAGACGACTTGGTGGTGCACATAGGCACCAGACCCATTAAAAGCCCCCAGATAAGCATAGAAGCAATAAAGAGCCTAAGAAGACCCTACGCTTCGTCATGACGGAGCGGGGAAAGGCCCTAGCCACCGCCCTCTTGGCTGCGGCGCTCCTCGCCGCCATGGGGGCGGCCGCGCTGTATGCCGCAGGCATGCGGTGGGCCCCCTCATAGCCGTGTCGTCGTTGCCGTCGGCCCCTCGGCAGGTACCTTGATAGCGGCCGACATACTCAAGGCCTAGTCCTGACGGTAGCGGTCTCCGCGGCCGTGCTGGTCTCCATCGCGACCTTGCACCTAGCGGGCGTATTCAAGGCCGGCGACTACGCGGCCCTAGCCAAGGCGGTCCTCAAGAGGTGATCTTCCTCGCCCTCATCGGCAGGCTCGCCGCCGCCCTTCTCTACGTTGCCTAAGTGCTGTGGACTCCCCTCAGTACCGCCGTCTTGCTGGCATACGCCCGGAACATCGCCGCCAACAAGCTCACCGTATATGCGCTGGCCGCGGCCCACTTCGGCGTGCCGCTAGCTTACTACGCCGCCGCCAGGCGGTGGCTTAAAACGCCTTGGCGCGTCAAGCTGGACCCCGCCTACCTCCCCGCCGTGACGGTGGCCATACCCACCTACAACGAGGCTAGGCACATCGAGGAGAAGCTGGAGGACGTATACAGACAGGACTACCCCCGCGACAAGCTCGAGATAATCGTCGTAGACTCAGCCAGCACAGACGGCACGGCGGAGAAGGCGAGGAGGTGGGCGGCCGCGCACCCCGACGCAGACGTCAAAGTCGTGGAGGAGCCCGAGAGGCGCGGCAAGAACGCCGCCCTAAACGCCACACTGGCCGTGGCCCGGGGCGAGGTCTTCGTCATAACAGACGCCGACTGCCGCTGGCCCCAGAGAGACGCCCTTAGGAGAGCCGTCAGCTGGCTAGCGGACCCTGCCGTAGGCGCCGTCACCTGCCTCAAGAAGCCCGCCGCCGACGGGCCCGCAGGCGTCGAAGCCGGCTACCGCGACCACTACAACATCCTCAGACTCGCCGAAAGCAAGAAATGGGCCACCCCCATCTTCCACGGCGAACTCGCCGCCTACAAGACAGAGCTACTGCGCAAAATCGGCGGATTCCCCCTCGACACCGGCGCCGACGACAGCCACACAGCCGCGAAAATAGCCGCCATGGGGTACCGAGCCGTCGCCGCCGAAGACCTCTGGTGCGTCGAAGCCGTACCCCACAACAGCTACCACAGGTGGCGCATAAGGCGCGCCCAACACCTGCTGCAGCACTTCCTAAAGACCCCCGCGGCGGAGGCTCCACCCCCCATGCGGCCCATCCTCCTCGCCGAGAAGCACCTCCACCTCGCCAACCCCTGGCTACTCCCAGCCGCCGCCATTGCCCTCGCCGCGGCCGCCACACCCCCCGCCCTTGCCCTGCTGACCGCCGGAGCGGCCGCACTAGCCTTCAAGCCATACCGGACGTGGACCACCGCCCAGCTGTACTTGATCGTTGCTACTATCAGGAACCTACGAGACAAAGAATTAATTTGGGAAAAATTGAACAAGTAAATGGATACATTTGAGAAAGTTGGTCTTAGCCTAAGGTCAGTTATGTATGACATAATTAAGGCGTTATATGGTCGTAGCTACATGCTCATTGAGGTAAAGACAGATATACTACAAGAGAAAATAAAACTCTACACACATTATGAGGGGTTACAAGTTATAGATGAGTTGCTCTTGTTAGGAGAATACGCAAAGGTTTTTGAGTTGAAACCAAAAACTGTGATAGATATCGGTGCTCATATAGGAGTTTTTACCGTAATGACCGGAAAGTATATTGAGACTACACACAAGAAAGGATTGATACTAGCCGTGGAACCGATGACTATTAATTATATTCCATTGCTTGCAAACATTTCAATAAATAAGCTACATAACGTCATACCTATTAAGGCGGCCGTAGCGCCTACAGAAGGCACAGAGACTCTAAGCTGGATTGGTGTTAAAGAACAGGTAAAAACAATCACAATGTCTCATTTACTTAATTTAGCAAATTCTATGCGACACAAGGAGATAGATGTGGTAAAACTCGACATCGAAGGCGCCGAATTGGAAATACTAAGAGAGGGCGCAGACTGGCTTAAACACGTCAAGGCTGTAGTAATGGAACTACACCCAGCGACCTATGGATACAAAGGAGTCAAAGAAATAATTTCTACACTGAGTAGAAATGGCTTTGTTGTTGACTACATTTCAAAAGAAATAGACACAAGACGTGCCCTGCAGAAGTGGTTATATTACATAAATCCGAATCCACCGTGGTTAATATTAGCATTATTGAAAACTTTAGTAACAATATTTCGCAATAATATAAAGATAAATTATTTATTTGCCAAAAAAATTCAATAAAAATATTAATAGTTGCGCCCCGCTACTACCCACATGTGGGCGGAGTAGAATACGTAGTCAAGTCAATAACCGAGAGACTAGCAAAACTTGGCCATGAAATAACTGTACTAGTAGGCGAGCCCAACAACAAGAAAAGACTAGAGGTACGTATCAACGACATACACGTAATTCGATGGCCCACCTGGGCACCCAGCGGTGCCTACAACGTCCCACGCATGAGAAGCCAGCTGAGGAGTCTCCTCCAGAAGCTCCTCAACGAGGTAGATGCAGTGCATATCCACAGCGCGCATGCGGTCCTTACGGTGTGGATCGCCACAGTAGCGCGAAGGATAAACCCAGACGTGCGGATCGTCTTTACGCCGCATTACCACGGCACGGGGCACAGCGCCCTGAGGAGGCTCCTCTGGATCCCCTGGAGGAGATACGTGGCGCATGCCGTCGAGGCGGCCGACGCAATACACGCCGTAAGCTCCCGCGAGGCCCAGTTGTTCAAAGGCCACTACCCGCAAGCCAGCGGCAAGATCGCCATCATCCCAAACGGCGTCGACGAGGACGTATTCGGCTACAAGTGGCGGGGCGCCCACAGCGACTACATGATGTACGCCGGGAGAGTCGAGAAGTACAAGCGGCTGGAGGTGGCGGTGGATCTGGCGAGGGAGCTGGGGCTGAGGCTGTTGGTGGTGGGGAGGGGGCCCCACCGGGAGAGGCTGAGGAGGTACGCCAGGCGCCGCGGAGCCGCCGTCGAGTTCCTAGACCCCCAGCCCCGCCCCGACTACCTGCGCCTACTTGCAGGCGCCAGATACGCCGTCAACCCCAGCAGGCAGGAGGCCTACAGCATATTCGCCGCCGAGGCCCTAGCCATGGGGGTCCCTACCATAACCACGCCTGAAGTTGCCAAAAACCTTGTTGCAGAGCAAACGCCATTTAGATACGGCCTTGTCCTAGTTACGCGTGCTATGATCTCCACTTGGGCGGCAGTAATCCCGAAATACCTCGGCCTTTACCGTCCGTGATCAGGAACCTGGAGAAGGCTGTAAAGAGAATTGCCTGCGAACGCATGGTACATGCCTACGCCAAGCTCTACGGCTTCAGAGCCGTCGCGCTGAGATACACCAACGTGGTGGGTCCCAGGCTCAGACACAGGATGGTGTGGGACTTTACGAACAGGTTGCTTAGGAAGTCAACAGAGCAGGTAATCCCTGGGGATGGCAAGCAGGTTTGGAGCTACATATACATAGACAACGCGATAGAGGCAACAATCATTGGAAGGACGGAGACAAGCTACGAAGTATACAAGCCTCCGAGGACTGGATAACTGTAGATGAGACAGCATGCGAATCAAAGCAATGGGCTTAAGCAACGTGAAAAGTATACAAACCAGTGCTCCACGGAGTTGTGTGGCCAGTGACGTAAAGAGGATAGCCCTAAAGATAGACGAGACAAAGAAGTTGGGGTTCAGACGGGCATGAACTCAAGAGAGGCAGTAAGATCAGCGGTAAGAAGATTTCTTGGGGAAATTAAGGAACAAGACTATAACGAAGTGTAATGGTACTAGATTATGAATTCAAAGCTTAATTACGCTATTGCTTTGCTCAGGACTCTTGCCTCACTAAGGCAGATGTTTGAGCGTAGGTGCTTGGAACCTAAAATTAGACCAAGCATACACGCCAATAATCGCCGTAGTGATCCCCACATACAACGAGGCGAAGCTCATAAGAGACAAGCTCAACAACCTCCTCCAGCAGGTCTACCCCCACGACAAGCTCCACTTGATCGTAATAGACTCAGCAAGCACAGACGGCACACCAGAAGCCGAGCAGAGCTGGATACAGGAGCACCCACACATAAACGCAACCCTACTCCGCGAACCCATACGAAGAGGCATGGTTCCCGCCCTCAACTACGCGCTGAAACACATCCCCGGCGACGCAGAAGTGGTTATCTTCACAGACGTAGACAGCTTCTGGACCCCCGACACCTTAAGAAACATCACCAAATACATCGCAGACCCAACGGTAGGTGCCGTAGACGTGGAGCCGGAGCCCTATATGTCCATCGCCGAGAGATGCGGCGTGAAGGTGGTAAAACGCGACTTAGAAAGAGAGCGGCTTGACATACGCGGCGCAGACTGCGCCGTGTTTACAGAGGTGATCGAACATCTCCACTACTACTACTACGTTCCCCACGTTCTCTCCGAGATAAACAAATCCCTCAAACCCGGCGGATACCTAATCCTAACCACGCCAAACATAGCCTCTCTCTTCCGAAGACTTAGACTCATCCTCGGCAAACAGCCAATATACCAATACCACGTGAGGGAATACACAGCGTCAGAAGTTCTGACAATGCTGGAGGAGGCAGGATTCAAGCCAGTGGAGTTCTACTACTCCGCTGTAAACGACCTAACATACGTCAACGCGGAGCCGGAAGACTACAAGCGCCTCAGAGGCTACGCCTACCTCCTTAAACTCGCAATCAAAAAACCTACGAAGCTCAACTTGCTCCTCGCATCGGCGTACCCGCTGGTGAAGCTTATACCTTCGCTAAGAATGCTCATCGTTGTGATATCGCAGAAGTACAGAGAGCCAGCCCCCACCGCCACCGAAAGATGGGGGTGAGATCTCAATTTACCAGCCAATGAAAGCTTCGGTAATTATCCCCAGCAAGGGTTGTACCTACATCAAGCACCCCCTCCTCGCCCTGAGAGACCAGACACTCAGACCTCATGAAACAGTCCTCGTAGTTAAGGGATGCGACATAAAAGAGGTCAAAGACCTCTGCCGTAAGGCAGGCCTCAGTTGCATCGTAATAGAACAACGGCACGGATTCTTCACCCACGCATTAAACCTAGGCAAGAAAAACGCAACAGGAGACCTCATGCTCTTCACAGACGACGACGCCATACCGCTCCCTAAATGGATAGAAAAATACATCAAGCTCCATCAGGCCTACCCCCGGGCGGCAGGCATCGCCAGCAGAGATATATACCTTGACTTACAGAAAAGGATACTCCTCCCAATCCCGGACGACAAGCTGCCAACGAAGCTCTACAGATGGGCAGTCAGGCCGTGGCTCGAGAGACCGCACCCCCTACTGAAGAAATACAGACTTGGCGTATACCTCACAAAAAACCTAGACATCGCCCACGGCCCCTACATCCCAGACAGGGAGTGCTTCTCCCTCCTATTTAGAGGCGTCAACATGAGCTTTAAGGCGAGCGACGTCTACGACGCGTGGTTCCCTGAACACCCCCTCCTCAAGAGGGCGCCCGGCAACGAGCAACACTTCGCCCTTCAGCTACTCCTCAAAGGCCTAGAGACTATATACGTCCCAAGCAACCCAGTACTTCACATAGCCAGAGAAGAAAGCCTATCAAGAACGAGAAACAACAAAGAACTTAGGTTAGAGGTGGAAGTCATGAAATCGCTGTATATACGACTGCTTGCAAAGTTCACATGAGGGTCGCATTGGTGTCCTCAGGCCTAGTGCCACTACCACCCATCAAAGGAGGCGCCGTGGAGGAGTATGTGTACCAACTCTCAAGACACCTCAGAAGACTCGGGGTAGACGCCGTAGCCATAGACGCCAAGTGGAACGGCATCGACGTCGAAACAGACAACATAAATGGCGCCGAGATACTAAGAATCCCTGTAAGGCCTCCCACCTTAAACACTAAGAGGAGCATCGCTATGGAGTTCCAATTCGGCAAAACGGCAAACAAGTACTTAAACAAGGAAGACTTCGACGTAATACACGCCAACACAGCTTGGGCCGGATTCGCCCTAGCAATCAACCGCAAACGTTCTCACAGCTTCGTGTACACATGCCACAATCCGCTGTGGCCCGAGGATAAGGTGCACCTGGGCGAGAGGGTTGTTAGATTAGTGGAGGGCTTCACGATGAGAGCTTCAAATGCAGTAGTAGCACTCAATAAGACCATGTATAGGGCAATAGTAAAAAAGGCAAGTGTCAATGGCGATAAGGCGGTGATCATTCCAAATGGCGTAGATGCTGATTACTTCAAACCTGGGTTGAGATATGATGAATTCCTAAGTAAGTTTAATCTGGAAGAGGGAAACTATATATTGTTTGTAGGTAGAGTCTCCCCTGAGAAGGGAGTACATCTATTGCTAAAGGCCTTTAGCTATATTGCCCAGGAGTCGGTTCACGTGAAGCTGGTCATTGCAGGACCACTTACTAGCTCCTTCTCAGCATCTGGAACATCACCATATGCCAGCGCAGTTGTTGAGTACGCTAAAAGGAGGCTACCCGGTAGAATAATTTTCACAGGTGCCGTAAATAGAGACGAATTAAGAGTACTATACTCCAACGCGCACCTCTTCGTACTTCCGTCACTAGCTGAGGCATTTGGCATGGTGTTGCTTGAAGCAATGGCGTCTGGAATACCCCCAATAGGCTCCACGGCAGGTGGAATACCCGATGTAATAAGTGATGGCGTAAATGGCCTATTGTTCAAGAAGGGGGAATGGAAAGACCTAGCGACGAAGATGCTTATGCTGATTAATGACGAAAACCACAGAAATAAACTAGCCGCAAAAGCCAGAGAAACTGCAGTAGAGAAATATAGTTGGCAGTTTATTGCATCAAAGATAAAGGAAATCTATGTTGCGGTCTTAAGATGAACATAATAATTCTTGGACCACGGGAACCGGACCCACTCACTAAGGGTTGTGCAATCGAAAAACTTACATGGGGACTTGCAAAAAACCTGACAAAACTTGGCTATGATGTAACAGTTATTTCAACTTGCGATAAACCAAGAGTCAGATATACTATTGATGATGTCAATGTAATTTGTGTATCGTCTCCAATTACGAGTTCACGGTTCTATCTTAGAGAGATGCCGCAATTCTCCTTAAAAGCTTTGAAAACAGTCTCGGGCTACCTTACTGAGAAGGATGTGATTATTCATTCAACGTACTTTTACAATTTAATGCTGTTTCCTCCGCTAGACAAGATCCCTTTAGTTGTTACCGAGATCGAACATTACCCAAGGATTCCCGAATACCTCTATCACAAGCCGTTCATTTCGGCTACAAGAATCGCTAAATGGGAACTAGATTCCCTAGCCAGGATAGAGATCGCGCAAGCAACTTTGCCGAGGGCTTCAGCTATTGTGTTTATTAGCAACTATCAAAAACAAATGGCATTAAGGAAACTAAAACTAATACGGCACAAATCGATTGTTATACCTAATGCGGTAGATAAGGATTTTTACCGTCCAATAAAGGCAGACGAGCTAAGGGAGAAGCTTGCAAACGGCGCAGATTTAGTTCTCCTCTTTGTTGGCAGACTAACACCACATAAGGGATTTCACATATTGATAAAATCCATCGGAAACCTCGAGCCAGGTTACAGAAACAAGTTACGGCTAGTAGTTGTCGGACCCAAAGCACCAGGTTTTCGTACAACATCGTTATCTTTCAACGATCCTTATATGCAATATATGCAATACATAAACTATCTAATTCACAAATATGATTTATATAATAACGTTATATTTGTAGGACAAGTGAATGAGGAAGAAATGCCGCTTTACTATAATGCCGTCGATGTGCTTGTACATCCAAGCTTTGTTGAGGCATTTGGGTTAGTGCTTATTGAAGCCATGGCCTGCGGTAAACCTGTCCTGGTTTTCGATATACCTCCGATGAATGAGATAATAGACAATGGCATTTCAGGGCTTTTAATTAAACCTTCATTGGAATCTCTTACCGAGACTCTTCGCATAATTACTGACGATGCCAAAGCGCTAAGAGCTATGGGATTAAAGGCCAGAAACATCGTTGAAATGAAGTATTCATGGCAAGTAATTCTACGTAAATATCTAATATTCTATAAGAAATTGAAATAAAAATTATGAGAACTATTACAGTAGTTAATCTATTTAATAGTACGGGGGGTGGTGTTAGGGTAGCTTTGCACATGGTTAATATTTTGTTGAGAAGAGGTTTTAGGGTTAGATTATTTGCATTGGATGGACTTCCTGTTGACGACCTAGATAGAATACATGGGACATCTCTTTCTACTTATTTGGGCAACTCTTTGACTATGAAGTATTATAATGCCAGTAAGGGAATATATTCATTTTTTTCAAGGCTTCGATTCTTTTCTCTCTCACGTTATATTAACATGATAAGAGATGTAGTATCTAGATATAACTCGGATCTAATAATATTATTTGATGATATACCACCGCTTGAATGGGATATGGTAAATAGTAGCCTGGTGGTATATTCTCATTTCCCTTATGCGGCTCGTTTGTTATTCAAGATTTATGATATGATTGATACAGAGAGTGTAAATTATTTTGAAGTCATTAAAGAAAGATTTTTTAGGAAAACGCTTCTCTGGAGATGTTTCTACGCAGGCAACATTAAGAATTGGGACATAAAAATACTTGCAAATTCGACAATTACATCAATTTACGTCAAAAAGACTTGGGGTATTAACGCCCCTATTCTGTATCCTCCAGTGTCTACGCCACGGTCTATTAAAGTAGGGACCGATGCCAAAAAGAAAAATTTAATTGTTTCATTAGGCGTAATATATCCAGGTAAATATCATGGAACAGTGATCGACGCCTTCGCTATGGTTAAAAGAAGAATCAACAATGTAAAGCTGACCATAATAGGTTCTTTGGTCGATAAAAAATACTATAATTATTTACTTAGAAAAATCAAGATATACAATCTAAAAAATGATGTATTCATTCTTACTAATGTAAGTGAGGAAAAGAAATGGAATATATTATCACAAGCAAAAATAATAGTCCATGCTAAGAGGTTTGAACCCTTTGGAATAGCCGTTGCTGAAGGCATGGTTGCCGGTGCAATACCTGTTGTCTACAAAGGCCCTTCAAGCGGTCCCTGGATCGATATTATTGATAAAGGCAAATACGGTATAGGCTTTAGGACAACAGAAGAACTTGCTGAAGCCATAGAACATGTGGTAAACAGTGAGAGGGAGCTCTTCAAGCTACAAAATGAGGCTCTTGAGCGCTCGCGTACTTTTCTGATGAATTTTTTTGAGAAAAAATTCATGGAACTAATAGAAGGTATAATATAGCATACATAGGAACATTGTCTCTAAAATAAGGGTACCATTACTAATTATTTTATGAGTTTTACTACTTTCTATCCTAGGCTTTAACATTAATGTACGATTTCTCAAAGTTACATAGCATTATGCACTATAATATCTTATCTTATATGCCGGCTCTAGCTATGCACGTGTTGCTACTAGTTAATGCTCCCTTGGATCTTGCTCACACCATATACGTCATGGAATTGTTGGTTAATTTCCCAATATATGAGCTCGTGACGTCTATCTGCATGGGTAATTATGGGAACTAGATCTATGGCAAACTCCGTTATTTATATCCAAAAGAGTAGCCTAAGCGATATGAGAAGTTTAGCTACAGTTTTACTTTTTATGTTTCTAATTTTAATTATTTTAGTTTTCTTAATATTTTATACGAAAAGTTATATATTATATTTCATTTTTAATGTAATTTTAACTATATTTTTGACTAAACTTATCAAATTTAGGCATAATGCCTTAATGATTTTTGGGATAATGTTGCTCTTTTCTTCTTTTTACTTGTTGCGCGTAGTCACTATCGGTATACCTATCATACTTATGTGGGATTCCAAGGCTCAAGTTAACGTGGCTGAATATATTATTAATAACGGAAGGATACCGACTGCGCCTTTAGGGGGAGTCTATCGACCTGAGTATATCTCTTATCCCCTAGCATTTACTGAATATGCAATATTGAGTCAGATAAGCAGTATTTCAATCTACATGGTCCATCAATTGCCACTAGGATCAGTGGCCCTTCTGATAATCTTTTCGCTAATGATAACCGAGATTAAAAAGTCAATAAAAGGAAACATTAGCATTTTACTAATATCATTGTTGTTAATTATCATTCTATTATATAACGTTTATTTATTTTTTATCTACCAAAACTATGGACGCACGTTGCTGGTATTTTTGCTTTATTTAATCCTTAGAATATTGATAGGAGGGTTTTCGGATTATAGAAAAACGATCGTTATTGTAACTTTATTAATTATAGCTGTTGTATATGTGCATTCTGAGTCTTCGATTGCGCTGTTTCTCGCTGGGTTGGGATTAGGATTTACAGGATTTATGGAAAAATCGCAGATGAATAGGCAGGTAATAAGAGTGTTAACATCGATAATAATTATAGCCTTTATTTTATATTATATTTATGTGATACCATATTTTGGATTTAATTTGCTTAACATGATGAAGGAAACAATTAACTTTTTACTTTCTCCAGAGGTAACGGAAAGGAGTATAGCTAAGTATACTCCTCTTGACTATACGTGGACTGAACTTGTTCTTTATGTGTCATCATTAATTACGATATTACTCATGTCGCTAATTGCATTCATATTAGGAATTTATATATATATTAAAAGAAAAGTCATTCCCAAATTTTTCATATCGTTAATAATTATTGCTCTTGCATTCTTGATTCTCTTTCTATTTTCGCCATATAAATCTGATATCTCACTTAAATTAATTACAGCACTTATGGCGATTACCTCATTTAGCTTATATGAAACGACATTGTATCGCAACCCATTAGATCGTATGCATAAGATTATTGTTTTTCTTATAGTTTTCATAATATATCTTGGTATATTTCTAAGAACTAATGCTATATTTTTCTCAGAAATAAATCTCTATTATTATAATTTTGCATATGTTCTGACATATTCAAAGATTTCTATGTTTATTCCGAAAAATTCATCAATTGGAATTCTTGATACTCCAGGTCTGCCATACTACTTCACTAGAGACTATATAAATCCCAGAGTTTTAGAGTTTGGATATATAAAATATCAGATCCTAGTGGATGACCCGAATGTTTCTTCCTACAAATATAAATTGATAAATGGATTACATAATCCTAGATTTATTTTATATACTAACCAACCTCTCTTAACATCTAATAATGCTTTCTTTAATTTAGATATAATAATTGCTGATCCTTCATCATTGACTAAATTTGACATCTTATTTTATAATAATGGTTTTATAGGCCTTTCAAAAGTTCAGTCTTAGTTGTTTTGTATGTATTCGATTTTATTTATATGTATGTCTTTTTCTGTTCTGGTGAGTAAAGAGTTACATAAGTATAAATATGTTCAAAGCGGCACGGGACATGAACCTTCTGGCTATCGCGTCTTCGTTGGGGTTTGGCGGGGTTGGGCGCTCTCATGATAGGCCTTCAAGCCGTTCCAAACACCTGCTGGGTGTCACTGTTAAATACATCAATATTTAGCGTTGGATGTATATGAGGGTTTTAGCACTGGCTCACGGTCTAGGGTTTGGTGGGGCGCAGGTGTCAACTCTAGAGTTTTTTGAGATAATGAGGTATCGGGTGGAATTAAAGGTATTGACTTGTGAGGGGGCGGATCGCAAGTTTCTCGATGCTCTTGGCGCAATGAGCATAGAGACGTACCGTGTGCCGTGCCGTACATCTTCTGGCTATCCAATATTGGCGATAGAGCAGGCACAGAAACTTGTCGAGTGGGCGGACGTTGTGTGGATCGCCGACATAGAGTACAGCATTGCGCAGGAGATCAAAAAGATTAGGAAAGTTCCTGTAGTTGCCCATCTTCACTCCTACGCATTAATCTGCCCATGGTGGGGTGCGCTATATGGCTTTAGAGAGCCTTGTCTTGAAAAGTGTTCTGCTTGGAGGATTACTAGGTGTAAGCAGGTGATAAACCTTGAGCTTGCGAAGATAGGTCTGCTTGGAAATACTAGGGCGAGGCTCTACTGGTTGCTAGATTTCGTTAAGGGTCCTCTCGATTTCTTGAGGTGGTCTGAGCTGATGAATGGTGTTGTAGAGTCTATTGATGGGTTTATAGCCGTTTCCAAGGCTGTGTGGGATATTCACGTGCATCATCTATCCGGCCTTAGTAGCAAGCAGTTTAGTATCGTCTATAATCCTGTTACTGCACCCTTGAGGTATGTTAAGCAGAATCCTCACGAACCTTACGATAATTATATTCTCTATGCTTCTGGGTCTAATCCCGATAAGGGACCTCATCTGTTGTTAAAGTCCTGGGCTACCGTCTCTAAGAAGTTTAGGGATTTGAAGCTGTATATGATTGGGTGTAAGGGTTCCTGGGTTGAGAGTCTAGCTAAAAAGATGAGCTTAAGTAATGTTGTTTTCTTGGGTAAGCTTCCTTCAGATGAGTTCTACAGGCTTATGTATAAGGCTAGGGCTGTTGTTATGCCTTCTATCTGGCCTGAGCCATTTGGTAGGATACCTGTTGAGGCTAACAGGCTCGGGGTTCCAGCTGTTGTTAGCTCTGCTGGTGGTCTGCCAGAAACTATTGTTAATGGTGTTACAAGCTACATCTTCAAGGCTGGTGATGCTAACGATCTTGCTGAGAAAGTTATAAAAGTCTTGGAGAGGGATTTCAATAGAGAGGAGGTTATTAGGCATAGCTACGAGAAAATTAATCCGCATCGAGAGGTGGAGAGACTAGTCGAGTTCTTTGAGAATGTGGTTAATAATGGAGGGCGAGTATAGGGAACGCCTTCTCGAAGGCTTAACGTACTACATGAAATCTATCCTATTTATAAGGCCTATGAGGAGAATAATTATTCGTTTCATAAGAAAGGTTTTAATGCATAGATATCACGAGTTTAGCCCATGGAGTGTATTTATTGTTCTTAACCGTGATGCGGGGGCGATACTAATAAATGGTTCAAGGTTTTATATATATGCTTGGAAATATGAGGAAAAACTTTCACGTCTATTTAGGTGTTTGTTGAGGACATTGAGGCATGGTGTTTTTGTTGATGTTGGAGCTTATGTTGGTTTCTACACCGTTTTAGTTGCTAGGCGTGGTTGGAGGGTTGTTGCTTTTGAGCCTAACCCTATAAACGTGATCCTTTTGAAGTATAACATCTCTCTTCATGGTGTTGGAGATAGGGCTGTAATTGTCAGTAAGGCAGCTGGTGATGCTCATGGCTGGGCAAGATTCTCAATATCCTCTAGCCCTTCTGAAAGCTCCTTTACAAAGTATTTGAGGAACGAGCTAAAGTTGCTTGAGGTCGTTGTTGAGGTTGCAACTATAGACTCCGTCTTGGAGTCTTTAAGTATTAAAGATATTGATAACCTTGTTATGAAGGTTGATGTTGAGGGTTTTGGGTTGAGGGTCTTGAGGGGTGCTATGAAGACCATTGAGAGGTTCAGACCATTTATTTTGTTTGAGGTTCACAGAACCTTTGATGATGAGGATGAAATCCGTGCCCTCGAAATGCTTAAAAGTTTGGGCTATAGTTTTGTAGTTGTGGAGCCGAGGTCAAGAAGAAACTTCATTGTATATGCCTACCCAATGGAGAAGGGGCGCTTATGCTATGAATAAGCACGATCCTGTCATAGGTGTTGTGGGGCTAGGCTATGTAGGCCTAGCATATGCTCTTGGCTTCTCTCTTCACGGCTTTAGGGTTGTTAGTGTTGATATAGATAGTGAGAGAGTTGAGGCTATAAGGAGTGGTGATGTGGAGGGCTTCCCAAGAGATGCGATAGAGAAGGTTGTTGACCGCCACCTATATGTATCTACGAGCTATGACGATCTTAGGGATGTGGATGTTGTCTTCATAGCTGTTAACACCCCTACAAAGCCCGATGGCTCTCAAGACCTGTCACAGGTCGTATCAGCACTAAATAGTTTGGCTAATGTCTAGAGGAGTATCAACTATGATTACAGGGTAGTATCATTAAAGTCAACAGTTTTGCCTGGGGCGACGAGGAGTTTGGCTAGGTACGCTAAGGAAACTCTGGGTTTACCGGTACCTGACCGCGTAGGTTTTGTTCATAACCCGGAGTTTCTCAGAGCAACAAGGGCTTTAGATGATGTTGTCAAACCGTTTAGGGTTGTTATCGGTGGAATAGATGAGAGGTCTTCCAGCTACATCGCAAATCTGTTTAGAGAGTTTTACCGTAGGGTTGGCTACGAGCCACCAATATACATCGTGTCTCCGGAGGAGGCGGAGCTGATTAAGTACGCATCAAATGTCTTCCTAACACTTAAGGTCGTGTATGCTAATCTCATAGGGCTTCTCTGTAGAGAGACTGAGAACTGTGATGGGTGGAGGGTTATGGAGGTGGTAGGTCTAGATCCGAGAATAGGGAGAAGTCATATATTACCTGGAATACCGTACGGAGGCCCCTGTTTAGTAAAACACACCCTCGCCTTTGGAAGATTCATGCTGGAGAAAACAGGCTTAGACTTCGTTAAGCGTATACACGACTATAACGAGCTAGTGATAGAAAAATTTGTCGAGTACTTGGATAGCGTGCTAGATGGATTACAAGGGAGGAAAATAGCAGTGCTTGGCGTCTCGTACACACCCGGCTCACCAGTTGTCAAGGACTCGCCAGCTATGAAACTATGCGAGAAGTTGCTGTCTAAGAACGCGATAGTGTATATACACGATGTGAATAGGGAAGCCGTCGAAAAAGCCAAAGCCGTTCTAAGCAGAGTCATAGCCTTTGAGACCATGGAAAGGCTGAAAGAAGTCGATGCAGTTATTGTAACCCTGGGCTATGATGAATATAGGCTAATTCCGCCGGATTTATACGATAATGTTTTAGTAATAGATATGACAGGCGTGGTAATATATGAGAAAGCGCATAGATTCTATACAAGTAGCACTAGAAAAACTAGAAGTTTGAGCTAGTTCTTTTTATTCCTCAATCCTCCACATATATAGGGGGAGGTGAAGAACTTCACGGGTGTTGACGACGCCTATGAGGAGCCTGAGGCGCCTGACCTTGTCCTTGTGAATGAGGGGGTTTCTGTGGAGGTTAACGTGGAGAGGCTTCGGAGTTTTTAGCGTCGCGGGGGGTGTTATGATGGAGATGGGCGCCGCCTGGTGTATAACGTGTTGGAGGGGGATGCGGCTAGGTCGTATTAGGAGGTCTCTACGCGGCTTGAGATAAAGCCGACGCTCGGCCCCGACGGGACGCCTATTAGGAATCCCTACCGCGAAATTATGTCTATCGCCTACAGCTTCTTCAGCCCCTTGGAGGGCTTCATGCCGTGGAACGAAGTGGAGTCTGTGCTTAAGGAGAGGAGGCTCTTCAGCGGGTGGCTCCTCCCCTTCCTCAGTTTCGGCGCAGGTGGGGGCTGTGTGGGGGCTGGGGCGCGGGTTTTGGTGCAGGTCGTGGGGCTGGTGGTTTTGGCTTCTTGCCGTGGCTACGCCGCGACTTGTAGGTGGCTTTACGGGGGAGTCTTGTCGACGGTGACGGCGGCCGGTTCTCTCTATCGCGGGCGCGGCGCGGGTTAGCCTGCGGGTTTTCGCCCCGGCGCCTGCCGTCTCGGCGACATCTGTTGGCGTCTTCTGTCTTGGGGGCGGCGTTCCGCCAAGTCTTCCAAAGCTCCAAAAGTCTCCGTGTGTAGCGTCGTGGGGTTTGGCGCTAGCTCTCATTATGCCCGGCGGCTACGGAACGACTAGCGCCTTTAGGATCTGATTCTGGTTGCAGTTGGCGGCGCTGGCGGCTAGGGGTTGTGTTGCGTGGTCTTTTCGATTTCTTCCAAGGCTTTCTGGACTTCTTTTTCTATCTCCTCTATGAGCTTCGGCGGCGTGGTGGCTAGGGCGTATCCTACCCAGGCCAGTATGCCGAAGACGGCGGTCACCGCCACAAAAGCCGTCAGCTGAAGAATAAAGACCTGCCACGGCGAGAAAAACACAAGCCAGCCATATAGCAAGATCCCAACAACACCGACAGCCATAAGGTGATTGTTTGAATCGCCAGATAATTTCCGGAGTTGGCCGGTGGTGGGTCTCCGCTGGTGGCGCGGCAGATGTATGGCGGAGGTCTCTATGTGGTGGAGGTGGGTTTAGAAGTTCTGTGCATTACTTCAAAACATAAGGAGGAGTCTCCGGAAGTTGTATGAGGCACAAGTGAGTATGGGGTCAATGCGTCGAGCGTGTCTAGGTTTCCGTTATTCAGTGAAATGAATTAGGTGGGTGTCGACTACTGCGATCTCTCAGAGAACACCTGAGGTGTGAGTTGTATGTTGGTGGTCACAATCCTGGTGTTGTGTATCGCTATAGTGGGAGTGAGTGGGAGCCGATTTCTCCGGTGTTGGGGTATGCGGTGATGGATATGGTGGTGTATAATGGGCGTCTTTATGCGGCTGTGACAACCGGTTTCGGTGGTTATAGTGGAGTGGAGAGGGTTTATATGTACGGCGGGAAGAGTTGGACGTTGGTGGGGAATGGTTTGGATCGTGGGGTTTTATCATTGGCTGTTTATAATGGTGAATTATATGCGGGTACTGGGCGTGGCGCGTTTAGGGTGTATAAATACACGCCTGGGACTTCAAACGTCGGGATTATGAACTGGACGCGGGTTGTGGATTATCCATGGGATGGGGCTAGGGAGCTGTTTGTGTCGCGTGGTTTTCTTTTGATTGGCGACTCTCTTTATGACCGCATTGGGCTGTGGGATGGCAGGAGGTTTTATGCCGACATGCATGCGGGCGGGTCTTGCATCTACGATTTTGCAGAGTTTGGGGAGTATGTTTACGCGGTTGCTTACGCTGGTGTGCTTTATCGGTTCCGGGATGGTATTCGGTGGGGCAGGTTTTTGGGTTACTGCTGGGGCGGGAATATGTGGTCTTTGGCGGTATATAGGGGCAGGTTGTTTATGGGGTATAACAACGGGGGGCGTGGAACGGTACTGGGGATCCGCGCGGTGTGCTTGTCTTTAGGGTGCCTGATTCGATTTTGAGCATGGCTACCGACGGTGTTTATCTGTATTTTGGGACTTGTGGCGATGCTGTGGGGTATGGGGCTCGTTCATCGGGTATCGCTAATGTGTATGTCGATGACGGAAAGAAAGTGTTTCTCATTTCTCGTTGGGACGAATTCGGAGCCGGTGTCCAAAAGATATTAGTAGTGTGTCCGTTTCTCCGCGCCAGCAGGGAATTAAACGTTTATTTTTCTCAGTTTGCTGTATAGACGTATCCTAGAAAAACAGCTAGAGCTAAAAGTAAACCAGCCGAGTGTGTTTATGTATGGGGTTATTGAAAAAGTTACAACTTTTTTACGTTTCAAAGAGACCTTTTGCAGAGTTGGCTACTGGGCCATTTGGAACGCCGATGTCGCTTTGCCAGCCCCAATAGAGACGTGGAACGAAACGGTCGGCATGTACTTATGCACACTCTACAGAGAGGAGTGAAAACCAGCCCAAGAGCCAAGGGTCTACGGCACCTATCCCTTGGCGTTTGCGCAGTTCCTGTTTTCTTTCGGCGAAGTGCTTTGAGGAATTTGCCACACCTAGATTTTAAGTCCCACACGTCATTGCTTAGATCAATACAGGTGAAGCCTGATCCCTACTAGAGAAACACGGCCCCCTCCTCGCGAGAGGTCCGTATTGTTGCATGCCGTTGACCATTAAGTCCGTCAAGTCGCCTATATCTCCGTCTCTAAAACGGTTTGGTGATCTTTTGACCCAAGTCTAGCGTCTAAACAACAGCAGACTCCCTCACCAGCTGACCTAGGCAGATGCGCCTTCGAACGCCGTCGTACCTCGTTGACTTGTCAAGTTGACATTTTAGGCGGTGCACCTAAATAGCTTAGCCTTCTGAGTACTTCTTGTGCCTGCTCGCCTTTGGTGTATTCTACTTGATCTAAAGTTTTATTGAATAAGATGTCTACCTTATTCCCCAATATTCTTATTTTGTGATAAAACAAGTTGGCTGGTGGGTTTCCCAGTCTACATTCTTGGAAGAACCGATCTGGGTGATATACACCAAAGGTTTCGGCTATGGCTAAGTCGGATCCTATGGTGTCAGTGGAGGGATCCAGTATCTTCGGTATGTCTGTGAGTGGAATGTAGGTTTTTTGTTTTTTCTTTTTCCATCCTTCTGGGTATTTGACATACAGTGGTACTCTTATGATTCCATCTTTTAGGGAGTAGATATGGCCAGCGCCGTCGTCGCCGAGCAGTTCGCCGTGGTCTGACGTGACGATTATGAGCGTGTTGGAGTGGTCTGTCTTCTGTAGTATTGCACTTACTAGTTCTATGGCCCTTCTTGTGGCTCTTTCTGCGTGTTGGGGGTAGGTACGCCAAAATCTTCGGTCTTGGGGATTTATGCTACCAGTCAATAACCATTTTAGTATTGCACAAGCATACTTTTTTTCTTCTCCATATCGAAAGTAGGGGCTGTGGCTTTCCATGAGATTTATGAATAGGAAAAACGGCTCCTCTAGACGTAAGGTCTTGATGAGGGAAACCGCGAGGCTTCCTCCTTTCTCCCTTACAAAATGTTCAGATATATATTTTGGAATGGCCTTCAGACGGCGTATTCGGCGTATTTGGTATAATTGAGTAGCCTTTAGCAACTTGGGGATATTCTTTTTTCTTAGATTGTAGAGAATAAAGTTGGCTCTGCCTCCTAGCTTTTTGACTTCCGCATCTATGGTTATTGCGTCATCCGTCTCTATGCTAGACGTGATGGGGTCTATGAGTATGTTGTGACCGGCTTCGAAGCCAGTCAAGGTCGTAACGTAGCTGATGTTTGCTGAGATTAATATAGTGTTGTAGTTTTCGTCTTTGTACTTGCGCAGGATATTGTTTTCAAGTGCGCTCATTCTTAGTCGTGAGTATCTTATCAGTTCTTCTCCGCGTAGTTCTTTTGTTTCGTGTATTCCGTGTTCTGAGGGGTATAGGCCGGTGAACATGGAGGCGTGGGAGGGTAGTGTCCAGGTTGCGGGGGCTATGGCGTTTTGGTATTTGACGAAGCCGTAATCAATCAGCTTGTCTAGGCCTTGGGCGTGGTCTTCGCGGAGGGTGTCGAGGACGATGATGACGATGTTTGGCTTACGCATATCCGAGGTCGCGTAGGCGGCGTATGATTTCTTTTTCCTCTTCTTCGCCGTAGCCGAAGTAGAGTTCTAGTATCCGCTTGAGGGTTTGGCGTGGGTCTTCTCCTCGTCTTTTGGCCTCGCGTTGTAGGGCTTCCCACAGCTTGTCGTCTATGTCGACGCATGGCACGGCGGTTGTGTGGCCCCGTTATATATAGTTTACTCGCCTTAGAGGTATCCTAGGGCTTCTAGTTTTTTGCGTATTTGTTCTAGGTCTTCTGGGGTGAGGTGGGGGTCTTTGCCTTTTTTGAGCGCCACTACTTCTCTCAGCACGTAGGTGACGTATTCGGAGACTGAGGTGAATCCT
>Ga0080007_1100528_pt1 | contig 20151 bp, 21 predicted proteins | sample OctOCTMetagenome_FD_69210 | JGI IMG/M metagenome (GOLD analysis project Ga0080007, IMG submission 69210) | Hot spring and microbial mat streamer communities from Octopus Spring Streamers, Yellowstone National Park, USA - OCT_B (SPADES... | ecosystem: Environmental > Aquatic > Thermal springs >...
CTACTCCGTATCCTTGCCTTATATTACTTTTTTGCCCGATCGCTCCGAATCCAAATAGACTGATTTTTGGTTCAATTGGTTTGGTTGGAATAGAAATGTTAAGATGCATTTGAGGTTGAAACACTATTTTTTTGAGTTCCTCGTATATTCCACCAAGTTTTAGTTCAAAAGAGAGAATTTTTGGAATGAAATAAGTTCCCCCTCCTAAAAATAGAAAAACTTCATTTTGTGTTGTATGAGGGTAAAGTACATTTGTCTCTTTTTTATCTTTTGATGGGGAAAATCTTGCTCCACCAAGTAAAGAAAATTTTAGATTCAAGAAATCAAATCTAAAAAATACCATCGGACTTATTACTATTCTGTTTTGAGTAAAGGGTGTAGAACCTGTTGGAAATTCAAAAGATAGCAAAAAAGTTGGCATAGGAGAAAAATCAAGTAAGGAGATTTTGAAAGCTCCGGATATATCCGATAATTTCACATCTCCTTTTTCTGTTAGACCTGCTGGTATATCACCTCTTAATCCGAAGATTTTGAGGAATGAGAATTCACCAAATGTGCCAATCAAAATATTTCTTTCGTAGTTTGAAATTTTTCTTTGTGATATAAAAGAAATTAATCCTATTTCATCTTTTACTTTATGTTCATCAAAAAACTCAGGATATCCCCAAGATATCAGAAAGTAAGAAAAGAAAAATTCTGCTAACATGCTTTAATAGATTTTACAAATTTGCTCGGTTTACATTTATTTTATCAGTCTACTGTTAATTTTATGGGGTCATCAGTAAATAGGCTGTTAATAATAGTAATATTTTTTCAAAATACTTAAAATTTATATAAGGGTGTTTCTAGACAGAAGAAAAACAGAGAAAGGGAAAGAAAAAGAAAAAGAGAAAGTGAGAAATTTATTTCGTAGGAAACTAATAAAATTGGGTGTGTTTTTTCTACCACCAGTATATATTATTTTTGATGGGGCAAAAAATAAAGTTCAGGCATTAACTGAGCCTCCTACACCTGCTCCAAAGATCAGGATTACTGATATGAAAGGAAAGAAAAAGAGAGAGGAGGAAGATAATAAAAGAATCAAAAGAATTTCTCCCAAATCTTTTGATTCGGATAGAGAATATGAAAAAGATAAAAGGATTTTGAATAAAAAAACAGAAAAAGGATATAGGTCTGTTTTTGAAAAGTATGGTTCAGTCGGTGATGAAGAATGATTTTTTACTTACTCAATTTTTTTTCTCGCTTTATAAAAGTAGTTGAGAAATCCTTTATATGAGTTAAGAATTCTCAAAGTTAGTTCAACCTTATCTCCTATTTTGAATCTATCTTCTTCCTCTAATTCAGTCCCTTGAATATATATCCTTGCACCGTTTTTGAGTTGAACAACAAGCATAGGAACAGGTGGGAATATATCAGAATATATGGTAAGATAGTCTTCCGTTAGTGTGAAGACTTCACCCTCACGGGGTAATTTGACTTTTTTTAGATTTTTCCCTCCACATACTATGCAATAGTTCTGCATCGGAAAAATAGAGTTTTTACAATCTTCGCATTTTAACCCATATAACCGAAGATTTTGCTCCCTTTCTCTCCACAGCATAGATATAGAAGATTCATCTTCTGGAAATCCTATAATGTCTTTTATTTTCACATAATCTCCAAATCTCATTTTTTTTCTCCTTTCAAATATCTTTATTATGTTTTCTTCTGACTTTCCACTTTCTCTTTTTAATAAAGCAGCTTTTATTCCGCTTCCAAAACCAACAAGAAGAACTCTCTCCCCTTCTTTTATGCTGTTTGCTATATAGGTTAGAGTTATTGGTATTTGAGCATTTCCCAAACATCCAAATGAACTTACTATATCATCTTTCATTTTGAGTGATCTCAAAATGCTCGTTGCTATCACATAAGTTGGTGATGAAAAGATTATCTTATCTGATTTTGTCTTTTCCAAAACTCTTTTGAGAAGATATAAATACTCCTCCTGCGATACAAATCTTTCATCAAGACAAGATACTTTGCCATTTATGGAAGATATGTCATATGTTTCTTCTGATATATGGAAAAAATCTTCTACTTTGAAGAGAGCAGGGGTATTATTTTTATTTCCTTCTCCTTTTGTAAAAAGGATTGCTCCTCCTCCGTCGCTCAGACCTAAATCTATATCCCAACTTTCTCCTCTTCTTCTCTCTCCAACAGATAAAATTGCAAAATCTACTTTCTCTGTGTCAACAAGGTGGGCTGCGAGTTCCATAGCAGATATTACGGCTTCGGATCCACCAGATATAAAAAACGTTTTTGTGTCTTCACTGAGATCTAATGCTACTGATAATGTTGTTGCAGGATTTTTTTCTCTCCACTCATAAGAAGATGAAACGAAAATCAAAGCTAATTTTTTATTATCTAATCTCTCGCTATCTCTGGTTAGATTGAACTTTTCAACTATTGTTTTTGCTGATTCAAAAGCCAAAGTTAGCGGATCTTCATCATAAGAAGCAAAAGCTTTTTCGTTTGGACTGCGAACTCCGACCTGCGTTTTTATCTCATCAGAACTTAACCTGAAAAAAGGTATATACCCGCAAGTATATTTTATAATTGCCACTTTAATTATAATAATTTACTTAAAGTGTGGAAATTCCTGCCATTTTATATAGTCTCTCTATTCTTTTTTCAATAGGTGGATGAGTTGAGAACAGTGAAAGAATTGTTGAAGAAGATAGGGGGTTTACAATGAAAAGATGGCTTGTAGCTGGGTTAGCGTCCATAGGAATTCTTTCTGCATATCCTGCTATTTTCTTTAATGCTGATGCTAATGCGATCGGGTCGCCTGAGATTTTTGCTCCGGTTTCATCTGCAAGATACTCCCGAGATCTTGAAATTGCCATTTGAATTATTAATGCTGCAATCGGAGCTAATATTGCTAATACTATAAGTCCTACTATCCCTCCTATTCCAGAATCTCTTTCATTATCTCTGTTTCCTCCGAAGAAAAATAAGCTCCATCTTAACATATCTGCAAGATACATTATTGCTCCTGCAATTGTTGCAGCGACAACCTGAACGAGAGTATCTCTATTTTTGATATGCGATATTTCATGAGCTAAAACCCCTCTCAGCTCTCTTTCGTTAAGTATTTTCAGTATTCCTTCTGTTACCGCTACTGCCGATTTTGAAGGGGATCTTCCGGTTGCGAAGGCATTAGGAGAAGGTGAAGGAACAATATAAAGTTTCGGTTTGGGGATGCCTGCACTAAAAGAAAGTTCTTCCAACATTCGGTGAAGTGATGGGGCTTGATCTTGGGTTAGCTCTCTTGCTCCGTACATTGCGAGCACTATTTTATCTGAGAAAAAGTAAGCTAAAAAGTTCATAATTCCAGCCATGACAAGTGCGATTGTCATTCCAACTTTCCCACCTATGAGTTTCCCCATAAAAACCAAAAAAACCGTAAGTGCTGCAAGCAATACAAATGTTTTCAACCTCTGTACCATATCTTTTTCAATTATAAATTTTTTTTCTTTCAAAGTCGGAAAATCTGAAATTTTGTTTCTGTTTGTTAAATTTTTCTTCTAATGCTTTACGACAAAGAATATTTTTTGAATTCTGAAATAAAGGGAAATTTTGATGAGCTATGGTCTGTTATAAATATACTGCGGAGAGAGTGCCCGTGGGATAGAAGTCAAACTGCTCAAAGTATAAAATTCAAGCTTGTGGAAGAATCCTATGAAGCAATAGACTCATTAGATAGGCAAGATTTTGAAGGGCTTGCAAAAGAACTCGGAGATGTGATCTTGGTCTGTTTGTTCATCACGAAAATTATGGAAGATGAAGGGAAATTTGACCTAAAATTCCTTTTTTCTTCCCTAATAAAAAAACTCATTCAAAGACATCCTCATGTTTTTGGGAATAAGGATTTGAAAACCCCTGAGGAGGTTCTTCAAAATTGGGAAAGAATGAAAAAGAAAGAGGAGAAGGAAGGGAATAACTTATCTGATGTTGAGAAAATTTTTCCATCTCTGTATCTTGCTTACAGAATTTATGAGAAAAAAATTAACACAGGGGACCTGAAAATAGATGTAATTTATCTGAAAAGCAGAGCTCTTGAACTTTTCTCTAAATTACTTGACCTGATTGAGAACGAAGAAAGAAGCGAAAAAGAAAAAATTGCTGATACACTATCGGAGATTTTGCTTAACCTTGTTCTAATTTCCTTATATTTTAAAATAAATCCCGAGGAGGAGCTCAGAAAAAAGATAAAACAGCTGGAAAAAGGAGAGAAAAATAGTAGGTAATGTATGTTTGTCAAAACTGTGGATTTTCAACTCCAAAATGGCTTGGGAGATGTCCAAATTGTGAAAGTTGGAATTCACTAATATATGAGGAAGAAAAGAAGAAGAAAAGAAAATCAGAAATTGAAGGAAACAAAGATTCTATAATTTCAGATATAAGGCAACCGCAGAGGATAGACGAAATAAAACAGGACTATGAGGAAAGAATAAAAACACAAATCTCCGAACTTGATAGGGTTCTTGGTGGAGGCATAGTAAAGGGCTCTGTTATACTTTTCGGTGGAGAACCAGGGGTTGGAAAATCTACCCTTTTACTTCAATCTGCTCTCAAAATATCTGAAAAAAGTACTGTTCTTTATGTCTCATCCGAAGAATCTCATATTCAGATTGCAAGCAGGATAAAAAGAGTTGCAGGTCAGGAAGGTGGGAACAATATAAAAAATAAAAATCTTTATTTACTTTTTGAAAATAATCTTGAAAATACTTTTTCTTATGCAAGAAAAATTTTCAGATCCGGTGACAAAAAAGGCGGGATACTAATTCTTGATGCTGTTCAAAGTTTCTTTTCAGATAATATTGAGTCATCTGCTGGAACTATATCACAGGTGAGGGAGGTTGCATTAAAATCAGTTGAATTTGCAAGAGAAACAGGGATACCCGTGATGTTGATAGGTCATGTGACGAAGGAGGGAATCGTTGCTGGACCGAAAGCACTTGAACATATTGTAGATGTTGTAATTTACCTTGAAGCAGAAGGTTTTTTGAGATTTTTAAGAGCAACAAAAAATAGGTTCGGCTCAACTGGGGAGCTCGGGATATTTACGATGACAGAAAAAGGTCTTGAAGAGATAAATGATCCATCCACTGCTTTTTTAGATGAAGATATTTTGAATTTTCCTGGTGTGTGTCTTTCTGCAATTTTGGAGGGAACAAGAGTTTATATTTTAGAGGTTCAAGCTCTTGTTTCAAAGACCTATTTTTCTGTACCGAGGAGATCTTCTCAGGGTTATGATATTATGCGGCTTAATACTCTGCTTGCGGTGCTTGAAAAATTTGCTGGAATTTCTTTTTGGGATAAGGATGTATTTTTAAACATAGTTGGTGGTATAAAAGTTTATGATGTATCCTGCGATCTTGCAGTTGCACTATCTATTATAAGCTCATACTTTGAAATTCCTTTGGGAAAAGTAGCTGCTATCGGTGAGGTGGGATTGCTCGGGGAGATCAGAGCCCCTACATTTTTAGACAGAAGGATATCTGAGATTAGGAGAATAAGACCAGAAAAAATAATTTTGGGTAAAATCAAAGGAAATTTCTCATATCTTCTCTCTGAGCCAGATATAGTTTCTTTTCCATCTATTAGAGAACTTGCAGATTACATTCGGAAATTGAAAAAAACATAGTTCCCATCAAATTTTTTCACTCCCAAATTTGAAATGGAAAACTTTTATTTTCCTTTTTTTGAATTTTTGCTCTTTGAATTTGAGTTCTTGAATGCTTTGATTAAATCCTCCCAACTTTTTGCTTTTATTGCTTCTGTTTCTATCTTTTTCAGATATTTTATATCATCTACTTTTTCCAAAAAGTTTTTGATTTGCTTTGCTTTTGAGCTGCTAAATTTTACTTGGGCAATCCTCAAAATCGCCTCTTTAAGACCTTTTACAAGACCTTCCTTTAATCCCTCCCTTTTTCCCTCCTTAAATCCTTCTTCTCTTCCCCACCTATAAAAAGGAGCTTTTCTTATATCTATCTGAATTGGCATAGGCTTCACTTTTATTTCGCCTATGGTTTCTGAATACTTTGGTAAAATCCTCCCAATTTTCCGCTCTTATTACTTCTTTTTTTATCTTTTCCAATCGGTTTATATCATTTATCTTATCTAAGAGGTTTTTGATTTGTCTTGCCTTTGAGCTACCAAACTTCAACTTAATGTCCAACAGAATTGCTTTTTTTAGACCTTTTATAAGTCCTCTTATTTCTCCTTCCCTTAATCCTTCTTCTCTTCCCCACCTATAAAAAGGAGCTTTTCTTATATCTATCTGAATTGGCATAGACTTTACCTTTATCTTAACATCAAATAAGCTTGCCAAAAAATTTATGTCATTCATATATTTTAAAAGCTCTTTTTCACTTTTGACAATCTCTGAAATCCTTTTTACAACTTTACTGAATGTTTCTGGTCTTTCTCTATATTTGCCAGCTAAAACTCCGACCACAACCTCCTCTGGCTTATCACTTTTTATGAAAACATCTGGGGCTATCCTCTTCATATCCAAAACTTCATATTTTAAAGTTAGTTTGGGAGTTTTGTACTCTGACGGTGGAGGTTTCCCTCTTCCAACAAATAAGACAATTTGCGTAGGTTCTTTTTTGTATTTTTCTACTATTGCATAGTAATATTTGAACATTCTTTCTGGCATGGTTTTATCATGCTGAACCTGAATTTCTATTTGAAACATCTCGCCTCCTATCTCAAATAAAACATCCGGATAGAAGAATTTTGCTAATCTTATCTCTGCTGGAAACATTTTGATTTTACCTTCTACTTTTCTGCCGGTTGCCAACCAGATAATTTTACTTGCAGCTTTTGAGAAAATTTCTTTCAAAATTAGATCAAACCTTTTTAGCTCCTTTTTGTATTTTTTCACCTTGTCTTTTTGGTGCTTTTCCATCCTCTATTCCATACTTTGCTTTCATTTGAAGCTCAAAATTAAATTTTACTTATTATTTTTTTGGGGGGCGCATACCGCGAGGAATTAAAAAGGCGAAATACTGAAATTTTAAAGTTTCAACACTAAACTTAAAAATATGAGCAAATCTAAATTTTCAGACGGTAGAGAGGAAGAGAGAAGCGACATTGGGGTGAAAGATGAGCTTACTCCAAAAAATTGTGCCTCTGATGAAACTTTATCTGGAATAAAACTCAAAGAATTATACTCCCTGGAAGATATAAAGATAGATGAAAATTACTACAAAGAAAAACTTGGAAACCCGGGTGAATTTCCTTTCACAAGAGGGATTCATAAAAATATGTATAGGGGGAAACTTTGGACTATAAGGCAATTTTCTGGATTTGGAAGGGCGGAAGATACGAACAAAAGATGGAAATTTCTTTTAGAGCAGGGACAAACAGGACTTTCAACGGCATTTGATATGCCAACTCTTATGGGATTAGATTCAGATCATCCTCTGGCAGAAGGAGAGGTTGGGGTAGAGGGTGTCGCAATAGATACTTTGGCTGACCTTGAAAAACTTTTTGACGGAATTCCACTTGATAAAATATCAGTTTCATTTACAATAAATGCACCTGCTATTTGGCTCTACTCTTTGTACCTTTGTCTTGTAGAAAAAAGAGGGATTGATACAAAAATTTTACGAGGCACAATTCAGAACGATATATTAAAAGAGTATCATGCTCAAAACGAATGGGTTTTCCCTCCTGAACCTTCTGTGAAACTCATTGTTGATATGTTTGAATACTCTGCATCACATACCCCTAAATTTAATATAATTTCTGTTTCAGGATATCATATAAGAGAAGCTGGTTCTGACGCAATTCAAGAACTTGCTTTCACTCTTGCTGATGGTTTTGCTTATGTAGAAGCTGGGATTCAAAGAGGACTTGATGTTGATGTCTTCGCTCCCATGATTTCATTTTTCTTCAACTGCCATATAGATTTTTTTGAAGAGATTGCAAAATTCAGAGCTGCAAGGAGAATATGGGCAAGATATATGAAAGAAAGATATAAAGCGAAAAATCCTCGGTCGTTGATGCTCAGATTCCACACTCAGACTGCTGGATGTTCTCTTACGGCTCAGCAACCAGAGGTAAATATAATAAGAACAACAATAGAGGCTCTTGCAGCTGTTTTGGGAGGAACACAATCTTTGCATACAAATTCTTTTGATGAAGCTATATCTTTGCCATCTGAACTTGCGGCAAGAGTTGCAGTCAGAACTCAGCAGGTAATAGCTTATGAAAGTGGTGTTGCATCTGTTGTTGACCCTCTTGCAGGTTCTTTTTATGTGGAATGGCTAACAGATAGAATGGAAGAGGAGGCTGAGAAATACTTTGAAAAAATACTCAAAATGGGTAATGGCTCTTTTTATGTTGGAGTTATTGAAGGTATAAAGAGTGGATTTTTCAGAAGGGAGATAGCGAGAGCTTCTTTTGAATTCCAAAGTAAAGTTGAAAGGGGTGAAAGAGTAATCGTTGGTGTTAATGCATTTGAAGAAGATGACGGGTTGAAATTTGAGTTTCCAAAATTTAAACTTCCTCCTTCTTGCCAAGAAGAGCAGATAAAATTCTTGAAGTATATAAAGTCAATAAGAGATAACAGGGCAGTTTTGCAGAGGCTCAGTGAGCTAAAATCTGCTGCAAAGCAAGGGAAAAATCTCGTTCCTTTTATAAAAGATGCTGTCAAAGAGTATGCAACGGAGGGTGAAATAATGGATACATTAAAAGAAGTTTATGGAGAATTTCTTGATCTGAAAACGCTTTAATGAATATTCTGACAAAATCAAAAAAAAATAAAAGATTAAAGAAAGCTTTCTTTCTCGTTGTTGTTTTATCTTCTGTTTCGCTTTTGACAGCAGTTGTGACTCAAATGACAACTTCTATTTCAAGGTCAGGAGTGATTTTGTCTGATGTAAAAAATTCTATTCTTGCAGATTCTCTATGCGACTCTACATTAGAAATAGTTAAAAGAATTCTCCAAGATGACCTATCTCGCGGAAGATATGATTTTTACTCTGAGGACTTCACAAGTGAGGAGGAACTTTGGTCCAAGACTTATATTTTGCCTGTTGATATACTCTACGGTAAAGTCAGGGTTATAATAACAGATGAGAATGCAAAATTTAATGTTAATGCGTTAGTGGACTCTCAAGGTAAAACAGAGGCGGTTGCAAGACAAAGTTATCTTAAAGTCTTCCAGAAATTCCTAAAAATTATGAAGTTAGATGAAAGATTTGCCGGATATATCCAAGACTGGATAGATTTTGATTCGGAGGGTATTTTTGAAATTCCACATCAATCTCGGAACTGGTTTATACCATATCCGGAGGAGTTTTTATTTTTGTCAAATCTTGTGAAAATAGATGTAAGTTCTTTGGTATCAGATTACTTTGAGGGGAGACCAGATGCCACAGGATACCCATATATAACTTTTTGGCCATATGCTGGTGCGCTGAAAATAAATGTAAATACTGCGCCGAAAGAAATAATAGCTTCTTTCATAGATAAAGATGATGCTCTTGATATAGCGGATAAAATTGTGAAGGAGAGAAAAAATAATCCATTTAAGACTTTTTCTGAGTTTTTAGTTTTCCTTTCTAAACTCGTTCCACTTTTACCCGAGAACTTTTTCAATTTGCGCCCTGAAATGATTTTTGATATTGGTTCAGAAATTTTTTCTGTGAAAATCTTTTGTGAATCTCATGGGGTCCAGTCCGGACTTCAAGCTGTTATTATGAGGGGCACAACAGAGCAAAGCTTTGAAACTCTATTTTTCAGAAGATTTTAATTTGAATTCTCCTTTGGGAAATTTTAAAATACTAAAAAATATAGTTGGGGGTAAAAAGGTGAAAAACCATAAAAATCTTTTTATTTTTTTTATTTTTCCTTCTCTTCTCTTGCTCATATTATTATTTATCCCAAGTTCTGTTTTATCGCAGGAAATGAACCAAAAAGAAAGGGAGATGATGGAAATTCTCAATAGTATTCGTTCAGATATGCAGAGAATAAATAAAGAGGTAACTGATATGGGTCAATCCATTTGGCGTATGAACGAGAAGATAAAAGACTATCAGATGAAAACTCAATTTTTTGAAAACTCTGTATCTTCTGTTTTGTCTGATATAGAGAACATCAAAAAAATTTTAGATAATACTGTAAAAGAGGTTGAAAATTTGAGGGCAAGACATGATTTATCGGGCAAAGTTGAAGAGATAGAAAAGAGATTGGACTTGATTTACTCAGGTCTGAAATTCCTCTTTGGGGTGTTAATTATTTCATTTTTCTTTTCTTTTTTATCTTTAATTTTTTCTTTGAGATCTGGCCGGAAAGTTCGCAGAGGTTTAAGATTTTAGTTTTTTAGTTTTGATTTTTGGTTTTATTGCTATATCTTAAACTTTATTCTGATTATATCTCCATCTTCAATTATGTAGTCTTTTCCTACGGTCTTGAAAATTCCTTTTTTATAAGCTTCTTCATCGGATAAGCAATTTTTGTATTCCTCAAATTTTGCAACTTCTGCCGATATGAATCCTTTCTGCATATCAGAATGAATCATTCCTGCTGCCTCAAAAATATTTATACCTTTTTTTGCTATCCAGCTTCTTAGCTCTTTTCCCTCAAAGCCTGTGAAAAATATAACCAGATTGGCTGTCTTTTTTATGAATTCAGTTATAAGTTGTCTCAGAGGAGTTATTCCAAATTCCTGAATTTCATCCTCTGTTAGGTCAAATTCAGATATTGCATCACATATGATAACATCATCTCGCCCGAGTTCTTTTTTTAAATTGTCCCAGCGATCTTTTCCTAAATCTGTGTTTATTATAATAAAGTAGGGTTTAGCTGTTATGAGTTGAAGTGATTTTATTTCTTCTTCTGCTATTTTCTTTTCCTTTTCCTTCTCAAAATCTATTTTAAATTCGCCTTTTTCAGCAAATTGCTCAATTGCTTTTTTTATTTTTTCCAAAACATAAGAAATTTCTTGTGCATCTTTCTGACCCGCTGATGCAAGCTTTTTAATTTTCTCCTCCCTTCTTGAAAGAACTTCAAGGTCGCTCATAGAAACTTCATACCTTAGAACATCAAAGTCTCTTTTCAGATCGTCTTTACCTTCAACATGTGGGACAGATTTTAAAAATCTCAAAACATAAACAACAACATCAAGAGGTCTTATGTAAGACAAAAATTCATTTCCAAGTCCCAATCCTTCATGAGCTCCTTTTATTAGACCTGCAACATCTATGATTTCAACTGCTGGATACTTTATTTCAGATGATTTAAGAATTTTCCCTAATACTTCAACTCTTGGCTCATACATTACCATGATTCCTTGATTTTTGCTTTTCGTAGTAAAAGGATACGGGGCAACTTCTGCTGAGGCTTTACATAGAAGATTAAAAATCGTAGTTTTTCCACTTGATGGTATTCCAATAAATCCGACTTTTATTTTTTCACCATAAAGCATATGAGAAAATCTAAAATCAGAAAAACAGAAAAAATTGCGTTTTGATTATTATTTTTTGAACATCATATTTTGAATGTTGATTTGTTGTACCTTTCAAGGACAAAAAATCCAACGAATATTGTTTTTCCAAATAATTCAGCATAGGCTTTTCCAAGATAAAGGTCGTCGTTGTCTTCAAACGGTTTCACAAGATAATCTCTGAGGACTCTGGATGGGTCAAAAATTGGATTTCCACCTTTACTATAATCAAGCAAAAGAGCATGAGGGTAGAGATTATGCTTTGGGGAGAACTCAGCTGGATAAACTTTAAAGAACCCATGCCTTTTTGGATTAGATTCATCTGGCAAAGCTATCCATGGTTCAGTTGGTGAGTTTTGTTCAACGAGCACATTATATCCTATCACCTCATCTCCAAAGCTTACAAATCCTTTTTTGAATTTGAGAATTCTTCCGAGGCGAGGGAGCAAACCTATGTTGTGCCCTTTAAACTCCCATCCAACGAGCTTTGATACATCGGGTCTTTTGCCTTGCAATAAAATAGCTTCAAGAACAAAAGGAGGGAGCCGAAGAAAACTTAAAAAATTCATATCAGCCATAAACTTTACCTCCTTTGATAAATTAAATTAGACCATTTTCTTCATACCATTTTATAGTTTCCCTCATTCCGTCTTGGAGTTTTGGATATTTAAATTCAAAACCAGTAGATTTGAGCTTTTCATTAGAGTACCGCATATCGTAGCCGAACATAAAAGAGAATTCAAATTCAATCGCTTTCTTTTTCAGTATTTTCTCTGATACGAACGAAATCGCAATAATTCCTGCTCTTATAATTTCAACCGGAACGGGAGGAAGAAGGTAAAATGGTTTATCAAAGATTTCAGCTGCAAATCTCATGACATCAATTGCCGTGTTATTACTATCATCATTTATTATGTAGTCTTCACCGTTAGCTTCTGGTTTGTTTGCAAGATGTAAAGCGGCTCTGCAAACATCAGCTGCATGGACACTCGGGAAACCAAAAGTAAAATTAGAAGGTATAGCCAAAAATTTCATCTTTTTGAATGCTCTCAAATTCTCCAAAAACATATAGGTTTCTCTTGGACCATAAACAGCAGTAGGTCTTATAACTGTGACCGGGATTCCATATTTTCTGTGATACATCATAGCTAACCTTTCTTCAAGAAATTTAGAGAGTGCATATCTTGTAGGAGGTGCAACAAGAGAATTTTCGGTTATAGGGACTTCATTTCCATCTGGAAGAGCGTAAATTCCATTTGTGCTCCAAACGACAACCCTTTTGAGTTGAGGTGGTTCGCTTTTTAAAATCTCATCAAAAACATTTTTCGTTCCAAGAACATTGACTTTATAGAGTAAATCCCAGCTGGCATCATATTTGAGTATTGCGGCTATGTGTAAGATATATGTTGCATCTTTGAAAACATCTTTCAAAGTTTCAGGTGAGGTTATATCACATTCGGCGATTTCATCAGCAAGTTTTTTGACAAACTCAGGAAAACGAGCTTTCCCACTTCCGAATTCATCTTTTCCTTTGAAAGCAGATGGTAGATCACAGGCTCTAACTTTAAAACCATATTCTTTTGCTATTTGGACAGCCCACGATCCAATAAAACCGCAGGCACCGGTAATAACAACCAACGGAGGTTTCTCTTCTTTTGGTTTTTCTTCTTTTGTTTTCTCTCCAACTGGTTTTTCTTCTTCTACTCTGACTTCAATTTCTTTTTTTTCTTCACTGATTTCTTTCTTTTCAATTTCAGTTTTAATTTCAGTTTCAACTTCTTTTTCTTTCTCTTTTGCTCTCTTTTTTTTAGTAGTTTTTTTCCCGGCTGACGCAAAAAGGTCAGGGACTTTTTCTTTTTTCTCTTCTTCTTTCTTCTTTTCTTCTTCTTTTTTCTTTTCCATTTTTAAAACTAAAAAATTTGATAAGAAATTTAATTTTTGAGAATTTCCAAAAATTTTAAAAAAATGTAAATCCTCTGAATCTTCCGTATATTTTCTCAAAGACTCCCGATATTTCCCCCAAAGTGCATCCTACCTCTGCACATTCTATTATTGGTTCCATAAGATTAGTTTTTCCGTCTTTTGCGTAATCTTCAAGTCTTGAAAGAGCAATTTTAACTTTCTCGTTGTCTCTTTCTTTTTTGAACTTTTGAAGTTGCTCTATTTTTTTCCTTACCATTTCCTCATTAAGTCGGAAAATCTTCGCTTTCTGATCTTGGCTTGTTTCTCTGAAAATATTCACTCCAACAACCAAAATTTTCTTTTCTTCAACAAGTTTCTGATATTCCCACGAACTTCTTGCTATTTCTCTTTGGATAAAACCAACTTCAACTGCTTTTCTCATTCCACCGAGCTCATCAATCTTTTTTATGTAGTCCCATATTCTCTCTTCTATTTTATCGGTAAGATATTCAACATAATATGACCCTCCGAGTGGATCCACTGTATCTGCAATAAATGTCTCATATGCAAGTATTTGCTGAGTTCTCAGAGCAATCTTTACGGAGTAATCTGTTGGTAGAGCCAAAGCTTCATCGTATGAGTTGGTGTGTATGCTTTGAGCTCCTCCAAGTGCAGCAGCCATAGCTTGGTATGCTACTCTGACTATGTTATTTATTGGTTCTTGCGCGACCAAAGTTACTCCCGATGTTTGAGCGTGGAATTTGAGTTTCATAGCTTCCGGATTTTTCACGCCAAATCTTTCTTTCATTATTTTTGCCCAAACTCTCCTTGCGGCTCTGAACTTTGCGATCTCTTCAAAGAAGTTGTTGTGAACAGAGAAGAAAAATGTTATTCGCTTTCCGAAATCATCAGGAGATAGTCCCCTTTCTATTGCCCGGGAGACATATTCTATTCCGGAGCATATTGCAAAAGCGGCTTCTTGAACAGCAGTTGCTCCTGCCTCCCTCATATGATAACCAGAGACAGAAATAGGATTGAACTCTGGCATTTTCTTCGTGCAAAACTCAATAACATCTATTGCAAGCTTTATAGAGAAATCGGGAGGATATATATATGTTCCCCGTGCTGCGTATTCTTTCAGTATATCATTTTGAACTGTTCCACGAAGTTTTTCTGGTGGAACCCCTTGCTCTTTTCCCACGACATAAAAAAATCCCAAAATTATGGGTGCGGTGGCATTTATTGTGAATGAAACAGAAACTTTTGATAATGGTATATCTTTGAAAGCTGTTCTCATATCCTCTACTGTGTCTATTGCTACTCCTACCTTACCAACTTCTGGGAAAGCGATTTCATGGTCAGAATCATACCCCATTTGAGTTGGCAGGTCAAAAGCCATAGAAAGTCCAGTTTGACCTTCTTTGAGGAGAAATTTGAATCTTTCATTAGTTTCTTCTGGGGTTCCAAAACCAGAATATTGTCGCATAGTCCAATATCTTGCCCTGTACATTGTAGGCTGAACTCCACGAGTAAACGGGAATTCACCTGGGAAGCTCAGAAATTCATCAGGTTCTCCTTGAGGTTCATAGTAAGGTAAAAAGCGAGGGATCTCAATGCCACTTGTTGTTTCAAAATTGTCTTTCCTTTCAGGTATTTTTTCTAACGAAGGTTTGAGAACTTTTTCCTCCCACTCTTTTAGCTTATCTGAAATTAATTTTTCTTTGTTGTTTTGGTTCTGGTTTTTGTTTTTTCTCCTCATAATTTCATTTTATTTTACTCTTGATTGTAATAATTTCCAAAAATGTGATTTTTTTTCTTTTTTTGTGTTTTCCTTTTTGTTTGAGTTTTACTTTAAGACTTTTCCTGATTGTTTGAAGAAGATAAAGAGATCAAGAGCAGAGAGAGGAATTTTGAGGATTTCTGATATTTTTGTAAGAACTCCTTCGCAAATGAGGTATAATGATGGTGATATTGACTCTCTTTGAGGTACAAGTTTGTGTCTTACGAGGAACCTATAAATGTGCCTATCTACTATTGCAACATCGTCAAATCCAATGTTTCTGAGGAAGTGGCTTGACTCTTTCATACCTAATCCTTTGAGCTTTATAACTTTTTCTCTTGCTTTCTTTCCATCTTTTTCTTTGAGAACAGAGTTGATGTCAAAATTTCTTGCTAAGAATATGTAATGGGCTCTGATTTCTGGGTATCTGTGTCCCATACTTTTGAAAATTTGAGAGAGCTCTTCAAAGCTTTTTTTCATAAATCCTTCGTCTCCGACGAATTTTTGTATCTTTATACCTAGTTCTGCGGAAGAGTTAGCGGTAAGGAAACAGAAACAGAGCTCCCCAAACAGACCAGTTTCAAGGTCAATATCTAAAAATGGTCTAAAATCAAAGCGAGTTTTTCCATTTGCACCAAGCTCTTTGAATTCTTGAATTCTTTTTTCAACTATATCTTTGAGAGGAATACCGTTGTATTTTGATGAAATTACTTTTTCTATTTCCTCAACTGCAAAAATTAACTCCTTCTGCATCGGATAAAATTATAAAGCTTTATTTTTAAAATCAATTTTAGTGGATATTTTTTGGAATGGTCAAAAGCTCATTGAGTTTTCACCAATATTCATAAGAACCTCTTTTCTTTTATTTTCTGTGCCTATGTTCTCATCACAGATAATATTTCCGATTATGAGAGGGGGTATAGCTCTTGCGGTGTCATTAGCCATATATTCAGGGTTGAAACCTACTTTTTCTTTCTTTGAGATGAGTTTAGCAGATATTATAGCAGGGATATTGAGCGAGCTTTTCTTTTCGTTTCTTGTATTTATTATAATAAGAATTTTTCTGCTTTCTCCTCAGTTATCGGGTGAGACTATAAGCTACCAGTTAGGATATGGACTTATGACGCTCGTGAGCCCATTTGAGGAAAATCCAGTTTCCGTAATAACAGAATTTATTTTCTTGATAGCTATAACCTTATTTTTTGTTTTAGATATACACATAGGATTTTTGTGGGGTATAAAGAAGAGCTTTGAAATTGTTCCTCCTTTTTCATTTGCTTTATCTGAAAATCAATCAGAGTTTTTGCTGCAAAGACTGAGGGAATCATTTTATGTATCCTTGCAGATAGCTTTTCCGGTTATATTGGCTATGTTCATAATTGAGATTTCAATTGCTATAATATCAAGAACTATACCGCAGTTTAACATTTTCGTTGTTGGATTTCCACTTAGGATAGCAATTGGAATCCTCATTCTTACATTTACATTTGATAGAATAGGTTTTCTGATAGGAGAGTTTATGAAGAAATTTATAGAATCTTTTTCAGATATTATTCTTTTGGGAGTAAAGCATTAAAAGATTTTACTCTTTTTTCTGTTGTAGGTTTTGGGAAATATCAATAATTTTGTAGAGCAAGTTTTTAATATCTCTGGCATCGTTTTCAATTCTTTCTACTCGTGCCTTTATTTCTTTTATTTCGGCTTTCATTTCTGCTGTTTCTACCTTTATATTTGCTAATTCCTTTCTTATTTCTTTATTATCTTCTTCTATTTTCTCTATTCTTCTTACTAATGAATTTTCCAGGGAATCTATACGCTTGTTTGTGTCATCTATTCTTCTGTTTACATCGTCAAAGCGTTTGTTTACATCGTCAAAGCGTTTGTTCATGTCATCAATTCTTCTGTTTATGATGTGGGTAGCAAGTGCAATAAAGCTTCCGATAACCCCAGCCGTCCCTATTATTATGCTAAAAATTTGCAATCCATCCATAACATTTATTTTAACTCAAAAATTTATTTTTTCCCTTAAATTCAAAAGTTCGTTATATTTGACAAAATTGAAAAGGAAAGAATTAAATTAGAAAGGAAAATGTTTGCATGGATAGGACTTACACCATCACGTAATTTGAGGTGCGTTCATTGGTATGTGAATTATGATTTTGAGGCTAATGATGGGAGAACTCAAATTCGCTTCAATCCGTTTGTCCCGGAACTTATAGATAATCTGGCAAAAGTAGTTTGCAAGATGGTTCAATTTATCGGCGGAGAACCATTACTTCTTAAAACGAAATTGGAAGAGTATATTAGGCTTGCAAAATCTAAAAACATGGAAGTAGAAGTCTATTCAAATCTCACGCTGCTTGACAAGAATGAAAACCTCGTAAATTTTTTCAAAGAGTATGGAGTGTATGTTGCAACTTCATTTTATTCATATGATGAAAACACTCACGACAGAATTACTCAAAAGCTGGGATCATTCAGGAAAACATTAGAAGCTATCAAGAAACTTTTGAGCGAAGGAATAGATGTTAGGGTGGGAATATTTATTATAAAAAACCTCAACGATCAACACATAAAAGAGACGATAAGATTCTTGCAGAAATTGGGAATTAAAAAAACAAGCATAAGAGTTGACAATATAAGAGAAGTCGGGACAGAGAAAACATGCGAAGTTGAAAATTCATGTCTTCCAGGAAAGGCATGCTTTTCATATAACGGATATGTTTTTCCTTGCATATTTTTTAGAAACATAATATTAGGGAAGTATCCGGAAGATAGTTTTGATAAAATAATGAGCAATCTCAAGAAATTCTGGTTGCAGAAGATGTTTTCTGACAAAAATATAAGAACAGCAGAAAAATTTATGTCAAGATTAGAAATTCAGCAGGATTTAGCTAAAATTGTGAGGATACAGTGAAAAGAGAAAAGAAAGGGAGGAAAATGAGGTGAAAAAAAGATGAAAAATGGGGATAAAAAGAGAACAATTGATATTCTGAGAAGGAAGCTCTTGAAATTAGGTATATACTCGGCTCCAATTATTGCAAGTGTATCTATACCAGATATAAAAATTCAAGCTCAAACTCCGGAGGAGGAACCACCTCCCGGGGAACTTCCTTCTCCAATTTTCAGAAAAAAAGGTATTATAGAGGAAGAAAAAAAAGAGAGGAATGAAAAGATAAAAAGGCTAAAAATCAAGTCAATCTATGAGAACTCCAAAAATTTATTGAAATCACCTTTCAAGAAATCACCACTTGGAACAAAAAAAGAAGAAAAGTAAGAGTAGAACAAATATCTTCTGCATTAAGCGTACAAATCTGCAAACCATGAAAATTAAATCTTTCGTATTATCTGTAAGACTTCGGGGAAATCTCTTATATAGAATGGTTTATTTAATCGGAAAACTTTGAATCTCTGTAAAACTTTAGATATCGCATCAAAGAAACTTTTATATTCTAAACATTCTAAATTCTGTGTATTTTTGAGTAGCTCAAAAGTACTCTCTACTTTGCTAAGCTGATGTATGCGTAAATCTTTTTCTGAACCCTCTTTGACCATCAAGAACACAAGATTAGGCATAAAGTATCAGGAATCTATTTTGCAAATCTTCTAAACACATCTTCATTAATCTTATCATAAGCTAGAAATAAATCAGCATAGAAATCTTTTACCTTGGAATTTATTACCTTGGCATCTCTTTGATATTTACAATTTATTTTTTTGCCTCTCATTATCACTTTGGCCATCATCGCATACAAAATGAAAAAAGTTTGTTTCAATAACCTCTCAAACTTTTTATTATCACATAAAATCTTAAACTTCAAACCTAAAATATCCAGAAAAAACCTTCCAGGTCTTTTGGTAATTTGATCCCACATTGCAAAATCCTTTATAATATTCATCTTTTTTAATAGAATTTTTTATTAAACTATTTTTATTATCAATATGGATGAGACAAAAAATAGCCTAGAAAAAATGAAAGAGATGCTAAATGAGCTTGCTTATAATCTTTGGTGGTCCTGGAATCCCCCAGCAAAAAGACTTTTCCGACTAATAAGCGAAATAGTTTGGAAAGAATCAAAGGAAAATCCCGTAGCTATAATAAAAAACGAGGAATTAGTTGAAAAAGCAATAGAAAACAAAAATTTTGTAGACCTCCTCAACTTCACATATTTGCAGTTCAAAAAATATATGGAAAGAATAACAAGGTACACAGTTGATTTTCAAAAACCTGTTGTATTTTTTTCAGCTGAATATGGGCTTCACCAATCTTTACTAATATATGCTGGAGGTCTCGGTTTTCTTAGCGGAGATATACTCAAAGAAAGCTCTGATATAGGACTACCTATGATAGGTATAGGCTTTATGTATCCGCAAGGATATGTCAGACAAAAAATAAGGGTAGATGGATGGCAAGAAGATATATTCCTTTCCAACTCAAAAGACACTATGCCGGCTCAAAAACTAACTGATGAAAATGGGAATTGGGTAAAAGGGAAAATTGAATACGCAGAAGATGAAGAAATATACTTTGGAGTCTGGGTAGTGAATGTAGGAAAAACAAAACTTTATCTTATTGATACGAATGTTGAAGAAAATTCCCCCTGGAACAGAGATATTTCATCAAGATTATATGTTGCTGATAGGGAATTAAGACTCCGCCAGCAATTTACTCTTGGTTTCGGAGGTATTGCTATACTTAAAAAGCTCGGAATTACCCCCGGAGTTATTCACATAAATGAAGATTATCCTGCTTTTGCACCGTTAGCCCAAGCAGTAGAAATGCTAAAGGAAGGAGAGAAATTTGAAAATGCAATAGAAAAAGTAAGAGAAATAACATTATTTACCACTCACACACCTCTGAGAGCAGCAGTAAATACATATCCGTTTCATATGATAGAAGAACATCTTACTTTTTTAAAAGATTATGGAGTAAATATGAAATGTATTTTTGATCTTGGAGTAAATC
>Ga0080007_1071738_pt1 | contig 20149 bp, 17 predicted proteins | sample OctOCTMetagenome_FD_69210 | JGI IMG/M metagenome (GOLD analysis project Ga0080007, IMG submission 69210) | Hot spring and microbial mat streamer communities from Octopus Spring Streamers, Yellowstone National Park, USA - OCT_B (SPADES... | ecosystem: Environmental > Aquatic > Thermal springs >...
CTTCACTGCGTCTATCACTTCGCCCCAGTGGCCAGCAACCCACCGCTTGAGGTCGTCCCAGCTCTTCACGTGCATAAGGTCCTCCAGCCCCGCCTTGGTTCCCAGCATCTTAAGCCACCCAACCCTCCGCGCTTATTCTGATTGCGTCGTCTAGGTTTTCGAGGGGGGCTTCAACCTCAACCGCCAGCTTCGGCCCCTCAAGAGTGAGGTTCATGCGGAGCCCTACGACTCTAGACCAGTCGAGCAAGGCGTGAGTCTCAGCCAACTGCCACAGGTGGGAGGTGGTCATCCGCAACACCCTCTTGTTCTTCTTTCTGATTATCGCCACGTCTGAGTCAACCCAGCCCAGCATGTACGGCAGAAGATCCTCGACGGGCAAGCGCTCCCTAGCATCCTTCGCCGCCTTCTCTGCCGCGTCAAGCTTCTGCACGAGGAACCTCAGCCACCTCTCCACGTCGAAGATCAAGGCGTAGATTATGCCCGCCTTCTCCCCTCCTCCCACCTTTGAAATCCTCAGCGATATGCCCAGCTCGTCGAGCTTGCCGCCCTCCTTCATGCTGTAGAGCCTAAACACGTAAGACGACTCGGTCTCCTTCTCAAACATCAGCGCCAGTTTGCTGCCCTTTTCAAGCTCTTTGATGAAGTCGCTGTGGTGATCGGCGCCGGGTTTTAGGAAGAGGCGGCGGAGGGCCTCCGCCGCCAACTCCTCCACAGCCACCGGCCTCACCACCCCCGCCCTCTCGGCCTTTTCGTACGCCGTCCACGGCGCATAGTAGAAGAGCCAGGCAGACCCACCCACCTCAAGCCAGTGCCAAGCCGCCTTACCGAAGATACCCCACCTGCCCCACGCATACTCCCTATAGGCGACGAGAGCGGCGTAGGCTTTTGTGCCGAAGCTGACGCCGCTGAATTCGGGAAGCTCCGGCGCCTCCGCCTCCGCCAGCCTTCTAGCCACGTCTTCATTCACGTCGAGGAGGTCTCTAAGATTGTACTTAACCGCGTATTCGTTCAGTCTCACCCTGAGGATTCTCAAGGCGTCCTCGAAGGCCGCTTCCTCTTTCTCGGCCAGCTGTGTTAGCAGGCGGAGGTCGGTCATGTACATAACTCTCTTAAACGGCTCCTCCCCCGCCTCCACCCTCTGCACCACCTTCTTAGCCGCGTACTTTCCCAACGCAGTTCTGTAGACGCTGAAGGCCTCCTCCAGCGCGAGAACGGCGTAGAAGAGGCCCTTCTTGATCCTCTCATCCGCGGCGTATCTGCTGTAAAACTCGGCGCCCCAGCCCGACATAAGCCTTTTCTCCTCAGACGGCTTCGGCATAATCAACACCCTCAAAGACTCCCAAGGCTCCGCCAGCTTCTCATTCTTGGCGATTGTCGCCTTGGCAATCTCCTTGAACCTCTCGTAGGGGTCGGGGGCCTCCCTCAAAATCCTCAACGTCTCCTCTCGCAGATGCTCCTTAACGCCGGCGGGTATAAACGGCGTCAGAGACGCCGCATACGCCAGCTTATTAAGCTCCACGAGGCCCCACAGGTTCGACGCGGCGGACAGCACAACCACCTTAGCCGCCGCGGCGGCCATCAAGAAGAGATATGCTTTGTGCTCGTCGATCCAAGCCAACACCCTCGTGACCGCCTCAACGAAGAGCTCAACAAGGCGCTGAACCGTGACCTTAACCCGCTCAAACGCCTCTTTAGCCGCTTCGTAAAGCGCCTTGGCGGCCTTCTGCAGGTACTGCACCGCCTCTCCAAACCGGCCCACCTCCGCCAACGCCACGGCGGAGGAAACAACGGCTTTTGAATACAGCCCGTGATACACCGAATACAGAGCCGCAGAGGGGCCGGCCGCGGCTGCTTTTCTGCGTCCACGCCACACCCCATGCGCCAGTTTAAAAACAACTATACACTTGAGGAAAAAGGCTGAGGAAATCCTCGCTGTAGACATTCGGCGTGGAGTGGGTAAGGGCTTGGGCACCTCATGCAGGTGAGAGGCTGATTGAGATCGCCAAGGTTATGCGCAGCCACCCGTGGATCGTGGAGGTGGTGAGGCAGAGGCCGGTGGGCACCCTCCACCCCTACGCGGTGGAGGTATATGTGGCAAAGGACGGGTCTAAGGCGTGCCCCCCCTCACCCCGTCGAAGGCGTACTGTGCGCGGGACGGCGCGGCGAGGGAGGTCAAGCTAGAGCTGGAGTTTAAGCGATACGAGACATACAAGGAGAAGATAAGAGAGGTGTATAGACCAAAGGGGCTATTGGCCTACGCCACGGCGGCAAGGGAGTACGTGAAGATACTTTAGCCGCTTCTCCCTCCCATTTTTCACGTCAAAAATCCCCGCCTTATGAACGTCTTGTAGAACCGCCGTACGCCGCTAGCTACTATCTTGGCCACGCGGAGGGGCTCCGGGACCTTGCCGAACCGCATGCAGGCCTCAGCGGCTTTGCCGGCGTCTACCGGGTCTATGCCCCAGGACCTCACGTATATCTTGTACCCCGTCTTGGTGTAGTAGGGGGTTGGGGGCCCCAGTCTCCTCAGCGCCTCGACCCTGGCCTGCCAGTCGGGGAAGAGCTTCCTTACGGCGTCTTCCACGCGGCCCTCCGGCTTCTCAAAGACGTAGCAGGCAACCGGTTTGCCGTATCGGCGCCGCAACTCCTCGCCGTCTATCCAGTTGTAGAAGGAGACAACGCACCCGTCCAGCATGACCATGGCGACATCCGGTCTGAGAAGCGCGTCTAGAATATTAGAGGCGGCCTCGGTGCCGTCTGTGCCGCCCAAAGTCGCCGTGGCGAGGGCCACGTCTTCCACGGCGCCGTCTCTCCTCGCCAAGACGCCGGCGTAGACCGAGTAGCCGTCGCTCAAGGCGAAGCTCTCAGCTATGGCCGCCACCTTGAAGTTCTTCTGGAGGAACCCCGGATAGAAGGGCTGCGAGCTCCTCCTCGGTCGCACTAGTGAGGCCCAGCCTGACGTATTCCCCGAAGAGTCCCCTCCTCGAGAAGACACTCCCCTCCATGGCGCCGAGCCTTAAAAATCTTGTCTTGTCGCGCGGCTTGCACCAGGCGAAGTAGGGCGTGGCGGGACAGTAGGCGCGGAGCAACGCCTCGCGCCTCCTGAGCACGGCGAATACCTTGTCGACGGCCCTCGTCTTCATAGCCACGTAGAAGAGGTACTGCATGTAGGTGGGCGGGTGCAGATATGCGCCCTCCAGGAGGGCGAGGTAGGTGGGGAACAGCTCCTCCGGCGCCGCCACGAAGCCTAGGTGCAACCCGGGGAAGAGCGGGTCGAGCGACCCCACCACCACCACGGCGGCTTCGGCCACCGCCGGCACCTCGGCGGCGAGGAGGCCGTAGGTTAGGTCGTACACGACTAGGGGCGCCCGCGACGCGGCGGCCCTCAGCTCCTCCGCGCTGTAGATGTGGCCGTCTGGGTTCCGCCAGTGGGGCTGTATGTAAACTGCCTTCGGCCTCCCACAGGCGGCGTAGACGAGGGCCTCCCTCTGGCTTGGGTCCTCCACGTCTAGGCACTCCCCCCGCTCCAGATGCGCCGCCGCCACCAGCCTGAGGCTGTCTGCAAGGCTGGTTGTAAACAGCGGGACGTGGCGTGGGAGCCCCGCCCGCGCGAGGAGCCGTTGCAACTCCTTCCTGGGCTCCGGCGCCCCCGCCGTGTCTGTGTACTGAAGGGCCTTGTGTCCAAACTCGAGCACCACGGCTTCGTGTACCGACTTCACCAGCTCTGCGTCGCCTATCTTTACCCACCTCCCGCTGAGGTCAACCATTTAACTGAGATAAAACCTCCTTATTAATGAAAATCGGCAAGGTGCCGCCGGAGGTCTTGGAGCGTCTGGTGTGGGGCAGACGCGGCGCCTTTAGGAAAGAGGTCGTGGTGGGGCCCGCCTTGGGCGAAGACGCGGCTGTTATCGACTTAGGGGGCCGCTATCTGGCGGTCCACACCGACCCCATATCGGGATCCGTGAAGCTGCTGGGCTACTTGGCGGCGTATGTGCCCACTAACGACGTAGCCGTGAGGGGGGTCGAGCCCATGTGGCTCTCCGTGGCGGTCTTCCTACCCCCCGAGGCTGACGAGGGGGTTTTAGACGTGATCACGGGGCAACTGGACTCCGCGGCGAGGGAGCTGGGGGTGGCTGTGGTGGGGGGACACACGGAGGTCACCACTGCGGTGGTCCGGCCGCTCGCCGTCGTCACGGCGATGGGGGTGGGGAGCCGCTACGTCTCGACCTCCGGCGCAAGGCCCGGCGACTGCGTGATAATGACCAAGTCGGCGGGGCAGGAGGCCGCGTCGATACTGGCCACAGACTTCGAGGAGGAGGCGCTGAGGCGGGGGGTTGACAGATCAGCTGTGGAAAAGGCCAAGGAGTTCATACGCCGCATCTCCGTGACTAGGGAGGCGCTTGCCTTGGCTGATGTGGCGACAGCCATGCACGACCCCACCGAGGGCGGCCTCGCCAACGGGCTCGCCGAAGTGGCCTACGCCTCCGGCGTCTCCATCGCGGCGGACCCCGGCAGAATAACCGTGTACCCGGAGGTGGAGGCGTTGTGTAGGGCCTTCGGCATAGACCCGCTGGAGACCCTAAGCTCAGGCGTGCTCATAGCCACGGTGCCGCCGGACCGCCTTGCCGAGGCTGAGGAGAGGCTTAGGAAAATCGGCGTGTCGCACTCAGTCATCGGGCGGGTGGCGCCGCGCGGCGACTACCTGGTGAAGATTGGGGAGAGGACCTACGTAAAGCCCTACGTGGAGGATAAGCTCTTCTCGTTGTTTAAATGAGGCGGGGGATGGAAGGCGAACGCCGCTACCTCTTTGCGAGGTCCTTGAGCGTCTGTATTATATGCGCCGCCACGTCGATGCCTGTGGTTTTTACCAGGGCCTTGAACTCGGGGATTCCGTTTACCTCGTTTATGTACAGCTTGTCGCCTACCAACACGTCGACGCCTGCGTAGTGGGCGCCCACCGCCTCCGCCGCCTTGACCGCCAGCTCCTCTAGCTCGCCGTCTATGGGCTGGGGGAGCGTCTTGCCTCCGCGGGCGGCGTTGCTCCTCCAGTCGCCCTCCGGCGGAATCCTCCGCATGGCCGCGACGGCTCTCCCACCAACCACGAAGACTCTTATGTCCTCCCCCGTCCCCACCATTTCCTGTAACATCAACACGTCGCCCTCAGCCGACTTCAGGAGGAGCTTCAGCTCCTCAGGCGTGGAGACCAGCGCCACCTTGCGGCCCCAGCTACCGCTCACCGTCTTGACTATGGCCCTTCCCCTTATCTCCACGTCGGCCTCGCCGAAGAGGATTGCGGTCTTAGGCACGGGTAGCCCCACGCCTTTGAGCTTGGCGTGTGTGGCGGCTTTGTTCCAGCTTGTGACCAAGGCGCAGAAGGAGTTGACGGCGATGCCGCCGTTGCCCTCTATAATCGCCGCGGTGGTTATGCCCCTGTTGTGGCTGAGGGTGCGTATTAGGTAGACTTCCTGCCGCCGCCACCCCTCCACCTCCACGGCCTCGCCGACTTGCGCCAGCTCCAGCCTCACGCCGAGCCTCTCCGCCGCCTTGATCAACATCTTCTCCTCCTCCCTCAACACGTCGTATACCAGCGTCACCACGGCGCCGCCTCCAGCTTCCCGTTGTTGTAATACCAGAGGAAGGCCTTGGCCAGCTCAAGCGCCAGCGTGGAGTCCAGCACCAGCGGCGTGTTGGTGTCTGCGGCTGTCCTCCTGATGTGGAAGTCCCTGTCGGGGGTGTCCCCCGCCGTCATTACTATATCTATTTTCCTCCACTTAAGCATCTCCGGCGCCTCTTCGCCGAGATCCTCCGGGGTGTAGACCTGGAGCCTTGTGGAGAGGAGAGAGGCGGCTTGCGCAAGCAACTCGGCGTGGTGTCTGTCGTATGTGTAGATGAGGGCGTTTCTAGTTGGTATTTTGTTAGGCGTCGCCGAGAGCCAGCTCTTCAGCAACGCCTCCTCGAAGACGGCGCCGTTTGACGCCACCTCGCCCGTGCTGTACATGACGGGGCCCAGCCGCGGGTAGGCGCCTCTCAGCCTCGACCAGGAGAACTGCGGAGACTTCACCCACCACTTGCTGGGCCTCAGCGTGACTACCTCCTCGTCTACAGCGAGCTTGCCGTTTACTAAGACGTCTGCCGCAAGCGACATGTAGTTGATGCCGGTGGCCTTGCTTACGAAGGGCATGGAGCGGCTCACCCGAAGATTCGCCTCAATTATATACACATCGTCGTAGACTATAAACTGGACGTTGAGCGGGCCCTTCACCTCAAGCTCCCTGGCTATCCTATGCACCGCCTCAGCCATCTTCTTCACAGCCCACTCCTCCAGCCTCCTGGGAGGGAGCACCATGGTGGAATCCCCCGAGTGGACGCCGGGGGGTTCGATGTGTTCTATAGGCGTTGCGACGAGCTTCACGCCGTCTGAAACGGCGTCAACCTCCGCCTCCACCCCCCTGGGCATAAACTTGGAGACCACCGCGGGGTGCTCCCCGCTTATCTTAGCGGCCCTCTTGAGAAAGCCCACGAGCTCCTCCTTGTTGTACGCCACCGCCATGTAGGTCCCTCCCAGCACGTAGCTGGGCCTCACGAGGACGGGGTAGCCGAGGTCCTCCGCCAGCTTCACAGCCTCCTCTATCGATCTCGCGGCGAACCAAGGCGGTTGCCTCACGCCCAGCTTCTCAAGCAGTTCGGAGAACTTGCCCCGGTCTTCCGCCATGTCTATGGACCGGGGCCGCGTCCCCCCTATCTTGACGCCGGCGGCCTCCAGCTCCTTGTAGAGCCTCTGCCCTATCTGCCCACCTGCGTATAGAACGACGGTAACGCCCCCTTCTTTCTCCGCTATGTCCACTATTCTTTCTCTTGTTATCTCGTCAAAGTAGAGCTTGTCCACAACGTCCCAATCCGTGGAGACCGTCTCGGGGTTGTAGTTTAGTATTCCCACCTTAAACCCCCTGTTGCGGAGCTCCTGAGCCAGATTCACCGTGGACCAGTCGAACTCCACGCTGACGCCTATTCTGAACACCCCAGCCCCCACCACCAAGAAGTCTGTGGGCGTCTTCTCGTCGTCGTAGACGCCTCCGTATGTGAGGTAGAGGTAGTTGGTCTCGGCGGGCCACTCCCCCGCCAACGTGTCTATCTTCTTCACCGCCGGCCGCCTCCTCATCCTCCGAACCTCGTCTTCACCCCGCCCCAGGGCCTCCGCTATCTGCCTGTCAGAGAACCCGAGCACCTTCAGCTCCTCTATGTCGTACTCCCCCCTCTCCAGCGCCTTGTACGCCTCCACGACGCGCTGGATGGCGCGGAGGAAGAAGCGATCCCCCTTAACGTAACTATACACCTCGTCTACGGAGGCGCCGAGGTACATGGCCTTGGCGGCGCATATGGGCCAGTACGGCCTATACTCCGCGAGGCACCTCCTCGCCTCCTCCGGCGTAAGCTCCTTAAACATCCTGCCGCCCACGAGGCCGGGCTCGCCGATGTCTATCATCCGCACCGCCTTCTGCCAAGCCTCCTCCAGCGACCTGCCGATGCCCATGGCCTCCCCTATGGACATCATCTCGGGGCCGAGCCCCTCGGATATGCCGAATCTGTCGTGCTCCCAGCGGGGGTGCTTAACCACTATGTAGTCCAGCGCCGGCTCGAAGGCGGCCACGGTGCGTTTAGTCACCTGGTTCAGCACCTCGTCGAGGCGGTACCCGAGGGCCAGCTTCGCCGCGATGTACGCCAAGGGGTACCCAGAGGCCTTTGAGGCAAGCGCGCTGGAGCGCGACATGCGCGGGTTCGTCTCTATGGCGTATTGCTCCGGCCCGGCGTAGTTGACCGCCACCTGCACGTTGCCCTCGCCCACCAGCTCTATGGCCCTGGCCACGCCGATGGAGATGTTGCGGGCCTTCTGGTACTCTTCGTCGGTGAGGGTCAGACACGGCGCCACCACTATGGAGTCACCAGTATGTACCCCCATGGGGTCCACGTTTTCCATGCAGACCACAGCCGCGACGTTGTCGTAGGCGTCGCGCACCACCTCGAACTCCACCTCCTTCCAGCCCTCCAGGTACTTCTCCACCAGCACCTCCCCTATGGCGGACTGGGCGAAGGCCTTATACACCCTGGCCTTGAGCTCAGCCTCGCTTCTAGCCACGAAGGCCCCGGCGCCGCCCAGGTTGAAGCTCACCCGCACCACCACTGGGTACCCTATGGCGCGGGCGGTCTCCAGCGCCTCCTCGGGCGTCTTGGCCGCCGCGCTGGGCGGGATCGGTATGCCGACCTCCCTCATGGCCTTCTGGAAGAGGTCCCTGGAGAGGGCCCTCTTGATGCCGCTCACGGGCGTCCCCACCACCTTTACGCCGTATTTGCCGAGGGCCCCGGATTCGTGGAGGTCGACGCAGGCGGAGAGGGCTGTCTGGCCCCCGAAGCCGCAGGCAACGGCGTCTGGCCTCTCCCGCTCAATCACCTCGACCAGGAACCGGCGCTGGATCGGCACGAAGTAGACCCTGTCTGCGAGGAGCTTCGAGGTCTGGATGGTGGCTATGTTGGGGTTCACGAGGACCGTCTCTATGCCCTCCTCCCTAAACGCCTTGAGGGCCTGCGAGCCCGAGTAGTCAAATTCAGCCGCCTCGGCGACCTTGATGGCGCCGGAGCCTATAACTAGTATCTTCTTAACGCCCGGCATGGCGCTCCGCCAGCTTCACGAACATGTCGAAGACCCACCGGGTGTCGTGGGGGCCCGGGGACGCCTCGGGGTGAAACTGGGTGGTTAAGACGGGGAGGGATTCGTGGAAGAGGCCCTCCACCGTGCCGTCGTCTGGCTGGATCGCCCACGCCTTCAAGCCGCTGCCTTTGGGGTCCACGGCGTAGCCGTGGTTGTGCACGGTAATGTACGTCTTGCCAGTGAAGCGGAGGTCCCGCACGGGCTTGTTGCTGGCCCTGTGGCCGAACTTCAGCTTATACACGTCGGCCCCCAGCGCCATGGCGATTACCTGGTGCCCGAGGCAGACGCCGAGGAGCGGCTTCTTGTACTCGACGTATTGCCTGACGCGCTCCGCCAAAAAGCCCAACAGCTTGGGGTTGCCCGGGCCGTTGCTTATAAAAAGCGCGTCGCAGTCGAAGGCGAGCTCCGGCCTGCGGCACGGTACCACCTTCAGCCTAACCCCCCTCTTCAGAAACTCCGCGAGGATGCTCCTCTTGACGCCGCAGTCCACCACGCCTATACAGATCCTGCCCTCGCCCATCTCCTTGGGCTCCTTCACCGAGACCAAGTCCACGTAGTTAACCTCGTCGTAGCGCGGAGACGCCTTGAGCCTCCTGAGCAACTCCCCCGGCTCCTCAGGCCCCAGCGCCCCCATCATGACCCCGTGCTCCCTAAGCCTAATGGCGAGGGCCCTGGTGTCTACCCTGGCTATGCCTGGGACCCCCTCCGCCGCCAGCCACTCGTGGAGAGACATGACGGACTTGTAGTGGCTGGGGGCGGTGGCTTCAAACACCACGACGCCCTCCGCCTTTATGCCGTCTGACTCCAGCTGGTCCTCCGAAACGCCGTAGTTGCCGATGAGGGGCATTGTAAACGTCACTATCTGCCCCTTGTAGCTGGGGTCCGTCAGGACTTGGGGATAGCCGACGACGGCGGTGGTGAATACGACCTCGCCTGCGGCGACCTTCTCCGCGCCTATATGCCTCCCTACAAACGCGGTGCCGTCCTCAAGGACGAGGTACGCCTGTAAACTCGCCCCTTAGACATCAATAGCCCGATCGAGCCTCTATATAAACTTATCTTCTGCACATCTCCTCGCCGCCCTCGGCCAGCACGTATATGACGACGCAGACGTCTCTGCATTTTATCTCGGCGCCTATCTTCCTCGCTATGGCCAAAGCCCTGTAGTTCTCCGGCGAGACATACGCAAGCACGTATCTAAAGCCCATCTTTTTCAGCCTCCCGGCGAAGTCGTAGGCGACGGCCTTCCCAAGCCCTCTGCCCTGGTACGCGTCAATTATCAAGATGGCCACCTCGGCACCGTCTCCACATGGGGCTACGTCGACAACCCCCACTGGCTTGTTGTCGTAATATATGAAGAACGAGCGGCAACCCCTGCCCCAGAGGTATCGATAAACGTAGGTGAGGTCCGCGACGGGATGAAGAAACCTGTGAGTTATGCTGTCTGGAGTTTTGTTCTTGTATAACTCCTGAATTTTTGAGTATACTCCTATCATGTCGACATAGTCGACGCTCACACTCAGTTGAGGTAATGCTTTTAAATAGTTTACACTCCACATATTCATGAAAGTTACGGTCTCAATAATAAAAGCCGACGTAGGCGGCTTCCCGGGCCACGCCCACGTCCACCCCAAGATGCTTGAATACGCCGCGGCTAAGATGAAAGAGGCGCAGAAGAGGGGCCTCATAATAGACTACTTCGTCTACAACGTCGGCGATGACATCTCCCTCCTGATGACTCACACAAAGGGCGAGGACAACCCCGATATCCACGGCCTAGCCTGGGAGACCTTCAAGGAGGTGACCGAGCAGGTGGCCAAGAGGTTTAAGCTATACGGCGCCGGGCAGGACTTGCTGAGAGACGCCTTCTCGGGCAACGTCAGAGGCATGGGGCCCCAGGTGGCCGAAATGGAGTTCGAGGAGCGCCCCAGCGAGCCGCTGATTGTCTTCGCTGCTGATAAGACGGAGCCCGGCGCCTTCAACCTCCCGATCTACAAGATGTTCGCCGACCCCTTCACAACAGCGGGCCTCGTCATAGACCCCTCGATGCACGAAGGCTTCATCTTTGAGGTCCTAGACGTCATCGAGCACAAGGTATACCTCCTGAAGACGCCCGAGGAGTCTTACTCCCTCCTCGGCCTTATAGGCACCACCGGCAGGTACATAATCAGGAAGGTTTTCCGCAAGGCAGACGGCGCCCCAGCCGCCGCAAACAGCGTAGAGAGGCTATCCCTAATCGCAGGTCGCTACGTGGGCAAAGACGACCCAGTCATGATGGTGAGGGCGCAGTCCGGCCTTCCAGCGGTCGGCGAGATACTAGAGGCTTTCGCCCACCCGCACCTCGTACACGGCTGGATGCGCGGCAGCCACGCCGGGCCTCTCATGCCCGCGCGCTTTATCTCGGTAGACCCAGAGAGGAGGATCGCGGTGGGCGCCAAGATGACCCGCTTCGACGGCCCGCCTAAGGTGGGCGCCTTGGGCTTCCAGCTACACGACGGCTACCTCGAGGGCGGCGTCGACCTCTTTGACGACCCGGCCTTCGACTACGTGAGGCAGGCGGCGGCACAGATAGCGGATTACATACGCCGCATGGGCCCGTTCCAGCCGCACAGACTGCCGCCTGAGGAGATGGAATACACGGCCTTGCCAAAGATCCTCGCAAAGGTGAAGTCCTTCCCAGCCGACCAGTACGAAAAAGAGAGGCGGAAACACATAGAGACTCTCGTAAAGGGCGGGAAAGTAGAGACGTCTCAACACGACTAAACCTTAAGAGAGAGGTATGCCGCCCCAAAGGCCTGCTGGCCTACGCCGCGACGGCTAGAGAATACGTGAGGGTGCTCTAACCATTTTCCTTTTACATATTTTTTACGTCGAAAATTGACGTCTTAAACTGCGTACACTTTAGTCGCTAATTTGTCGCTTTTCCTCTTTATCATTACAGCTGTTCCACGTTTTTTGAAGGACGGCTGGACAACTACACCGGCGTTAGTCACGCCGCCGGGAGAATGAGGACATGAAAATTGCGGCGTTAACGCAAAAATTTAAGGTTTATATCGCCGACGCATTCACCGGCCCGTCTCATCGAGCCACTTCTTTATGGTGCCCGCCAGCTCGGCGTAGCGGGCGAAGCCCTTCAGATGTCCCTCGTAGCACTCCATCATTATCCTGCCGTCGCTTCTCTGGTACACCCACGGCTCCTCGCCCGTTAGGGCCTTTACCACGGCGGCAAACCTCTCGGCGTCCGCCTCTCTGCCTCCCGGCGTCTTGGCGCTGGCGTAGGCAAAGCCCCTAGCCGCGTTGTTGCCATATCTGCCGAAGGTGATTGTGTACTCACGCACCACGCGGTCTACAATGTGCTCGCCCTCCACGCGGCCCACCTCCGCCGTTATTTTGAGTCTCAGCAACTTCTTGTCGTCCTGCTTCTTCTCAATCTCGGCGCCCCAGCCTGTGACCTTCACCACGTATTCACTGCCACCCACCTCAACCCTCCCCTCAAAGCCCTCCAGCCTTAGAGAGCCTCTCTCCTTGCCCTCCTTCACGATCTCTTTGGCTTTTTCATAGACGGCGTCGCCCTCCTCCCTCGCCCTCTGGAGAATGTACTCCACGAACTCCACCGCCAGCCTCTGCCTTTCGCCGGAGCCGTGGACGGAGAGCCATGCGGCGTACGCCAAGCCCTCCCTAAGGATCGAGACGTAGCCGTCGCGGTCTCCCTCCGACATTTTCATCGTGAAGTGGATGCCCTCCACGAGACCTATCTCGTTAAGCCGCCGTGCCACCTGCTGTATGCTGTCGGGGTTGGTGGAGACGAATCTGACATCAAGCGCGCCGCCACCGGATAGACCCACGTGGTACTTCGGCCAGCCCTCCTTCAATACGCGCCCGCTTTCCAGCTTCTCAAGCCAGCGCTCTGCCTTGCCGGCGTCCACCCAGCCGTTGCCGCGCGCCTTCTCGACGATCTCGGCTAGGGCTTTTCTGAGCTCCTCGCGCCCAGCCGCCAGCTTGTCGGTGGTGGCTACGACGCGCCATATGTCCATGCTTCCCTTCTTCTTCACCTTCGCGCTGACGCCTACAATCCTGAGGAGGCGCGCCGCAAGCTCCACGCGGCCCCGGTCCGACGAGTGGAATTCAAGCTCGATCGCATCGCCGCGCAGATATATGTTGTATTTGACGGTGACATCTCCCTCCGATATGATCAAATCGGCGGCGACGAGGCCGCCCTCAGTCCTCCTCAGCCCCTCCCAGCGGATGTCAAGCCCCTCGGCCGCCAGCTTCATGGCTTCAGCCAGCCTGTGGTTCTTAAGCCTATCGTCCCCCTCAAGCAGAGGAGACCCGTAGCGGAAGTATAGGCCAGCCAGCCTGGCGGCATCATCGCCGGACACAATAACTTGAAACGCGCTCCCGACTCTCCTCACCTCCGCCTCAATGCCGTAGGCCGCTAAGACGGCCCCCCAGAGCAAGGCGATTCCGCGCTCGCCGCTAGTCAAGCCAACCACCCCCATCGCCGCGGACACGTGTCCGTCTCCGCCTATGGCCCCGGAGATCACAGCGCCGAGGTACCTCAGCATTGTCTCGTTCACGCCCAGCCTCTCAGCCTGCAAAAGCAGAAGAGCAGGCGCCACGACCTCCCTTGCAATATTGTCGTCGTCTAGCTCGTTCTTCAAACCCTCCAACTCCTTCAACGCCCCAGCCAAGTCGAAGCCGGAGCCAACCTTAACGCCTTCAAGCCGTCTCTTAGCCATGCTTATCACTTCGTCCCGGTGGTCAGAAACCCACCGCTTCAGCCCCTCCCAGCTCTTCACCCTGACGCCCAACATCTTCAGCCACCCGCCATCTGCACTCCACTTGATCGCCTCGTCGAGCTTCTCGAGAGAGGTTTTGGCGCGGGACTGTGGTTTCGGCCCCTCAAGAGTCAGGTTTACGTTGGACACTGTGACGTAGGACCAATCGAACAGAGCATGAGTTTCAGCCAACTGCCATAGATGAGAAGTGGACATCTGCGACATCCTCTTGCCCTCCTTATTTCTTGCTATTGCCACGTCGGAGTCAACCCAGCCCCCCATGTAGGGGAAGCGGTCCTCCACAGGCAGACGCTCCCCAACCTCCACCGCCGCCTTCATCCTCGCCTCAAGCTTCTGCGCAAAGAACTCCCGCCAGCTCGCGTTTAGCTCCAGAGTGTAGGTTATGCCCTCCCCCTCTCCCACCTTTGAAATCCTCAGCTTTATGCCCAGCTCTTTGAGCTCACCGCCCTCCTCAAGCTTGAAGAGCCTAAACACGTAAGACTCGGTCTTCTTCTTAGTCTTTTCCTCCACAAGTTCCAGCGCCAGCCTGCCGCCCCTTGCGAGCTCCTCAACGAAGCCGCGGTGGCGGTCGGCGCCAGGTTTTAGGAAGAGGCGGCGGAGTGCCTCTGCCACCAACTCCTCCACCGCCGCCGGCCTCTCCACCCCCGCCTTTTTGGCCCTGTTGTACGCCGTCTTCGGTGCATGGTAGAGGAGCCAGGCAGACCCGCCTACCTCAAGCCAATACCAAGCCGCCGCGTCGAAGGCACCCCTCCTCCCCAACGCATACTCCCTATAGGCGACGAGAGCGGCGTAGGCCTTCATGCCGAAGCTGACGTCTTTGAACTCAGAGAGCTCCGGCGCCTTCGCCTCCGCCAGCCTTCTGGCCACGTCTTCATTCACGTCGAGAAGGTCCCTCAGACCGTACTTTACAGCGTATTCGTTCAGCCTCTCCCTGAGAATCTTCAAGGCGTTTTCAAAGGCCTTGCCCTCCTCCTCGGCCAGCTGTATTAAACGGCCGACGTCAGCCACGTGCACAACTCTCTTAAACGGCTCCTCCCCCACCTCCACCCTCTGCACCGCCTTCTTAGCCGCGGCCTCTCTCAACACAGACCTGCAGACGCCGAAGGTCTCCTCCAGCGCGAGGGTTGCGTAGAAGAGGGCCTTTTTCCTCCCCTCGTCAAGTTTACTATACGTCTTGCCCATCATAAGCCTCCTCTCCTCAGAAGGCTTCGGCGCGATGAGCATCCTCAAAGACTCCCAAGGTTGCGGTAGCTTCTCATTCTTGGTGATTGCCGCCTTGGCTATTTCCTTAAACTTCTCATAGGGGTCGGGAGCCTCCCTCAAAATCCTCAACGTCTCCTCTCGCAGATGCTCCTTAACGCCGGCGGGTATAAACGGCGTTAGAGACGCCGCATACGCCAACTTCTCCAACTCCACCAAGCCCCACAGATTCAACGCGGCGGACAACGCAACCGCCCCAGCCGTCGCGGCCGCCATCAAGAAGAGGTATGCTTTGTGCTCGTCGATCCAAGCCAACGCACTCGTGACGGCTTCCACAAACAGCTTAACGAGGCGTTGAGCCGTAACCCTTACGTGCTCAAAGACGTCTCTTGCCGCCTCGTAAAGCGTCTTAGCCGCCTTCTGCACATACTCAACAGCCTCCCTAAACCGACCTACCTCCACAAGCGCCACGGCGGAGGCGACGGAGGAGACAACGGCCTCTGAATACAGCCTATGATACACGGAGTACGGCGCCGCTGAAGGCCGGGCTGAGGCGGCTTCTCCGCGTCTACGCCACACCCCTACACGCCGGTTTAAAAACAACTACACGAGAAAAACAGAAATCTCCAGACACAGAGACACGGCGGAGATAGAAAGCCGCCTAAGCCGGCTGTGGTTGTTAAGACTGACCAGGCGGAGGAGTTGTTGAAAGAGTACCCAGAGCTGGAGGCATTCGGCGTGGAGTGGGTTAGGAAGTGGCTGGTTCTTAGGGATAGGCTGGTGGAGATTGCTAGAACACTGCGCAGATATCCGTGGATGGTTGATGTGATAAGGCAGAGACCGATGAGCATTCTCCACCCCTACGCGGTGGAGGTGTATGTGGCGAGAGATGGCTCAGATGTGTGCCTCTCGCTCGCCGCGTCGAAGGCGTACTGTGCCCAAAACGGCTCGGTTAGGGAAGTCAAGCTGGAGCTGGAGCTCAGCCGGTACGAGACATACGAGGAGAAGATTAGAGAGGTGTACCGCCCCAAGGGGCTATTAGCATTTGCCGCGGCGGCGAGGGAGTACGTGAGGATGCTCTAGGCGAGGCGGACGAAACACCTCCGCATCTAAACCAACCTTTTCACCAACCCCTCCCCCGCCGTCTTAAACTATCCTCTGTTTTACAGCTGGGGCTTCTGGCTGGGTTGGCTAAGGCGGCGGGCGCAACTCCAGCCAGCATTAGAAACGCCGCCAAGAGGATGAGGGTATGAAGGGGGTTGGGATAGGCGGTATCTGCCAGCTCTGCTTTGGCATCTCCGGCGGCGCAAGTGAAGACGCAGGGCCACGGTCTCCGTGCGCATCCACGACATATACGGCAAGTTTTATATCCCGCCACCAGCTGTCTTTTAGTGACGACGCGCGTGAGGACGGATTTGTGAAGAGCAATCCGCTGCTGAAAAAATCTATAAACCCCCCGCGGCGTTGCGGCGTGTCTGACTTGGGCGTCGTGGGGTTTCTGGGTCTCATAGGCCAGCTCTACGCAATAATGAACCCAATTGGGAAGCTGGCCATTGTGGGTCCCCTCGCCGTGGAGCGCCCGGCGTATGTGAGGAAGATCACCGTGACCGTGGTGGTAGTGGTCTACGTCTTGGCCTCCCTCTTCGCCGTGGCCGGCGGGTTTATCCTGTCTGCTTTCGGCGTCTCAATTGACAGCTTCAGGATCGCAGGCGGCATCGTGCTGATGGCCATATCCATCATGACGCTGGTCTCCGGCTCCTATGTCGGGAGGTTAGAGATAACGGAGGAGCAGGCGGTGGTGCCTCTGGCGACGCCGCTAATCGTAAGCCCCGGCACCATCACGGCCTTGATAGTGATTTCGTCTGTCTACGGCCCGCTCACCGCGCTTCTGGTCGCCTTGGCGGCGTCGACGGCCGTTGCCGCGACGTTGCTGGTGGGGATTAGAGTCGTGAAGTACGTAGGCGCCACTCCTCTTAGGTTGCTTGGCAGGTTCATGTCTCTCATAATCGCGTCTGTGGCCACCGAGATGATCCTGACGGGGGTCCGGAACCACGTGAAGGAATGGATGTCGTAAGCCGCGCGGAGGCCCGGCGGGTTCTCGCAGGGTTGCAAGGCTGGGTGCTGTATCTCTACGGCGACTGCGAGATGTATAGGCTGGTCGCGGCGCGTGTCGTCGCCGTCAAGCGGCTACACCCCGGCGTGGAGGATCTCGTGGAGGCTTTGAAGTACGGGCTTCGGCACGCGCCGGAGCTCCGGGGCTTCGACTTTACGGTGGTGGAAGGCCGCGGTGAAGAGGAGAAGGAGCTGTTGGTGGGGCTGGAGTTAAGCCAACTAGGGAAGATTATCTACGTCGAGTGCTGAAACTTTATATATAAATATTCCACATTGATTAGTACAGGTGCCAGAGTGGCGGCGCTCTTAACAAAAAATATAAATATATCACTCGTTTTATAACTTAATGAGGATTAGTTTCTTAATAGGGGGTCCACAAGGTAGAGGTGTAGAGACTGCGTCTTTCATGTTTATCTACGGCGTGGGCTCGGCCGGGTACTATGTATATGCGCGACGCGAGTTCTGGAGCAACATAGCGGGCGGCCGCCACAGCTATGTAGTTGGCACCGTCTCAGATAGGTGGCCGGCGCCTGCCCCCGGCAACAGCGTAGAGCTGGCGCTTACCTTCGACGGACATGCGGTTCTTGAGCACGTGTTCCACCTCAGGAGGGGCGGCTACCTCGTCTACAACACCGAGGAGGATTCCAAAACCCCTGACAGCTACCCTATGATGGCAAAGCCGCTGGCGGAGCGGCTTAAACACTTCGCGAAGGGACAAGGGTTCGAGCCGACTGTTCGCAACTTCGCGGAGTACTTGAGGCAAAGCGGCGTAGAGGTCGTGGGGCTCCCCTACAACAAGCACATCAGCGAGATAGGACGGAAGATCGGCGTCACCTCCCCCGTGATGCTTGCCAGATTTGTGAACACCTTCGTGGTGGCCCTAGGCGCCGCCCTTCTGGGCCTCGACGAGGAGTACGTGGCAAGGGGCGTCGGCTTTGCCCTGGGGAAAAAAGCCGACGTGATTGAACAGAACAAGAAAGTGGCCGCCGAGGCGATTAAACTAGTCGAAAAGAAGATGACAAATCTACAGCCGCGGAGCCCAGGCGTCAAGCGCATATTCTGGAACGGCAACGAGGCATCTGCATACGGCAAAGTAGTTGGGGGCATGCGGTTGGTCGTGTATTACCCCATCACTCCGGCCACCGACGACGCCATGACCTTTGAAAGACTAATACCGTTCCCCGTAGGCAAAGACGCCGGCGAGCTTGCGAAGCTTGAGAGGATAGGCGCCATGGCGTTCCAGGCCGAGGACGAGCTGGCGGCCGTCGCCATCGCCACAGGCGGCGCCATTGCGGGCGCGAGGTCGGCCACCGCCACCTCGGGACCAGGTTTCAGCCTCATGGCGGAGGCCCTATCTATGGCTGGCATGATGGAGGTGGGCATCGTTGTTACTCTGTGGATGCGCGCCGGCCCCAGCACAGGCCAGGCCACCAGGCAGGCCCAGCAGGACCTCTTCTTCTCTCTCTTCATAGGACACGGCGAGTACCCGAAGATTGTATACGCCAGCGGGGACCTGGAGGAGGTGTTTCTAGACAACATAAGAGTCGCCAACTGGGCCGAGCGGTACCGGGTGCCGGTGATACATCTGGTGGACAAAAACCTCTCCAACACCTTCGCTGTGATGCCGCTTCCAGACCCCTCGAATGTGAAAGTACAGACAACGCCGCCTGTTGTCTACCCGCAGACCAAGGTGGCTGAGGCCTATCCGCTGGAGGAGGTGGTGCCGCCGAGGTTGCTCCCCGGCGTCTCCAACGCCATCTTCCACCTAAACAGCCTGGAGCACGACCCAGAGGGGGACCCCGAGGAGGACCCGGTCGCAGTGACTCAAATGTTCGAGAAGAGGATGCAGAAGCTTAAGCTGATAGAGAGCGAGATACCCCCAGAGGAGAAGGTCCTCTACTTCGGGCCGGCAGACGCGAGACGCATCATAGTCGGCTGGGGCTCCACGAAGCCCGCCATACTCGCCGCGTTGGAGGAGCTCAAAGACGTGGGGTTCCTCTACGTGAAGATGCTGTATCCATACCCCGTAGATCTGGTGAGGAGGTACTTGGAGGGCAGGGAGGCCCTCTTCGTCGAGAACAACTACTTCGGCCAGCTCGCCATGATCACGCGGATGTTCGCCGGCGTCGGGCCGACGGCCGTCGCCTTGAAGTTCAACGGGAGGCCCATCACCACAGACGACGTGGTCGAGGCGTATAGGAAGTTCGAGGCTGGACAAAAGACTATTAAACTAGAGTCGGACCTATGACCATGCAAGTGGTTAAAAGAGCCGCGGCCGACTACAGGTGGGTGAAGCCGCCTGAGTGGTGCCCCGGCTGCGGCCACTTCGGCATTTTGCAGTCGATATATAACGCCTTCGCCGAGCTCAACCTAGACCCAGCCAACGTGGTCCTGGTCTCCGGCATCGGCTGCTCCTCCCGCCTCCCCCACTTCGTGCGCACCACAAGCGTCCACGCCATCCACGGGAGGGCCATACCCTACGCCCTCGGCATAAAGCTGGCCAACCCCTCCCTAGAGGTGGTGGTGGTGGGCGGCGACGGCGACTTGATGGCAATAGGCGGAAACCACCTCCTCCACCTCGGCAGACGCAACGTGGACATGGCAGTCATCCTCATGGACAACTCTGTGTATGGACTTACCAGGGGACAGGCGGGCCCCACGTTGCCAGCAGGGATAAAGGTCAAGGCTGTGCCGAAGGCCAACCCACACGGCGAAATCAACCCGCTCCTCCTAGCCCTCACCGCGGGCTTCACCTTCATCGCCAGGGGCTACTCCTACGACATAAAATACACCACAAAGCTCATCGCGGAGGCAATCAGACACAAGGGCTCGGCCTTCGTCCAGATCTACAGCCCCTGCGTCACCTACAACAACGTGATGACGCGGGAGTGGTACGAGAAGAAGATATACAAGCTGGAGGAGGCGGACCCCGCCTGGGACCCCGTGGTCCACGACGAGAAGGAGGTGGACTTAAAGATCAGAAAAGCCCTCGACAAAATCGTCGAAAGAGATAGGTTGCCCCTCGGCGTTTTCTACAGAAATGAGCTGGTGCCCACATTTGACGAGAGGTACGAAAGCCTGTACGACCCCAACTACCGCAAACTGCCGCCCGCCCTCCAGCCGGTGGAGGCAGACGGCAAATCCGTGGTAGATTTCGAGAAGCTAGTTGCCGACAGACTGCTCTAAGCCCCCGGCAACGACCAGTCGATAGGGCAGCCGCTCCGTTTCTCGGCCGCTCCACGGCGTGAGAGTATATAAAGCATATGCGGGATGCGGCTCTCGTGTCTTTCAGCTGCGAGCCTGGCTGTGCCCTTTGTTGCAGGGCAAGTCCAGT
>Ga0080007_1088574_pt1 | contig 20086 bp, 14 predicted proteins | sample OctOCTMetagenome_FD_69210 | JGI IMG/M metagenome (GOLD analysis project Ga0080007, IMG submission 69210) | Hot spring and microbial mat streamer communities from Octopus Spring Streamers, Yellowstone National Park, USA - OCT_B (SPADES... | ecosystem: Environmental > Aquatic > Thermal springs >...
AAGCCATCATCGAGCGGGCCATCCGGGTGATCCCTCCGGAGCGCATCTGGGTGAACCCGGACTGCGGGCTCAAGACCCGACGCTGGGAGGAGGTGATCCCCTCCCTGCGCCACATGGTGGCGGCCGCCCGCCGCCTCCGCGAACGCCACGGGGCGCCGGTCCCCGCTTCCTGAAATCGTTCCCCTTCATCCCGGGGCGGGGCGTTCGGATGCCCCGCCCCTTATGATTACGCGAGGCCGCGCCTCTCCCGTCGGCCGCCGCGGGCCGAAATCCATCCTTTTGCAGGACGGGTTTTCGCCCCGCACCTCTGTCTTCGAGGATGCAAGGGTTGGGGCGGAAGCCGCTCCGGCAACTCCCAATCTCTGGTTTTCGACGACGCAAAGGTCGCGGCTGAAGCCGCTCCTACAAAAATGGGCCTCTGTAGGAGGGGCTTTCGCCCCGAACCTCCCGTCTTCGACGACGCAAGGGTCGCAGCTGAAGCGGCTCTGATAACTTCGAACCGCTGGATTTTCGATGGCGCAGAAGGTCGCGGCTAAAGCCGCTCCTACGGGAAAATCATTTGTGTAGGAGGGGCTTTCGCCCCGAACTTTCCGCCCTCGATGACGCAAGGGTCACAACGGACACCGCCCCGACAACCCCAAACCCCTGGCTTTCGATGACGCAAAGGTCGCCGCTCCTACAAAAAGACGGTTTCTGTAGGAGGGGCTTTAGCCCCGAACCTCCCGTCTTCGATGACACAAGGGTCGCGACGAAAGCGGCCCCGGCAACCTCGAACCCCTGGTTCTCGATGACGCAAAGGGTCGCGGCGAAAGCCGCGCCTGCGGTAAGAAGGCCGAAATGAATTTCGGCTTACGGAGGGGGGCTTTCGCCCCGAACCCCCGTCCTCGATAACGCAAGGGTCGCGGCGGAAGCCGCTCCTGCCTGTGCGGATCTCTGGGCAGGGGCTTGGGGCGCATCGGGAGCGCGATCCCCCCATGCGTCCGGCCCGCTGTCTCAGACGGTGCCGGATTGGCGCGGCCCGCTCCCCGGCCGGGAGCCACCGCCCCTTTCCCCGCGAACAGTCCGATAATAGATAGAAGGGGAACCCGCCCTTCCACCCGGGAGGATGGGTCCCGATTCCGGGATCGGGAGGCGGAAGAATGACGGAGACCATGCGGGCCGTGGTCAAAGCGGCGCCGGGGCCGGGCCTGGTGATGGCCCAGCGTCCGATCCCCACCCCCGGTCCGGGGGAGATCCTGGTGAAAGTGAAGGCCGCCTCCATCTGCGGAACGGATCTCCACATTTACCGCTGGGACCCGTGGGCGCAGGGGCGGATCCGCCCGCCCCTGATCATCGGCCATGAGTTCTGCGGGGAGGTGGTCGAGACCGGGCCGGAGGTGGATGGGATCCGGGTAGGCGATTTCATCTCCGCCGAAAGCCACGTGATCTGCGGCCGCTGCGATATGTGCCGCACCGGGAAAGGACACCTCTGCCGCAACACCCGCATTTTAGGGGTGGACCGCGACGGCGCCTTCGCCGATTTCATCGTCATCCCCGCCGAGAACGCCTGGGTGAATCCCCCCGATCTCCCCCTCGAGGTGGCGGTCCTCCTGGAGAACTTCGGCAACGCGGTGCACACCGCCTTCGCCGTGGACCTGCGGGCGCGCAAGGTGCTGGTGACCGGCTGCGGGCCGGTGGGCCTGATGACCATCGCCGTGGCCCGGGCTATCGGCGCCCGCATGATCATCGCCACCGACATCAGCCCCTACCGCCTGGACCTGGCCCGACGGATGGGGGCGGACCACGTCCTCAACCCGCAGGAGGTCAACGTCGTGGAGGCGATCCGGGATCTGGCCGGCGGGGAGGTGGACGTGCTGCTGGAGATGTCCGGTGCCCCCTCGGCCATCCGCGAAGGCTTCGCGGTTCTCAAGCCGGGCGGACAGGCGGCCCTGCTGGGGCTCCCTCCGGGCCCCATCGAGTTCGACCTGGCCAACATGGTGATCTTCAAAGGCGTGACGGTCCACGGCATCGTCGGGCGCCGCCTGTGGGAGACCTGGTATGAGATCCGGGGGCTGCTCAACTCGGGGGCCGTCGATCTGCGCCCGGTGGTCACCCACCGCTTCCGCCTGGAGGAGTTCGACCAGGCTTTCGCGACCATGGCCAGCGGCCGCAGCGGGAAAGTGATGCTGATCCCATAAAAATGATCCGCGGGGAGGGAGCGTCATGTCCGCACAGCCTGCCACCGTCGACAAACTGGCGTGGATCCGGGAGGAGCTGCAGGCCCTTCAGGAGCAGGGCCTCTACATCCACATCCGCACCATCCAGTCGGCCCAGGGGCCATGGCTGATCGTGGACGGCCGGCGGGTGCTGAACTTCTGCTCCAACAACTACCTGGGGCTGGCCAACCATCCGCGCATGCGGGAAGCCGCCCGCCAGGCCGTTGAGAAATACGGCGTGGGCCCCGCCGCCGTGCGCACCATCGCCGGCACCCTGGAACTCCATTTGATCCTGGAGGAGAAGCTGGCGCGCTTCAAGGGGGTGGAGGCGGCCATCTCCTTCCAGTCGGGCTTCAACGCCAACCTGGCTACCATCCCCGCCCTGGTGGGGGAGGGCGACGCCATCTTCTCCGATGAGCTCAACCACGCCAGCATCATCGACGGCTGCCGCCTCTCCCGCGCCCGCATCGTCCGCTACGCCCACAACGACCCCAGCGACCTCGAGGCAAAGATCCGGGAGAATCTGGGGACGTTCCGGCGGGGCCTGATCGTCACCGACGGCGTCTTCTCCATGGACGGCGACATCGCCCCCCTGCCGGAGATCGTGGAGATCGCCGAGCGTTACCACCTGATGCTGATGGTGGACGACGCCCACGGCGAGGGGGTGCTGGGCCGAGGCGGCCGGGGGATCGTGGATCACTTCGGGCTCCACGGCCGGGTGGACATCGAGGTGGGGACCCTCTCGAAGGCCTTCGGGGTGGTGGGCGGCTATGTGGCCGGGCGCCGGGAGATCGTGGAGTGGCTGCGCCAGCGCGGCCGCCCCTTCCTGTTCTCCAGCGCCATGACCGCCGCCGACACCGCTGCCTGCATCGCCGCCGTGGAGATCCTGGAGGAGTCCACGGAGCTGGTGGACCGGCTCTGGGAGAACACCCGCTACTTCAAAGAGGAGATGCGCCGCCTGGGCTTCGACCTGGGTCAAAGCGTGACCCCCATCACCCCGGTCATGCTGGGGGATGCCCATCTGGCGCAGACCTTCAGTCGCCGGCTCTTCGAGGAGGGGGTCTTCGCCCAGGCCATCGGCTATCCCACCGTTCCCCGGGGCAAGGCCCGCATCCGGGTGATGATCTCCGCCGCCCACAGCCGGGAGGACCTGGATCGCGGGCTCGAGGCCTTCGCCAAAGTGGGGCGGGAGCTGGGGGTGATCCGTTAACCCATGGGGGGGGCGGCGAAACCGTTGCGTATCCCGCCCCCCACCGTTTTGCGCTTCCCCGGTCAGCTATGATGAGCAGGAGGCGATCAACACGAGCGGAGGGATGGGATGCTGCGGTCGGGCGGGATGGATCGACCCCTCTTCCTGATCGAGGATCCGACCCGAGGTCCCCCTCTGGCTCAGGCCCTCGCTGCCCCCCTTGGGGAGCCGGTTCAACCTCTGCACCCTCGCTTCCCACCCTGTCAACCGTCGAAGGCTTGCGGATCGCATCCTCTACCTCTCTTCGAAAGTCCGGAGGGCTTCCTGATACTGGGCCCGGATCTCGTAAACGCCTTGAATCGCCATCTGAAGCCGATGGAACAGCAGCCGCAGCTCCCCCTCCGAGTCCAGGCGGCCGATCGCCTTCCCGCCTCCGTGATACAGCGGACGAGCTATGCCGGCGGGCGCCTGGAATTCCCGCGATTCCCAGAAGCGTCCTGCCTCCCGCACGATCGCGATGTCCCGGGGATCCCCCTCCATCACCTCATAGACTATGACATACTCCAGAGATCCCATGGGAATCACCCCCTCCTCCGGGAGCCGCAGGCGGTTCAACCCCAGCACCGGCGCCACCTCGTCCTGATCCACCCCCAGCACCACGATCACCACCCCCTCCCGAAACCGGGCCTGAAGCCACTTCTGATCCTCCGGGCGCATCCACCTCAGCGCCTCCCCATCCACGATCACCCCATCCAGCGGCCGCCCCATCGCCGCCAGTCGCAACGGAACCCAGCCCGAAAACAGCGCCACCCCTTCGGCTCGAAGCACCTCCATCGTCAGCAAACCCCGGGCGAAGGGAAGCGGGCCCACAAAGGCAATAAAGGGCTCCGGGGGCGGGGCCCCCGCGTGGGCCGGCGAAGGCGTGAGGGCCGCCGGCATCCCCCAGCGGGTCCCGAGAACCCCAAGGCCCAGGAGGATCCCAATCCCCCACACCCTCATCGTCCAGCTCCATCCTCCGAACCGTCGAAGCCTCATCCACGATCCGCCCATCAGTCCCTCCACTGCCCTTCACTCCAGGCTCGGCAGCAAGATCCCTTTATGTCTTCATCCATTCTCTTTTTACCGACTCGAGCCAGCATTTTGCTTGATTCTCTTTCTAACATCCGCTCAGCTTCCAACTTTGAAGAATCTATCCCATCTAAGCCGGGCTTTCCGTTTTCGATGTCGCAGATCCAGATCATCTCGGGGCTGGGCTAAAGCATGAGAAAGAGCACGAACAGTCCTCCGGGCACCGCCCAAGATCGATGTCGCGCCATCGAACCATCCTTTTATGATTTTTCAGGGCGAAGAGAGTCAAAAACATCATCCAGAGGCCGTTACTGCTCCTCACCAATCCGCGGAGCCAATCGTTCCCTCCCATGTTCCACGGGAAGCCTCCCAACGTGCATGCTGGCCGACCACCCGATATCGATGAGGCCGGTCTGAAGGGCATGTGAACGCAATAACTGACCCGGATACGCCACTTGTCCCATAATTGGTAAGGCTCATCCCTTCCAATGATCGGAGATTTGGGGTATAATGCGGGGAGAGGGAATCCGAGGGGGAGGGAGAGCCATGGATCGTGAAGCCGTCCGAGAGGTTTTTCTTCCACGTCGGGAGGATTGCCTGGAATACTTGAGGAAGATCCGATGGAAGGAGGGGGTGAAGTGCCCGTATTGCGGTTCTTTGAAGATCTGGGCGGATGGTTCCACTCGGAAGGGGGCTCGGAAGTAGGAGTGTCGGGAGTGTGGGAGGTATTTGAACGATCGGACCGGGACGATTTTTGACCGTCATCATTTCCCGATTGAGGAGATGTTTTACATTTTGAAGGAGATGGAGGCGAAGTCGACCCTTCAGATTTCTCGAGAATTGGGTCGGGATGATGAATCGGTTCTTCGTTTTGTGCGGGAAGTTCACGAGGGGGCTTCGGGGTATGCCCGGGGGATTTCGCTGGAAGGGGTGGTGGAAGGGGACGAGGTGGATGGGCACGCGGGGAAGAAAGGGGAGAGGCGGGCGGGGAGGGGCCGAAGGCGAGGGTTGAGGAAGAGGGGGAGGGGGACCTGGGAAGGGGATCAGCCGCCGGTTCTGACGCTGGTCAAAAGGGGGAGGAGCCGAACGTTCGGTTCTGTGGGATGAAGAATTTGAGGGGGGTCAAGAGGAAGTTGAAGGAGTGGATCGGAGGGGAGGTGGTGTGGAACACCGATGAATACGGGATCGATCGGGGGATTGCTAAGGAGATAGAGAAGGTGAAGGAGCATCGGGTGGTGAGTCATCGTCAGGGGGAATGGGCGAGGGGGGAAGCCCATGGGAATGGATGTGAGAACCGGAATGGGTTTTTGCGGGCTTTCTTGAGGAAATATCGCGGGGTTTCAAAGACGTATTTACAGGGTTATCTGGACTTTTTGAGCCTTTTGCTCAATGAGAGGGGAGGATGGTTGGCTTTCCTCCTCTCCGATCATTTAAGGACATGAGCCTAATTAAAATCGGCTCACGCCCCCAGGAGGAGTCCGGGCATGGGCGGGCGGTTGGGACGGCTCGCTGCGGGTCCGGCCACGGTCCGATGGTCCGTGTGGCTCCGGGAGATAGCGGCCTGGAACCGGCGGGTTCCTCTTCTGGTCCTGCTCGGGCTTTCCCCCCTGGCGCTGCTGGCATGCGTGGGAGAAAAACGCGCCGCTCCACCTCCAGCCCCCTCGCCGGCGCCCACCCCGCCCGTCGCGGAAGCGCTCATCGATCTCGCCACACTGCAGGAACTGCGCCGGCTCTCCCTCGGCGACACGGCCGTCATCGGCCCGTTCGAAGTCACCATCCGGGAGGCCGCCGTCCGGCAGAACCAGGTGGAGGTCTCGCTGCATCTCCAGCCTCTGACCCCGGCCGAGCTGGAACAGCGGAAGCAGTTCAACCCCTTCTTTCTTAGCGTCGGAGGAGACAGGGGCACATGGGTCAGCCTGGTGATCTGGCGCGCCGGATCCGGGACGTTCGCCCTCGTGGGGCCGGAAGGGGCGCTATGCGGCGCCGACATCCAATCCGATGGGCAACAACCTCTCCGCCTGCAGTGCCGGTTCCGGGTGCCCGCCGACGCCGCGCCCGCCTACCTGCTGCTCTCCGCCCGCAAAGTAGGCGTTACTCTCTTAGCCCCAATTGTACCGCTCGAGAGCTTAGAACACCGGGCGGTCATCCCCCTGACGCCCCTCCCGCCGGCCCTCGCGGGAAAGGTGCCGGACCTGCCCGTCCCCCTGGGCCAACCGGTCCGGACCCCCGACGGAGTGGAGATCACCGTGCTGGATTCCACAGTGACCTCCGAACCCCTGCCGGTAGGCAACGAGACCGGTTCCGTCACACTCTATGGAGCCCCGGAAGGGTATAAGTGGCGTGTGGTGAGGCTGCGGCTTCAGTGCGGCCGCCCCGATCGCTGCGCCATCTCCCTCGGAGCGTTCCGGGTGCAGCGAAGCGACAGGTCGTCCTCCCCACCGACGCTCTTGGGACCGCCGCCATACCTATACCTCGACTTTGATGAGCTCATTTTTAGCTGGCAGGGCCAGGAGACGCTCGAATTCGCGTTCTCCGCACCCGCCTCCTGGCCAAGGGAGATGAAGGACCTGCCCTTCCCCCTGGGCCAGCCGGTCCGGATCGTCGAGGGAGTGGAGATCACCCTGCTGGACTCCAGGACGACCTCCGAATCCCTGCCGGTCGTCGGCGAGGCCGGTGTCGTGCCCGTTGGAGCCGAGGGGTGGGAATGGCACATCGTGAGGCTGCAGCTTCGGTGCGGCCGCCCGGATCCCTGCACCATCTTGATCCCGTCGTTCCGGGCGCGGCGAAGCGACGGGTCATTCTCCCCAGAGGCGTTCTCCAGCTACTCATCGGTGCTCTTGGGACCGCCGCCTTACCGACAGGTGGAGTCCCTTTTGAGCTGGCAGGGCCAGGAGACGCTCGAACTCGCGTTCCCTGTATCCACCCCCGGGCGGCTGTATGACATGCTGGTGTGGAACAGGAAGCTGCCGGACCTGTCCCTCCCCCCGGGCCAACCGGTCCAGATCCCCGAGGGGATGGAGATCACCCTGCTGGACTCTAGGACGACCTCCGAATCCCTGCCGGTCGTCGACGAGACCGGCTCCGTCCAACGCGTTGAACCCCCGAAAGGGGAAGGATGGCTGCCTGAGTGGTACATAGCGAGGCTACGGCTGCGATGCAGCCGCCCCGATCCATGCACCGTCTTGCTCGGGTCATTCCGGGTGAAGGAAAGCGACGGGTCGCTCTCCCCGCCCGCGTTCTTGGGACCGCCGCCTTACCGAGACGTCCCCTTCCTTAGCTGGCAGGGCCAGGAGACGATCGAACTTGTGTTCACACTTACAGGTCGAGTAGAGCGACTGTTATGGCATGATGAGCCTCTAAATACCTATTTCTCCCTGTCCGGTCCCTGAACGATAGGGCCCGGGGCAGACGTCGGAGATCCCGGAGCGCCGCTCAGAACCTTTCCCGCGATCAGGAGGCGTGCCAGGCCGACCAGGCTCCGGAGGTGGAGGAGGACGCTTTTCGGGTCTGAAGATCAGCCTTCCGAATCCTTCCCGGAGCCCATCCAGGAACCGCAGGTTTGTATAAAGGAAGGGGGTTAAATATGAAAAAGAGGTTCGTGGTTGGGTATATATTGCTGAATATCGGGATAATAATGGGAGCTATGTCGGTAATTATCAATTTAATACAAAACATAATTCTAAAATTCGATCCTGAAGCCTTTTACGCAGGAGTGTTTATTGGAACAGGGTTCACGTGGCTTTTGTTTATAATTCCAGGGTCTATCTTAGTCAGAAAGCACGAACAATTGTTTAAAAAATCATCGACACAATTATAAATTTACTTGGAATTATTCTAATTTTGGTTGCTGTCTCCCTTAGTGGGGAGGATGCCGCTTTCCTTATCCTTCCTCTTGTTTTACTTTACCTCACTCCTGGAATATTGCTCATTTCTAATATAAAATCACTGTTCATAATTGGATATGAATTCCTGATTTCCGGAATAATAGGAGCCATAGTATTAGCTTTTCTATACATAAAAACTCTTCTCAGTCCACCTACAGGTGGTGATTTCGGAGCATTGATAAGAGCAGCGTTGGGAGCAGGATTCGCTTTTCTTTTTTATACCGGCTGGTCCATAGTTATAATTTTAGGCTCAATTATGGTCAGAAAACATAGGTTTTTTGTTAAAAAATTATTTGAAATAATTGTAATTTTGCTTGGAATTATACCAAAAATAGTAGTTTTTGTGGATTTGCTTGCTGAACGACTTCGGGAATTTGAGAGGTGGCGTGAACTACATTCTGCCCGTCCAATAGGTCCAGAGCCTGAACTCCTCCTCTTTATGCCGGGTGACGAGATGCGCGTGCCCCTTCTTCTTATCCCATTCGTGCTTTACTTGATTCCCGGCATATTGCTCTTAAAGAGTTCAAAATAAAACCTTTCTGAGTGATGGAAGCGTGCCTCTGAGTCCATTTCCACGAAAGATCCTTCGATCATTGATCCTTAGTCTTCCGGTCTTAGCAAAAGCGGCCCTCTCTGGAAGCGCGCCTCGCTATCCACGTCCTTCCGATTCCCCGGCCTCGTCGATCAGGCGGCGGGCGAGGGCCAGGGCTTCCTCCCGGGTGGTGACCTCGCCGGCCGCCTGGGCCTCCCGGATGGCTTCCAGAAGGCGGCCGATCTGGGGGCCCTCCGGCACGCCCATGGCCAGGAGATCCTCCCCCCGAATCAGGGGAACCACGCGGACGAACCGCTCCGGGGCCTCGAAGAACGCCTGCCAGAGGGCCTGGGCCACCCGAAGCCGAGGGCCCCAGATGTCCTCCGTCAGCGTGGGCCCCCACACGGCCAGGGTGTCCGCCAGGGCCAGCAACGCCAGGTCCACCCCTCGCTCCCCCACCTCCCGGAAGAACCGGTAGATCCCCCGCGGGGTGAGCCTTCGCGCCATCCCGTGGGGCCGCATGTGATGACGAACCAGGGTCTCCACCTCCTCGATCTCATCGCCGCTGAAGCGGAGCGCCTCCAGCCGATCGGCCGCCCACCTCGACCCGATGGCCTCGTGGCCGATGAAGCGAATCCGTCCGTCCGGCTCGACGGTGCGGGTTCCGGCCTTCCCGATGTCGTGAAGCAGGGCGGAAAGAAGCAACAGCGCCCGCCGGGGGCGCCCGACGGCCACTTCCTCCTCCCAGCGGGACTGCAGGCGCTCCCGCCAGGGCGCCATCGCGGCCTCCACCTCCGCCCATCGGGGCGGCAGATCCTGCAGCTCGGGAGACTCCGCCCACGACCCCAGCAGCCGTTCCATCGCCGCCACGGCCCGCAGGGTGTGCGCATAGGCGTCCCACACATGGGGAGGGCTCTGCGTCAGGCCCCGCAGGCTCGCCACCTCGGGCAGGACCCGCTCCAGGAGCCCCAGGGCTTCCATCCGGCGAAGGCTCCGGACGGCCGGGGGGAGGAGGAGGATCTTGACCAGCTCATCGCGGATCCGTTCCGCGGCGGCGAGGAAAAGCCGGGGGACGGCTTCCACGAGGGCCGCTTCCGCCTCCGGCGTCAGCCGGAGCCCGAGCTCCGCTTCGAAGCGGACCGCCCGCAGCGTCCGCACCGGGTCGCGTCGGAAGGCATCGGGGGCGCAGGGGCGCAGCCACCCCGTCCGCAGATCCTCCAGCCCGCCCAGCGGATCGAAGGGGACGAACCCCTCCGGGCGCAGGAAGGCCTCGATCTCGACCATCATGGCGTTGATCGTGAAATCCCGGCGCCGGAGATCCTCCTCCCAGGAATCCCCCTCCCGCCGGGCCAGGTCCACGTAGAACCGGCGGCCCTGCGGGCTCCGCCAGACCACGCGCCCGAACTCCCGGCGGGCGTCCAGGATGTAGAAGGCCCCGTCCACGGCGTCCGCCAGGGCGCGGGCGAGGGACAGCGCCGGGCCGACCACCACCGCGTCGAAGTCGTTGGGCTCCCGGCCGATGAGGCGATCCCGCACGGCCCCGCCCACCAGCCGGGCCTCATAGGGGCCCTCCTCCAGGAGACGCTTCAGGGCCTCCAGCAAGACGCGCGCCGCCGCTTCCATCCGGGCGATCCCGAATGAGGGTTGCGGACCACCCTCAAGTTAGCACATCGGGCGGCGCTGACAAAAAACCGGCGGAGACCCCTCGCGCCCCCACCGGCTTCGTCGTCGGCCGGAGAGGACTCCATGGCAACTGCGAGCAGTTGCCCAAATGTCCTGCGGCCGAAAGGGATCACCGGCCAGGAGCCCGGCGGCCCCTCGTTCCCGGGACGGTCCGTGGGCCATCCGATGACAGGCCTGGAAACCGGAGCCAGAATGGGAGATGGAACGGATCCTTCCCCCTGAGGCGCACATGCTGGAGCTCTCCCGTCAGGAGCAGGCGCGCCGCCGGTATCAGGCGCAACGGCCGGGATGGCGGCCGGCGGGGGATGTCCTGAACGCCCTGCTGGAGCCGTTGCTCCTCCCCCACGTCCGCGCTCTGGATGCGGGATGCGGGCGCTGGGGGGTGCTGGGCCGGTTCCAGGAGCGGGTGGGCCTGGCCGTCGGGGTGGATGCGGATGTCCCTTCCCTCCGGGAGAACCGCATCCTCCCCCTCCGGGCCCAGGCGCGGCTGGAGGCCCTGCCCTTCCCCGCGCGAACCTTCGATCTGATCCTCTGCACCTGGGTGATCGAGCACCTGCCGGAGCCCCGGGCGGCCTTCCAGGAGATCGCCCGCGTGCTGAAGCCGGGAGGGCATCTCCTCCTGCTCACACCCAACGCCCGCCATCCCCTCGTCGCCCTGGGGCGCGCCATCCCATCGCGCTGGCGCCGCCCGCTGGTGCGCCGCCTCTACGGCCGCGCGCCCCAGGACATCTTCCCCACCTTCTATCGCGCCAACACGCCGGGGGCGCTGCGCCGCCTCCTCCGCGCGGCCGGCCTGCAGGAGATCGCCTGGTTCGAGGTCGAGGATCCCACGTATCTGGCCTTCCATCCCCTCCTCTTCGCCCTCGCCGCCCTTTACGAACGGCTCACCGCGTGGCGCCCCCTGCGCGGGTGGCGCCTTCACCTAATCGGCCTGTTCGCCCGCCCCCTTGCCGATCCGCCTTCACCCGAATAAAATCCCTCACTCGTTACAGGAGGCCGACCGTTTCGCCCCCCTCCCCGGGGCGCTGGAACCCAGACCGAGGCGCGGAGGTTGCCCGATGACATCCCTGCGCTGGTGGCAGAAGGCCGTGTTCTATCAGATCTACCCCCGCAGCTTCGCGGACGCGAACGGAGATGGCATCGGAGACCTGGAGGGGATCCGTCGCCATCTGGATTACCTCCAGGACCTGGGGGTCGAGGCCATCTGGCTGTGCCCCCACTACCCCTCCCCGCTGGTGGATTGGGGTTACGATGTCGCGGACTACATGAACGTGGCCCCGGAATACGGGACCCCGGAGGATTTCCGCCGCCTCCTCGAAGACGCCCACCGCCGGAACATCCGGGTGATCCTGGACCTGGTGCTCAACCACACCTCCGATCAGCACCCGTGGTTTCAGGAATCCCGCTCCCGCCGCGATCACCCGAAGCGGGACTGGTATATCTGGCGCGACGGCAAGGACGGCGGGCCTCCCAACAACTGGCATTCGATCTTCGGCGGCTCCGCGTGGGAATACGATCCCCGGACCGGCCAGTATTACTATCACTTCTTCTTCAAGGAGCAGCCGGATCTCAACTGGCGGAACCCGGCGGTGAAACAGGCGATGTTCGACGTCGTCCGCTTCTGGCTGGACATGGGGGTGGACGGCTTCCGCCTGGACGCGGTGGGGACGATCTTCGAGGATCCCGCGCTCCCGGATCAGACGGCGCCGATGAGCTACCCCGAGTGGCTGAAGGCGTGGAACGCGGCCACGGATGAGGCGGAGCGGGAGCGCCTGTGGCGCATCCGCCAGGAGATGTTCCGCTATCAGGAGGACCTGCCCGAGGTCCACGACCTGATGCGGGAGCTACGGGCCCTGGTCAACGCCTATGGGGACGTGGTGCTGGTGGGGGAGACGGAGGACCTGGCGTATTACGGGAACGGGGAGGACGAGCTGCATCTGGTCTTCAACTTCCCGTTGATGAAGGCCCCGCGCCTGACGCCGGCGGTGGTGCGGGCGAACCAGCGGGAGCGGCTGGCCGGGCTGCCCCCCGGCGCATGGCCCTGCAACACCATGGGCAACCACGACGTCTCCCGCGTCCTCAGCCGCTACGGGGACGGCCGGCACGACCGGGAGATCGCCCGCATCGCCGCCGCCCTCATGCTCACCCTGTGGGGCACGCCTTTCCTCTACTACGGGGAAGAGATCGGCATGCGGGATCTGATCCTCACCGACCTCTCCTTGTTCAAGGATCCCCTGGGCCGCTGGTGGTATACGGTGGAGCGGGAGCTGTTCGGAACGCCCCATGAGGAGGCCGTGATCCGCGGGGCGCGGTTCGGCCGGGACAAATGCCGGACGCCGATGCAGTGGTCCCGGGCGTCGAACGCCGGCTTCTGCCCGCCGGGGGTGGCGCCGTGGCTTCCGGTGCATCCGAACTACCAGGAGGGGGTGAACGTGGCGGATCAGCTGGAGGAGCCGGATTCGCTGCTTGCTTTTTATCGGCGTCTGATCCGCCTGCGGCAGCGCACGCCGGCTTTGCTCGCGGGCGAATACGTCCCTCTGGCGGAGGATTCCGAGGAGGCCCTGGTCTTCCTGCGCCGGCGGCGGGAGGACGGCTCGGCCTGCCTGGTGGCGATGAACATGAGCGAAGGCCCGGCCCACGTGCGCCTCGATCTCCCGACCTGGGGCCGGTGCCTCTTCTCCACCCACCGGAAGGAGGGCGCCGAGGAAGCCCTCCGGGAGCTGCGGCTGGCGCCCTTCGAGATCACGCTGATGGAGCTCCTCCGGCGATGAACGAGGCGCGCCAACGACGCCGCTTGCTTGCCGGGTGCTGCGCCCCTACCAGGCGCGGGGGTGGGACCCACAAGGGCCTTATCGCTGACGATGAAGAGGCGCCGCGGGGCCTCATCGCCTACGGCATCGGAGCCGACAGCCCTCCCTTGGACATCTAACGCTCCCATGATCACGGGGATCCCCAGCCGAAAGTCCGGATCCCGGGCCGCTAGATGTTCCGGTTGTCGGTGAGCCCAAAGCAGGCAATGAAATCGTAAGAAGCGGCGGCGCGCCCGGTCAGGCGGAGGTTCAGGTAGTCCTTCGCCTCCAGGAGCTTCCAGGTCTCCCGATAGATCTCAGGGCGACGGCGACGCAGATAGAGGAGAGGCGCGAACGAATCCTTCCCCGAATGACCCGGGATCCCTCCTGTCAGCCGGATCCAGAGGATCAGGCGATCGAGCCGGTAGCCCGCCACGGAGGGGAAGCCGCCGAACATCTCCTCCACCTCCGGCGCGCCCCGCGCGTCCATCCAGAGGATCGCAGGGGTTAACGGAGCCCCTTCGCGATCCACCGGGACGAGGGTGGACCACATGCCGGTGCAGCCGATGGCGACGATGCGATCCCGGGCCTCCGGGATCCCTTCCAGCAAGCGATGGGTGGCCCGCCGGATGGCCTCCCACCATTCATGGGGATCCTGTTCCGCCCCGCCGTCCGGCAGGAGGGACAGCCGGGTGGGCTCCTTCTCCCAGGCCAGGAGCTCTCCCTGCGTCGAGACCAGACCCACCTTGGGGCCCGTCGTCCCCAGGTCCACCGTCAGGATCCGGCGCTCGCCCGGCATCGCGACCCCCTCCCGGGGCGGAGGAGGGCCTGCCGCTTAGAACCAGCGGGTGATCACCACTTTGCGATCCGTGAAGAAGTATAAGGTGTCCATCCCCTGGCCGTGGAGGTCGCCGAAGAAGGACTGTTTCTGCCCGGCGAAGGGGTAAGGGGCCATGGGGGCGGCCACGCCGATGTTGATCCCCACGTTGCCCGCGCGCACCCGCAGCCGGAACTCCCGGGCCGCCCGTCCATCCCGGGTGAACAGGGAGGCGGCGTTCCCATAGGGGAGGCCGTTGATGATCTCCAGCGCCTCCTCCAGATCGCGCACCCGGATCACCCCCAGCACCGGGCCGAAGATCTCCTCACAGGCGATGGTCATCTTCGGCTGCACCCCATCGAAGATGGTCGGCCCGATGAAGTAACCGTTGGGATAGCCCGGCACCCGGATCCCCCGTCCGTCCAGGAGCAGCTCGGCTTCTTCCCGCAGGCCGAGCTCGATATAGCGGTGGATCCGCTCCAGGGCTTTGCGGGAGACCACCGGACCCATCTGCACGCCCTCGTCAAGCCCGTAACCCACCCGGATGCGGGACGCTCCTTCCACCAGGGCCCGCCGCAACGGCTCGTGGATCTCGCCCACGGCCATCACCAGGGAACCGGCCAGGCAGCGCTGGCCCGCCGACCCAAAGGCGGAGGAGAGGATGGCGGGGACCGTGCGCTCCAGGTCCGCGTCGGGCATCACCACCAGGGCGTTCTTGGCCCCGCCGTGGCACTGGGCCCGCTTGCCGTGGGCGGCCGCCGTGGCGTAGACATACTTCGCCACCGGCGTGGAGCCCACGAAGGAGACCCCCGCGACGTCGGGGTGGGTCAGCAGCGCGTCCACCACCTCTTTCCCCCCGTGGACCATGTTGATCACCCCGGGAGGGAAGCCAACCTCGTGGATCAGCTCGAAGAGACGGGTTTGCGTGATGGGGCAGATCTCGGAGGGCTTGACGATGTAGGTGTTCCCGGCGACGAGGGCGTAGGGGAAGAACCACGAGGGGATCATGGCGGGGAAGTTGAAGGGCGCGATGCAGCAGAAGACGCCCACCGGCTCCAGGATGCATTCCTCATCGATCCCATCGGCGACCTGGGGCGTGTGGTAGCCCATGAGGGCGGTGAACATCCCGGCGGCCGCCTCGATGTTCTCCAGGGTCCGCTGCATCTCCCCCCGGGCCTCCTCCAGGGTTTTCCCGTGCTCCTGCACGATGGTGCGGGCCAGGTCCTCAAAACGCCGCTCCACCTGGTCCCGCAGGCGCAGGAGATAGCGAGCGCGGACCGGGATGGGGAGGCGACGCCATGATTCGAAGGCTTCCCGGGCCGCCGCCACCGCCCGGTTCACTTCCTCCACCGTGGAGAGGGGGACCCGGGCGATCACCGCATCCAGGGCCGGGTTGCGCACCTCCAGGTAGGTGTCCGTCGCCGACGCCACCCACTGGCCGCCGATGTAGTTCCGCAACACCTCGCTCCCCATAGGTCCCTCCCGCAAGAGGATCTCGCTTGCGCCGAACCTCGTTCCAAACCCATGCCGGAAGGCCCGGCGGTCGTGCTAATTAGGAGGAGGTCGAATCTTCCTGCCGCCTGCGCGCGTCATGGCATGCCGCGAATGGATCCTCGCCCCTTAATCCGGACCATGCACGGGGTGAAGAGCCCGGCCGCTGAGCCGGAGGCCTGTAGCTCGAAATGAATTTCGACCGCCATCCCAGCCGGCGCAGAGGCTCCTGCCTGTCCGCAGCTGCCCGGATCATAAAGCCCATAAGGTGGGGAAGCCCTCCCCTCCCTTCGGGCGCGCACCGGGCCGCGATCCGGAGGCGGATGCCATCCGCGTTGCCGCGCCGGGGCGGATCCATCGGCCCCGCCTCCTCCGGACTGAGTGGGGTTCAACGGCTATCATGATGGCACGGAAAAGAAGGCGCCGTCAACGTCGTGATCCCCGCTTCATCGAAAAGGCCGGGGGGCTCATCGGCTGCTCTACCCTCACTCCACACCCGCTCGCTGACTGCATCCATCGCTCCTCCAGGAGGGGCAGAGAAGAGAGGGCCGGCTCCCCATCCGGGGTGTGTCCCGATTTTGTCGGGCCTGGCCGTCTTGCAGGACAACTGCGAGCAGTTGTCCTGCGATTTTGGCCGCGCTTGACAAACCCCTCGTTTTGAGGTATGGAAAAAAGCAAAAGGGAGCGTCGATGGATTCCACCGAGCTCGGGGTCCCTGCGACATTCTTCTCTCCCTCCCCTCTTTCCGCCAACCGAGATCCACCGGCTGCTCCGGACTCTTTAAAAATCCAGCGGGCTGCGCACCGCCCGGCCGCCGCGTTCCAGGACGTGGGTGTAGATCATGGTGGTGCGGACGTCTTTATGTCCGAGGAGTTCCTGGACGGTGCGGATATCATAGCCGGCCTGGAGCAGATGGGTTGCAAAGGAGTGGCGCAGGGTGTGGCGGGTGACGCGCTTTTGGAAGCCGGCTTTTGGGCTGCTTGGCGAACGGCGCGCTGCAAGGCTGATGGGTCTACATGATGGCGGAGCTTCCTGCCGCTGCGTGGGTCTATGGCGAGGCGGGAGGCCGGGAAGAGATATTGCCAGCCCGGTTCCCGCGAGGCGTTGGGGAATTTTATGGCCAGCGCATCGGGCAGATAGACTTCCCCGTAGCCGGCGGCCAGGTCTTCCGCGTGGAGCAGGCGGACACGTTCGATTTGAAGGCGCAGAGCAGGGATGATCGTTTCGGGAAGGGGGACGATGCGATCCTTTTCGCCTTTGCCATCCCGAACGGTGATCGCTTTGTATTCAAAATCCACATCCTGGATGCGCAGGCGGACGCATTCCATCCGGCGCAGGCCGGAGCCATAGAGCAACTGGGCCATGAGTTTGAAAGTGCCGCTGAGATGCTCCAGGAGGGTGAGGACTTCCTGGCGGGTGAGGACAGAGGGCAGGCGCTGCGGGCGTTTGGCGGTGGAAAGGAGGACGGGTTCGATCTCTTTGTGAAGGACCTCCCGGTACAAGAAAAGGACAGCGCTCAGGGCCTGGTTTTGGGCGGGGGCGGAGACGTTTCTTTCCTGGGCCAGGTGAGCGAGGAAGGCGCGGATCTCTGGGGCGCCCATCTCAGCCGGATGGCGTTTATTGTGGAACAGGATGAAACGCCGCACCCAATCCACATAGGCCTGCTCGGTGCGGTAAGAATAATGTTTGAGGCGCAATTCTTCGCGCAGCTGGTCGAGAAGTTTCTTTGCCATCTTGACATTCTAAGAAAGCGGGTATATAATCCAATCAAGAATTTGCGGTTTAGATGGTATGTTGCAGGGATTATAGCGCGTTTTTGACATTTGCAAGCCATAGGCGGTTATAAGGCAGGTTGCAGTTAAAACCATAGTTGGGCGCTAAATCCGAAAGCGGTACCTTCGTGGCGATGACTTTCTCGGTTTCCAAGCCTTCTAGATCACGCAACCTGAGTGTTGCTTTGGCTGTCGTTGGCCTGGTTATCAGTGCGGAATATTTCTTCCGACACTATGTTCTATTTTGGTTGCCTGTTCTCGGAACTTTAGCGGTCAACGACATGCTTTCTTCGTTTTTGGCATATTTACTCTTGCTGATCGGCCTGGGCAGGTTTGTGCGCGTCCGCTGGCCGCAGGAATTAGCCGCTATTGGGCAGTCTTTACGTGAGGGTGTGACCAGCTGGAATTTCACCTTCTGGGTATTGGCATTAGTGCTAAGCGTTTTGGGCCTCTCGACCGTGGATCGATTACTATGGGGAAACATCAAGTTACCCATGGTGGTTAGCTCTTATCGAAATCCGACGGTATGGTTTGCCAACCTCGCTCCTATTTTGGAGGGGATGTCACTCATTTTGGTGAATGGCCTTTTCGTGCCCATCGCGGAAGAATACCTGTGACGCGGTCTGGTTCAAGTTCGCCTGATCCGCATTCTTCCCGCACCTTTTGCCATTGGTGTGACGGCGGTTCTTTTTTCGTTAAAACATGCGTTCGTGGATGCCTCCCTGGGACGGCTTCTGGCCTTGATCGCCTTTGGGGCTATTTGTGGGATTGTCGCTCAGCGTAACGATTGGAGACGTTCGGCAGCCCTGCATATGGTCGTTAACACGGTTGCCACCGCCATCGGATTAATCTTCGATCTGACTTGAAACCGCCAAAGGCGCCCAACACGGCTTGCAGGCGACTCCGCTCCGCTCGCTATGCTCGCTGCGCGGAGCGCCTGAAGCCCACCGTTGGGCGCAGATGGAATGAACTTTGAAAAAAGATGACAGTGGGGCTGATGGATGGGTTGCCTGGCGCGGGGTGTTGCCTGCACAGGTGACTTTCGGGCGGTGAACGTTACGGTCAGGGTGCTTTGCCTGGCCGTCTCCGCCCGCTCCTGCTCTGTGGCGGAGTGCTGAGCCGAAGGCGGGTTCGCCTGGTGTGGCGCAGGCAGGTGAAAACGGCTGGGCTGGCAAGGGAGGCAGGTCGGCGCAGGATGTCCGCTCCCGGGCGTGTCCCTGGCTTTGGGGCGGGCGATGTTGCAGGCGAAGGCGACTTGCCTGGTCATGGTCTTGCCTGCAAAGAGGCGTGAAGGTCAGCGGATGTTCGGGCGGTTGCGCTTTGCCTGGCGTTGTGCTATAAAAATCATAGCGTGTGGCAATATCATCCGCGCCTTGCCAGTCGAGCAAAAGGCGCTTGCGGGCATGGGTATCTTGCGCCAGCAGGGGTGAGCGCCCAACACCGTTTGCAGCGGACAGCGGCTTCGCCGCTTGCGGGTATGCGCCGCGCGCCAGCGAAGTAGTTTTCAGGCGAAGGTGTCTTGCCCGTCCCGCCGCTGCCGCTAAAACCAACCGTTGGGCGGCGCGCTGACAATCCTATACCAAAACATTTTATAAAAGGAATAATAAATGAAACCAGAACAATCAACGGAACAACTTAGAGGTGGATGGGGATGGGTTTTCCTCCCCTTGCTGTTCATGATGGTAGGCTCAAATATAGTCTGGGCCTTGCTTATGCTGAGGGTGTCCGATCCAGTGATGGCGGGTAAGGAGACCTACAAAGTTGGGCCTTTAACCTGGTCGCTGCTGCAAATGGGGCTGTTGTGGATTGCTTACAAGCGACTGCAAAAGTTAGGGCGCCCTCTCAGCAGTTTAATTGGTTTCGCGCGCGAGCGTCTTCGCTCTGATGTTGTTCTTGCTGTTGGTCTCGCTGTGGCAAGCCAGATAGTCATAATGCTTTCGATCCGGATGATAGGACGGTTACTACCACCGAATCCGGCAGCCGACGAAATCACTTTTTACCCATGGGCTTTAATATGGTGGACAACAATAGGGAGCGTTACCGCTGGGGTTGGGGAAGAGGCATATTTTCGTGGGTTTCTTATGGAACGCTTGGGCTGGTTGAGGAAAGGGTGGTTAGTGCTCATCACCAGCTTCAGCTTTGCCATCTGGCATGCGAATCCTTTACTTTTCCTGCACACATTTATTATAGGGCTGCTTTTTGGCTGGACCTATTTGAAAGTGAAGCGACTGTTCCCTCTTATGTTAGGACATATGCTAACGAATGTAGCGGGAGGCGTATTTATGTTACTGGGATGGTCTTAGCCTCAACATGCGCTTTGTGCGACCCGTCTACCCGAAACCGCGAGAGCAGGGAATGGGTAGCAGGGAAAGAAGCCACTGACAGTGCATCGGTAAAGTTAAGCGCTGCCCAACCTGTGCTTCCAGCCGACGCCGCTCCGCTGCGCTTCGGCGGCGCAGGTGAAGCGCGAGCCGTTAGGCCGAGTGCGACCTGAAGGAACGGCGGGAACACCACGGGCCCGCGCTTCGTCCTTTCCGTAGACGGAAGAGCAGGCACCATGGGAACGGGAAGGATTGCAGCCGCCGGAATGCTTGGCCTCTTGGTCCTTGCGCTCACCGCTTGTGGCGGCGGAGGACGTTCCCGGCCTGATCCCCTCCATGGCACTT